>Ga0265297_10001463_pt1 | contig 55225 bp, 46 predicted proteins | sample Munlanlwell13791_FD_192502 | JGI IMG/M metagenome (GOLD analysis project Ga0265297, IMG submission 192502) | Leachate microbial communities from a municipal landfill in Southern Ontario, Canada - Leachate well 137-91 | ecosystem: Engineered > Solid waste > Landfill > Unclassified | place...
CGGTACTGCTTGCGCATGAGGCGATTGAGTTAGGCGTAAAGAAATTAGCCGCAAAAAAAGGAATACCTTGGACAGTCCAACTAGCCAAAGAAGTCAGGCGTTTGGCCGAAGAATATGAGGTGCGCATCGTAGGTAGCAATCCAAACGGCGAGGGCAGCCGTTTTGACGAACGCATCGAAGAAATTCTAAATCTTAATAAACCTAAGCCAAAAGAAGAAAGAAAAGTCCCTCAGGAATCCCCAGTCTACACGCAAAGGCAAGAAAAACCGCGTCCAGATATCAGGTCTTATAGGCCACAATCTCAAATCAAAAAGGCAGAAGAACCTAATAAGAGCTTTACCCTTGATTTTCCTGAACCGCAAGATAACGTCATTAACAGCCTGCGTAATTTATTCCTGGACGGCCTGCTTAACAATAGTTCCAATCTACCGGCGCGATTGGGTGATTTTCCTCCTCCCATGGCTCACGAGATAAAACAGGCCTATGATATGCAAAGAGTAAACAGGATGCCGATTGACGCAGATCTAATGGCTGCACTGGCGGTGTTCTTCTCGCGCATATTACCTAACCACGCCAACAATCTTATAAATTACCTTAGGACTCTATCCATATACATTATCGATAATACACATTCAACCTTTGGCGCGACTCTTAGCGGGAACACCTTCTATATCCAAAAGTCCTGCCTTGAGGATCTCTTGGGGAGACCGGTAACAGTCGATGAAATCAACCGGCTTATCAGGGACAAGGACAGGCAAATTTTGGTTATCTTATTCAGGATTATCGTCCATGAGATAGGTTCTGCGTTCTACAGGCTCTCCCATAAGGCAAATCAGGACTTGGAAAGGCTCTTCTTGGGGTTATTATCCAAAACAGTGATAGATTTGCCTCCAAGCACAGAGCAGGAGCTGCATGCGATCAATAATACTGTTGATCTGGGTAAATTACCCAGGATCGACTGGGCGGGTAAGAAAGTAATATCCGTAGATACATCATTATCAGAAATCAGGCTCGTCCGGGAAGACACGGCAGGCTTATTGAAAGAAGTGAATTCTAAGCTTATTAATTCACTCTATAACCCGAATCAAGAAGTAAGAAATAACGCAGCAGAAGCCTTGGCGAAGTTCAATGCTTTTGAAGCGCTGCCGTTTTTGCGGATTCTTTTAGACCAGGAGCCGGGTAATCAAGTAGTCAGCGCCAGCATAAAAACCCTTGAAAGTGCTTATGAGACAGAACAAGCTAATAAATTGAAAGCCATGAACCCCGATCCGTTCGCGGGAGCATTGTTTAATGTCGGTGATAAAGGTTCGCTGGTTTTGAATAAGAGAGTCGTTCAAACTATTAATACGCTATGCATCGGCTATAACGGTTTAACCTTGGAAATTGACGTTGATGCTCTTATCGATACCTCAAGAGGTATTCCTCAGTTAAAAGGCATTGGCTTTAAGGAAGCGATCGCTTCTTTGTATCAAGCTCAGGAGAAAAAGGAAATTCCTGAGAATATCCACATCCGACTTATTAATATCAATCCGCGGCTTGATAGGGATAAAATAATTAAGATATTAGGATTAACCGAAGATTTACTGGATAAGATTGTGGTTATTCCCGAGATCCCGCATGATTATCTTATTAAAAGTCTCGAGCCGTATCTGGTTGAAGGTTCCATCAGGATTATCTTTGAGGATAATGTTGGGTATTGGGGTAAGAAAGTAGACGTTCTTGTCAGACGAGGCAGGGAGATGGAAACCCTCTCAAGCCTGGGTTTGATCGTGGCTGCCTTAGCCAAAGAACCCAAATTCTATGAAAGCCTGCCTCAGGACTTAAAGGAATACATCGTGGCTTCTACCGATGAAAAAGGCAACATTGCTTTGGATGATGATAACAAAATAAAACAGATTATTTTTAAGCCCATAGAGAAGACCAAAGTCGATACCCAATATCTGGAACAGTTGGATAGAGCAAATACAGAACTCGAGGGTAATGTATAAGATGAAAAGGATAATAATTGTTCTGATGATAAGTTTATCTTTATTGCCTTTTAATCTTTCCCAGGGCGAAAGTGATCCAGATGCATTAAGCGCAGTTCAGCTTACGTCCTTAAACGTAGATAGTTCAACCGGCGTTAACCATCTACGCTTAACCGTTAAAGCAAGGAGAGCCGGTAATTTTGAAGGCATAGTGGACATAAAGAAAGCTGCTCAAAAATCTTTGGAGCATTTCTTCATCGGGTTAAGTGTGCCTAATGATGTTTTCTGGGTTAATCTAAATCCTGATGAGCCGAATAGAATCATAAATCTTGCTTTAGCCGATACCGACTTAGGCAGGATTATGTTGAGTGCTGATTACAGGCTTAAGGAAGATGTGGCAAGTGTAATTGATCCTAGAATATCCAAGACAGGGAAGGAATTCTGGAAAAGGCTTTATCAAAAAGCGGAAGAATTAGGTATTTACGATAAAATTCCTGTAGTTACAAGACTTTGGATCTTACCTGATATGGCGGAAGTTTGTGAAAAACAAAACCAGCTTTACATAACCAAAAGCAGCCTTAAAGTACAGCTTGAATCAGCTTACTTATCGCAAGGGGTGGTATTTAAGAATAATAAGGATAAAGAACTTCAGGATTTTGGCTCAAAGCTCATGGAAGAGCTGGTTTTACCGCAGTTAAACAAAAGGATAAATGAGGCTTATGCTTATGCGGATCTAAGGGATGTCTATAACGCGCTTATCCTGGCTGTTTGGTATAAGGATAAATTCGGCTTTAGATGCAATTCCTTATTGCGAACAGGTGATTATACTGTGCTTCAAGATTCCGAAACCGATTATATCTCAACTCCTGAAGAAATCTACCGAAGCTATCTTAAATCCATAAAAGAAGGCAAAAACTCATTTTCTGAATCAGAAAGCATCGGCAGTCCCTTTTATAGAAGCATCATTACAAGACATTATTTTGTGGGAGGAGTAGATTTTAAAGATATAAGGCTTATCAATACATCAGCCAATCCTAAACAAGATAATTCTGGTAGCGATTTATTTTTTAGCTGTGATCTGTTTATGCCGGAAAGAATAAATAGGCCATTACAATATGCAAAAAACCAGATTGAAGTGACGAGGGGGATTAATGAACAGGATAAAGTTTCTACAATCATGTTAGCAAAGATCCTTCCTGCGATCGCTCCCCTCGATCTTACAGAACGCAATCTTAAATCGATAGATACAACGGGAAAAGCTGAACAGATCGTGTTGAGTAAACTTTAACCCGAAAAGAAGGAGGAGAAGCGATGTATGGTAATTATAAGATGCTGCAAATAGCACCAAAGGTATTTAAGGTTTTGGCATGGATTGGGCTATGCCTTGGAGTAATCAGCTCTTTGATTGTGTTTGCGGGTGGAGCTTTGCCTGAAACCCCGCGTTGGATGGGCCTGATTACTTTAGTAGTTGGAGCAGTTTACTTTTTTATCTTCACAGTGGCAGCAGAAGTAATAAGCCTATTGTTGGATATGGATTCAAGAATAAAATGAGTTAATTTCCCCGTCAGCCACGGGGAAACCGGTGCCAACATCCGGTAAAAGTCCCGGAGGACGATAAATCTCTTCCGGGACTGTTTTTTATTTATGTTTTATAAAGAGGCAAAACTTAGAGATGGTAGAACTTTCTTAATTCCTTGGCGGCCAATGACGCTTTAAGAGAATTCTGAATGACCTTTGTAAAGGCTTCTTTGCGCTTTTCCTCGGTATCTAATATCCCATTCTGAAGATTTTCAAGCACCAGCAAGGCCCTATGTATGTAACCATTAACGGCATGGTTAATACACCTTAGTGTCTCGCCTATATTGTTAGACTCGGCAAACCTCTTTATCTCGTCAAAAATCCTCTTATCGTTATCGTCCAATTTTATATTGTTAAAATCTAGTTCTTCCATGGTTCACCTCTGTTTTATGAACCTGTCAAGGTAATTTTTAATCTTTCTTTCAAAATTTCAAATGTGCGGATGTGCTACATTATTCAAATTACATTAGCATAAGCAATGTGTGTTTTCGCTCAAAAAGCGCTTTCTTTGTAGCATTATCGCACATTGGCATTTCCGCCCGATTTACCATGAATCCGGTCAAATCAAAAACCTATGCTATACTATATCAAAGTTTCAAATAGCCGGTCTTTTGATATAAAGCTTTTTCATCCAGCGGTCCAGACACCAACGCGTGATATTGAGATCTTCTGATGTTTTTTCCAGGTGCCAGTCATTCCGCCTTAATGCTTTAAAGATGATTTCTTTAGAAACCTGATATAAGGCTCTTCTTAGATCGAGGCCTTTTATCTTTAAGGTAGTCACTTCGATATCGTTAATGGCATGTTTTATAAAATCCTTTACTTTATGAAAATCGCACGGTTTTTGGAACACATGATAAGCGCCCAGGCGAATGAATTCATCACGGTTGTATTCATCTAAATAAGCTGAAATAATTATTACATGAATATCGGGGAATTTCTTTTTAATAAGCTGGAGAACCTCAGCGCCGTTTAATTTAGGCATTTTGATATCTAGGAGCACCACGTCATAATGTTTGCTTTTCTTGCTAAGACAGGGAATTACCCGGGAGCTGTCGGAACAGATGTCTATTTCAAGATCGACCTCTGTTTCATGCTCAAGGTTTTCTTTGGCATCTTGGGCAAGAGGCATGTCGTCATCGACTATGAGGATTCCATATTTCGGTTTCATTAAAGCTCCTTTAAAGACAAAAAACCCCATTCTGCTTCTTTTTTAAGAAGAATGGGGCATATAGAAAAAAGTTTAACTTCGGCAACTGACTGCCTTATTCCGAATTTTACCGGAAGTTAGGCTCTATAGCTTTGCGCCCCATTCTTTCGAATGGTTTGCCATTATCGACTTAAACTTTATTCTGACTTATTTCTAGTTAAAGTATATCATATAATGTGCGGAATAACAACGTCATGTAGCAGAATCGCACATTGGTAATATGTCACAAAATAAGAGGTTATGAGAGATTTAAACAAATAAATGGATAAACTGCACGAATATATGCTTTCTTTGGTGAAGGAGCGCTTCTTTGGTACCGTCAAAATAACCTTTGAAAATGGTCTTCCGATTGCAATGAAGGAGGAGAAATCCATAGATACCGCGCCTTTTAAGGAAGAGATCAAAGAAAATCTGAAGAAAAGTTCTGCCAATAAGAATAACTGATTTTAGAAAAAACTTGACAAGCCGATTTTATAGTGTATATTTAAAATTGATAATTTGGTTTAAGAAGTAAAACAGTCCTATTGGAAGAACCAGGGGGCTGGTGTTTCTGAAGAAACTCTCAGAAATGCCAGCCCCTTTTTTATTTGTCTTTTTATGGCGCAACCTATTCTTAAGATTAATGGCGGCTATACAAGGATTCCCAATAACATATTACGGGCAATCTATAAGTCGCCTTTTAATGGTACAGAAATCCGGGTTATTGTTTTTGTGATCAGGATGACCAGCGGCTGGCATAAGGAAAACAAACTCCTTAGCTATGGTTATATCGCAAGAGAAACGAATCTCAATAAGCGAAATGTCAGAAGGGCAATCAATCTGCTTATCCAGTTCAAAGTCATTATAAAAAGCAAGGATGGCCGTAAAAACAAACTCGCTTTAAATCACAATTATACAACTTGGCAGTTATGCACAGGTTGTAATATCGAAGGGGCTGAATTACCCCTACATAAGGGGTGAATCAGCCCCTATTTTTAGGGGCGAACTGACCCCTGTAAAGAATTAAAGAAAGAATTAAAGAAATAGTAATAAAGAAATGAGGCTGTGAATTCTGTGGATAAGTTTAATAAAGTAAAACAAAAAAAACGTGCTGGAAAGGTAATTCGATCTTTTAAGGTTGAAATCTGTGACGCCAGCGCTGCTCCTGAGTTGTATGCTAATCCAAGTAATCCTTATACTCAATTATCAGACGAAGAAAGGATAAAAGATTTTAATGAAATCTTTGGATTGCTTTGGGCAGAGTCATGCCGGGAAACTAGTAGAGATATTTATGGAAATAAAAAAGATTGCAATAAATAAAACAGATGCTATAATGTTATCCATACGAAAGTAGGAGAAGTTATGGCTGAAAAGATATCTTGGAGAAAAGTCACAACTGTTTATAGCTTTAAGGAAGTAAAAGGTGTTCGTATTTTTGGCATTGCCCGCGTTTCAACAGACAAGCAGGCTCAGAAGATAGGTGAATCATTAGACCATCAGAAGGAAGTCCTTAAGAATTGGGTAAAGTCTAAATCAAGCCTGCATGCACCTCAAAAGTGGGAGCTTGTTGATATATTCGTAGAAAACGAGGGACCAGACGGACAGAGAAAGGGGCGAACTGCAACAAAGCGGGAGGGTAGAAGAGGATTAGCTAAAGCTCTTGAACTCGCTAAATTAAGACTTATTGATGTCGTAGTTGTAACAAAGCTGGATCGTATAGCAAGAAACACAAGAGACTATATAGATATTTCAGCTGAGTTTAACGAGAACGAAGTAGCACTTGTCTGTTTGGACCTTGATATAGATACCTCAACTCCTGACGGGCAGATGATTATGCGTAATCACGCTAATCTTGCCCAGTGGCAGGCAGAGAGGATATCGCAATATAGTTTAGAGACCGTTCTTAGACATCTTAACCAAGGGCGACCAATAGGTCCGCCACCATTAGGTTATCGAACAAGTAAAGATGCCAATGGCAAGACTACGTATGTGCCTGATCCTGTTTATAGGAAGCACGTCGAATTTATTGATCAATTATATCTGAGAGTGAAAAGTACAGGGCGGGTTGTAGATATCCTGCATCAAAAAGGTTATAAATCTAAACATGAAAAAACATATTCAAAGCCTCAAGTATCACGTATTCTCCAGAATATCCGTTATATTGCAAAGCAGGAACATGATGGTCAAATTTATGCTGGAAATTGGGAACCCATAAGGAGCGAAGACGTTCATAAAACGATCCAGGCTATTCTTAAAAAAAACAGGGTAAGTAATCATGGTCCTAATGGCTCAAATCGTAATTACGTTTACCTTGCCAAAAGCTTGCTTAAATGCAGTAATTGCGGGTCGACCATGATTGCAAGACCAGCTACCGGTAAAGGCGGTAAATATTATCCCTATTATATGTGCATGAAAGCATTTAAGACTAATGGTATTGATTGCGGGGAGGCCAATCTTTTGGCTGCAGATGCTGTCGATGATGCAATTATCGAAGTGGTGCGGCACTTGCATTTGGACCCGGATAATATTGCCGAAATTGTAAAAAAAGCCAATCAGGCAACTGCATCAACAATAGGAATTTTGGAGGAAGATTTAGATAGGGTTCAGATAAGGCTAAAAGATATTCGTACAAAAATTGCTAATTTGGTAGATATACTCACGGATAAAGGGATGGCAGGAATTGATATGGTTAAGGAGAAGTTAGGGACTTTAAGTCAAGATGAGTCTGAGCTTGTTTTAGAAGAAAGCAGACTGAAATCAGAAATTCAGGCAGAAAAGGTGCAGGCCGGAACAGCTCATGACTATATTATGACACTACAGCTATTTGAAGATTTTTATATGATGAATAAAAATAATAGGGAGCGAATTCAGGCAATTTTACCAAGAATAATCAATTCAGTTATCTGTGAAATTGCCGATAAGAAAAAGGGGATTGGCAAACTCAAGGTTGGCTTATTTGGGCGACCTTTCAATAGAGGCCAAAACGCTGAGATATGGAATAAAACATTACAAAAAATAGCCGATGAGTGTTATAATAATAAAACTTTAGAAGAGATTAGCGGTAAGTTTGGAACAAAAGCTTATAAAAAAAGAGATGCCTCCCCGTGTGAGAAGGTTCCGTTAGTGGGTTCGACTAAAAGCCATTGTAGTAATCTTAGTGTTCGCACAGGGGAACTTATGGGACCCCATTTTTTATTTGAAGCATATAAAGCCTCCCAATCTGTAATAGAATCAACGCCTTGCGTCGGTTCTAACCGGTTGTGGAGGCTTTGTACGTCTGGGGCCACACGTTCGAACAAAGCGAGGCATTCATCGACCTGAAACCGCAGTTTCTTGCCCGACAGGACGAGGTTCGAACCTAAACACGAGAGAACATACCGCTTGTCATCCAAAGTGCCCGTGTTGAACCGTTCTTGCGCCGTTTGAGCGAATATAAACGCCTTGTCCGCCCGATCCAGCCACGTTTCAACCCTTGCCTGTGTATCGCCGATCAACTCCTCGTATTTCTGCTTTTCCTGAAGAAGGTCGTCTTTCTTCTTGGCATATTCTTCGGGGCTGATTTCTTCATTCAGGCGCATATTAAAAAGCGCGTCTAATTTCTTAAGGCAGGCATCAAGATTATGCCGGTGCGCTTTGGTGATCGCGTCCCGGTCAACGATTTCCCGCGATTGTTCTTCCTTGAGCTGTTTAATCGCCCATTCTTTAAATTGCGGAGGGATGGTTATTTTGCCGATGATATCGCGGATCTGATCTTCCAAAATATCCAAGCGAATAGGCTGTTCAGAGCAGTCGCGCTTGATCCTTCGTGTGCAACGATAATATGTGTGATAATTGAACCCGCCGTTTTTAAGCGGCCGCGCCTTTTCTTCGGCAGTAATGGACGCACCGCATTCAGCGCAACGAATAATGCCGGTGAACGCGAAGCTATGCCGTTTCTGCTGGGTGGTGCTTCGGTTTGAGATTATCTTCTGCGCGATATCAAATTCCGCCTTGGTGATCATCGGCTCATGCTTGCCCTGATACAGCTCGTCGTTCCAGAGAAACATGCCGTAATAAAAAGGATTGCGAAAAAGACGGTGAAAATTAGCGCGTGAAAGTTTAACCCCGCGGTCTTCCTTAAAGCCCATGTTCTGGGCGATATCGAAAAGGTTATCTAGAGGACAGCGCTTCTCAAGCAGGATTCCCCAGAGCTTTTTCATAAACGGAAATGAATGCGGGTCCGGATAGATTGGCGGCTTGTCCGGCACGTTGTAGTAATTATTGACGTAACCGACCGGCGGCTTATGCGGAAGCCAGCCGTCCTTAATCTTTGAACGTTGGCCGCGCTTAGTGTTGGCGCTTAAATCGATGACGAATTGATTGGCCATGCCGAACTCAAGGTTCATCATCAGCACGTTATCCGTCGGATGATACCCGCGCTGAAATGTCTGTATATGTTGGATGATGGACTGCTGAAGCATCCAGCTGATCGTGCCGCCGTCAATAGGATTGCGGGCGAGGCGATCCAGCTTCCAGCAAAGGATGCCGTTGGCTTTACCCTTGTGGATTTCCTCGATCATCTGGCTAAAGACAGGCCTGCCCGGGGCCTTCGCGGATTTCTCTTCGGTGAATACCTCAACGACATTGAGGCTTTTTTCTTGAGCGAGTTTCTTGAGTTCTTCAATTTGAGAGGGGACGGAGGCGACCTGTTTGTCTTCGTTTTCAGACGACTTGCGGGCGTAAAGAAAATATCTGACAGGCTTGGCGATCATTTCTTTTCAATTTTGTTGAGGAGCTTGACCATATCAGATTTCTTGTACAAACGGTAATTGTTGAGCGGATGGCGATGAGGTTTTAGCTTACCCTGCTTGTCCCAGTTACGCAGGGTTTGCTTGGTGACCTTTAGCAAATCCGCCGCTTCATGGATGGTTAAATATTCTGGCATAGCTTTTCTCCTTTAAGGTTATAAAACATTATAACTTGTGTTCCATTTCGGTTCAAGTCCTTTGTCGTCTCTAAGTGCGGCTGGGTCCTTCCCCAAAAAAAGAATTCTTTTTTGCCATTGACACTGACACGACATTTGAAATTTTGTATCACTGACAGACTGCCGCTCGCCCGACCCTCTGCCGACACCCCCTTCCAAGGACCCGTAAGCTCAAACACGTATTTTTGCCAAGACAAAGCCAAATCATGCCCGTTACCTCATAGATTGCAGGCGTTTTAAGAGCGCAAGGTTCTGCAGTATCGAGCGCTGGATCGCCTTTTCGTACTTAATGACCTTCTCCCAGTCGTCTCCGGCAGGGAGGCTGGCAACCTTGACCGCTACTTCTTCAGCGAGCTGGTTCTTAAGCCTCTGCCGTTTAAGGTCTGCCAAGCGGATTTTGGCATTCTCGTCCTGTGAGGCTTCACAGTGGCTGATCTCCCAGTCCAGCTCCGCGTTGTCCCTGTGTTCCTTGTTGCCGAAGTAGTCGGCCTTGTTGTAATAATCGCTTATGGCCATATCGATGATCTTGCGGATACTGCCTGTTTCAAAGCGTAATACCCTGCGCAGGCGCCAGTAATCACAAGCCACTTTCTCAACCAATAAGAGCTCCATTTGTCCGGCAGGGCGCAGGCACTCCATAAGGCCGTAGAGGAGTTCATGGTACTCATTCTCATCTTCCTTGCCGTCGCCGGTATCGATGACTAAGTCACGGGCGAAGATGCCGTGCGTGATAGCGTTCTGGGAAACGACTGCCTTGCCTGCAGGCGTTCGCGGCCCGGTTGACATTAAAGCATTCTTTTTATTCGCTTCGTTCTGTTTTTCTGTTGCCATTGTATTGCCCCCTCCTTAAAAAGGTCGCGGATCACCGTCTAAACATTCTTCCTTATACTCTGGGACGCTTGGGTCGCTTGTGTTTAACTCTTCTTCAACTCTATATCCATCTTCGGTTCGAAGAAGGTTAAACTCCTTTCGCGCGTGAGCTTGCGAAAACCGTCCCAAATGTCCCAAAACATCCTTTTGAATAACCGAAACCCCTGTTGTTTCGCCTTGAGGCTTGCGCACTTCAAATCCAGCGCCCGGGATGTCCTTAATTCCGACAAGCTCAAAGATGCGTTGTCGGTGCACTGAACCCTCCGGCCCGGGATAAAGCACACAACCAAACTGCCCCGTGGCGTTAATGAAGAGATGCTCGCCCTTGTGGTCATTACCGGCTTCAGCGCAGGCAGGACAGCGGGCAATGGTGTTTGAGCCGCGGCGTCTTACTTTTTCCAGTCTTGATATGTCTAATCCCATGGCCGTTTTTCCTCTTGTTTAAAGTTCACCCGGCGAAAACCGCGATGACTTTTTTCCTTGCCGCTGTCTTCATCTTCGCGCGTAATAGAGTTGGATTTTGTCGTCTTAAAAAGCTCAAGCATGAGCCGCTCAAGCTCCCGCTGAATTATAGTGATCGGCTTTGGATTCCATCCCTTAAGCGGGCAATATTCCGCGTATGACTCGATAATCTCGGTGACTGTAAGGTCCGACTCTTCGTCACTGACCACATTCTCAACAAGAAACTGCCGCAGGCTGTCACTTTCAGCCAAAAGTGCGTCCACGATATTCTTCTGAGCCTCGGTTAAAGTGACCATTCCACACTCCTTGATGTCCTGAAGAAGCATTCCCAAGCCCTCGAGCGCCCAGTTGAGAATTCCGCTTCCTTCATCACGGATTAAGACCTCGTTAAATTCAGGCACGACCTTGGCCGGTTCAGGCGCGCTAAAGCGTATAATAAGAAGCCTGCGCCGCCACGCGCCGGTGTCGCCGTCAAGCCGCACCTGCAGGCGCGAATTGGATGTGATCAGCATGCAGAAATTTCCCTGAAAAGGAAAACTTCCGGTGCCGCATTTCTGCTCTGCGTCAAACCAGTCCCCGCCGACCAAACCCTTGATTACATGCGCGCCTTTTTCAGAGAGAAAATTACCCGGTACATCGACGCTGGTAAGAAGAGTCCGCTTAAGATACCGGAAAAGCTCAAAGCGTTCATTAAGATGCTTGGTGCGCAGTTCCGTAGTGTTCTCTTGTCCGACAAGAGCGCGAATGACCAGAACAAGTGTTGACTTGCCGCGGCCCGGATCTCCGTCAAGAATAAGGAATTTCTGAATCAAGTTATTACCCAAAAGGCAGAGCCCCGCGTATTTCTGAAAAAGCACGGCGTCATCAGGCGTGACAGCCGGGTAGAGGAGATCATTTAAAAACCGCTCGCATTTGGCCGCAGGGTCAAACGGTATCGGGCATTGATTCCGGGAATAAAACTCCGGTGAGAACGAACAAAAGTCCGCCTCACCGTTATCCTTAAACACGATCACACCATTAGCCAGATGCACGATTGTCTTAAGCCGTTTAAAGGCGTTTTTCTTTTCGCTGATGCCTTTTAAGTGCGCCACAATATGATTGAGACTGCTGTTGGTGCGTTTGCGTTCCAATGACGGAAGCCCAAGCTCGCGCGAAACTTCAAGGATGCGGCTTGCAATCTCCTGTTTGATAACATCTTCTGATATAACGCTGTAAAGCCCGGTCTTGGGATCATAACGGTAAAAAACGCGCTCATCCGGTTCGTATAGCTGAATGTGTTCCGCTTGATGCAGGCTTGCCCAAAATGCTTGATTAAGAGCTGTCACGCCGCCGTCTTTGGATAAATAATACGGTTCACCGTAGCGGCTGATAAGGCCATGCAATTCAGGATTGATCACCGGATCCGGCACTTGCGACAATGCCCAGAGCGGACGGTTCTCAACAAGAGAGAGAAGCTCCTCACGTGTGCCGCCAGCAGAGAGCCAATCGGATACGTCTTTGATTATTTCGCCTTCGACATCCGGCATCTCAACCACTTTGACCGGAATTCCCGCGGAGCATAAATCACCTGCCACGTCATACGCATGCGCCCGCCCGGGATCATCTTTATCTGCCAGCACAACCGCTTCGCAACAACCGTCAAGCGCCTTTGTGTAAGCGGCTTGCCATTTACCCGCACCCATCGGGCAGGAGGTAGCAACAATGCCCAAAGCGTTCAGATTATCGGCGTCCTTTTCGCCTTCGCAGATAAAAATGGTTTTACCATCGCCAATGGCCTGCGTTATTTCCGGCAGATGGTAAAGAACCGGTTTTACCTCGCCTAATCCCCAGACAAAGCCGCCGTTAAACGGCCGCCTTTGCGCGAATGACTTGGGCTCAAACCGCACAACCTGAAAGAGCAGATTGCCGTCCGCGTCTTTATAATCGTAAATCTTGCTGATGCGCTGGTTATTCATCTTTGCCATCCTCGTTAGAATGAATTGGGTATCCCAAGGCGAACTTGCAGAAGCGGATCAGCCGAAGCGCCTGCTCCGTAGCCTCGGCAAAGGAAAGCTCCTTACCGTAGGTCTGTAAATATATCTCCTGAAATTCTTCGATCGCCTTTTGGGTTAACATAGTTTTTCCGCCTTCACCTGTAGATGGCGAAAAATCACTCAAAAGGGGATAAATTCTTAAAAGAGAGTATAAAAGAGGGATAAAAAAGTTTTTGCGGGATTGGGTGAATTCACCAGAGACCCGGTGAATTATTGAATTAAGCGGTGAGTTTTAACCGGATCTTGTAGGCTTTTACTTCTTCGTACGGAAAGAATGGGTCAGTATCGAGCTTAAAGAAGCGTTTTAGCGACTGGGCGAGGAGTTGTTTTGTCTTTTTGAGTTTGTCTGGCGCCTTGATGATGGAAAAGCCCTTGTTTTGGGTTTCGTCCTCGTCAAATTCATAGCCAAAGTCCTGCTCGGTCTTATTGATGTCAGAACGATTGCCAGCGGAAAGGTTATCCCAAGCGATCTCGCCGTTATTCTCCGCCAGCCTCTGCAAAAGCTCCCATTGTTTATTTGGTCTGCGGCTTTTTAGGTCCTCAAAGCCCATCTCTTTGAAGTCAGAGCGATAGTTTCTGCCTTTGTATTTGATATCCACATTATGGCCGTCAATAAACGTGATCGAGATATCTTCCCATCTGGCGTCTGCCGGAAGCCGAAGCACCGGCTTTTTTGGGGCATCCGGCTTTGGCGTGCCTTCTGTAAGGCTCTCGGCATATTCAGCAAACCATTCCTCGTATGTGCCAAGAAGCTCAATAGTGAAGGAGATGCCGGAATTATAGATCGAGTCACGGAGTTTTCGCGGGTCCCAGAGTTGCGGCCAAGGTTCTTCTTCTTTTTGGGGTCTATTTTCTTTAACGACCTCAATCACCCGGGCCCCAAAGTCCAAATCCTGCAAGATGTTTCTTATGTGTTCGATCGGGACAGTGTTGAGTTTATTTTCCTTGGTCTGTCGAAGCTCAATAACGCCGCTTGAGTCTGCTTTGGCTCGTTCGGCCTCTATTGCCTCGATAACCCGTTTGAAATTATCTGAATGCGCCATTTTAACTTTTGCCTTCTGTCGGAATTTTGTCTGGTAATCGGAATTCTTTTATATTATAATGTTTTATACCCTTTTTGTAAATAAGAATGGCTTTGCCGGTGGTGCTATCAACAGGGCATTGTGACCACCGGGAAGCAATAAGAGGAACGGTATGAATAATTTTATTACAAATGACGAGGCAAAAGACCTCAAAAGACGGCTTATTGAGCTCATAAAGAAGAGTGATGAACTCAAATTCTTGGTCGGCTTCTTTTACTTCTCCGGCATAAGGGAGTTGTATAAAGGCCTCAAGGAGAACTCGGGGCAGAAGATTAAGGTTCTTGTGGGCCTGAATGTGGATGCTACCAACTATGGAATGATTGAGCTGGCTGATGAAGATGACCAGATATCCGATGAAGAGAAGACCTTTAAATTTTTTGAATCCATTAAGAAATCGCTGAATACCGAGACATTTGACACGCAGGAATTTTACGAGCAGGTAAAGTTTTTTATCCAGTTGATCCGCGATGATAAGCTGGTGATCCGCAAGACTTTCAGCCCCAATCACGCCAAGCTCTATTTGTTCAAGCTCGAAGAGGGGCAGGTTGGCAGGAAGAATCTATTTATTACGGGTAGTAGTAATTTAACCCGGGCGGGGCTATCCACTCAGAACGAATTTAATGTTGAAATAAGCGATTTTGGTTTTGAAGACGCCGAGAAATATTTTGATGAGTTATGGGATGAGGCCGTAAAAATAACCGAACATGACGAGTCAAAAAAGAAGCTCGTGGAGATCATAGAAAAAGAAACCCTTATCAAGGAAATCTCGCCTTTCGAGGCTTTCGTTATTGTTTTAAAGACATACCTTGATTCGTTCGAATCGCACGATGTGGCGCAATCCTTATTAAAACTACTGGCGGATAATGGTTATACGACGTATCAGTACCAGCTAGATGCCGTTAAGCAGGCGCTGGCAATTATTGATAACAATAACGGCGTTATTATTGCTGACGTTGTCGGTTTGGGAAAAACGATCATCGCATGTGCCGTGGCTCGGGAGTTAAAGAAAAGGGGCATAGTCATATGTCCACCGGGGCTAATTGGTGATAAGAATAAAAACTCAGGATGGAAAAAGTATGCTGAAGAGTTCAGGCTTCACGATTGGGAAGTTAGGTCGCTCGGTGATCTGGAAAATATCGCTGAATTTGTTGATAAGCATCAAGACATCGAAGTGGTGATTATTGACGAAGCCCATCGCTTTAGGAATCAAGATACCAAAGACTACGAGATTTTAAAGAATATCTGCAGGAATAAAATCGTCATTTTGCTAACAGCGACGCCTTTTAATAATCGTCCGGGCGATATCCTTTCATTGCTTAAGCTATTCATTACTCCTAAGAAGTCATCGATTACGCTCGAAAACAACCTTGTCGATAAGTTTAAGGCGTTCAAAGGTACTTTTGACCGGCTGGGGTATATAAAGAAATATTGGAATTCACCCAATAGCGCCAAGCGCAAGAAGGCAGAAGCCTACTATCAAACGTTTTTCGGAGAAAACACTGTCCAGTTGGACAAGGTGGCACAACGGTCACATTACCTTGCCAAGCAGATCCGGGACGTGATTGAGCCGGTAACGATTCGCCGAAACCGCCTCGATCTTCAACACAATCCCTACTATAAAGATGAGGTCAAAAATTTATCCAAAGTCGCGGACCCAAGAGAATGGTTCTTCGAATTAACAAAAGAACAGTCTGTTTTCTACGATCAAGTTATAGGCGAGTATTTTGGCGATCCGGAGGACGACGGACTATTTAAGGGCGCTATTTACCGGCCGTTTGAATATGAGATCGAAAAAGAGAAGATAGCAGAAGAGAAGCTTTCTGAGAAAGACAACCGCCAGTTTATTCAACAGCGCAACTTGTATGATTTTATGCGCCGGTTACTTGTGAAGCGTTTCGAAAGCTCTTTCGGATCATTTGAGCAGAGCATTAAGAATTTTAAACGTATCACCGAAAGGATTCTTGAATTTATTAAAAAAACAGGAAAAGGCGATTATCTCAAGGGCGAATACATTCTGGATCGTTCTCTTCTTGAAAAGATTTACGACTTGGATCTGGATGATATTGAGAAATTCTTGGCTGAATATACCGAGAAGATCAATAACGGCGAGTATCCCAAGAATCACAAGGTATATAAAATCAAAGAGTTTAAATACAAAGAAGATTTTATCGAGCATATAAAGTTTGATTTGAAACTGTTTGACGCTATCTTGGCGCAGTTATCAAAGTTGGATTTGGTGAAGAATGACCCCAAGACAGACTGCTTGCTTGAAAATATTAAGCGGGAACTGAAACAGAAGCCGCTCAAAGGAGAGCCGAAACGAAAAATTGTTATATTTTCTGAGTACCTCGATACGGTTAAATACCTGACTTCAATCTTGGAGAAAAATTTTGATAAAAAGGTTCTTGTCGTAGGGCATGATCTGTCTACGCATAAGATAGCGCAGATTAATAAGGATTTTGATGCCTCATATCCGGATCAGGAAAACGACTACGATATCCTGCTTGCTTCCGACAAGATATCGGAAGGCTTTAACCTTAACCGGGCCGGGCTTGTAATTAACTATGATATCCCGTGGAACCCTGTTCGGGTTATTCAGCGCGTAGGACGTATTAATCGTATCAGCCGAAAGGTATTTGATGAGCTTTATATCGTTAATTTCTTTCCTACAGAAAAAGGCGCGGAGCTTGTAAAGTCACGCGAAATTGCCAGCAATAAGATGTTTTTGATTCATAATACACTCGGCGAGGATGCCAAGATATTTGATATAGATGAAGAGCCGACTCCGTCAGGACTTTTCAACAGAATTCAGCAGAACCCGGATGAGCAGGAAGGGGAAAGTTTTTATACAAAAGCTCTGAAGGAATTCTTGAAGATTAAAAAAGCGCATCCGGAGCTCATCTCCGCTTTAAGGAAATACCCCCCAAGGATCAAAGTCGCCAAACAGTACAGCGAAAACGAGCTGTTGGTATTCATGCGAAAGGGAAGGCTCTATATCCATGGTGTTAGATATGACAGCGAAAATAAGCCGGATGTTTATCAAGCGGCATTTGAGGATGTTTTTACGAAGATTGCCTGCCCGGAGGATGAAAAGGCGTTAAGTCTAAGCGATAAGTTTTGGGAATCCTATGAAAATATAAAAAAGTTTAAAGAGTTCCGCACTATCCCCCCGAGTGAACAGAGTCTCGAACAGAAGGCGCTGAATAATCTTACAACGTTAATTAATCAGATCCATACCGACCACATAATGCCACATAAGGACTTTTTGAGGGTATTGAGGGAAGACATTTTGGATTATGGAACTTTGTCCGATTTTACTCTTCGTCGCATTGCGAATCTGGAAAGCTCTGATGAGGTAAAGCAAAAGAAAGCCGCAATCGAGATTGCCGCTTTAAAGAAAGAACTGGGTGAAGACTATTTACAGAAGGAAAAGGCAAGGCGCAAGGACCTGTCGAAAGAAATCATCATTGCAATTGAAAATCAAAGACTATGAGCAAAGAAATTTTACAAGACATTGTTGATGGTTTTTCTCCGGATAAATTCGGCCGATTTTTCCGCGACAAAAACAGATCATTCTCGCCCCGTCAAGAAGATATCAGACATTACGACGATGAAAGCTTTAAGAATGGATTAAAGCTTGGTGGAATCCAATTTACAAAAACAGAGAAACTGATTGTCTGTGCGTTTCAAGTGAAGCAGTCGCTTTCCGAACGGAGTGGCAAGAAAGCGCAGTATGAAAAGGGTAAGAAGATACTTAAAGACACGCAATCGGATGCGGGCATCGTTATCTTTTATGATCAAAACGGCAATTTCAGATTTTCGCTCATATACCCGGAAACGATCGGCAACAGGCGCCAGTGGAGTAGTTTCCGACGTTTTACTTATTTCGTAAGTCGCGAATTCACCAATAAGACTTTCCTTCAACGTATCGGCGATAATGAATTCTCATCAATAGAAAAAATCAAAGACGCCTTCTCGGTTGAGAAAGTCACCAAAGAATTTTACCTCGAATATCGAAAACTCTACGAAAGTCTTGTTAAGGATCTTTCATTAAACCACACCTTTATGAACGAAGCCTCAAAGAATGATATTAATACAGAGAATTTCGCCAAAAAACTTCTTGGGCAGATCGTCTTTATCTATTTCATTCAGAAAAAAGGCTGGGTTGGGGTTCCATCTGGGCAGAACTGGGGCGCCGGGGACAAGAATTTCTTGATAAATCAATTCAAGGAAGCAATAGCTAAAAAGGCGAATTTCTTTAACGATTATCTGGAATCGCTATTTTACGGGACACTGAACAATCCACGCAGGAATTCTGCGGATCCGAGTTTTTCGAAGGAGTTTAATTGTCGTATTCCATTTCTAAACGGCGGGCTATTCGAGGCCGAGTATGATTGGCAACACAGCTTTATTTATCTCGACAATAATATTTTCAAGAATATTTTTGATGTGTTTGAGAGGTTCAACTTTACGGTAGAAGAAGAGAGCCCGGATGATAAAGAAATCGCTGTTGACCCGGAAATGCTCGGGAAGGTCTTTGAAAACCTGCTTCCTGAAAACCTTCGTAAAGGTACCGGCACATACTATACGCCGCGGGAAATCGTTTATTACATGTGCCAAGAAAGCTTAGTCAATTACCTTGATTCTAGCTCAAAGCTGGGCAAAGAAAAGGTTGAGAAATGTGTTAGGTCACTTAAAGAGGGAGACAATCTTATCTCCGACAAGGATGCGATCGAACTCGATCGCTTATTAGAACAAATAAAGATATGTGACCCGGCGTGCGGATCGGGTGCTTTCTTGGTTGGAATGCTGAATGAGATCGTTCGCCTGCGGTTATTATTGCGTGTCTTTTATCCTTCGAAACTTTCCAAGAAATCGGAATATCAGCTTAAAAAGGACACGATCCATAACAGTATTTACGGTGTTGATATTGACCCGGGAGCCATCGAAATCGCAAAGCTAAGATTGTGGCTGATGCTTGTTGTCGATTATGAAATACGTGACATTGAGCCTTTACCGAATCTTGATTATCGATTAATGTGCGGGAATTCCCTGCTTGAAGAATTTGAAGGCGTCAGATTCTATAACGGAGATGACGGGAAGCAGGATCTTGGTTTATTTAAAGACACCAAGAAGCAAGAAAAGATTGCTGAACTCAAAAAGAAGGTTGAGGAATATTTTGATATTCACGATGATATAGAGAAACGAAACAAGCGCAAGGAGATTAACGATATCAAGGACTGGCTTATCAAGACTGCCTTAGAAAAACGCAGAAAAGAGCTTGCCAGTCACAGGAAGTCGGAAGAAGCCAAGCTGAATATGTTTAATGAGGAAAGCCGCAAGAAATACTTTGAGAATTGGGGAACTAAATTTCTCGCTGAAGCAAAGATCAACGAAGTCTTGCAGAATCTTCACGATCCCAGAAAAGCCAAGCCATTTTTTATTTGGAAACTTGAATTTATTGACGTGTTTGAGGATAAGGGTGGATTTGATGTGATGATTGCGAATCCGCCGTATCTTGGCGAAAAGGGGAATAAGGATATTTTTCAAGTAATTGCAAAGGGTTCACTGGGTAAATTTTATCAAAGGAGAATGGACATTTTTTATTTCTTTTTACATCTCGCGATTAATATAGGTAGACCCGCGGCAAACATCGCATTCATTACAACAAACTATTTTATAACGGCCGATGGTGCAAAAAAATTAAGGAATGATTTAAAGGAACGGACGACCGTCGACCGCTTGATTAATTTTAACGAATTAAAAATTTTTGAGTCTGCTCAAGGACAGCATAACATGATAACAATTATTCGAAAAATTGAGGAAAAGAATGTTGGTTCGCTTACTTGTATTACAAAACGCGAAGGTTTCGCAACCCCTGATATTTTACAGAAGATTTTAAGTTGGGACGATAAAGAGACCGATTATTATTCAATAAAACAAACTGATTTGTATGAAGGGTGCGAATCATACATTCGGGCTTTTGGAAATATAACAAAAAATGACATTCAATCTCAGCTATTAGAAAAAATTAAAGAAGGAAATCAACTGCTCAAAAAATTCTGCAATATTGAATCTGGAATACAAACGAGCGCAGATAAGATTTCGGATAAACATTTAAAAAAATATCAACGCTTGACCATCTCAAAGGGAGAAGGCGTTTTCGTTTTATCGGAAAGCGAGAAAAATGAGCTTTTTAATCAAAAAAATAAGCATTTGTTTTATAAGTGGTATAAGAATTCAGATATCGCTAAATATCATACAGTTAAGAAAAAAAGGACTCAAGAATACTTAATTTACTTAAAGGACGAGGGTAAATCTATTAGCTTAGACGAGAAATTATCAAAACATTTCTCTAAATATGAGGTCATCTTAAGGGATATTAAGAAGAATTGTTTTAGTAATAAGTGGTTAAGAAATATCGTTGAACCTTGGCTAAAGAGAGGAAATTATTTCGTTCTTTTTTATCCTAGAGAAAAAGATATTTTTTTGGGTGAAAAAATTGTTTGTCCGTATCGAAGCGTATCAAATATTTTCGCCTATAATGATTGCGAATGGTTTGCATCAATCGATGTGACGTTCATTACCTACAAACTGCGAGATTTAGATCTGAAATATATAGTTAGTATTCTTAATTCAAAATTGATTGGTTACTGGCTCTGGTTCAAAGGTAAGCGTAAAGGTAGGATATTGGAATTATATCCAAGGCCTATATCAGAGATACCAATAAAAGAAATAGGAACTATTGAGCAAGCGCCATTCGTAGAATTAGTCGAAAAGATTCTATTAATTACTAATAGTGCTGATTATTTAGAAAATTCTGTTAAACAATCCAAAATTAAAGAATACGAGCGCGAAATTGACCAAATGGTCTATGAGCTGTACGGTCTTACCAAAGAAGAAATAAAGATTATAGAAGGATTCGGCAAGGAGGATTAATTTTGTGTAATTTCTCGGTGGATAAACTGTTAAAGATTTTGCACGATTTTAATGTGGATAAACCGGCAGAACGTTTGTCTGGAAAGAAAGTATCGAAAGAATACAACATTTCCTTTGATGTAATATATAGGCATGCGCAATATCTTAGGGATAAGGGGCAAATCGAGTTGAAAGAATGCAATGAAATTGGTCGAGTTGGTCCCGTTGATATTCATATGAAAATCACAGCCAGCGGTATAGATTATTTGGATTCCAATTGTTTTATTAAAAAGTTTGGCAGAGTGATAGGAAAGCTATTTGAAATAGTGATTAAGATCTTTAAATGAACGGCGATGATTTTATAGATGAATTCATGGAATATGACTTTACCATGGGCGCGGACGTTGTGAAATGTCCACACTGCGGAGCCGACGTGCCATGTAGTTTATTTTTTGATGATGAGGCCGAATGCCCTGATTGTGGAAAAAAGTTCAAGAAAAAGGATTCAGAGTGATGTTTTCGGATGACTTTGAATAATTATCTGGTATAATATTAAGAAATGACAAAACCAATAGATTTAAAAGAAAAATTCCCTCATTTATCGAAAGCTCCTATCATTGAAGCCGCGCTCGATATACGCGTTATTCCTTCTACACAGTGGGATGAAACTGCTTTGCAGAGTTCATTAAAGCAACGCCTTCCCGATTTCCCGAAGGTTGAGACATTGCGTGAAGCGAGAGTCCAAATTGTGCCTCCCGGCCAACCGGGAAAGCCCGCTTTTGAGGATATCGGATGCATAGGTTTAAAATTTCATTCCAATGACAATCTTCACATCGCCCAGTTTAACAAAGGGGCATTTGTTTTTAGCCGGTTAAAACCATATCCGGATTGGGGTAAATTTAGTCAAGAAGCCTTACGTTTATGGACGATTTATTGCGAGTTGCTTAAACCAACGGAGGTGAGAAGGATAGGTCTGCGTTTTATCAATAGAATCGCTATTAAACGAGAAACTGTTGAGCTTTCGGATTATTATAAATATTCACCAGAGTCATTAAAAGAACTCAATTGGCCGCTTGGCGGCTATCTTCATCACGATGTAATGAGGGTCCCTGAAACCTCCTATTCCGTTAACCTCATAAAGACTGTTCAGAATGTGCCGGGAGAGATAGGGTTAATTCTCGACATTGACGTATTTATGCAAAGTCAGTTCAAATATGATGAACTGCGCATTATTGAATGTTTGGAAGAGATGAGATGGGTAAAGAATAAAATCTTTTTTAATAGCATAACACCAAAAGCATTAGAGGAGCTTAAATGACCGCTATTGCCATGCCATTAACTATTTCCGGATCCTCGAGTGATATTGCCTTTTTTGTTGCTCGGCAAAGAGAAAATAGCTATGAACTATTGCAGGAGTCAAACGCATTAGGTTTTATAGCGAAAGGGACATTTCAGAAATTAGATGAGGTTTTTGAAGAGTGCTCATCTGCCGGGTGGGATGGCGCTAATGCAAAGCCTATCGCGGTGGAAACATTGCAGAACGCAAAAGCATTCTTAAAATCTTTTCCTCTTGGCATAGAGCCTCCGGATGTTGGTGCCGAACCTGATGGGGCCATCACTCTGGAATGGTATAGAGCTTCAGATAAGGTTATTTCTATAAGCATTAATCCGGGCGGTTGGTTATATTTTGCCGCTATTATTGGGGCTAAAAAAAGACACGGAGTGGATTTTGCTTTGTGCGATGTTTCAGAGGATTTATTGGGGCTAATCTCACAGGTCGCGGGGAAAGCAAAATGACATCCCCTGTGGCTCCCGATGAGCTTTTGGCAAGATATATCACTTCTTCAAGGTGGTTCCGCCAGCAGGATCAGACAGTCAAGCAAGATGCTTTTATCCCCCCAGAAAATCCATTAGAGCTTTCAGTTACCCGTCACATTACTCTTACTGACAATGATATTTGGAGGATCGGAAGAAGCGTTGCTGGTGGAATGGGTCGTAATTTGCACGGTAGGGCTGATATAAAAACTGATTGTGTGATTGATCAACGGCTTAGCGTGGTTCCTCAGCCGGTGCCGGACAATCCCAATCATGCGAATATTGTTAGTTGGCCTCTGGAAAAGAATGAAAGGAAAATGCGAGCTTTAGAATTAGCGAAAGCCGCTCGTTTTGTTCCTAATCTAGAAGTTGCGTAGCTCTGGCTCTTAAACGTTTTGATAAAATAACGGATTGAAAGGCGTCGGTAGGCTGATCATTAGGTTGCGCACTTCATGAAGCCATCGACCCCATTTTCCCGCTATTTCAAAGCAGAAAATGCCCTGTGCTATTACGAAAATAGGGCGTTCATTTCATTAGATTCTCAACTAAACCCTTGTAAAACCGCCTAAAAAGGTCTACAATAAACACACTTGACAGAAGGCAGGCAAGGGTGTATAAAATAAACAGACATTTAGGTGTGGTATGTTTCGAAGGGGGAACTGCCACGTTAAAATAATTAAAACCTTCGCTTGAAAAGGCGGAGGTTTTTATGTTTAATGACATGAATAAAAGAGTAAGTCTTCTTGAAACGAGGCTTCCAAAAGAATTCGCTAATAAGATAATTTGTGGCGATGCTATTGAGGTGATGAGGAAGATTCCCGATGAGGCCATAGATTTAGTTATTACTTCCCCTCCGTATAATCTTAAAAATTCTACCGGTAATGGCATGAAAGATGGAAGAGGGGGAAAATGGGCAAACGCCGCTTTACAGAAAGGCTATACGCATCATAACGATTGTATGCCTCATGATGAATATGTAAGATGGCAAAGAGATTGCTTAGTAGAGATGATGAGAATTATTCCTGATACTGGAGCGATATTCTATAATCATAAGCGTAGGGTTCAAGGTGGTTTATTGCAAGATCGACAAGATATTGTAGAAGGTTTTCCTGTTCGACAGATAATTATTTGGAAGCGAAAAGGTGGTTTAAACTTTAATGCCGGTTATTTTCTCCCAACCTATGAAGTTATTTATTTAATATCAAAGCCAAAATTCAAACTTGTGCCCAAAGCTAATGCTTATGGTGATGTTTGGGAATTTACTCAAGAAATGAATAATGATCATCCTGCGGCATTTCCAGTTAACCTAATTGAACGAATAGTTTCATCCACAAATGCCAAAATTGTTCTTGATCCATTTATGGGTTCTGGTACAACAGCACTCGCTGCTATAAATTTCAAGAGGGATTTTGTCGGTATAGACATTTCTCCGGAATACTGTGAAATGGCAAAGAAAAGAATCAAGCAACATCAGGCTCAAGGAAAGCTTTGGTAAGTTTATGACAAAAAAACCCGTTATTTATACAAAACAAATATTAATAGATAAATTAAAAGAAATTAGCGCATTGGGCTGGGTTAAAAACGCTAGGCCAGGAAATGCTGGCGGTGTTGGAAATACATTAGAAGATTTGTTAGGTATAGAAGAAAATAATTTGCCTATCCCTAATGCAGCAGAATGGGAACTAAAATGTCAAAGGGTAGATACAAGCTCTTTGACAACGCTTTTTCATATGGAGCCTTCTCCTCGCGCTATAAGATTTGTTCCCAGGGTATTACTCCCATTTTATGGATGGAAACACCAGACAATATCAAGAGAAATGAGTTTTAGGCAAACGATAAATGGTTTGACTTGCTCCGATAGAGGATTTAAAGTTGTTGTTGATAGGGTGAATCGTAAAGTGTTGATCTCCTTCAATGCTAAATGCGTATTCGGTAAACATAAAAAATGGCTTAATTCTGTAAAGAAAAGGGCGGGCTTAACCGAATTAAATCCGCAGCCTTATTGGGGCTTTGATGATCTTTTTCATAAGGCTGGAACTAAACTGCTGAATTGTTTTTATATAAGAGCAGACGTAAAAACTGAAAAAGAGAAAGAATATTTCTGGTATAAAGAGATTATGATTTTACAAAAATTTAGTCTAGATAAATTCATAAAGGCTATTGAAGAAGGATTTATCCTGGTAGATTTTGATGCTCGCACAGGTCATAACCATGGAACAAAATTTAGGCTTAAACAGGATAAAATGCCGGAGTTATATGAAGATGTAAGGAGGATCAAATAGGGATAGCAATATAATAACGCGCATCTTTATACTAAGGGACACGGATGAGGTTAAAATAGAATTAAATTTGAAGGCAGCTCTTAAAATTATGAGTTGCCTTTTTTGTGGAATAAGTTTTTTTATTGGATAAGGAGGTAGGTATAATGTTAAACAATCTTTCAGCAATAAAATTTAATCAATTTTCAGTTGATTTGTATCTTACTAAAATATCTGCGAATGATCTAGTGTCCTTGTTTGACAAAAATATATTAAGAGTAGAAAAATACCAGAAAGATGAAGAAGAGACGTATCAGAGAATTCTAGATCTTCATCGCATAAAAGAATTGTCAGATTTTCTTATTGATTATAAAAAAGATGAAGTAGTCAAGCCGCTCTTGCCCGCATCGATAATTATTAATGTCCCTGATGTGCACGATATAGATTTTGAAGAGAAAACGGGAAAACTCTCAATAAAGAAAAATGCAAAATTAAATATTGTAGATGGCCAACATAGGGCAAGAGGTGTTTGTGAGGCATGTAGGAAAGAAGGCAATATTGATTTTGAAATCCCCGTAACATTTATCACTGATTTAGAAAAATTTCAAGAGGCTGCTCAATTTCTAATTATCAATGTAAAACAAAAATCTGTTAGAACTGATTTGACGTTAACAGTGCTTTATGAATTAGAACAGAACAAAACGCATGATTTTATAAAAAGGCTAAAAAAGGTTTTAAGGGTAGATGCCTGGCAATTAGAAGCTACTGCAATTTCAATCGCATTGAACTCAGAGCATGGTAGCCCATGGTATAACTTGATCATGCGCCCGAATGAAGACAGAAAAACATTGCGTGAGCGTGGGCGCGGATGGGTACCGATTAGGCAAGCACATTTTGTAGATACATTGAGGCAATTCTGCAGCGTAAATTCAGATACCAAAAGTAAAACAAATTTTTTAATAAAGCTTTGGAATGAAATTTACAAAAAATATAAAAGCGCATTCGATCCCGATACAGGTAAAAACTACGTTTTACTTAAAGGATCCGCAGTGGGTCCGGTTCATATATTAGGTTCATTATTATATAACTTAGAAAATTCTAAATATGATGATGTTGACATTATGATTGACAAACTTGTTAAACATTTCCCTCTTAAATTCTGGGAGAGAAATAGTAAAGAAAATGCAGGTAGTTGGGGCACATCACAAAAAGAATATACTGTGCATGCTCAACAAATGCTTAAGAAAATCTTACCAGAATTTTACGAATATTGGGATACAGATCTATTAGACCAATATATTAAAAATGATGTAATTGGGGAAGAGGAAGAAGAAAATATAAACGATTTATTTGACCCCTTTGATTTAAAACCATTTGATGAGTTAGAAGAAGACTTGAAAAATAAAACGCATGGCTGCTATGTTTTAATAAATAAAACAAGGGATGCAATAAAAGTTTATTGTGGGCAATCTAAAAGAATAAAAGATAGATTGAGTAAGCACGAAAGATCTTTTAAGCTTTTCAATTCCATTGAACTAGAAAAAGATGAATTGGACAAATACGAGTGTTTAATTTACCATCTTATAAAAAGTTCATGTAGAACTAATGATGACCATCCACCGCTGCCAAAGCATACAAAAAAATGTGCATATTGTAACAAATAGAACAAGAGGGGGCGCTTTTAATTTTTGAAAAATAGAGATGTATTAACTTTCTAGGTGGAAAGATGAATATATTAGAAATGCTGCCAAGAAATAATGACTTTCTTTTGTGGATAACAACAATTTTCATATTCACTTTATTAGTTCGATTAATCTTATCTATCTTTAGAATGTTGGAAGCCAAAGATATTATTAAAAATATGGCGTGTTTTAAAATATTTATAAAACTATTATGGGGATTTTCCGGAAATCCTAAGCTTGATGATTATTGGCTTTCGGCCCTGGTAGGTTTTTCTGAATTAGCAGTGTTTCCGGTACTTATTTTTAAACATAAATGGTATTACATAGGTTTTTGGATTCTTATAAAAACTACGGCAAATTGGGGTAAATGGAAACAGTCAAGGACTAACTTCAATCGTTTTTTGGTTGGTAATATTTTATCTTTATTCTTTTCTTACCTGATTTTTCATCAATTTTTTCTGAAAGAAAATATTTTAAATCAACTTCTTATTTTCATACAACTTATTTTTAGAAATCTTTTGCTCATGGGATTAACTTTAAACTTTATAGCTGCGATACTTATCGCGCTTTCTATAGGCAAATGTCCTACCGAGGTTTATCAAGAAGATGAAAAAGGGAGAAAGATTCATTTGACAGCAATGGTTCATCCTTTGGGGTTTAGGGTCGGAATTATATTATTGATTTTTGGATTCTTCCTTCAGTTCGCTTCAGCCTTTATTTACAAATAAACAAATAAAGGGGACGTTTCTATTTTTCTCCCCCCTGAAAATTTCGCCAGTTTTTTGAAAAGATAGCGCTAGGCGGGGGGGGCTACGCCTAAATAAATAGATACCGTTTTTAATTTTCTAAAATGAAAATGTCATAAAATTTTAGATTTCTTAAAGAAGTTATAAAGGAGAAAGCATGAAAACTCTTAAATGGATTATAGGTTTATCAATTCCGATAATCGCTGTGCTTTTAGCCTATACATTAAATAAAAAGTCTCCGGATGTTAGATATACCTTGTCGAAAGGAATTTCTATAACTTCTTTCCAAGAAGTACCCATCCAACCAGCCGGTGATAAAATCAGTGTTCAGGAATTAGTTGTGAAGAATTTGGGCAATAATAAAGCAGAAAATATACAAATCAAAATAAGGGGCAAAGTAATTAAATACGATCTTATTAAAAATTTTGCTTCCGATGAACCAAAGATAATTAGAAACGATGATATCTTCAATCTATTATATCCTGGGTTACCTCCTGCTGGTAGTTTTACATTAATATTTAGTTCAAGAGGCTCGGGGGTGTGGGGAGATGAAATTAGCATATCAGATCAAAATGGATTGTGTAAACAGGCATTTTCTCAAAGTAAAATTTCATTAGGCGAAATATTTTCTTCTGTTTTTTTGGGAGTTCTCTATTTTGCTATGTTGTTATTCACTATTATTTCTTATTTAATGGATCGTTGGAAGGTTAACTTAAAATATAAGAATTACCATGAAATCATTTCGAAAAGAAAACCCTTTTACGCATCAGATGAATCTTGGAATGAAGTTGTTAGCGAAGCGTTAGAAGAGACCATTAAGGAAGATTATTTTCTTGAAGCTATACAAGAGAGCCTCTGCTATAAAATTCTTTGCTCTACTAAACCTCAATTATTGGCAGAACATGTATGGCTTCCTATCTTAAATAAGTGCAATAGCGAATTAGAAAGTAAATTTGTTAAGAAAATGGATTATTTGTATGGGGAAAATATAATTAAATTATTACAGATTGAAAGACCTCAACATTTTCCACAGAATAAATGGGAGAGAATTCAAGAGGATTTAAACAAAAGATATATTAGTTATTTGAAAAATGATATTCTATTTCTTAATTTGGAAAAAATAATTGCAGAAATAAAAAGAAATAAGCCTGTTGAGATTTGGGAGAATTATTGGAAAAAGTATGTTGAGTATCTTAAGAGAGAATACAAAAACTTAGCTACAGGTGAGTTAAGTTTTAAAAACCAGCCTTTCACTTATCTCGAAAATATCAAGTTAGATGAAGTCTTGGAGAACGAAAGAGATAAGGAGGAAGTGAGAGAAAGAGCTTATAAGGTGATGTTGCAAAATACAATGACATATTTTGATTATGCATCTGCTGTACGTTTTCTTGAATTTCAAAAGCCAGAATGGCTGAAAGTAGATGATTATGAAAAAATTAAAAATCAGGCTAATCAAGTTGTTAAGTATTATAAGTTTGCAAAGCTTTTTGAGCTTTTAAATTCCATTTTTATTAATCAAATCTTACCTTTAGAGAAGCCTGATTATTTATCTGAACGTGAATGGTTAGTTATATTGGAAATCGAAAAAAAATTAAAAAATAAATAAATAAGCTTATACCTTTTGATTTAATAAAACTAATTTTCCTCCCTAAAAATTTGGCCAGTTTTTTATAAAAGATAGCGCTGGGTGGGGCGCTGGGTGGGGAGGATTAGAAGGCGCGGGCTTCCACAATAGGTTTCTTTCCTAAGGATAATAAATCCCTTGACAATTATAGGACATATGGTATATTCTAGTTAGCGGTAAGTATAGGACATATGTCCTATATAATATGGAAGAGAATATATGAAAGATTATCCAATAAGCGATAAAGAAAAACTGGAAAAGATACTCCAAAAAACGGGTGTTTCGCGCTCTGAGTTAGCCAGGCGATTGGAGGTAAGTTATAAGACCATATACCGCTGGCTGGATAAAGGCATTAAGCCGCACCTCGCTCAATCCAGGGACATTGACCAGCTGTTCAAGGAATACGTGGACTTAAGGAGCGTCGTTTTGGAGCTAAAAAAGAAGATCAAGGACCCGATTAAGATATTAAAAACAGACGAAGAACTAAGAAACCGGTTTTTTCTTGAGCTGACCTATAACTCTAATGCCATAGAAGGAAGCCGAATGACTAAGAAAGAAACCGAGATGGCATTGGAGGGCAGAAAGGTCAAGGGGAAGGAGATATTTGAAATATTAGAAGCGGTTAATCACAAAAACGCATTACAGTTCCTGATAGAAAATATCCGGCCTAATTTTAAAATTGATGAAAAGTACATCCTTAAATTACACGAGATTGTTATGTATAATTTTAATGATAAATTACCCGGTAAATACAGGACAGGTTCCGTTAATTTAACTGACACAGAGGTGCTTTTTCCGTCCGCGCAAGATGTGCCCCTTAAAATGGGTAAATTAATAAAGGAAATTAATCGTTATGGCAATGACCCGGTAGGCAAAATTGCCAGGGTTCACTATGAATTTGAAGCAATTCATCCTTTTTTTGACGGAAACGGGCGGGTGGGGCGCCTGATCATGATCACCCAATTATTAAGCAAAGGATTTCCGCCTGCTATATTTGCGATCGAAGACAGATATAAATATTATATGGCTTTAGGAAAAGGCGATATAGGAGATTTCAGGAATATTATTCAGATGGTTTGCGACAGTATTATAAAAGGGTTTGAGCTTTTAGTTTGAATTTTTAAAGCCGGAGGGTTGCATGAAAAGGGTCTTTGGTATTGCTTTCATAATCTGTTTATTTGCCGGACAGGTTTGCGCACAGGCGGTTCCATTGCAGGCCCTTGAAAAGTTCTTTGAGCCGGATGAGATCACGGTTTATACCGCCAAGAAGATCATCACCATGGGAGATGATCAACCGCCAGCTACGGCAGTTGCGGTGGAGGAGAACCGTATAGTGGCAGTGGGCAGCCTTGCGGAAGTGAAAAAGGCCCTTGCCGGAAAAAATTACCGGATTGACAAGCGCTTTGCCGGGAAGATCATCCTGCCGGGATTGATTGATCCGCATCTGCATCTTTGGCTATTTGCCCTGGTTGCGCCGGCGCATTTTATTACCCCTGACGACTGGGACCTGCCCTGGGCTAAGGTTAAGGGCCTCACCGGTCACGACGCTTACATAAATAAACTGCGCGAAACCGAGAAATCGCTCAAAGATCCCAAAGAATGGCTTTTTACCTGGGGTTACCACCAGTATTTCCACGGTTCCCTTTCACGCGCGGAGCTGGATGCGGTTTCCTCAACCCGGCCGATCGTGGTATGGCACCGCTCAGTCCACGAATTCTATTTTAATACTGCCGCGCTCAATGCCATGAAGATCACGGAAGAGGCGCTGAGAGGGCACGGACATGCCAGCGAACAGACGGACCTCAAGAACGGGCATTTCTGGGAGGCGGGGATATCGTTGATAGTGAAGCCGCTTTATCCGCACCTGGCTTCGCCAATCCGGTTTGCCCGCGGCCTGGAGATGTGCAAACGGTATGTAAGCGCCAGCGGCCTGACTACTACCGCTGACCCCGGGATCATGCTTCCTGACTCGGCCATGGAATTGATGAAACTGGTATTTGATAACGACAACACATCCTTCCGGAATTTATTGATCCCCAGCGGAGAGGTAATCTGTGATAAATACGGCCGGGCCAATGCACTTAAGGAAACAGAAAAAGTTTGCCGGAGAGACGGGCATCGGGTTTATTATTTACCCAGGCAGATCAAGCTTTATTGCGACGGCGCCGCCTTTTCTCAGGACATGCAGTTGAAGGATGGTTATCTTGACGGCCACCAGGGCCAATGGATCCAGACCCCGCAGGAGTTGGAAGATGATGCCAGGCTATACTGGAACGCGGGTTACCAGATCCGTATCCATGTTAACGGCGATTTAGGTAATGATGTGAGCATCGGGGTCCTGGAAAAATTGATGAAGGAAAATCCCCGCCAGGACCATCGTTTTTCTTTGGAACACTACTGTGTTTCCGAGCCCGGCCAGGCTAGCCGGCTCCACAATCTCGGCGGGATTGCCAGCGTCAATCCTTATTATGTCCATGTCCTGGCAGACAGGTATTCAGAAGTCGGCCTGGGGCCGCAGCGGGCACAGTATATGGTCCGCTGTAATTCTCTGTTGCATAACGGTATTCCTTTATCCCTGCATTCGGATACGCCGATGGCACCGGCCAGGCCGCTTACCCTGGCCTGGTGCGCGGTAAACCGCTTGACCATGTCCGGCAAGGTCGCGGGGCCACAGGAAAGGATAAGCACCAAAGACGCGCTGAAGGCTATTACTGTCAACGCCGCTTTTACTTTGCAGAAAGAGCATGAAATCGGCAGTATTTCTACCGGTAAGATCGCCGACTTCACAATTCTGGAACAGGACCCGCTGGCGGCTGATCCAAAACAATTAAAGGATATCCGGGTCTGGGGAAATGTCTTTGAAGGCAAGATTTACCAGAACAAGTATAAGAACGAAGCCGGCATGTATTCGCAGGCTGATATTGGCAGGCTGGAGGCTGATCCGGCTGTTGTTAACGCGCAGGGAAAAGACGGCTATCATGACGATGCCTGCGCCGCCAACCAGATTTTGCAGCAGGTAGCAAGAGGTCAGGAAGAGAATTCTTCGAAGTAATCCTTTAAAGCCTATGCAGGACTATATTTTACCTCTAAAAAAGCGCCTCGGCGCCTTTATGCCCAGAAAAATGATCGTCGAGGAACAGCCTCTTCGCGCCGAGCTTTTTAGCATCGAGCAGTTCAAGGCTCATGCGAAGAAACTAGCCCAGGTGCACTTGGTCAGTTACAAAAGGGGGCGCAACAAGCTTTTGATCAGGCTGAAGAATAATGAAAAAGTGCTTGCTGAAATCTATGAGCTCCTCAATGATACCGGTAAATCCAAACGAAAGATTTCTCCGGCCGGAGAATGGCTTCTTGATAATTATTACCTAATTGAGGAACAAATAAGGCTTGCTCAGAAGCACCTTCCGGGAAAGTATATTCGTCAGTTACCCTATCTTCTCCAGGGGCCGCTTGCCGGTTATCCTCGCGTTTATGCGATTGCCATGGATTTTGTTTCTCACAGCGACGGACGGCTGGATAGCCAGAGGCTTTTGGAGTTTGTTACAGCCTACCAAAGTCTTAAGCACTTAAAACTCGGCGAATTGTGGGCTATCCCCATCATGTTGAGGTTAGCTCTTATTGAAAACTTAAGGCGCGTTTCTTCCCGGTTGATCGTAGCGCAATCGGAAAGGGAAAAAGCGAATTACTGGGCGACGCGGATCCTGAAAGTTTCGGCCAAAAATACCGATGGCGTGATCATTGAAATTGCGGCGATGTCTAGGGCCAATCCGTTGCTTTCTGAAGCCTTTGTCGCGGAATTCACGCGGCGTTTGCATGGCCAAAGCCAGGCGCTCAATCTTCCTTTTGCCTGGCTGGAAAAGAAGCTTTTGGAGCAAGGAGAGACCCTTGACAGGATAATCCGGGCGACCAGCCAAAAACAGGCGGAGGATCAGGTATCGATTTCCAATACGATAGGGAGCCTGCGTTTTCTGGAGACCACTGATTGGCATAGTTTTGTTGAAGCCATCAGCGTTGTTGAAAAAATTTTGGGCCAGGATCCGTCAGGGGATTATAGCCGTATGTCTTTTGCTACGCGAGACCGCTATCGGCATGTTGTTGAGAAGCTTTCTTTGAGAAGCAAAATTAATGAAGAAGAAATTGCGACACGCGCGATCCGGATGGCGAAAACGGCAAAAACGCAAAAAGGCTCCAGGCATGTCACAGCACATGTGGGTTTTTACCTTATTGACCGGGGATTAGAGCTTTTCTACCGCGAATTGGGACTGCGTTTACCTGCTTTGCAGTATCTACAGGCGAAAAAAACCTTTTGGCCGTCGGTTCTATTTTTCGGTTCCATTATTTCTATAACCCTCACCGTGCCCGCGGTTATTTTGAATTGGATGCATTTGGCCGGGGTCTTGAGCCTGCCTTGGCAGATTTTATTCGGGATATTGCTTCTGCTTACGGCAAGCCAGACGGCGGTTTCTCTGGTGAATTGGTTTTCCATGATGCTCGTCAGCCCTCAGGGCCTTCCCCGGATGGACTTTTCAGAAGGAATTCCTGCTTATGCGCATACACTGGCTGTGGTCCCCTGTATAATTAGTGACGCGCGGACGGTTGAATCGCTTCTCGAAGGATTAGAGGTCCGTTACCTGGCGAATATTGACGCCAATGCGGATTTTGCGCTTTTAACGGATTTTTCTGATGCAAAGCAGGAAACGATGCCTGAGGATCAAGCGCTTTTAGCGCAGGTCGTGGAAGGCATTGAGAAGTTGAATTACAAATACCACCGGCATAAAGATTATGTCTTTTATTTTTTTCATAGGCCCCGCAAGTGGAATGAAAAAGAAAAGGTTTGGATGGGGTATGAACGTAAGCGTGGCAAGCTGGGGGATTTAAACGCATTCCTTCGTGGAAAAGGCGATGGACGTTTCAGTGTGATCATCGGTGACCCAGAGAGGCTAAAGGACGTTAAATATGTCATTACTCTGGATGCGGATACCTGGATGTCACGTAACGCTGCGCGCGAGCTCGTGGGTGTAATAGAACATCCTCTGAACCGGCCGGTCTATGACGAAAAAAAACAACGGGTTGTTTCCGGATATGGGATCCTCCAGCCCCGGGTCGAATCCAGCTATCCCGGGGAAAATCCTTCGCTATTCGTGAAGATTTTCGGAGGCGATGTAGGGATTGATCCTTATACCAAGGCGGTGTCCGATGTTTACCAGGATCTTTTCCTTGAAGGGTCTTTTGTCGGGAAAGGGCTTTATGATGTGGATGCGTACGAGAGGACTATGGAAGGCCGTCTTCCGGAAAATTCCATATTAAGCCACGATCTATTAGAAGGTTGTTACGCCCGGTCAGGGCTTGTGACGGATGTTCAATTCTACGAAAAATACCCATCAGGATATCTTAAGGATCTGAGCCGGAGATACCGTTGGATCTGCGGGGATTGGCAGATCATACCCTGGTTATTCAGTTCAGTCCGCGTCCCCGGTGGCGCAAAAGTAAAAAACCCGATTTCCTTCTTGTCGCAGTGGAAGATAGCCGATAACTTAAGGCGCAGCTTAGTTCCTTTAGCGACAGTCCTGTTGCTTTTATCAGGATGGATATTGTTTCAGCCCTCCTGGAAGTGGTCTGCTCTCGTCATTGCCCTTCTTGGTTTTCCCCTTGTGCCGATGTCCCTGTCGGAGGCCGTGAGAAAACCCAAGACCATTACCTTTATAACCCATTTCAGATTGGCAGTGTCATTATTTGAAAGGAACGCGCTTCGATTTCTCTTTTCACTTGTCTTTTTACTGCACGAATTTTTCTATTGCCTGGACGCGATCCTGCGGACTTTGTGGAGGATGTGCGTGTCACGAAGAAATTTGTTGAAATGGACGACTTTCTTCGAAGCGGAAGCCTTTTTGTCGAATAATATTCTAGGTTATTACAGGAATATGTTGTTCGAACCGATTACCGCTGTTCTGCTCTTGATCTGTTTTTCGGTGTTTTTCCCGCGCTTCGACGCGCTTGCCCTGGTTCTATTAAGCCTGTGGTTTGTTTCTCCCGCAGTAGCTTATTGGATCAGCCGGTCTTCTCCCGCCCGCAAGATCATGCTTTCCAAAGAGCAGGTCATTTTTCTCAGGAGCTTTGCCCGGAGGAACTGGGCGTTCTTTGAGAATTTTGTTACCGAGAAAGATCACTGGCTGCCGCTGGACAATTTTCAGGAAGAGCCTGTCAGCGTATCGGCCCACAGGACTTCACCGACGAATATCGGCCTGTCGCTTCTTGCGAATTTGACGGCCTACGATTTTGGTTATGTTTCGATGGGGATGATGTTTAACAGGACGGAAAAAACATTCGATACCTTAAATCTTATGCAAAAGTACAGGGGCAACTTTTACAACTGGTATGACACAGAGACGCTTAAGCCTCTGGAGCCTCTTTATGTTTCATCGGTAGATAGCGGGAACTTGACCGGCCATTTAATGATCTTACGCTCTGGGCTGGCGGAAATGAATTCTCAGAAGATCGTATCTGTTAAGATATTCGACGGGCTGGAAGATACTCTGCAGGTTTTGCATCAGAGTGTCGCGGAGATTGAGAGGAGTCAAAAGAGCAGTGCCGCTGTATTTTTCCGGGAAGTTTCTGAAAGGATCGCGCAATTTCAGGAAAAAAAGAAAATTACTCCCGTTTATCTTTCGGAGATCTACGCATTCTTGCGCCAGCTTTCAAAGGATGTTTCAAGGGTTTTCTCCGGGACGGATCATAAGCATTACGAGCAAGGTAAAATTTGGGCGCGCGCCTTGGAGCGGCAGTGTTACGACTTTTTGGCAGATATGTCTTATATCGCGCCCTGGATATTGCTTGCGCCGGAAATGCCGGGGATGTGGGACGCGGCGGGCAATGATGAGCAGCAGGCGCGGCTTGTCCAGCTCCGGGAGGCCCTGCGGGATTTAGATGAGATCCCTACGCTTGGGGAAGTGGCAAGGCTCGAGCAGATGCTGGTTCCTTTGATTGAGAAAATTATGACAGATATATCTCCTGCGGACGATGAGTCGAGAGGATTACATGAATGGTTATTGAAGCTTCGTGATGCGATCAAAGAAGCCGGGACACGGTCCGCTGAAAGGATCAAGGCGATCGATTATATCGTGTTACGATGCAACGAAATGTCCAGTATTGAATATGAATTTTTGTATGACAAGAAGACCGACCTTCTTTCTATCGGATACAATGTCAGCGAACATAAGGTGGACCCCGGTTGTTATGACCTTCTGGCTTCCGAGGCCAGGTTTTGCAGTTTTGTCGCGATTGCCCAGGGAAGAATGCCGCAGGATCATTGGTTTAAGCTTGGCCGGATGATCGCAAAAGTCGAAGGAGATCCTGTCCTGGTTTCTTGGGGCGGGTCGATGTTTGAATATCTCATGCCCCTTTTGGTAATGCCGAACTACGAAGGAAGCGTGCTGGATCAGACATATAAAGCAGCGGTCAGCGGACAGATCCGGTATGCGGCCAAGAACAATATTCCCTGGGGTATATCAGAGTCCGGCTACAATAAGGTTGACGTTAACAGGATTTATCAGTATCACTCTTTTGGAGTCCCGGATATGGGTTTTAAGCGGGGGCTTGCTGAAGATTTGGTTGTGGCGCCCTATGCCTCGATGCTTGCCTTAATGGTGGAGCCGGAGAAGGCCTGCAAGAATCTCGAGCGCTTATCCGCAGAAGGGGCCGGAGGCATCTATGGCTTTTACGAAGCCATCGATTACACGCCGGCGCGACTTGCCCCGGATGAAAATCTGGCGGTCGTGAAATCCTATATGGCGCATCATCAGGGCATGAGCTTGTTGTCTCTTGCCTATGTGCTTTTGGACCGGCCGATGCAAAGGCGTTTTCTTGCCGACCCCATGTTTAAAGCAACCGAACTTCTTCTTCAGGAGCGAGTGCCGAATGTCGAGCCGTTCCTTTATGATTTTGAAGTAACCGGGATGCTTAGAAAATTCGGAGAGAAGGAAACGCTTTTACGGCTGTTTACAACTCCCCAAACCCCGGTGCCTGAAGTCCATCCTCTTTCCAATGGTCGCTACCATGTGATGGTCACCAACTCCGGAGGAGGCTACAGCCGCTGGCAAAATGTCGCTGTAACACGGTGGAGCGAGGATTCTGCGCTGGATAATAATGGAACATTTATTTATCTTCGGGATGTGGAGTCCGGCCAATTCTGGTCCTCGGCGTATCAGCCGACGCAAAAAAAGCCTAAGAACTATGAAGCCTTGTTTTCGCAGGCCTGGGTGGAGTTTAAACGGCGGGACTACCAGATCGATACACATACCGAGATCGCGGTTTCTCCGGAAGATGACATTGAACTGCGTCGTTTGACGATCACCAACCGGTCGCACGACAAGCGCATTATAGAAGTAACCAGCTATGCGGAAGTTGTATTAAATGATCCCGCAAGCGATCAGGCCCAGCGGATATTCAGTAATCTGTTTGTTCAGACCGAGATTATCAGGTCGCATCAGGCGATCCTTTGTCGGCGGCGGCCGCGCTCGGACAATGAGGTATTTCCTTGGATGCTGCATCTGATGGCAGTGCATGGCAATGCGATTGTCGGCGCTTCTTATGAAACAGACCGCGGTAAGTTTATCGGGCGAGGCCATACAGTAGCTGATCCTGTGGCGATGCAGGGGAGCGGCTATCTTTCGGATAGCGAGGGTTCTGTGCTTGACCCGATTGTTTCGATACGCAGCCAAATTGAACTGGCGCCGGACGAATCAGCGGTGATCGATTATGTGACCGGGATATGCGAGAGCCGGCAAGTTGCGCAAGCGCTCATGGAAAAATACAGGGACAGGAATTTAGCCGACCGTGTTTTTAATCTGGCCTGGACTCACGGCCAGGTTGCTTTGCAGCAGATCAATTCTACGGAAGCCGACGCCCAGCTTTACGGCCGTCTTGCAAGCGCTATTTTGTACGCGAATCCTGCGTGGCGGGCGAGCGCGAGTATTTTGCGCAGGAATAACCGTGGCCAGCCTGATCTTTGGGGCCATAGTATTTCAGGGGATTTGCCTATTGTCCTGGTCCGTATTGAAAATCAGGAAAATATCGATCTGGTCGTTAAGATGATACAGGCCCATGCTTATTGGCGCATGAAGGGCTTGGCGGTCGATATTATTATATGGAATGAAAATAGTTCCATTTATCGCGATAGCCTGGGGGAAAAAATCAGCGGGTTGATCCTTGCCAATAGCAAGGAGACGGCAGGGAAGAATGGGGATATTTATTTAAAGCGTGCTGATCAGATGTCAGATGAAGACCGTATCCTTATGCAAACGGTGGCGCGGATAATTATTTCGGATCGTGGAGGTACGCTGGCTGAACAGTTAAGTGATATGACGCACCCAAAGGTGAATTTTCTGCCATTTGTTCCGACCAGGCTGGATGATCCGGAAGAAGAAGGCAGGGGTTTTGCGGAGCGCCGGGATCTTGTTTACTTTAACGGCGTAGGAGGATTTACCGGGGATGGCCGGGAATACGTGATCACGACCTCACATTCAAAAACTACTCCCGCTCCCTGGGTGAATGTGCTGGCGAACCGGAATTTCGGCACAATGGTTTCTGAAAGCGGCAGCGCTTATACTTGGAGCGAGAATGCGCGTGAGTTCCGTTTAACGACTTGTAAAAATGACCCTGTTACGGATGCCTCGGGAGAGGCGCTTTATATCCGCGATGAAGAAAGTGGAAGATTCTGGTCTCCGACGCCGCTTCCCGCTACGGGTAAGACCCAGTACACCTCGCGCCATGGATTCGGATACAGTGTTTTTGAACATACAGAAAGCGGGATTGTTTCGGAATTGACGGTTTTTGTTTCACGGGAGGATAGCGTTAAATTCTCGGTCCTTAAGATCAGGAATATTTCCGGCCGAAGAAGGCGGCTTTCGGCGACGGGCTATTGCGAGCTGGTTATGGGAACATTTCGGGATAAGTATCACATGCATATCTTGACCGAGATCGATCCTAAAAGCGGGGCTTTGTTCGCGCGCAATCCATATAACAAGGAATTCCCGGATAGGGTTGTTTTCCTGGATGTCAGTGAACCGAAGCGATTCGTTACCGGAGACCGGGTTGAATTTATCGGAAGAAACGGCACTATGCAATCGCCTTCTGTGATGCGAAGGGATAGGCTTTCCGGAAGAGTGGGCGCGGGGATCGATCCCTGTGTTGCCACACAGGCAAAATTTGAGCTCGATGATGGCCAGCAGAAAGAGATCGTTTTTACTTTTGGCTCAGGCAAAACCGTGGATGAGGCGCGGGATCTCATCCGGCGTTTTGGCGGTATCGATGCTGCGCATCAGGAACTTGAAAAGGTCTGGGATTATTGGAAACGGATCCTGGGCGTTGTGTATGTGGAAACGTCCGATGCCTCGATAAATTTTCTCGTAAACGGCTGGTTGCAATATCAGCTCATAAGTTGCCGTCTAATGGGGCGAAGCGGTTTTTATCAATCCGGCGGGGCATTCGGTTTTCGGGATCAGCTGCAAGATGTGATGGCCTTGATACATTCAAAACCGGAAATGGTCAGAGAGCAATTGCTGACTTTTGCCGCGCACCAGTTTGTGGAGGGGGATGTACAGCATTGGTGGCATCCGCCATCCGGACGGGGGATCCGCAGCCATTGTTCGGATGATTATTTATGGCTTCCGTTTGTGACTTGTCTGTACGTTAAAGAGATCGGCGATACGGGGATCCTTGATGAAACGATTGGTTTTCTTGAAGGGCCCTTGCTCAAAGAGGAAGAAGGATCTTATTTCGATATACCGAGAATTTCTGCGCGTACCGGCACACTTTATGAACATTGTGTTTTAAGCGTAAAAAAAGGTTTGAAGTCCGGAGTTCATGGCCTTCCTCTTATGGGAAGCGGTGACTGGAATGACGGGATGAATATGGTTGGGCGCGAAGGAAAAGGCGAAAGCGTCTGGCTTGCTTTTTTTCTTTTTGATGTCCTTAAGTCGATGGGGGCTTTAGCGGCCCAGTATGGGGATAAGGCCTTTTCAGAGTTTTGTCTTGATGAGGCCAGCAAGCTCGCCAGGAATATTGAAGAGCATGGCTGGGACGGCGAGTGGTATCGCCGGGCTTATTTTGACAGTGGGGATGTTTTGGGCTCTTCAAAAAATAGCGAATGCCGTATTGACTCCATCCCTCAATCCTGGGCGGTACTTTCAGGTGCTGTCCAGCAGGAAAGGGCCAGAAAGGCCATGGATCAGGTGGACCGGCAGCTTATCGACAGGAAACACGCGATCGTGAAATTGCTTGATCCTCCTTTTGATAAAGCCTTGCCCAACCCGGGTTACATCAAAGGTTATGTTCCCGGCGTCAGAGAAAATGGGGGACAGTACACGCACGCTGCGATTTGGGCGACGATCGCGTTTGCGGTCTTAGGGGATAAAAAGCGGGCCTGGGAGCTTTTTTATATGATCAATCCTGTGCATCATTCTGATGATGCGGATAAGTGCGCTGTTTACAGAGTTGAGCCGTATGTAATGGCCGGGGATGTTTATTCTTCTCCTGGTTTGGCCGGACGCGGGGGATGGACCTGGTACACCGGATCCGCGGGCTGGATGTATCAGTTGATCGTAAAGTATTTGTTAGGAGTGCGCTTAAAAGTAGACAGGATCTATTTTGAGCCGTGCATTCCCGTGGATTGGCCGTCCTGGAAGCTGCACTACCGGTACAGGGAGACTTTCTATCATATTACTTTTGTCCGCTCAGGCTCTCAAGACCGTGTGACGTCTATTAAGGTGGATGGTGCAGAGCAGGAGGAAATGGCGATACTGCTCGTTGATGATCGGGTAGATCATTCAGTGGAAGTGAAGATCGGGTGATCGCGGGACGGCATACAGATTACATCGCGTTCGCTTGCTCAGGATTTCGCTGGATAAAGACTTAATGTGCCCATAATTTCGAGAGGGGATAGTTTTTTTTAAACCCAAAATATCCTTGATATTTTGGGTTATTGTGCATATAATTAGGTTAATAAATTAAGAGAAGTTCGCCCTTTAGCTAATTTGAGGGGGACTTTAAAAATCGCTTATGAAAAGATCAGTACAATCAGCCGTAATATGGATGGTGGGGATCGCTTCGATCATGGTATTATTCCTGGTCATGGCATTCCTATCGATAATTCTCTATCCTTTTGACAGGAAACGCAAGATAGTGCACGCCCAGTGTTTCTGGTGGACGGACGCGGTTACCGCGTTAAACCCCTACTGGGATGTAAAAGTCGGCGGACTTGAGAATATAGACCATCGTAAAACCTACGTCGTCGTCTCTAACCATCAGAGCTTAGCCGATATAGTGTTAATGTATAAGACCAGGATGCAGTTTAAGTGGGTCGCTAAAGACAGCCTTTTTAAGATCCCGGTCCTGGGTTGGAATATGCTGCTTGCCCGCCACATAAGGCTCAGGCGCGGCAATTTCTCAAGCATCAAAAAAGTATATAGCGAAGCTGGCGGATGGCTGCGTAAAAAGGTATCAGTTGTGTTCTTTCCCGAAGGGACCAGGAGCGATAACGAGGGAATAGGGGAATTCCAGAATGGGGCGTTTAAGCTTGCCATAAAGGAAAAAGTCCCTATACTCCCTGTCCTCATCGAGGGGACCAAAAACGCCATCCCTAAAGGAAGCTGGAGGTTTACGACCAGGATATCCTGCGCTATAAAGGTGCTCCCTCCCATTGAAACCTCAGGTTTGCTCTCCGGTGATTTTATCCACTTGCGCGAGCTGACTAAGGCTCAATTATCCTGATCCTGAATGAGAATGGGCGGAAAGAAGAGAACGAATAGTCAAGAATTAGAAGGAAGTTTATTAACCAAGTAACAAGGAGGAGATATGGGGTTCCAGGGTGGTTTCGATAGGCAACCACGCGAAATGCATAAGGCCATTTGCGCGGATTGCAAAAAAGAATGTGAAGTGCCTTTTAAGCCCAGCGGTGATCGTCCGATCTACTGCAGGGATTGTTATTCAAAAAGAAAAGATAGCGGAAGATAAAAGAATAAATTTCATTTCACGCATCTTTGCGGCACAAAAAGATACGAAAATCTCCGATGGGTGATACCTGTCGGAGATTTTTTTATGAAACCCTTGTAAAACTCCTCAAAAAGGTCTAAAATATGCACAATTGACAATAGCGCGAGGGGAGGATTTTGGATATGGTGAAGATGAGAAAGCCTTGCTTCGTTAAATGCCCGCTGCTGTTTTTGTTTATTTTCCTTCCCTTATTATCCGCGCTTGCGCAAGACGCTCTGATAAAGGACCTCCCGCCTTTTGAAAGTACCGACCGTATACTGATCCTGGCTCCGCATCCGGACGATGAAACGATTGGCTGCGCCGGCGTGATCCAGCGTTCCCTCAAAGCCGGGGCTCAGGTAAAAGTGGTTTATCTCACCAGCGGTGACAATAACATTTTTTCCATCCTTTTTTATAACCCCCTGTTGTTCCCCATAAAACTTATTTCATTAAAACACAGTGATTTCGTCAGGCTCGGCAAACAGCGCCGGCAGGAAGCCATAGAGGCGATGAAGATACTCGGAATGAAGGAGGGGGACCTCACTTTCCTGGGCTATCCGGATCATGGCACGGACAAGATGTTCCTTTATTATTGGGGGGAGAAGAAACCATATTCAAGCACGTTCAGCGGACAGCACAGTGTTCCCTATCAGGAAAGCGAAGATTACAAGGAGGAATATAAGGGAGACAGCATACTGAGGCAGCTTAAGAAGATTATCCTTGATTATAAGCCTACGAAGATATTCGTTTCCCATACCGCCGACCATAACGGCGATCATTGGGCCCTTTATTTATATTTGCAGGTGGTATTGGTGGATTTACTGGATGAGATGCCGGACCCAGAGGTATATCCTTACCTGATACATGTTCCCGGCTGGCCCACGCCGCACCATTATCATCCGCAGATGGAGATGAGCCTTCCTCCTCAGCATTTTTTTGAAGACCTGGTTTCTATCTTTGATTGGAGAGAGCTGCGGCTTACCGAAGAAGAGATCGAAAAGAAGCACCGGGCGTTGTTGGCCTATAAGAGCCAGACACGGGTCAGCGCTTTTTATCTTCTCGCTTTTGTCCGGCAAAATGAGATATTCGGAGACCTGCCGCTTTTAAGGCTGAAGGAGCAATTCTCTTCACAGATACCGGACGGAGGAAGTTATAACTTTACTACGGACAATCAGTGGATCAGCTTTGCGGTCGCAGACGGTAACCTGCTCTTGAAAACGGTTAAGCCGGTAGAGTTAAAAAGCCGCGTTTCTTACTGGTTTTTTATCGCCGGTTTCCGGCACGGGATGTATTTCGGGGACATGCCCAACATTGTCGTGCGCGCCAGGAATAACCGTGTTGACATATATAACACCGTTTTAGGCGATAAAACCGTTAATCCCGAAGGCACCGGTATCACTTTCGGGAAGGACCACGTTACGCTGAAGATCCCTCTAAAGATACTCGGGGATCCGGACGGGATGATTTTCGCCTTTAATTCGCTCAACAACCGGTCCTTTCCGCCCGGCTACAAGGCATTCCGCAGGATATTGATTCAGAGGGGCCGCCCTCAGGAAAACTTAGAAGACTTGGCGGACAAATGGGGGGCATTTCCATAAAGGGAGATGCGCAGGATCTGGCTCGAACATTTTATTTGAAGATCATTTTTTTCCTTTTAATTATCACTTTGTTTTTAAATATGCCGGCTTTCGGACAGGGGTGTAAAGCCGAGCTTAAAATTTTCAAGATCAAACACAGCCAGATAGAAACTATTTATGAAATTGCCAATATGCTTAAAAGCCCGGAGGGCAGTGCCACTTACGATTCAAGAACAAACAAGTTGATAGTGTTAGACTGCCCTGAAAATATCAAAAATATTCAGACGGCGATAGGCGATGTAGATGTAGAAGAGAGGCAGGTTAAGGTAGACGTCTTAGTCGTAGAAACAACCGAGCAAACCCTGGAAAAAATCGGGGTTTCCTCCGGCAATGTAATAATCCCGCAGGGAAAATTCAGCGTAATCGCAGAATTACTTGGGAAGGAGAAAGATACAAGCACCCGCTCACAGATGACAGTCAGGACGATAAGCGGCAGCCCGGCATCACTGCAAGTTTTAAGAGATGAAATCCTGGGCGTTGAGACGGTATTTAACGGTGAATATGTCATTTCTAAGCCTGTAAGGGTCCCGCGAGGAAATATTCTGGAAGTATTACCCGTGGTTAGCGATGATAATTCTATTAAAGTAAGCGTAAGGTCTTCATCGAGCAGCCTGGAAAAGCCGGGGATCCCGTCAGAAAAAGAGTTAATCACATCTGTTGTGGTCAATGACGGTGATACCATTGCCATCGGAGGGGCTGATTTAAGTAAAAGCGAACGGGAAGGAAGTATCGCTTACGGAAAAGATAAAGCAGAGACAAAGAAAACAGTGATGTTCCTGACAGTAAAGATCTCGGATTAAAGAAGGGGTGGAGAGCAAATGGATAAGATGAAAAGTAGATTATTCGTGGTGTTTGGTTTTTGTGTCGCGGTTCTGTCGGGGTGCGCCAGTGTTTCTCCGGTAGTGAAAACTTCAAGCGGCAATTATAAAGTGATCGGATACGGCTCGTCGATCCAGCAATGCCGGAACGCGGCTTTGAGCGCCGCAACCGGTCAATGCAGGAAAACCAATAAGCAGGTGGTGGTTGTCAGCGAAGATCCGCGCTATAACGGTTTGATCAATGCCGAGATCAACCAGGCTGTTAAAATAGCCAGCAGTGTTGCCAAGGCAGCAGGCGAGACAGAGACCTCTAAGACTTTAGGGGCCGCCTCTTCCGGTGATAACTATGAGATAGCAGTTAATTTTATTTGTGAATGATCTTATCAGATGGTAATCACGCAATAATTGCTTTATAATAATTATTCATGCGTTACTTAAGAGCGCTCATTATATTATTGACGTTTCCGTTGCTAATGGGGGCAAGTATGAAAGAGGCTTCTGGAGCAGAAAAAATTAAGATTTATAATGCCGCAACCGGGAAAGTCGAAGAGGTAGAGAAGGTTATCAAAAGCGACGCGGAATGGAAGAAGATACTTACTCCCGTTCAATACCGCGTGATGCGCTTAAAAGGCACGGAGCAGCCCTTTAAAGAGACCTGCCCCATACCGCCTGAAGGCCAAGGCGGGATTTATCAGTGTGCAGGGTGCGGGACAGACCTGTTTAAATATAATGCCAAGTTTGAGTCCGGAACGGGCTGGCCGAGCTTTTGGGATCCGGTGTCAGAATTGAATATCCGGCTGGAGACGGACAGCAGCTTTGGGATGGAAAGGACCGAGATACTCTGCGCGCGCTGCGACGCGCACCTGGGGCATGTTTTTGATGACGGGCCGCCTCCTACAGGCAAGCGTTACTGTATCAATACCGTGGCATTAAAATTGAAGGTGGCACAAAAAACCGTTCAAGTCCAAAAGGCCGCTTTTGCCGCGGGCTGTTTTTGGGGAGTAGAGGCAGCTTTCCGGCAGCTTATCGGCAAGGGAGTTATTTCCGTCCGTTCGGGATATACCGGCGGGCATTTCAAGGATCCTACCTACGAAGACGTCTGTTCAGGCAAGACCGGCCATGCCGAGGCAGTAGAGATCACATATGATCCGGAGAAAATATCCTATCAGCAATTGCTTGACGCCTTCTGGAGTATCCACGACCCTACGACGCTGAACAGGCAAGGCTCGGACGTCGGAGCGCAATACCGCTCGGCAATATTTTTTCATACATCTGAGCAGGAAAAGCTCGCTATCGCATCAAGAGACAGACTGGAGAAAACAAAAAGGTTCAAGCGTAAAATCGTTACTGATATTGTCAAGGCAGGGGAATTCTATCCGGCAGAGGAATATCACCAGGATTATTATAAGAAGCGCGGGCTGCAGCCAACTTGTCATATCCCCAATCTTTAGTCACCAAAGAGCCCTTTTCTCTTAAGCCTTATGATGGACGCCCAGGTTGAACGCGATCTCATCGCTTCATATCAGGTTGACGGCGGGTTCATCGTGCATACCCGTGAGATGGCCCAGCGGTTATATTCCTCCCTGGGCCTTGACCCTAAAGGTTCATTGGACCGCAGGATATACGATTTTGAAGGAGTCACCCATTTTTTCCACCACGGAGTAGTCTCACTGCTTAACAAGCTCGATATCACCGAAGAAGACCATGTGCTCAGCCCAGGCGAAGGTACCGGCGCGCCTTCCAGGCTGATGGTTAAAATGACCGGATGCAAAGTAACCGGGGTGGACATCAATCCCGGCCAGGTGGCTAAGGCCCGGGAGCTGGCATTCCTCCATGGCCTGCAGGACAGGGTGGAATATATTAAGCAGGACGTAGAGGAGATGTCTTTACCCAGGAAAGATTTCACCAGGGCCTTCTGTAACGAGACTTGCATCCACTGGCAGAATAAAGACAGGGCCTTTAAGCGCATCAATATGCACCTTGCGCCCGGAGCGAAGATCGGATTTAACGCCTGGTTAAAAGGGGACAAGGGTTCTCTGAATGAGGCTTATGACGCTATCCCGGATTTCAGGCCATTATACAAAAAAGGCATCTGGTTTCAGGAAGACTTAAATACCTATCAACGGATGCTGGAGGATGCAGGTTTTAAAATACTGGAAATGAAAGATTGCACGAATAAGACAGATATCAAGATGCGGGCGCGGCTGAAGGCTTCTTTGCAGTGGGAGATCTATGAAAAGGTCTTTGGCCATGAGGCCAAAGAAAGCGCGTTAAGGTATTACCGCGGCATGCTCAAGACCCATGGCGATTTTTTGAAATACGGCGTCATTGTCGCGGAGAAGATAACAGAAGGACAGGCCGTATGATCAATAATATCTGGCACAGCGGTTATGAATGGAAGAGCAAAGCGGAAATCCTCGGTTTGCCTTTGGTGCACATTGCCTTCGGGAGAAACCGGGAAACCGGAAAACTGAACGTGGCAAAAGGCATTATTGCTATCGGGCAGGTCGCGATAGGCGTAGTTGCGATAGGGCAATTCGCTGTCGGATTGCTGTTTTGCCTTGCGCAATTTGGCGCGGGTTCATTTGCGGCCGCCCAGTTTGCTTTGGGCGCTTTTTTTGCCCTGGGCCAATTTGCCGCCGGTCTAACCTGTGTCGCCCAATTTGGAATAGGGGAGCACGTGCTCGCGCAACTCGGTTACGGTAAGCATGTCTGGTCAATGACCGTAAGGGACCCGCAGGCGCTTGAGTTTTTTAAGAATCTATTTTAAACATGAGCCTTAAAAAATGCCTTGTCGGAACACTCATTTTCGCGTTGTTAATATCCGTTGTTTTCTCTGTCTGCCTGGCAGGGATCAAAGCCGGCGATATGGCGCCTGAGTTTAAAGTGGTATCAGGCGATAATGAAATATTGGGGCTGGAAGATATCAAGGGTAAATTGGCGGTTATATTTTATGAGACAAAAGACACAACGGAGAAAAACCGGCAGCTTAAAGACGAGCTCAACAGATTTTATGATAAACAGCCTGACCGCGCAAAGAAATTGATATTAAGGATCTCGGTCATAAATTGTGAGGGTGTCATTTTCAAAGCTGCCTGGCGTAACAGCCTTAAACAAAGCTCTATAAAGGAAGGCATAACTATATATGGGGATTGGGACGGGAAGATGTTTGATGCTTACGGCATCAAAGACAGAGAAAGCAATCTGATCATTATCGGCAGAGATGGAAAGGTCAAGTATTCTTTCGCGGGCAGGGCACAAGAGAAGGATTTCGGCAATATCAGGGAATTGTTAAAAAGAGAGGCGGGGTCGCAATAAAATTTAGCAAGGAGGTTTAAAAATGGCGGTTGAAAAGGTCGGTGAAAAGTATAAATGCAATGTTTGCGGCAATGAAGTCACGGTAACCAAGGTCGGAGGCGGTGAACTCGTTTGTTGTAAACAGCCGATGGAGAAAATTGAAGGATAAAGAATACAAAGGAGGTGTTTCATGGCTAAGGCAAAGGTGAAGAAGGGTCAAAAACTGGTTTGCGTCCCCTGCGGCAGGGAGGTAATTGTAGGTTGCTGCGGGACATCTGCTACGACTATCTGGTGCTGCGGCAGGCCGATGAAAAAAGGTTCTTCAGCCCATAAGAAGAAATCCAGGAAGAAATAAGTCGCCGCTAAATGATTATCAAAAGGAAATTACTCATCCTGCTCTCTGCGCTGGGGATCGTCTTTATTACTACTTTTACCTTTGATAAAACACAATCCTTTTATAAAGATTTTTCTCTCGGTAAAAGATATTTCGCGAAGAACGAATACGCGCAGGCGATCCCTTACCTTTTGGCCGCCTTTAAGATAGATCCGGCGCATCCGGACATCCTCGGCTATCTTATACCTGCCTATGAAAAGACAAATAATAAACAAGAACTCGTCGGCCTCCTTATTCTGGCGGCGCGAAAGCGCCCTGAAGATGGGGGGCTGCTGGAATTGATCGGGGACACTTATTACAGCCTGAAGGACCACACAGATGCGGAGATTTTCTACAGGCAGGCGCTTGACAGAAAGGGCGGTCAGGAGTTGGAGCGGAAGCTTATCGAGGTTTTGATCTGGCAGCAAAAATATGACGAGGGCATGTCTTTGTTAAAAGGGCTGATCAAGGTGCGTCCTGATGACTTGCGGCTGGTAGAGCTTTTCGCGGATGCGAATTCCTGGTCCGGAAACTATGGACAGGCTATCACGCTTTATAATGAGCTGCTGGAGAAAAAATTCCGCGTCAAGGCCATTTCGCTAAAAATAGCAGAGGCATTGAGGCTTTCCGGTGAAGATGAAGAAGCGATAAAATTCTACAACATTTATCTTGGGCGTTAAAATGAAGAGAGCGCGTGTATATATAGCTCTGTTGTTATTATTGAGCGCGGCAACTTGTGCTGCCGCAGCAGAGGATATCACAGAAGAAGCCAAAGCGAAATTAGGCCTGGCAAAAAGCTATGCTAATCTTAAGCGATACGGCGAATCCATCGCGCTGCTTAAGGAGCTGTACGGTAATTTCCCGGACAACGAAGAAATATCCGGAGAGTTGGCGAACGCTTTATATTCGGCAGGGATGGACTCCGAGGCGGACAGGGTCATTGAAACCATGTTGAAACTCAAGCTAAAAGATACGCAGGCCCTGTTGAACCTGACAAAGACCCTTTCCGGTAAGGCAAGATATTTTATCGCGGAAAAGATTTGTAATGCCATCTTAAGGGACAATCCTGAGGACATCGAAGCGCGGCTGTGGCTGGCCAGGGTGCTCAGCTGGGACCAGCAATACGACAGGTCGCTTGCGCAATATGATGAGATAATCAGGAGGTCTCCAAAGTGGCTGCTCGCCTGGAGGGAAAAGGCGAGGGTCCTGGGCTGGCAGCGCAGATATGCCGATTCTGTCAGGCTTTATAAGCGTATAGTCAGCGAGGTATATCCCGGGGACAAGCCCACGCTCGCAGAAATGAACGCAAAAAAATATTATTATAACCTTTTTGATATAAACGGCGCGAAGCACTATCGCCGCTGGCTGGAATTAGAAAAAGACAACCCGGAGGCGTTATTCGATCTTGGCCAGATATATGCCAGGCAGATGAGATGGCCGCAGGCCCGGGAAACTTACGAGCGCTTACTGCGCAGCTATCCGGATAATCATATGGCAAAGGCCGTATTGGATAAGGTCAACCTTTATTCAAGGTCGGCGGCAACCAAATCAGGTTTCAGCCACTACGAGGCAGATAGTACCTCCAGGGATATCGATGAAAAGTATTGGAAAGTTTTCACAAACGCGGTCTTTCGGGTTAACCGGGATTTTTACCTGGGAGCTGGTGAAGAAGCTGTTTTTTACGCCCCATCCACAGAGAAATCATTTAACCGGATGAAAACAAGTATTTCTCTGCAATACTATAACAACCCGGTTTTTTCGGCGCGCGGTTCATACTCGTTCAGCGTCTATGACGGGGCGCCAAAAAACAGTAATAACTATGACGCTGAAATAAATTACCGTCCGGTCGATATGATAACTTTCAGTTTTTATTCCGCGCTCCAGGACGTGGAGGATAACCCGCGGACCATGATAAGGAATTTAAGGAGGAACGATTTCAGCCTGCGTTCTTCCTTTCAGCCCAACCGCAGGATAACCGCCGGGATGGATTATACCTACGCGAATTTTTCCGATAAGAACCACAAATATACCTATGGCATAGATGCAGAATATCACCTTTTGTATGAGCCGCACGTCGTTACTCTAAGGTACAGGTATGAGGCGTATGGCTTTGATGAATCCAGGGACTATTATTTTACCCCGGATTCTTTCCATTTTAACAGCCTGGGAATAGAGTGGAGGCAGTTCCTGAACAAAAACCTGTTCTGGGGCAGTAATGATACGTTCTTTACCTTCGGTTACGCGGTCAATTTTGACGTCCACGAACAGATAGGCAACAGGCTCTATGCTGATATCCACCGCGACTGGAACAACAGGTTGTCTACCCACATAGAATGGTCAAAGAAGATATATAACCATAGGGATATTTACGGAGACGAGCAGGTGATCGCCTTTGTGAAATATGATTTTTAAAGCTAATCCGTTAAAAAAGGACTTTTCCGGTGCCGGCCAAAGATAGCAGGGGAGAATTGTTCCGCGCGGCGATCGCGCTATTGTTGTCCTTTCTGGTATTCTATCTGGTTAACCGTTCGGTCTTTTTGGTTTACGCCCGCTATAGCCTTATTGAGAAGTTTCTGGCTATACTCTTTTTGACCGCAGAGTCGTTCATAATGATACATGCCGTCGGTTTTTTTACACAGGTCTATCGCAATACCCGCTATCCTGTTCAGGAGATCGCGCCGGACTATCCCTTGCCTGTTAAACCCCGGGTTGCTATCCTGATACCCGCCCGCCATGAGCCAAGGGAGGTATTGGAAAAGACCCTTATCAGCTGCTATAACCTGCGATATTCGGAGAAGACAATTTACCTGCTGGATGATTCTTCCGAAGAAAGGTTCAAAATTGAGGCGGAGGAGGCCGCGCGTAAATATGACGCTAAAATATTCAGGAGAGAGCCCCGCCATGGAGCCAAGGCCGGGATAATCAATGATTGCGTAAAGGGCCTGACTGAGGAATATGTCGCTATTTTTGACGCGGACCAGAACCCCATGCCGGATTTTCTCCTTAAGCTTATGCCGATCCTGGAGAGCGATCCGAAACTGGCTTTAATACAGACCCCTCAGTTTTACAGCAACGCCAACTACAATAAGGTGACTTTGGGTTCAGAGATGCAACAGGCGGTATTTTATGAATATATCTGTGATGCCAAGAATATTAACGGCACGATGATCTGCTGCGGGACCAACGTCGTTATCAGGCGCCGGGCGCTGATAGAGGCAGGCGGTTTTGACGAATCCTCGGTTACCGAAGATTTCTCCACATCCTTTACTTTGCATACCATGGGCTGGAAAACAAGGTATTATAACCATGTTAAGACCTTCGGTATGGGCCCGGTAGACCTGAGCAGTTATTTTAAGCAGCAAAACCGCTGGGCCAGCGGCAACGTGGGGATGCTCAGGAAAATAATTCCGTCTTTTTTAAAATCTCCGGGAGCGCTTTCTTTAAGCCAATGGTTTGATTATTTTATCACGGGGAGTTATTATCTTATCGGCTGGGCGTATCTGTTCCTTGTATTCTGCCCGATAGTCTATATATTTTTCAATATCCCGTCATTTTTTATGGATACGTCTGTTTATACCATGACCTTTGTCCCTTATTTTATTCTATGCTATGTAATTTTTTATACGTCAATGGGGGAGAGGCGCTACACTCCCTTGCAGATATTCCAGGGACAGGCCCTTTTATTTTTGACGCACCCCGTATTTTTGAGGGCCTCTACCCTTGGGCTGCTGGGTTATAGGAGCACATTCCAGGTCACTTTTAAAGGCAAAGGCCATAGTATCTCATACAGAGAGCTTTGGCCGCAGATCGTCTTCTGGGCCATAAATCTTGCGGCTTTGACCTGGGGCGTCAACCGGATGCTCTATGATCCGACTTCGGCTATCCTGGTCAACCTGCTGTGGATCTTGTATCATTTTATACTTTTGAGCAGCTTATTTTATTTTAATGAAGAATAAAATCCTTATATTTTCGTTCCTGGCCTTGTGCGCCTTGTTTCTGGCAGCCCTTTATATTTCAGAGAAGAGGCGTCAGGATTTGATCATGGGGAAACCGTCTTTAGCTGTTGTAAAATACACCTGGCTCGGGTATAGGGGATCTTTCATTGAACAGGACGGCAGGGTTAGACGTCCGGATGATAAGGATACTGTTTCCGAAGGGCAGGCTTATGCAATGTTAAGGGCTGTCTGGATGCAGGACAAGGACGTGTTTGACAAATGTTACCGCTGGACAGAAGAGCATCTTTCGCGGGAGAAAGAGAAAAAAGACAGCCTTCTGGCATGGCGCTGGCAAAACGGAAGAGTGGCAGACTGGATGCCGGCCAGCGACGCCATGCTTGATTACGCCCTTAGTTTGATTTTCGCCGATGCCCTCTGGCCGTTGGATTCTCCGCAGGGAACGGAAGATTACGGTAAAAAGGCAAGAGAGGTCCTGCAGGATACCCTGGATCTTATGACTTACAGGACCAGGGGCGGCAGGTTGTATCTTTCTCCCTGGATCCTTGATCCTTCCGGGCAAGGCGCGCCATTTCCCGTAAACCCCTCATATTATTCGCCCGCCCATTTTAAGGTCTTTTTTGAATACACAAAAGATAAGCGCTGGCTGGAATTAAGAGAGACGACCTATTTTATTCTTGAAAATCTCAGCGGCAGTTTTGAGGGTGTTTTTGGACAAGGCCTTATCCCAGACTGGTGCGCCGTGGATGAAAATGACAACTTTGTCCGCCTTGAAGGGAAAACTACCGATTTTTCCTGGGAGTCGGTCAGGGTGCCTTTAAGGGTGGCACTGGATTATTATTGGTTCGCAAACCCTCAGGCCCAAAAATTCTTAAGCGGGAAGTTAAGCGATTTTGTCGTAAGCCAGTGGCGCAACAAGAACTCCCTAGCCTGCGAATACCGTTACGACGGGAGTCCGGTGAAGGAGTATGAAAACCCGTTGTTTTACGCGGCCTATGCCTGCCTTCTGTATCCCGGGGATCTTTCGTTGGCAGCTGTTTTTCGCGACAAAACAAGAGAATTTATTGTTAAAGACGGAGAAATTTGGGTGTATAATAACAAAAACGATTATTATACCAATAGCCTGGCGTGGTTTGCCGATGGTTTACATTGCGGCGCGATCCGCAATATAAAGAGAAAGGACAATTGAGTGACAAAGGAGGAATTGGCAAGGAACCTGCAACTTTGTATCAAGACAGAAGAATCAGCTATACCTGTTTACACAAAACACATCTCCGATACTTTCTTTGTCTCCCTTTTCAGCCAGGAAGAAAAAGAGGCAGCCGTTAATATATTGAAAATGCTTTCCCGCGATTCCGAGGGGCACGCGGCATTATTTAAGGCCTTATATTCCAGGGTGCAAGAGTCCGATAAAGATGTTTACTAAAGAGGATTACAAGGTATATTTTGAAGAAATTGCCATGACGGAATTGATGATGATCTGCCGGGCGCAGGAGATCATCTCTTCTATAAAAGACCCATCAGTCGTCAACCCGCTTAAGGGCATTGTTGACGATGAGGTCCGCCATTACTCGGCGGTAATAGGAATGATCGACAAGACAGTGTTGAAATTACAAATTGATAAAGGCACGATTAAGAGAAAATACTTGCTGGGCGATGCCAGGTTAAAAAGCATTGTCAACAACAGAGAATTTACCGCTTATTGCGTGAATGTCCTGGAAAAAGCGGTTTGCGTTGAGTCTAAAGATGCCTTGCCGGAGAATGAAGAGTTTGAGTTGTGGGTAGATTTCTATGACGGGTCAAAGCCTATCCATATACCCAGGGGATCCGTTAAATGGTCGGTGAAGGCCGGGCAAATCTCTTATATCGCAGGCATCAGGAGGGAAGCGGGGCATCCCAAAAATACTTGACAAGCCCAAAATTATGTGGTATCTTTAATTTTGACAATTTGGATAAGGCACAAGGTTGTGCCAGGAAAGGACAAAGGCGTTGAAATGTAACGCCTTTTTTTATTGCCCTTTCCATTTCAATGTATGAAAGCTTAAAAAGGAATGTTCCTTTAGTTAGCTGCGTAGCTGACAAATAAGGTATTTCTTTTTAGTTAACAATGGCGTTTTATGCCGGTTCTTCCGGCCTAGAACGCCTTTTTTATTGTTTGGCCGAAATAATCCATGCGTATCTTCTAGATTAACCGCATGGATAGACATACCCACAATTTACGGAACGAAGAGTTAAGCATGCAAAAGACCTTTTCCGAGCACATAAAAGCGCTTTCCAGGATAAGCAAAGCCATTACTTCGGATTTTTACCTTGATGATATCCTGCGCCTGATCGTTACGGTCACTGCCGAACTCCTGGGTTCAAATATCTGTTCCTTAATGCTTATCGATGGAAAGACGAACCTGCTGGTAGTGCGCGCTACGCAGAGCATCAGCGAAGAATACAATAAAAAGCCGCCTCTTAAGATAGGAGAGGGCATCGCCGGGAAAGTAGCCCAGGAGAATAAGGCTATAGCAGTCAAAGACGTCACAAAAGAAAAGGAATACAAACATAAAGACATTGCCAAAAGAGAGGGTTTAGTTTCTTTGTTAAGCGTGCCTATGTCCGTAAAGGGGAAGGTCATCGGTGTCATCAATTGCTATACGTCCAAACCGCGCAATTTCAGCGAAGAAGAGATAGAGATCCTGACGACGATAGCCAACCAGGCAGCCGTGGCAATTGAGAATACGGAGTTGATAGTTAAAAGCAAGGTCATCCTGGAGGAGCTTGAGACCCGCAAAAGGATCGAACGCGCCAAAGGGATATTGATGCGCGACGAAGGCTTGACGGAAGAACAGGCATATCTGAAGATCCGCAGTTACAGCATGGATAATCGTAAGACTATGCGCGAAGTTGCGGAGGCGATTATCCTGACTACAGATATAAAACATTTAAAAA
>Ga0265297_10001464_pt1 | contig 55217 bp, 47 predicted proteins | sample Munlanlwell13791_FD_192502 | JGI IMG/M metagenome (GOLD analysis project Ga0265297, IMG submission 192502) | Leachate microbial communities from a municipal landfill in Southern Ontario, Canada - Leachate well 137-91 | ecosystem: Engineered > Solid waste > Landfill > Unclassified | place...
CGACGTATGGCCGATCAGCGGCGTGTAGTCGAGAATGCCCGAGACCGGGATGTAGACCGAGGATCCCTCGGTGAAGCGGACCGATTTCAAGGCGTCGTGGAGCGAGTTGTAGTAGTATTCGCGCGTATCGGATTCGCCGAGGGTGATGATCGACCAGAAGCCCTTGACGAAGAAGCCGGCGGAATCATGGAACCAATTGTAGTAGTTCTCCTCGAATTCGATCCGCAGTTCGGGATGGACCGAGAAGTAGACCTCGAGCAGGAAGCGGTTGTACTCCTTCGAGGTCAGGCTGCTCGTGGAGAGGTTGTAGCGGGTCGTGATGTAGTCGCGCAGATACATCGAGAACGGCGTGGCGTTGTAGCCGGCGTCCTTCCGGTAATCGACTTCCGGTACGTACTGAACGTAAAGCGTGTCGGTCTCGTCGACGACGATGTCGCCCTTGACCGCAAGTTCCTTCAGCGTCCCGACGATGGGATCGTCTGGGGCGAGATAATCGGTGCTGTCGGCGACGTTGACGTAGCGATACACGGACGTCGAAGTGACGGAGATCGAGATCGTGCACTTGACGTAGACCTTGTCGGTGACGCTGTCGTAGTAGAGGACGCCGGTCCGATAGTAGGCATCGGATCCCGAGGGGATCGAGGCGATCGTGTCGTTCGGATCGTTCACGTTGGTGTAGACGTCCGCGGTCTGCTCGCTGCCGATCGTGTAGTATTCCTGACCGCCGACGTTGTAGACGGTGAATCCCGTCAGGATGTGGTAGAACTGCTTCGCGGCGATCGCGTCGTCATCCTCGCCGATGATCAGGTCGTTGGCATCGTCGATGGTGCCGGTGTTCGACGTCCGTGCGGTGGTTCCCGACACGATGAGGTCGTCCACCAGATTGAAGTAGCGCGGGGTCGAATGCTCGACGATGTCGGCGGCGGTGAAGTCGACGAGGTCGCGCATCGTGAATCCGTCCATGTCCGTCCCTTCGACCGCATAGAACGCGTCGAACGCATCGAACGGTTCGATCTCGTCCTGGTCGACCTGGTACAGGTAGAGGCTGTAGAAGCCTCTCGCGAAACTGTCGGAATAGAGTTCGCCGACGCCCGAGTTGGCGTCGCTCACGACTTTCACGTACGAGTCGTAATGCTGGAAATATCGGCTCGAACCGAGCTCGACGCCGACGAAAAGCGCGAATAGGGAGAAGAAGACGAGCGCCTTCCAGAACTGCTTGTTGAAGACCTGGCCGAGGCCCGGAATGATCGCCGAGGCGATCGCCTTGAGCGAGTGAACGGTTTTGTTCATTGGTTACCTCCCATGTCTGGCATCCGTGTGTCCTCTTATTAGGAAAGATGGCCTCCTTGCGAAGGCCATCTGAACCTAACGATGGACGGGCCGGTTATTTCGATCCGAGCGCCTTGGATGCGAGATACGATGCTTCGGCTTTGATCTGCTCGGTGGCGATGTCGGCGTTGGTGTCCCAGATGTTGACGACCATGGTCTGCGCGGCCGCCCAGTAATAGGTGACTTCGGCGATGGTCGGCATCGGGATGGAGGTCTGGAGCTGCGCGATCATGACCTGCATGAACGGGTCGTCGGCGATGCCGGCGATGCCGGTGACGTCGATGAGGGCGGGCAGGTCGTTCGAGGTCGTGTAGAGGATCTCCTGGGCGGTTTCGCTGGCGAGAAATTCGACGAATTTGATCGCGGCTTCGCGGTTCGAGGAGTTCTTGTAGACGGCGACCATCTGCGATCCGGCGAAGGTGCTCGGCGTATGGGTCGCGCCTTCGACGCCTTCAAAGGTCGGGAGGACGGCGGCGCCGAGATTCTCGGCACCGATCGCATCCTGCATCGAGCGGATCGACCACGGGCCGGCGATCATCATCGCGGCGACGCCCTGTTCGAAGAGGGTGGTGGAGGCGGAGTTGTAGGCGTCGTTGCCGGTGACGACCGGTTTCAGTTCGGTGGTCAGCCAGGTCAGGGCGGCAAGGAGGGCGTCGGATTCGAAGCCGACCTGCGTGCCGTCGATGCCGTCAACGCCGTGCGGACGCCATCCGAAGGCGGAGTAGACCGTCTGGAGGTAGTAGTTGTCCGCCCAGTGCGAGTTGGTCGTGAGCAGCTGTTTGCCGGGATTGTCGATCGCGTACTGTTCGGCATAGGCGATCAGTTCGGGCCAGGTGTCGAGGGCGGCGACTTGTTCGGCGGAAATCATTTCCTTGTTGTACATCATGAAGATCGATTCGATCGAGATCGGAACCGCATAAAGGGCTTCATCGGTCGTACCGAGCGTGCCGGCGGTGGCGATGTTGAGGGCGATCGGCTGGACCGTCGTCTTCAGCGACTCGAGGAGCGAATCCGGGAGCGTGTAGACGAGGTTTTCGAGCATGGCGAGGGAGAGGTGGTCATGCGGGAACATGAACACGTCCGCACCGAGACCTTCGACGAGACCGTAGGTCTTGAGGTCGTTGCGGGAGTCGAGGGCGCCCTTGTGCTGGAACTTGACGATGATGTCCGGATAGACTTCGTTGAAGGCCGGGATGACCTCGGCGGCGAAGACGCCGTCGGTGTCGTCGAGCCACACCGTGATCGTGGTCGGCTGGGTCTGGCTTTCGGAGAAGTCGATGATGTTGTCAGGAAGTTCCGTACCGCAGGCGGTGAGGGTGAAGAGGACGATGAGGGTCAGAAACACGCTTAGAATTTTTTTCATGGTCTTGTCTCCTCTCATCCCACTCAGAACCATTCTCTTCGGCGAGCGAAGAAGAACGCGACGCCGAAGAGGCCGAGGAGTCCGATGCTCGCGTTGTTCGCGGCGCAGCCGGTTTCCGGTGCCTGAATGGTGATGTTGAACGTGGCCTGGGATTCGTTGCCCCAGTTGTCGTAAGCGGTGACGGTGATCGGATAGACACCGGCTTTGTTCATGTTGACGATGCCTTCCGTGGGCTTCACGTAGATGCGGTCGTTGACGTTTCCGTCGCGGTCGTCGATGGCGCGGATGACCGGCCAGTAGTCGGTGCTCCATTCGGTTCCGGCGACGAACGTGAGGTCCGCTTCGGAGGTGAGGATCGTGATGACCGGGCCGGCTTCGTCGGTGACGATGACGATTTCGGCAGAACGATTGTCAAGGCCTTCGGCGCCGTTGTCGAACACCAGCTTGTACTCGTGTCCGGCTTCGAACTCGATGGCGAATTCGATGGCGAGCTCGCTGATCGCGAGAAGGTCGTGGCTGAAGCTGACGCTGTCGATCGCATCCTCGACGGCGACGTCGTCCTTCAGGAGGGTGAACATCGCGGCGAGGTCGTAGTACGCCTTCTCATAGGTGGTTCTCTCGTAGTCGACGTATCCGTAGACCGGGACCTTGTCCGTCGGGACCATCAGTTCCATGACGAAATCGTCATGATTGGTGGTGTAGCCGAACGTTCCGGCGGTGGCTCCGGAGATGCCGGCGTAGATGACGACGACTTCACCGGCGGCGACGTCGGTCAGGACCGCGCCTTCGATGTTGTCGTTGCCGGAATACTTGGTGTCGCCGGAGTGGACGATGATGCCGCCGTCCGTCGGAGCGGCGTCGGTGAGAAGGATGGCCTTGCCCGGGACTCCATCAGGCGTAATGAACGCGTCAATCATCGGAAGCGGGGTTCCCCAGCCGCTGGCGTTGACGTCCATGTTCCAGTTGTGGATGCCGAGATCGGCTTCATACGTATTGGTCTGGTTGAGGTATACGACGAGGAAATTCGACTTCGTGGAATCCGCAACGAACAGCGAAGCGGATGTGGCGCCGCTGAAGAAGTAAACGTGACGAACTTCCCCCGCGGCGATGCCGGTCAAATCGTAAGCAAGGTCGGCACCATTCAACGAATCCTTGTGGTTCCAACGGTTGTCGGTCCCCATTTCATCAGCGATCGGAATGAATCCCATGGACGTTGCATCAGTACCCACATTAACTTCAATCACGGCGCCGAAATCGTCAACGCCGGTCTTGGTAATGCCGTTGGATGTGCCGTTCGTCCCGGTGTTCCATGCCCACATTCCGACATCCGAATAATCACTGTCCCACTTCTGATAGTGGAAGACCACGCGAGCCATGCCGGCCGGAATTTCTGTGGCGACGTACGGATCGTAGACGGTGTCATCGATCGTGATTCCGCCTTCACCGGTCGGAACGTAGTTGTAACCAATGATCTCATATTCCTGATACTCGGTCACGATCGGCTTCGTTAGATCGTCGTAGGACGAGGAGATTTCGGCCGAGAACTTGACCTGGACGATGCTCTTGGTGAGCGCGAAGGTTCCATCGAGCTTGCCGTCGATGAAGCTGTAGGGGGTGAATTTGAAGGCGAAGGACGATTCGGCGTACAGCGTCGCCTTGTCGAGCCCGACGAACGTTTCGGTCGCGACATAGACTGCGGTGACGTCTCCGCCTTCGAGGGCGTCGATGTCGAGAACGACGTCGGCCGTCTTCTTGTTGGCGTCTCCGCCTGCATAGACCAGGAACTTGGCCGCCGCGGCGGTGGGCAAAGCCTGCATCATGCCGACTTTGCCGAGCTTGCCTTCGGGAGTCCTGAATTCACCGGTGAAGATCTCCGTCGGGGTGCCCCAGGTAGCCCAGGCTCCGAGAGCCTCGTCGGTATACCAGCCTTCCCAGGCATGGACGCCAAGGTTCTCTTCGTAGACTTCCGAGGTCGTGAAATAGGTCACGAACACGCTGATGTACTCTTCGCTGGCGACGAAGACGCTTCTCGAGCCGCTGAAGAAGTAGACGTGCATCGTGGCGCCGGCGGCGGCCGCGGTCACATCGATCGCGAGGTCGTCCTTGTCGGTGTTCTCGTCGGGTCCGTCCATCGTGTCCTTGTGGTTCCAGCGGTTGGTCGCATCGCTGAACTCGTCGGAGATGGGAAGCGCGCCCATGCTGGTCGCGTCGTCGCCGATGGTGATTTCGAAGTACGCTCCGAAATCGTCTTCTCCGGCTTTTTCAACGCCATCGGCGGTTCCGCCGGTGCCGGTGCCCCAAACCCAAAGGCCGACATTGGTATAGACGCCGTCCCACTTCTGATAGTGGAAGACGACTTGTCCGGCTGCGGCAGCGTCGACGTTGAGGTTCTTCGTCGACATCGCGAAGCCAAGCAAGGCCGTGACAGCGAAAAACAGAAGCAACAGACTTTTCTTCATTTTTTCCTCCTGTTATGATTTTTGTCTCTGTCCACAAGAAGAAAGCGCTTGTGGCCATTTGAACGTGATTAATTCTACTACTTTCATATAATGAATGCAAGCGTTTTTATCCGACCGTAAAACGTAATCGGTTACAGACTCGAATATGAAAAAAGGCCATCTTTTATGCTAGAATAAAGGCGTGTATCCGATTTTTTCACATAAGGAGGAATATCCGTGATCAAGAAGATCGCATTGATCCTTTTCGTATCCGCCACCATGCTCTTCATCCCCGCGTTCAAACACGTCGAAGCCGCGGCTTCTCCGACCGACACGATGGTCATCCACTATTTCCGCTACGCCGCCGACTATGACGACGGGTGGAACATGTGGCTCTGGCCCGCCGCGGGCGCCGGAGCGGCCTACCAGTTCGATGAAAACGAATCCGGCGTCGTCCTCGACGACTTCGGTGCCGTCGCCACGATCGACCTCGCGGCGAACTTCCCGAGCGCGTCCTCGATCGGCATCATCATGCGCAAGGGCGACTGGGTCAAGAAAGATGTTGACAAGGATCGTTTCATCACCGTCCCCGCGACTTCCGAAGGCGGCGTCCTGCACGTCTACTTCGTCGAAGGCGACGAGCGGATCGGCTACTCCGTCGACGATCCGGACGGCCCCGACCGCAGCGACAAGGTCGTCAACGCCTACTTCAACACCCTCCGCACGATCCGCTTCACACTCACTTCGGTCGTGACGTCCGACAAGATCACGCTCAAGGTCAACGGCTCCGCCGCCGCCTTCACGCTGTCGCTGTCCGCCAACACCGGAACGATCACGATCCCCGCCAACGTCGATCTGGAGAACACCTATACGATGGAGGTTCTGTTCGGCACCGAGCTGAAGACATACGACGTGACCTTCGACGGCATCTACGACACCGAAGCCTTCATCGACGCCTACGGTTACGACGGCGACGACCTCGGCGCCGTCGTGAACGCGACCACCACGGATTTCCGTCTCTGGGCTCCGATCTCGACTTCCGTGGTCCTGAAGATCTACGACTCCGGAACGCCGTCCGTGCTTTCCGCCAAGGATTCCGAAGCGACCGACACGCCTTCCCAGACGATCGCGATGACGAAAGACCTGAAGGGTACCTGGATCGCTTCCGTCCCCGGCAACCTTCACGGCAAATACTACACCTACACCGTCACCAACGGCATCAAGACCAACGAAGTCGTCGACCCGTACGCGAAGAGTTGCGGCGTCAACGGTCTCCGCGGCATGGTCGTCGACTTCAGCCAGACGAATCCCGCCGGCTTCACCTACGGCGACCGTCCCGACACGATGCTCAACTACACGGACGCGATCATCTATGAAGTTCACGTCCGCGACCTCACCAGCCATTCAAGCTGGGAAGTCGACAGCCAGTACGAGTCCTACCGCGGGAAGTTCCTCGGCTTCACCGTCGAAGGCACGACCTACGGCGGCGTGTCGACCGGCATCGACCACATCAAGGAGCTCGGCGTCACCCACGTCCAGATCCTGCCCTTCTTCGATTACGGAAACGCCGTCGACGAGTCGGGCGCGGACGACCAGTTCAACTGGGGCTACATGCCGCTCAACTACAACTGCCTCGAAGGCTACTACTCCACGGATCCGTTCGATGGTTCCGTCCGCGTGAACGAATTCAAGCAGCTGATGGCGACGATGTCCAGAAACGACCTGCGCGTCGTCATGGACGTGGTCTACAACCACACCGGCCAGAGCGGCGACTCCAACTTCAACCTCATCCTCCCCGGCTACTACTACCGCATGAACAGCGACGGCTCGTTCTCGAACGGGTCCGGAACCGGCAATGAGACCGCCTCCGAGCGTTACATGATGAGCAAGTTCATGGTCGATTCCGTCACCTTCTGGGCCGAAGAGTACAACATCTCCGGCTTCCGCTTCGACCTCATGGCGCTCCATGACACGGGCACGATGAACGCGATCGTCGCCGCACTCCACGCGATCGATCCGACGATCATCGTCTACGGCGAGCCGTGGACCGGCGGCGGGACGATCCTCTCCTCGTCGATCGCGGCCGACAAGGTCAACCTGGTCGACATGCCCGGCGTCGCTGCCTTCAACGACGACTTCCGCAACGCCGTCAAGGGCAATCCCGACGGAACCGAGGACGGCTTCGTCCAGGACGCCAAGAACACCTCGATCATCAACCGTCTGAAATACGGCGTTGCCGGCGGCGTCCAGCTCCCGGGCATCACCCTCGAGGGACGGACCTACGGCATGTTCTGGAACGACAATCCGAGCCAGACGATCAACTACGTCACCGCCCACGACAACCTGACGCTGTACGACAAGCTCATGTACACCGCCACCTACGCGCAGCGCACCAACGGACTCATCAAGGAGATGCAGAAGCAGGCCAACGCCCTCGTCCTCACCGCCCAGGGCATCCCGTTCCTGCATGCCGGCTCGGAGTTCATGCGTTCGAAGCCGTGCGTCCCGGGCGACAATCCCGACGTCTGCGTGGCCACCAAGTACAACCGGAACTCCTACCAGTCGCCCGACTCCGTCAACCAGCTTCGCTGGGATCTCAAGGCCCAGAGCGACAACACGGAGGTCTTCGAATATTATAAGGATCTGATCGCGCTCCGCAAGGCCCATCCGGCCTTCCGGATGCCCGCCGCGGCGGATGTGGAAGAGCACCTCACGTTCCTCGATTTCGGCGATTCCTCCGCCTTCGGATACATGATCTCCGACTACGCCAATGGCGATTCCTGGGACAACATCCTGGTGATCCACAACACCGGCGACTTCGCGACCGTCACGCTCCCCTCGGGCGAGGACTGGAACCTCGTCGGGAACCAGGACGGCATCGGCGACTCGGTGATCCGCACCTACTCCGGCGGCTCGTCGATGTTCGTCATGGAGAACGAAACGGTCATCCTCTACCAGGGCGTCGTGATCGTCCCCGAGGAACCGGATACGGGATGCACCTTCCTCGGCATCCGCTTCGGAACCGTCTTCTTCGCCTTCAACGCCGTCTTCTTCGCATTCTTCATCTTCATGAGAAGGAAACACTGATCCGAGAATGACGAATCGGGCCGACTCCCGCGGAGGGAATCGGCCCGATTCTTTTTCTGTCAGACTTCCTTGTTGGAGACTTCCCTGACGTTCGATCCGCGCAGGATCGCCATGAGGGCGATCAGCGGCGTGAGCAACTGGAAGAGCACGACCGTGAACGCGTTGACCTCCATCAGGCCGAGCAGACCGACGAGAAAGCCCACAAGCGAAGGGATCGTCATCGCGGCGATCACGATCCGCACGTTCTCCTTGAATCCGGTCACCTTCTGGTAGCGGACACGGACGAGGAGGAAGATCGCGGACAGGACGAGGACCAGGATCAGGTTCAGGACGAGCGTCACGAAGGTGAAGTAGACCGTCGACTTGAAGATCGCGGGTCCGGAGAACGCCTCGTCGATCATCGTGACGAACTTCTCGAGCGCGAGGTCCTCGGAGGTCATCAGCCGCAAGGAGCCGAAGCTGACCGTCTCGCCGACGGAACCGTACCCGACGTCGAAGAGCTCGGTCCCGGTCTCGTCGCAGTAGGCGATGCGCGCGGGTTCGAACACGAGCGCGCGGCCGGAAGCGGCGTATCCGCCTTCGGGGGCGAACACGATGAAGAGCGGGTCGCCCGCGACGTTCGTGGTCTCGAAAACCGACGTCTCCGCCATGGTGAACGTCATGCCCCGCGAGGAGATGACGATGTCGGCGGGAAGTCCGTCGGGAAGCCATTCCGGCGCGTCGGCGCGGATTCCGCCGGTGAAGTTGTAGAGGTCCCAACCGCCGGAACGGACGATCTGGTAGTTGAGCGGAAAGCTCATCAGGAGGACGAGGAACAGGAAATATGCGATGAATCCCCCGAAAGGCGCCGAACGAAGCGAGAAGATCCGCCTGAACGTGAATCCGTTCGCCAGAATCCGAAGCATCAGTCGACCCCCGGGGTGACGTCGATGATGAGGGTGGAGCGGGCCGGGATCTCGGTGAACGTGCCGCTCGGGTCAAAACCGCTCAGGTAGAGCACGGTGCCGTCGACGGCCGGGATCGCGACCGCCTCGTCGTCGAAGTTGTGAAGGACGAGGACGCGCTGGGTCAGGTCGCCATAGGCGTATTCGCGGTAGAATCCGGACAGCGAGGGCGTCGAATCCTCCCAGGCGGTGAAGGCGTTGCCGTAGGCGAGCGCCATGTTGGCGTTTCGGACCGCCAGGATCGCCCTGTAGGTCGACAGAATCGAATCCGGGTCGGCGAGCTGTTCCTCCGCCGTCGCGACCGCGGCGTTCGCCGTCTCCATCGCCGCAAGCGTCGAGTTGGCGGAGATGATCCAGTCGGTCTGGGACGCGTCGCCCCAGACGAACGGCATCCGCCGCGTCTCGTCCCAGATGTCGGGACCCGACGCCTTGACGCCGAACATCCCGAGTTCCTCGCCGTAATAGATGACGGGGTCGCCCGGTAGGACGAGGAGCATTTCGGCGGCGAGCTTCATCATCGCCGTGTTCCCGAGCGTCTGCGAGGCGAAGCGGTCCATGTCGTGGTTCACGACGAAGGGCGAATCGATGAAGTCGGACTTGAGGTCGCGGTAGTAGTCGTACCAGACCTCGAGGTTCTCGGCGTAGTTGTAGTTCTTGGTCTTCTGGGCGGCGCTCCTGATCTTCGCCGCCAGCGGGAAGTTGATCGGCGCGTCGATCCCATAGAAGTAGGTCGCGGGAACCTGATAGTCGGATTCGATGTAGGCTTCGCCGATGATCCGGATGTCGTCCGCATACGCGTCGATCGCCTCCGAATAGTCGTTGAGATAGACGATGTTGTCGTAGAAGTCGTAGGTCTTCCCGAGATACTCGTTCACGCCGTAATAGTGGTGCACCGCGTCGAGCCGGAACCCCTTCACGCCCTTGTCGATCCAGAACTTCGAGATGTCGAGGATCTCCGTCTTGACGGCATCGCTGTAGAAGTTCAGGTCCGGCATCGTGTTGGAGAAGTACCCGCAGTATTTGAAGGAGTCCGTCGAATGCCAGATGTTCTGGTTCCAGCTGCCGAAGATCCGCGAGGTGTCGGTCGATTTCGGAACGGTGACGTAGTAGTCGAGGTACTTTTCGTCGCCTTCCTGCGCCGCGAGGAACCACGGGTGCTGGTCGGAGGTGTGATTGAACACCATGTCGAGCATCACGCGGATGCCCGCCGCGTCGGCGACGGCGACGAGATTCTCGAAGTCGGCCATCGTGCCGTAGTCGGGATTGACGGCGTAGTAGTCGGTCACGTCGTAGCCGTGATAGGAAGGCGAGGGATGGATCGGCATGAGCCAGATCCCCTTGATGCCGAGATCCTTGAGGTAGTCGATCTTCGCGGCGATGCCGTTGAAGTCGCCGACGCCGTCGCCGTCGGAATCGGCGAAGCTGCGGACGAAGATCTCGTAATACACGCCGGCCTCGGGATTGACCGCCGCGAGGTCGGGATCGGAGGCCTTGCACGACAGAATCCCGAACGCGACGAGCAGGAGGGCGAAGACGGCGATCGGCTTTCTAGTCATGGGAGCTTCCCTCCATTCGCTTCTTCATCGCGGGCGTCTGTTCGATGTAGGTTCCGTCGCGGTCGCTGACGTAGCGGGTGAGGCAGACGACGCGGGTGCCGAAGATCAGGTCGTGGATCACGCGGCCGTCCTTGCGCGAAGAAGCCATGATGCCGCAGACGACGATGTAGAAGCCGACCGTGACGATCAGGAACGCGGCCTTGAAGAGTTCGCGCAGGATCCCCATCGCGAGCGGCGCGGCTTCGCCCGTCCGGACCGACACGACCTTGATCTTCTGCGTCCTTTTTCCGAACGACTGCCCGCGGGAGAAGAAGATCGGAACCACGAGGGTGCCGAAATAGGCGATCGCGGCGGCGACGCCGATCTTGAGGCCGTCGTCGACGCCCTCGATCACGGAGGCGATCCCGATCAGCAGGAACAGCAGGACCGTCGCCATCGAGAGATCGATCGAGAAGGCGCGGATCCGGCGTTCATACGAGTTGTTCATGTGGCGTACCTCGATAAAATGTGGCATCGTACCAGACCATTATACTATAATCGTCCGTCTTTGGGGATGATTTCTGCGGGCGGCGAAGATGGAAACCATTCCATATCGCGCCGGGATGCATTCCGCGGCGATGATGATAAAATAGGATTGACCGCATCGACAGAAAGAAGGCTTGACACCATGAACCTGCACGCCGTCCGACACGTTCCCAAGGGACCGATGGCATACGCCAACGACGAACATACCCTGCATATCCATCTTCAGACCGCGAAAAGAGAGGTCGACGCCGTCGAACTCATCATCGGCGATCCGTTCGAGTGGCGTCTCGAAAACGGCGCCTACGTCTGGAGCGGGAAGGCCTTCCCGCGCAAGCCGATGGCGGTCGAATGCGAGACCGAACTGTTCGACCACTGGTTCGCTTCGGTCCATACCGAGTCCACCCGGAGCAAGTATGCGTTTCTCGTCCACGCCGACGGCAGAACCTGGTTCTACGGCTGTCGCGAACTGACCCCCGTCGACCTCGCCAGGGACGACGCCCTCGTCTACAACCTGGCGGGTTACTTCAACTATCCCTACATCAACCGCGAGGACCTGATCGACGCGCCGTCGTGGGCGGACGATACCGTCTGGTACCAGATCTTCTGCGACCGCTTCCGCAAAAGCGCCTTCCAGAAGGACGGTTACCTTCCCTGGGGCTCCGTCGAGGCGGGCATCAAGAACAACATGTTCTTCGGCGGCGATCTGCCCGGGGTCGTCGAGGCGATTCCGCATCTGCGTTCGCTTGGCGTCACCGGCATCTACTTCACGCCGATCTTCAAGGCGTATTCCGCCCACAAGTACGACACCGAGGATTATTTCACGATCGATCCGTCGTTCGGGACGAACGCCGATTTCAAGGAACTGGTCGCGAAGTGCCACGAGAACGGCATCCGCGTCATGCTCGACGCCGTGTTCAATCACTGCGGCTGGGATCATCCGTTCTTCCAGGACGTCGTCAAGAACGGGAAGAAGTCGCCCTACTGGGACTGTTTCTTCATCGAGGACGAGGACTTCGTCGACTTTCCGCTCGACGCCAACGGCCGACCGGCGGTCCATACGATCCGGCCGCGCTTCCGTACCTTCGCGATGACGCCGTTCATGCCGAAGCTCAACACCGGCAATCCGCTGATGGAGAAGTATCTGCTCGACGTCGGTACCTACTGGGTGCGCGAATACGACATCGACGGGTGGCGGCTCGACGTCTCCAACGAGGTCTCCCACGCCTTCTGGCGAAAGTTCCGCCAGGCCGTCCGCGCCGTCAAGAACGACGTCTACATCCTCGGCGAGAACTGGGACGATTCGACCCCGTGGCTCCGCGGCGACCAGATGGACGCCGTCATGAACTACGAGATCTCCTATCCGATCTGGCAGTTCTTCGGAACGTACAGGACCCCCGGCAAGATCGATGCCGAACGTTTCGCCTATCGCATCAACAACCTTCTCCTGTCGTATCCAAAGCCGGTCGCCAAGAACATGTTCAACCTCGTCGACTCGCACGATACGATGCGGATCCTCACGCGCTGCGGCGGGAACGTCGAACTGGCGAAGCTCGCCTACCTGTTCATCTTCACGTTCTGCGGATCGCCAGCGATCCTGTACGGTGACGAGATCGGCTTGGAAGGAAGTGACGATCCCGATTCGCGTCGTTGCATGGTCTGGGACGAGAAGCGGCAGAACCTGAACATGTTCGATTTCATGCGTCGCATCATCGGCTTGCGCAAGGCGGTTCCCGACTTCAAGTCGACGTCGCTCCAATGGCACCGACACGACGACGGCGTCCTCGTCTATCAGAAAGGATCGCTCGTCGTGATGGTGAACGTGAACGCCGATCGTCGTTCGGTGGAGATCCCGACAAGCGCCAGCAGGAAGGCTGCCGTCGACCTCGAAACGGGCCGCCCGCTTTTGCTCGACGGCCGGATCTTGCTTCCCGGATTCAGCTATCGCCTCTTGGAAATCGAGGAATGAAATCGGGCATCTCTCGTTTTTGTTCACCGATGATGAGAAGAACTCGTTGTGCTGCCAAGCGATGTGTAACTCGGTCTGATTTGGTGACTTCTTCATTGCGTCTGTTTTTTATTTTGTGATTGACCGACGAAGGTCACCCCATTTGATCGTAGAAATGTAGAGTTTGGTATCAAAATATAATGAAATTGACATTTGCCCATATTTGGCCATATTTATAGTTTATTGTGAACTGTGATTGTCACATGTGCTCTAATAAGTGGTTTTCCGCGGTTTTTGCCATTTCCGTCATCAAGACAAACAAAAGAAGCGTTCCGATTACGGACCGCTTCTCTTTTTATGGTCATTCCGGCTTCTTGGCGTTATATCTGGTCATGATTTCGTCAAAGGATGTCGACGATAGGAAAAGCGCCAGAATCTGCGATGTCGTGATCATGATGTCGGGCAATTCTCGCTCCTGCGCCTTGGTAAATCCGTCAAGGACGTAATCGACGACTTCCTGACGATCGTCCCGACCGATGCCGATGCGAAGACGCTTGAAGTCGTTTCCCTGCAGATGTTCGATGATCGACTTCAATCCGTTGTGCCCTCCGGCGCTCCCTTTTTCCCGAAGTCGGACCTGCAGGAAGGGAAGATCGAGGTCGTCGGACACGACGAGGATATCTTCGTTCTTGATTGAATAGTATTCCGCAACGGCCCTGACGGAGATTCCGGACAGGTTCATGTAGGTCTTCGGCTTCAGCAGGATCGCATCCTGCGTCTTGACGATTTCGCCATGGAACTTAATCGATTTCGTGAAGTTCAGATTGTTTGCGGCGGCGTATGAGGAAAGGACCATGAAGCCGACGTTGTGCTTCGACTTGGCGTATTCCTTGCCGGGATTGCCAAGCCCGACGACGAGTTTCATGTTACTTGTTCTTCGGCTTGATGACGACGCAGCGATTCGGTTCCTCGCCTTCGGATTCCGTCGTCACATCCCGCCAGTCCGCGAGTTTCGTGTGGATCACGCGGCGTTCATAGGCGTTCATCTTGCCGAGTTTCGCCTCGACCTTGGTCTTGGCGACTTCCTTCGCGGTCTTCGTCGCCAGGATCTCGAGCTGCTTCTTCCGCTGCTCCTTGTACCCTCCGATGTCGACCAGGACCACGTAATGTTCGTCCGTGAAGAGGTTGATGTAGTTCTTGAGCAGCGTCTGGATCGCATCCAGGGTCTTGCCGTTCTTGCCGATCAGGATCGGGTTTTCATTCGTGTTGACGATAAAGGTGATCTCGTGGTCGGCGACGATCCGAGCCTCGACGGCGGCTTCGAGCTGCATGTCGTCGAGGATCTGCTGCAGATACTTGATGCTGTCGCGGACGACATCGAACCTAATCGTCGCCTCGACGATGAAGGTCTTGTTGATGCGGAGAAGTCCGACCTTCTCTTCGATGACGTTGAGTTCGACGAAATCCTTGTTGACCTTGAGTTCGTCGGCGGCGTAACGGACGGTTGCTTCATTCATCGCTTTCGCTTCGAAACGGATCGATCTCATGATGTTGTTCCCCCTTATCGCTACATGCGTCTGCGAAGCTCATCCTGACGGGCGACCGTGCCGCGCTGTCCGAGATAGCTCTGCAGGAGTTGATAGACGTTGCCGATGATCCAGTAGAATGCGATGCCGGCGTTGCCGAGCGCGATCCAGGCCATCATCGCCGTCATGAAGTACATCATGAACTGCATCGTCTTCTGTGTCTGCTGCGCCTGGGCGTTTTGATACCGGACGTTCTTCTGGGTCTTCTTGGTACGCTGCTGGGCGAGATACTGGCTCAGCCACATCGTCACGCCGACGAGAAGGGCGAGCGGCAGGTTGGGAAGCCAGTCGGTGCTCCCGAGGTTGGTCCAGAGAAACTGGATGTTCATCTGGCTCGTCACGCCGCCGTTGAATACGGCGGTATCGGTGAGTGGGAAGCGCTGCACGACCTGGTACATCGCGATGAAGATCGGCATCTGCAGGAACGGCATGAGGCAGCCCAGGAAGTTGATCTTGTATTTCTTGTACAGTTCCATCATTTCCATCTGCATGCGCTGCTGGGACGCCTGATCGGTGCGTCCTTTGTACTTGTCCTGAATCTTCGCCTGCTCCGGCTGCATCATGTTCATCTTCAGGGTCATGTCGTTCGACTTGGCGTAGATCGGCCAGCCGAGGGTTCTGATCGTGAGCGTCATGATCAGAAGCCCGAGCCAGTAATAACGGGCGTCGAGGAGTCCGAAAAGGTTACTGGCGTAGAAGGTATAGTACCCGATCCAGCGGATGATCGACTGCCAGATGCCGATGTCTTCGGCCGCGCTGATCGGCGTGTGGTAGATATCCCGATAGAGGTTTTCGGATGTCGACGCCGAAACCGCGTCGTTGGCGATGGTGACGGTGACGACCGCTTCGCCTTCGACCCACGTGAGCAACCCTTGCTTGGTCGCGGAATCATAGGTCGAGGTGCTTGGGGCGCCGAGCAGGATGATGACGCCGCTGTAGGTCGTCGCGGGCGCATCTTCGGTCGCTTCGGCGACGGTGACGATGGCTTCGTAGTTGGCGTAGGAGACTTCGCCGGTTTTCGTTCCGCAGGACGCCAGACCAATGAAGAGCGCGGCCAACAGGATGAATTTGATGAATCTGCTTGTTTTCATAGGCTCATACCTCATATTATTTTCGCTCGCGCGAATAGTTTATGCAAATCGGCGGACAGTTCCGCGAAGTTCAGCCCCGCGGCGGCCGGCTTGACCACGATGAAATAGTCGAAATCGTCCTTCAGGCTCGCGTGCGTGACGATTTCACGAACGCGCCGCCTGATTAGGTTCCGTTCCACGGCGTTTCCGTATTTTTTGGGCACGCTGATGGCGAACCGAAGATGCGCGACGACGGGATTGATCAGCTTGTAGACGACGAAACAGGAATCGCCGACGGTATCCTTGCGCTTGATGATCTTCTCGATGTCCTCGTTCTTGCGTACGTGATACGACTTGTCCATGACGTGCGCCTCCCCGGAAAAGAAAAATCACCGGAACGACTTGCGTTATTCCGGTGGTTTCAGGTATCGGTTGTATGGGGATTGGATGATCTAGCGATCGGAGACGGTCAGCGATTTGCGACCGACGGCACGCCGTCTGCTCAGAACCTTGCGTCCGGTAGACGACGCCATTCTGGCCAGAAACCCATGCGTCTTGGCTCTTTTCAGCTTGCTCGGTTGATATGTCTTTTTCACATTCAACACCTCCTTGCGACGATTCCGAAAACCATGCTACATCATTATATGTGATTTTACCGAGTCTGTCAACACAAAATGACCGGCCGTGTTTTTTTTCGCGATCGGCGTTTTTTTCCACAACCCCTTTATCGCCATTTTTCGCGCTTAGTACGTGCATCCGACTTCTCCACGAAAACGTGGAAAACCGTTGTATGTGGAGATGTGGAAAACCAAATAAAACTGCGAATCTTGGCGATCCGATTTTCCACATTCGCGCTGAACCGGCAGGCTCGTTCGATGTTTTTTTCCACATTTTTTGTGGAGAACTTCCTGTCTGATTCGACTGGCATCTATGGTATATTGTAGATGATACGCGAGAGGTACGACATGGAAGAATTTCAGAAGCTCTGGGAACAGATCAAAACCAAATTGCAGATCATCCTTGACGAGGATGTATACAACGAGACCTTCGCCGGTATCACGAGCGTATTCAAGATCGTGAACAACTATGTCTATCTGGTCGCGCCGAACTCGTTCATCAAGGGAAAAATCGAATCGTTCTATCTGAACCGGCTGAACGGGATGCTCAATGAACTGGTGCAGGAAAAGCACATGTTCAAGATCATCACGAAGGAGCAGGCGGCCGAGGAACTCGCCAAGGCGCCATACGCCGTCAACAGTCCCGAGACCGGGCTCGCCGACAAGTACAAGACAGGGCTCAACAACTCCTATACGTTCGAGAACTTCGTCGTCGGCGCATCGAACCGACTCGCCTACACGTCGGCGATCAAGGTCGCGGATCAACCCGGCATCATCTCCAATCCACTGTACATCTTCGGCGAGGTCGGCCTCGGCAAGACCCATCTGATGCAATGCGTCGGCAACTACATCCTCGAAAACGACGTGAACATGAAGGTTCTCTATGTCAAGACCGATCAGTTCATCGAAGACTACGCCAAGGCATCCGCAAAAAAGACGTTCGACGAGTTTTCCAAGAAATACGAGAACGTCGACATCCTTCTCGTCGACGACATCCAGTTCCTTTCCGGCAAGAACCAATCGCAGCTCGAGTTCTTCAAGATCTTCGAAAAGCTGAAGGAGAACAACAAGCAGATCGTGATCACGTCCGATCGTCCCGCGACCGAACTCTACGACATCATGTCGCGCCTCACGAGCCGCTTCTCCTGGGGGTTGTCGGTCGACATCAACCGGCCCTCGCTCGATCACCGCATCCAGATTCTGAAAAAGAAGCTCCAGGCCGAAACCTCCGACCCCGAACTCGTTCCGGACAACGTCCTCGAGTACATCGCCAGCATCTTCGACAACAACGTGCGTGAACTCGAAGGCGCACTGAAGCGGGTCCTGTTCTACTGTACGGCGTTCGACTACAAGTTCACGATCGCCAACGCCGAGGAAGCTCTCAAGAACCTGATCAACACGAAGAAGATCTCCAGCACGGCGATGGCCAACGGCAACTTCAATACGGTTCTTGACATCGTCAGCGCCTACTACCACATCACGACCTCGGACCTTCTCTCGAACAAACGGACGAAGCAGTACGTCTATCCGCGTCAGGTTTCGATGTACATCCTGAAGGAAGTCTACGACCTGACCTACAAGAAGATCGGGCAGATCTTCAACGACAAGGACCACTCCACCGTCATCTATTCGATCGAGCAGATCGCCAACGACATGCAGACCGACAAGGACAAGAAATCGGACATCGAGAAACTGTTGATCAAATGTGGAAAAAAAGCGTAAAAAAGCCCACATTTCGCACATATAAGGATATTATAATAAGGCTATCTGTGGTATAATAATAGGCAGAGATCAAACCGGGTTTTCCCCGAATCCCCAACGCTAATAACAATAATAAGTTATAAAAGATTACCTAAAGAATCAGGAGGGCGCCTATGAATTTCACCATCAATAAAGAGGTTATGCTGAACAACCTGCTGGTCGCGCAGAAAGCCCTGTCGACCAAGACACCGGCTCCGTATCTGCAGGGCGTCAAGCTCGAAGTCTATCAGAACGAACTGGTCATGGTGACGAGCAATTCGGACATATCGATCAAGCTGTCGGTGAAGCACGAGAGCCTTTCCGTGGAGTCGACGGGCGAAGTCCTCGTTCCCGGACGCTATTTCGTCGAAATCATCCGCAAGCTCGACGGAGACAGGATCGCCGTCTCGGTGATCGAGAACAACATGCTCCGGATCGTCGCCGGCAACTCGGACATCACCCTGAACATGATGAACGTCGATGACTTCCCGCAGATCGAGTTCTTCATGAACGACAACCCGATCCGGCTGGATTCGAAGGTCATGCGTTCGATCATCCGTCAAACCACGTTCGCGACTTCCGTCGTCGAGAACCGGCCGATCCTGACCGGCGTCAACATCCGCGTCGACGGGCAGCGCCTCGTGGCGATCGCGACCGACTCCTTCCGTCTTTCCCAGAAGGTCGTCGACATCCCTGCCTCGATGGACAACATGAACGTCGTCATCCCCGGACGCAGCCTCGACGAACTGATCAAGATCATGGAATCCAACCTCGAGGAGATTCTGATCCACCTCGACCACAAGTCGATCCTGTTCGAATACGGCAACGTCCTGTTCCAGTCGCGCCTGCTCGACGGCAACTTCCCCGAGACGTCACGTCTGATTCCGTACGAATTCCCGATCGTGATCAAGTTCAACAAGAACGACCTCGCCATCGCGATCGAGCGCGCCTCGCTGCTCTCGTCCCGCGAAGCGACGGCGGCGATCGTCAAGCTGTACCTCCGCAGCGACAACGTCGTCGAGATCACGTCGAACTCGCCCGAAATCGGCAAGGTCGTCGAAGAAGTCTTCCCCGTCGACAAGGCCATCGGCATTCCGATCCGGATCGCCTTCAGCGCGAAATATTTCCTCGACGCGCTCAAGACGTTCGTCTCCGACCAGGTGTTCGTCAAGTTCACCGGCGAGATCCGTCCCTTCGTCATCGAAGGCGAGAACGACCACGGCCTGATCCAGCTGATCCTGCCGGTCCGTACCGAATAAGCCGCACGTTCGACCATCGGCGGCGCCCTTTGCGGCGCCGCTTTCTTTTTGTCTCGCACCGTTGATTTCAGGTCCGATCGATGATATCATCATATCGTCCCGCGGACGGAGGTATCCCATGAACGAACGCTACGATGTCGTGATCGTCGGCGCCGGCCCTGCCGGCTCGATGTGCGCCTACGAGCTTTACGAAAAGAACCCCGCGCTGTCCGTCCTTCTGCTCGACAAGGGCAACGACATCGCTCGGCGCCATTGCCCGATCCTCGAAAAGAAGCTGGTCAAATGTCCGGAACGGCCCGACGGCGTCGCCGGCTGCTTCCCGGCCTGTTCGATCACGAACGGGTTCGGCGGCTCCGGCGCCTATTCCGACGGCAAGTTCAACATCACCTCCGAATACGGCGGCTGGCTCACCGACTATCTCGATCCGGCCGACGTCGAGGAACTGATCGAATACGTCGACGCCGTCAACCTGAAGTTCGGCGCACCGCGCGAGGTCACCGATCCGACGACCGCGAAGGTCAGGGAGATCGAACGCCGGGGGCTCGCGGTCGGACTCAAGCTGCTGCGCGGGAAGGTTCGCCATCTCGGAACCGAAATCAACCTTACGATCCTCAGAAACCTGTACGACGACCTGGCGCAAAAGATCGCCATGCGTTCCCGGGCCGAAGTCGTCGACGTCCGCGTCGAAGACGGATCCATTCGCGGAGTCGTCTTGAAGGACGGAACCGCGATCGATGCCCCGTGCGTCGTCGTCTGTCCGGGGCGCGACGGATCCCGATGGCTGTCCGACATCTGCCTCACCCACGGCGTTCCGATGCGCGCGAACCACGTCGACATCGGCGTGCGCGTCGAGACCAACAACGAGATCATGGAGGAGATCAACGACAACCTCTACGAAGGCAAATTCATCTTCCGCACGTCGCTCGGAACCCAGGTTCGTACGTTCTGTTCGAACCCTTCGGGGCACGTCGTCGTCGAGAACTTCTCGGGAATCATGCTGGCGAACGGGCACGCCTACGCGGATGCCGGGCTGGGTTCGCGGAACACGAACTTCGCGATTCTCGTGAGTCACGACTTCACGGAGCCGTTCCATCAGCCCAACGAGTTCGCCCAGGGCGTTTCGGGACTGGCGAACATGCTGTCGAACGGATCGATCATTCTGCAGCGCTACGGCGATCTCAAGATGGGAAGAAGGTCGACCGAAAAGCGGATCAGGGAAGGATTCGTCGTCCCCACGCTGAAGGAGGCCGTCCCGGGAGACCTCGGACTGGTCCTGCCCTACAAGACGATGATGTCGATCATCGAAATGATCGAAGCGCTCGACCACGTGACGCCCGGCATCGCGTCCGAGCATACGCTGTTCTACGGCGTGGAAGCCAAGTTCTATTCCGCCCGTCCCGAAGTCGACGATCGCTTCGAAACGCGCGTCAAGGGGCTGTATGCGGGCGGAGACGGCGCCGGCATGACGCGCGGCCTGGCGCAAGCCGGAGCGAACGGCGTCAGAATCGCCCGCGCCATCGCCGAAAATGAATGATCAGGACGGCCGCACGTGAAAACGACGGCCGTTTCTTTTCACCCCGACGGCGGGTGCAATCGTCCGCGCCTATGATATAATACAATTGGCTTCCGGGAGGTAGGAAAATGGGCAAGAGGGTCGTTGTCGTCGGCACCCAGTGGGGGGACGAAGGCAAGGGTAAAATCACCGATTATCTCGCCGGCCGTGCCGAAGTCGTCGTCCGCAGTCAGGGCGGGAACAACGCCGGACACAGCATCACCGTCCGCGGCGAGCGATTCGCGCTGCATCTGATCCCCTCGGGCATCTTCAACCCCGATATCCAGAACGTCATGGCCAACGGCATGGTGATCGATCCGGTTTCGCTGTTCCGCGAAATCGATGCGCTCGCCGCCCGCGGCGTCCGCAATTACAGACTGATGATCTCCGACCGCGCCCACGTCGTCATGCCGTTCCATCTGGTCCTCGACGGCGCCATCGAGGCGCTCAAGGGCGACGCGGCCGTCGGCACCACCAAGAAAGGAATCGGCCCGGCCTATACGGACAAGGCCGCCCGCGTCGGCATCCGCATCGGCGACCTTCTGGACCCGATCGCCCTGCGGCAGCGGATCGAATCCAATCTGGCCGTCACCAATCCGCTCCTGAAGATCCTCGGTCGGGAGCCTTTTGACGCCGACGCGCTCACACGCGAGTATCTCGTCCACGGCGAACGTCTCAAACCATTCGTCGCCGACACCTCCGTCTATCTGAACGATGCGATCGAACGGGGGAAGCGCATCCTCTTCGAGGGTGCCCAGGGAATCATGCTCTGCCTCGATCACGGCACGTACCCCTACGTCACTAGCAGCAGCCCCACGGCGGCTTCGGTCCCGCTCAACTGCGGGATCCCGCCGATGGCGATCACCGACGTCGTCGGCGTCACAAAGGCCTATACGACCCGCGTCGGCGGCGGCGCCTTCCCGACCGAGTTCGAGGACGAGACGGCGAAACGGATCCGCGAGGTGGGCCACGAGTACGGCACGACCACCGGCCGGCCCCGCCGCATCGGATGGCTCGACGCCGTCGTCCTGAAGCATTCCCGCCGCGTTTCCGGGGTGACGGGACTGGCGATCATGCTGCTCGACGTCCTGACGGGAATTCCGACATTGAAGATCTGCACCCGCTATCTGATCGACGGAACCCCGGCGGATCATGTTCCCGGCAGCTACCGCGATTTCGCCGTCGCGACGCCGGTCTACGAATCCTATCCCGGCTGGACCGAGGACATCTCGCAGGTCACCCGCTTCGAAGATCTTCCGGAAAACGCCAAAGGGTACCTGCGCGCCATCGAACGGCTCACCGGCGTACCCGTCGTCGTGTTTTCCGTCGGCCCCGACCGATCGCAGACCGTGACGCTCAAGCAGATATTCGAAGATTGACAAATATACGAGGAGGAACGGCATGACCAATCACATCGTCGGCAGCCACGCGCTGACCAAACACATGGAATCGAACATCCTGAAGACGTCTCAGGAAGCGAAAGCGGCGAAGGCGAAAAACCCGTCCGTGATCGATGCGACGGTCGGACAGTTGAATCGAGACAACGGAACGTTATTCAGATATGTGGCCGTCGAGCGGTCGTTAAACGAACTTAACGACCAAGAAATGTACGTATACGCACCAGTCAACGGGACCAAGAACTTTTCCGAAGGCGCCATCGACTGGGTGTTCGGCAGAAACAAGGATGCGATCCTCAAGAACTTCCAGGTGAACGTCATTCCGACCACCGGAGGGTCCGGGGCGCTGAGCAATACGATCTACAATTTCAACGATTTCGGGCAGAAGGTCCTGATTCCGAACTACTATTGGACGCCCTACGAGAACATCGCCGAGGAGGCGAACCTGGGCGTCGAGACGTTCCGGATGTACGACGACGACTACAACTTCAACCTTTCCGATTTCGAACGCAAGGCCAAGGAGCTGGCGACGCGTCAGGGAAGACTTTTCTTCCTGATGAACGATCCCTGCAACAATCCCACCGGTCTCTGCCTGTCGACCGACCAGTGGCGCGCGATGATCGGCGTGCTGAACGAAATCGCCGCGAAGGACATCCCGGTGATCCTCCTCCACGACATCGCCTACATCGATTTCCAGATGAAGCCGGAAGAGCAGTCGCGCGATATCTTCACGAGCTATCTCGATCTCGATCCGCGCATCCTCGCGGTCGTCGCGTTCAGCGGATCGAAGACCTTTTCGATGTATGGATTCCGCATCGGGGCCCAGATCGGGCTCTCCAAGTCGAAATCGGTGATGGACGAGTTCCGCCGCGTCGGCGATTACAGCGTCCGCGCCCGCTTCTCCTCCGTCAGCCGCCCCGCCATGTCCGTGATCGGCCGGATCTTCGCCACGCCGGACCTCAGGACCTGCTTCAGGGCCGAACTCGCGGAAGCGCGCGAGGTTCTCCGGAGCCGAATCGCCCTCTTCCAGCATCACGCGGATCTGGAAGGGCTCCGATATCTTCCTTATGGCGGCGGATTCTTCATCGGCGTCGAGACGAAGAACTGCCGCATCTTCGAGGACCTCGTCGCCGACGGCGTCTATGTCATCGCGATGCCCGGCCTGATCCGCATCGCGCTCTCGAGCGTCAACCTCGAGGAGATCCCGCGTCTCGTCAAGATCCTGAAGAAGAACGTATAAAGGCCAAAAACGGCCATAAACCAGTGATAACGAAAAAAGGATTCCACGACGGAATCCTTTTTTTGCCCGTCGTCCGGATCAGGCGAGGACGGAGATCTTGTTCGAAGTGGCGAGGGTGTAGATGTCGATCAGCGCGCCGACCCATCCGAAGAAGAGGATCCAGAGGATGCCGACGATGACGCGACCCTTGGCGATCCGGTAGATGCCGTAGACGACGTTGTCCAGGCCCGGCAGGGCGAGAATGATGCGGAGAATCAGAGGCAGACCATCGAGCAATTTGATGTATTCTTTCATTCTATCACTCCCTTCAAGACGGGATTATATCACGACGACGGAGCGATTGTTAAGCGATTTTCGGTTTTTCACCGTTTTTTGTATATGCGGAACGGGATCACCCGAGCGTTCGATCGACGGCTTCGGCGATGCGGCGGCACTTGACGACCAGGTCGGCGAAGCGTTCCGGCTTGAGCGACTGCTGACCGTCCGAGAGCGCGCATTCCGGCTCCGGATGGACTTCGACGATCAGACCGTCGGCGCCCGCCGCGACCGCCGCCTTGGACAGCGATTCGATGTATTCCCAGCGACCGCTGGCATGGGACGGGTCGACGATGACGGGCAGGTGGGTGAGTTTCTTGAGGACGGGCACGGCGCTGATGTCGAGGGTGTTCCGCGTCGACGTCTCGAACGTGCGGATCCCGCGTTCGCACAGGACGACCTTCTCGTTCCCGCCGGCGAGGATGTATTCCGCGGACATGAGCCACTCCTCGATCGTGTTCGCGAGGCCGCGCTTGAGGAGGATCGGCTTGTCGACCTTGCCGAGCTCCTTCAGAAGCGAGAAGTTCTGCATGTTCCGGGCGCCGATCTGGATCATGTCGACGGCTTCGAGGAACAAGGGAAGGTCCTCCACCCCCATCAGTTCGCTGACGACGGGGATCCCGTACTTGGCCCGCGCCTCCTTGAGGATGTCCAGGCCTTCCGGTCCCAGCCCCTGGAACGAGTACGGACTGGTGCGCGGCTTGTAGGCGCCGGCCCGGAGGATCTTCGCCCCGGCCGCCTGCACCAGGCCGGTCGTGAGGTCGACCTGGGCGCGGCTCTCGACCGCGCAGGGGCCGGCGATCATCACGACGTTCCTGCCGCCGATGGGGACGCCCGCCACGTCGACGATCGTGTCCGTCAGCTTGAACTTGCGGTTGACCTTCTTGAATGGCTCCTGGACGCGCAGGACGGTGTCGACGCACGGAAACGCGTAAAGCGAGTTCATGTCGAACTTGGTGGTGTCGCCGACGATGCCGAAGATGGTGTACGTCTGGCCGACGCTTTCATGGATCGAGAAGCCGAGGCCCGTCAGATGGGTCCGGAGCTGTTCGATCTCCTGATGGTTGGTGTTCTCCTTGAATTTGACGATCATTTCATGCCTTCCCTTTCTTGAGTTCGTCGATCGCTTCCAGGTATCCGGCGAACCCCTTCCCGCTGATTTGTGCGACGCAGACGTCGGCGATCACAGACACCTTCCGGAATTCCTCCCGGGCGCGGATGTCGGACAGATGGACTTCGACCGTCGGGACGCCGACGGCCTTGATGCAGTCGCGGAGTGCATAGGAGTAGTGCGTGAGCGCCCCGGGGTTGACGACGATGCCGTCCAGCCGCCGGTAGCGGCGCTGGATCGCATCGATCAGACATCCTTCGTGGTTGGACTGGACGAATTCGACCCGGAGTCCGCCAGCCGTCGCGTGGCGACGGATCTCCCGGACGAGGTCGCGATAGGAACGCGATCCGTAGACGGAGGGCTCACGGACGCCGAGCATGTTCAGATTGGGTCCGTTAACGATCAAGATGCGCATGGATCTTCGCCTCGATTTCGCGTGTCGTTTCGTCATGACGGCCGGTGACCTCGACGGTCACGTCGGCGTATCGTTCGTATAGCGGCCGCCGTTCGCGAGCGAGACGCTCGACGTCGGCCGGAGATTGGATCAGCGGACGGTTCCGGATGTCGGCCGCCATGATCTTGCGGTAGTCCTTGTCGAGGAACACGACGATCCCGTTATGCCTGAGGCGACGCATCGCCTCGGCGTCCTTCACCATCCCGCCGCCGGTCGCGACGATCAGGCCGCGATCTGCCGCGTGGCGTTCGACGAGCCGCGCCTCCATCGCGCGGAAAGAGGCTTCGCCCTCTTCAGCGAAGATGGCGGCGATCCTTCTTCCCTCGATCCGTTCGATCTCGGCGTCGGTGTCGAGGATCCGCTTGCCGAGCGATGCGGCGAGACGCGATGCGAACGTCGACTTGCCCGACAGCGGCAGGCCGATCAGCACGACGTTGGCAAGATCGAGCGCAAGCCGTCCGTGGACGGCGCGCGCCGTCGCCTCGGCGATCGTTTCGCCGGTGAAGAGTTCCCTGGCCCGGCGGGCCTGCATGACGAGCATCAGGAGTCCGGACGCGGTCTTGATCCCGCGATCGGCGGCGGTGATCAGAAGGTCCGTGCGGAGCGGGTTGTACACGAGGTCGAAGACGAACTCGAGGTCGGGAAACGGATCGAGCGAAACCGGCATGCCCTCTTCGTCGGGGTGCATCCCGACGGGGGTGGCGTTCACCAGGATCGCATGCGGTCCGCCCGCGGACGTCAGGAGCATTTCGCCCTCGCGGCGCGGGGTGCGGCAGTAGACGTCGACCGCCGCGGCGCCGCGGTCAAGCAAATAGCGCCTTAGCGTCACGGAGACCCCGCCGTTGCCGATGACGGCGACGCGCTTGCCGGAAGGATCGACGCCGTGGCGGGCGAAGGTGGCGGCGATGCCGTCGACGTCCGTGTTGTATCCATGCAGGCGGCCGTCGCGGCGGACGATCGTGTTGACCGATCCGGTGGCCGCGGCGAACCCTTCGAGTTCGTCGAGGAACGGAACGACGGTTTCCTTGTAGGGGGTCGTGACGTTCAGCCCGTCGAATCCCCCCTCGCGGAGGAAGCCGACGGGATCCTCGGTTTCGAACAGGTGGTAGGACGGATCGCCGAACGCGGCGTGGACCGCCGGCGAGAAGCTGTGGGACAAACGGCGGCCGAGCAGTCCGAAGGTCTTCATCGGAACCAGGCGGCCGGCTTGCCCTCCGCAAGCAGGTCGAAGAGCGCGAACGCGACGGCGGCGTTGATCACGTGGACGGCGCGGTGGACGATGGCGGGGTCGTGGCGTCCGCCGACGACGATCGTCGCGTTTTCGCGCGTCTGAAGGTCGACGGTGCGCTGCGGAAGACCGATCGAGGAGGTCGGCTTGACCGCGGCCCGCAGGATCAGGGGCATGCCGGTGGCCATTCCGCCGAGAATGCCGCCGTTGTGGTTGGCGAGCGTGACGACGCGGCCGTCGGAATCGAAGGCGTATTCATCCTTGACTTCCGAACCGAGCTTGCGCGCGATGTCGAAGCCGTCGCCGAATTCGACGGCCTTGACCGCGGGAACGGAGAAGAGGATTGCCGAGAGTCGGCTTTCGAGCGAATCGAAGAGCGGTTCGCCGGTGCCGACCGGAAGGCCGACGACGGCCGTTTCGACGATTCCGCCGACGGTGTCCGCATGCGCCCTGGCGTCTTCGATCACGGCCCGCATGCGCGCTTCGGCGTCGTCGTCGAGCACCGGGAACGGAAGGCTCGCGAGCTGCGCGAGGGCTTCGGGTTCGATCGCGAGCGGATCGAACGGGCGGTCGAGGACGTGCCCGACGGACAGGATGTGGGAACCGACGCGGATGCCGTGGCGGATCAGGACCGTATCGGCGATCGCGCCGGCGATCATGAAGAGAGCCGTCATGCGGCCGGAGTGGATGCCGCCGCCGCGCAGGTCCTCGGTCCCGCCGGACTTCACATAGGCGGGATAGTCCGCATGTCCCGGACGCGGTCTGTTCCGGAGCGGATCGTAATCGTGCGAGCGGGTGTCGGTGTTGGGGATCGAAAAGCGGAGCGGCGTGCCGTCGGTGACGCCGTCGGGCGCCCCGGAGCGGATCTCATATCGATCCGGTTCGCTGCGGGAGGTCGAGATCGACGTCTGCGGGCGGCGACGGGCGAGGGCGGAGCGGATCGCTTCTTCATCGAGCCGGACGCCGGCGGGAAGGCCTTCGACCGTCAGTCCGATCTCCGGGGCGTGCGAAGCGCCCGAGAAGGTGATTCTGATGTTCTTTCCGAAAGTGTTCAACGTATCAGCTCTTTCTCACAGCTTGAACTGCGATTTGACGATGACCGACGAACCGATGTCGACGACGTCGACGATCGAGAGGAGATCCTTGCGGTTCTTCTTGTCGCGGTTGACGTACATCTTGAGGTTCTCGATGTCGACCGGATCCGAGGTCGGAAGCCCGTACTTGCGCAGGCATTCGACGAGTTCGCGGCGGACTTCCGGATTGGAGACGATCATCACCATGCCGATCGCGATCGCCTCGCCGTGGAGATACTTCTTGTACTCATAGTACGCCTCGAGGGCATGGCCGTACGTGTGACCGAAGTTGAGCGAGCGGCGGACGCCTTCGTCGAACTCGTCGGCCTCGACGAAGCGACGCTTGATCTCCAGCGACTTGTAGATGAAATACTCCCAGTCGGCGGCGACGTCCTCGGTCCTGATCCGGTGGAAGAACTCCTTGTCGGCGATCATGCCGTACTTGATCATCTCCGCCATGCCGGCGGCGAGCTGGCGCCGGTCGAGGGTCTTCAGGACGGCCGGATCGATCAGGACCTTGACCGGTGCATGGATCGCGCCGATGGCGTTCTTGGCCTTGGCGGTGTCGATCGCGACTTTCCCGCCGACGCTCGAGTCGATCTGCGCGAGCAGCGTCGTGGGAATCTGGATGAGGGGGATGCCGCGCAGGTAGACGGCGGCCGCGAATCCGGCGAGGTCGCCGGTGACGCCGCCGCCCAGGGCGATGACGCACGAGTCCTTGCGGACGCACTGGTCGGTCATGATGTCGACGATGCGTCCGAGTTCCGCGAGCGATTTGCTTCCCTCGCCTTCGGGGAAGCGGATCACGATGTGGTTCGGACAGGCCGCCGTCACCTTTTCGACGTAGGCTGCCGGAATGTGGTCGTCCGAGACGACGACGTAGAACGTGTCGGGATCGAGATGGCCGGAGAGCCGGTCGAGCAGGCCGGTCTCGATCAGGACTTCGTAGGTCCTCGCAGATGCCTTCACCTGCAGTTGGCGCATGTCATTCCTCCATCGCGGCGATGACGCCGCCGGCGTTCATGAAATCGTTCCAGAAGTTCGGATAGGACTTGTTCACGGCTTCTCCGTGGCGGATCACGACGGGTTTCGCGCATCGCGTCGCCGCGATCGCGGCCGACATCACGATCCGGTGGTCGGGGGCCGGATCGAGCGGACCGCCTTCGAGCGTGTCGCGACCGCGAAGGACGATCGACGTGTCGGTCACCTCGATGTCGGCGCCGAGCCCCTTCAGGATGTCGTATGTGGTCTGGAGGCGGTTCGACTCCTTGTACTTGAGCCGGGACGCGTTCTCGATCGTCGTCGTGCCGGAAGCATAGGCGCCGAGGACGGAGATGATCGGCGCGATGTCGGGACACTGCGAGACGTCGACGACGCATCCCTTCAGGTCCGAGCGGCGGAAACGGATGCCGCCCTCGACGACTTCGACGGATCCGTTCATGTCGCGGATGACGTCGAGGATGCGGCGGTCGGGCTGCAGCGAGACGGGCGTGACGTTCCGGCAGAGGACGTCGCCGGCGAGCACGCCGGCGACGGCGAAGAACGCCATCTGCGAATGATCGCCCTCGATCGTGACGTTCGTCGGCGCGTAGGTCTGGTTTCCCGGGACGAGATACGACGAGACCCGTTCCTCGATCCGCACGCCGAAGCGGCGGAGGATGTCGACGGTCATGTCGATGTACCCCTTCGATTCCAGGGAGCCGAGGATGCGGATCTCGGAATCCGCCCTGAGGAGCGGGAGGGCGAACATCAGTCCGGAGATGAACTGGCTCGAGATCGATCCCGGCACCTCGTAGACGCCGGGCGTCAGGGTGCCGCTCACGATGATCGACTTCTCGTTCTGCTGGTAGACGAGACCGTGCTGGCGGCAGATGTCGTCGTAGGCGGAGAGGGGGCGCTTCATCAGTCCCGGCTTGCCGGTGTAGATCACCTTTTCGCGGGACAACGCGAGGATCGGCAGGACGAAGCGCAGCGTCGATCCCGATTCGTTGCAGTCGATGAAGTTGTCGTCGCTCACGAGGATGCGCGAAACGCCGTTCACGATCAGCTGGGAACCGTTGTTGATGATCTTGACGCCGATCTTCTCCATCGCCGCGATCGTCGCGGCGACGTCGTCGTTGACGGCGGCGTTGTGGATCACCGACTTGCCCTTGGCGAGCGAAGCGGCGATGATCGCGCGATGGGTCTGGCTCTTCGACGGCGGAACGGCGACGGAGCCGGTCATGTTTCCGGGCGTAATCAGTACGTTCATGTCATTTCCCCTTTTCGAGTAGCGTGCGACGGCGGTTCGCTTCCGCCATTTTGAGTTTCAGGCCGTGGATGTCGCCGCTTCGAAGGAGTCTTTCGAGCTCGTCCAGCGAAGCGCGGAAGGCGTCGATGCGGGCGATCAGGTTGTCTTTGTTTTCCAGGAACAGTTCGCTCCACAGCGGCGCGTTGATCATCGCGATGCGGGTCAGGTCGCGGTAGGAATCGCCGATGAAGCGTCCGGTGTCGAAGACCCCGTCGTCGCTGTCGACGATGGCGAGCGCGATCGCGTGCGTCAGCTGGGAGGTATAGGCGATGATCGCGTCGTGTTCCTCCACCGTCAGGTCCGTGACGTTGCCGAATCCCATTTCCCGGGCAAGCGAGCGGATCGTTTCGAGCGCCGCGACGGTATTCGCCGGCGTCGGGACGACGATGTAGTTGGCTCCCCGGAAGATGGCGGGGTCGGCGTACGCCACGCCGGTCTTCTCGCGTCCGGCGACCGGATGGGAGAAGACGAACTGGACGCCTTGGGGCATCCGCGCGAGGACGCCTTCGACGATCGCCGACTTGACGCCGGCGATGTCCGCGCAGACGGTCCCGGGACGGATCGTCGCGGCGTTCTGATCGACGAACTCGAGCAGCGCCCGCGGATAGAGGCAAAGGTAGACGACGTCGCACGAACCCAGCAGCTCCGCGGGAGCGGCACAGGCGCGGTCGACGATCCCCTTCGCAAGCGCGAGGGACGCCGCCTGCGGATCGATGTCGTAGGCGAGGATGGTGTGGTTCGGCTTCAATGCGGCGGCGATGCTGCCGCCCATCAGACCGAGACCGACGATGCCGACTCTCATGGTATGAAAACCCCCAACGGATACTTTATATCATTGTAACACACTTTATTTGCGATGGAATTCCTTATGCGAAAAAGCTTGGAAAAGTCCTTCGCGGCGGGAAGCCGCCGGATGCCGGATTTTCTTTTTAAGAAAACGACGATATGATATAATGACTGTGAAGGCAGGTGACCGCCATGTATGTTGATGTTTCGCCGTTCGAATACGCCGGTTCCGTTCTCGAACGGATGAAGCCCGGCGTCTTTCTGACCGCATCCACGGACGGAAAGGCCAATACGATGATCATCGGCTGGGGCGGGCCGATCATGATGTGGAACCGTCCGATGGTGGTCGTCTTCGTCCGCGACATCCGCGCCACCTATCCGCTGATCGAGAAGAGCGGCGAGTTCACCGTGAGCGTTCCCCTGCGCGACGGACTCGCGGACGCGATCCGGTTCTGCGGTACGAAGTCCGGGCGCGACGTCGACAAGTTCGCCGCCTGCGGCCTGACGCCGGTCGCCGGCCGTTTCGTCGGCGCGCCGGTCATCGGCGAATGCGACCTCCACTACGAATGCCGGATCATGTACCGGCAGAAGCTCGACCAGGCTGCCGTTCCGCAGGCGATCAAGGATCGCTTCTACTCCAATCCCGCCAACAACGCCAACCACACCGTCTACTACGCCGACATCCTCGGCTGCTACGTGGATGGGAGGGTCCGCTGATGGCGGTCCTCCTCGACGGCAAGGCGCTCGGCGCCCTGATCCGCGAATCCGTCAAGCGGGACGTCGAAACGATCGTCCGCGACGCCGGCGTCGTCCCGCATCTTGCGGTCGTCCTCGTCGGCGAGGATCCCGCGAGCCAGACCTACGTCAAGAGCAAAGAAAATGCCTGTCGCAATGCCGGCATCCGTTCCACCGTGATCCGCGAGCCTTCGGACGTCGACGAGGCGCGGCTCCTTTCCATCATCGACGGCCTGAACGCCGATCCCGGCGTCCACGGCATCCTCCTGCAGCTGCCGATTCCGAAGCACCTCGATCCCGACCGCGTCATCGCGCGGATCGACCGAGGGAAGGACGTCGACGGCTTCACTCCCGAGAACGTCGCGGCGCTTTCGAACGGCCGGCCCCGCCTCGTCCCCTGCACGCCGCGGGGCGTGATGCGCCTCCTGGAACATTACCAGATTCCGGTCGCCGGACGCAAATGCGTCGTCGTCGGCCGCAGCCAGATCGTCGGGAAGCCGATGGCCGCACTGCTTCTGAACGCCAACGGCACCGTCACCGTCTGCCATAGCAAGACCGCCGACCTGCGCGCCGAGACGCAGCGCGCCGACATCCTCGTCGTCGCCATCGGAAAGACCCGCATGATCGACGGATCCTATGTGAAGCCCGGCGCCGTCGTGATCGACGTCGGAATCTCGAAAATCGACGGCGTGATCGCCGGCGACGTCGATTTCGCGTCGGCCGAAGCCGTCGCCGGATGGATCACCCCGGTTCCCGGCGGCGTCGGTCCGATGACCATCGCCTGCCTTCTGGAAAACACGATCGCGTGCTGCCGCGGACTCCTCGGAGGGCGCCCATGATCAGCCGCTACCAACGCGGACCGATGGCCGCCGTCTGGTCCGACAAGAACCGCTTCGACACCTATCTCGAAATCGAGATCCTGAACGCGGAGGCGCTCGCCGCCGCGAATGTGATCGGCGAACGCGAACTCCGTCTCCTCCGCAAGAACGCGTCGTACTCGCTCGATCGCGTTCGCGAACTCGAAGCGATTACGAAGCACGACGTGATCGCCTTCACCCGCGCCGTCGCGGAAACGCTCGGCGAGGAAGGGCGGTTCATCCATTACGGCCTGACCTCGACGGACATTGTCGACACCGCCAACGGCGCGTTGCTGAAACAGGCGGACGCGATCCTCGCCGCCGACATCGACCGCTTCATGGAGGTCCTCCGGAAACAGGCATACGCGTACAAGGACACGTTCTGCGTCGGCCGCACCCACGGCATGCACGCCGAGGTCACGGTCTTCGGGTTGAAATGGGCCCTCTGGCACGAGGACATGGCGCGGGCGAAGCGCCGCTTCCTCGCCGCCGCCGAAGAGGTCGAGTGCGGCAAGATCAGCGGCGCCGTCGGGAACTACGCCTTCACCGATCCCGCCGTCGAAGCATACGTCTGCAACCGACTCGGCATCCGCTCCGCGACGATCTCCACCCAGACGCTGCAGCGCGACCGGCATGCGGCGTACCTGTCCGCGATCGCCCTGGTGGGCTGCGAGCTCGAGAAGATCGCCACCGAGATCCGGCATCTCCAGCGGACCGAAGTCGGCGAAGTCTCCGAACCGTTTTCCGAAGCCCAGAAGGGTTCGTCGGCGATGCCCCACAAGCACAACCCGATCTCCAGCGAGAACGTGTGCGGACTCGCCCGCGTCCTGCGCGGCTACGCTTCCGCTTCGATGGAGGATGTCGCGCTCTGGCACGAGCGCGACATCTCGCACTCCTCGGTGGAGCGCATCCTCCTCCCCGACGCCACCGCCCTGCTCGACTACATGCTCGACCGGTATGCCGGCGTCCTCGTCGGACTCGTCGTCGATGCGAAGCGGATGGCGGAGAACATCGGCCTGACGCGCGGAACGATCTTCTCGCAGCGCGTCCTGACAGCCCTTGTCGATGCCGGCCGGCGGCGCGAGGAAGCCTATGACGCCGTCCAGAGGATCGCCGCCGAGGCGATCCGGACGGGCGTGGAGTTCCGCGAACTCCTCCAGGGCGACGAGTTCGTGAAGGCCGCTCTCGGAACGGATGCGATCGGCGCCTGCTTCACCCTCGACTACTACGCGCGCCATGTCGACCGGATCTACCGCAAGGTCTTCGGCGACGGAACGCGCTGATCATTCGCTCGAACACGACTTCAGACCGACCGGAAGGCGGTTCTCAACAGAAAGGAACATACAAGAATGGGTCTATTGATTGGTTCGATCATCCTCACGATCGTCTTGGCCGTCGCCGGCGTCGCCGGCGCGACCCGCTACAACCGCGTCAACCGCGAGCGCAACGGCTGGCTGATGGTTTCCATCGCGCTCGTCGGTCCCGCGATCCTGCTTCTCGGCGCGTTCACCCGCGTCGACGCCAACGAGGTCGGGATCATCTACGACGACCGGTACGGCGTCATGGAGGAGGTCAAGCTCGAGGGCTTCCAGGCAAAGTCGATCTTCGAGCACATCACGCCGATCAGCACGGCCGTGAAGACCGTGACGCTCGGGGCCACCAAGGACGAAGTCCTCGGCGGACAGACCCGGGATTCCGTCTATGCGACGTTCGTCATCACCACCACGTATCACATCCGGGCGGCCGATGCCGGGCTCTTCTTCAAGAAGACGGGATCGACCGACATCACCTCCGCCCAGTTGAATGCCGCAGCCAAGCAGGCGCTCCAGGCGGTCACGATCAACTATGACATCTACGGACTCCTGAGCACCGATCTCGAAGCCGCCCGCGAGGAGTTCCAAACGCAGTTGACGACGCTCCTCTACGCCCAGTACTACATCACCCTCGACAGCGCCTCATTCGACGACATCGATGCCGGCGACCTCGTCGAGCAGACGATCCAAGCGAAGGCCCAGGCGCAGCAGCAGATCGAGATCGCCCAGGCCAACCAGGATCGTGCCGAGATCGAGAACGCGACCGCCCTGATGAATGCCCAGGCGCTCGCCGATGCGGCCGTGATCGCCGCCCAAGGCGCGGCCGACGCGGTCCAGATCGCGGCCGACGCCGAAGCCTACAAGGTGATGACGGAGAAGACCGCGGTCGCGGACCTCTTCGACTACTACAGGACCGAACTGCCCGGTCTGACCGACGCCGAAATCGCCGATGTGGTCATGAGCGTCATCTATTACGCCACATGGAACGGGGAGTTGCCGATGGTGGTCGGCGACGCCTCGGTCTTCATCCCGCTTCCGTGACGCGGCCATCGGTCAAGGAGACGCAATCAGAGGATTCAGACAGCGAGGCGTGCAATGAAACGATATGATTTCGACAGGCCGATCGATCGGCGCGACACCTGCAGCATCAAGACCGACTTCGTTCCGGACAAGGACGCCCTGCCGCTCTGGATCGCGGACATGGACTTTCCCGTCGCCGATGAAATCGTCGCCGCGATCAAGAAGCGCGCCGACCATCCCATCTACGGCTACGGCTATCTGCCCGACAGCCTGTTCGAGGCATTCGCCGCATGGCATCGCGCCCGTCATGGGGTGGTTTACGATCCGACGAAGGCGATTCCGTACTACAGCGTCGTCTCGGCGATCCGGCTCGTCCTTTCCGCGCTCACCGAACCCGGCGACGCGGTCACGATCATGACGCCGGCCTATATGAACTTCAAGCCGTCCGTCGAGGAGATCGGACGCCGGCTGGAGACGAGTCCGCTGATCGTCGAGGACGGCCGCTACCGGATCGACTTCGCCGACCTCGACGCCCGCCTGTCGCGTTCGAAGGTCCTGCTCGCATGCTCGCCCCACAATCCGGTCGGCCGCGTCTGGACGATGGACGAGTTGTCCCGGATTCTCGCCCTCTGCGAGAAGCACGGGACGATCCTCCTGTCCGACGAGATCCACTCCGACCTGATCCTGCCCGGATCCACGCACACCGCCGCCCTCACGCTCGGCGAAAAGGCGAAGGAACTGACCGTCGTCATGCTATCGGCGACGAAGACGTTCAACCTCGCCCAGGCGGGGATGGCGTTCATCTACACCGAGAACTCCGCATATGAGACGAAGATCCGCAGATTCATGGAGAACCTCCATCTCGGGGCGATGAACGTCTTCGCCGCCGCTGCGGTCGAAGCCGCCTACCGTCACGCCGGCGACTGGCTCGACCAAGTCCTCGTCTACGTCGAAGGCAACGAGCGCGTCGTCCGCGCCCGCATCGCCGCGACGATGCCGAAGCTCGCGCCCGTGCCGCTGGAGGGAACGTATCTCCTCTGGGTCGACTGCCGTCGACTCGGCTCGGCCTATCGCGACTTCTTCGAGAAGGAAGCGAAGGTCTACGGCGACGACGGCGCCCTCTTCGGAACCGAAGGGGAGGGATTCTACCGATTGAACATCGCGACGCCGCGCTGCGTCGTCGACGAGATGCTCGCCCGCATGGAGCGGGCATACCGCGCCCGCATCGAATGAAAGGAGGCGTTCCCGTGAGCATGATCCGGAAAACCGTCATCGCGCTTCTGTCCGCGATCGTTCTGATCGCCTTTTCACCGTCTCTCCGGGTCTCGGCCGCCGACGACTACACCGGTCTCCAGGATGCGCGCGACCAGGTCGCCGCGGCGATCGCCGCCGAAGCGGGTTACAATGCCGATTCATTCCTCGCGTTCGAAGCCGATCTCGACGACCTCGGCGGACTCGCTGCCGTCGACGCGATGCTTTCCGATCCGTTCGCCGAACAGAGCGCCGTCGACGCCCTCGAAGCCGATCTGAGGCAGCTTCTGTCGCAGCTTGTGACGAAGGCGACGTGGGATGCCGTCTCCGACGCCTACATCGTCGCCCGGGCGAGGAACGTCACCGCCTATACCGTCCGTTCCCGCGCCGACTACACCGCGATCCTCGACGCGGTGCGCAACGTGATCCAGAACGAACGTGCCGGCGAGACCCTGACCTCCGCCCAGACGGCGATCATCCTCGGCGCCGTCGACGTCCTCGTTCCGCTCGCCGACAAGACCGATCTGCTTCAGGCCATCGCCGAAGCGGATGCGATCGACGGATCCGACGGGTCGATCTACATCCCGTCGACGTTCGCCGCATTCCAGGCCGCTTACGACGCCTTCGCCACCGAGATTCTCGCCGGCGTCGCGATGACCGTCGACGAGATCGTCGGAAACGCCGATGCGAGCGTCGACGAAGCCGCAACCGCCCTGTCCGCCGTTGAAGCCGCACTCACGCTTCTCGCGTTGCGACCCGACAAGACGTCGCTGATCGCCGATTACGGAATCGCGGTCGAATACGACCTGACGCCGTATACGCCGTCGACGGCACCGCTCTTCACCGCCGGACTCGTGCAGGTCAAGACCGTGATCGACGATCCCGAGGCCGACGTCGCGGAGGTCGCCGCCGCGACCACCGCCCTGTCCTCCCTGTACGACCTCCTCGTCCTGCGCGCCGACAAGAGCGCCCTCGTCCTCGCCAACAACGCCGCGATCGTCGCCTATTACGAAGAACGCGAATCCTACACCACCTCGTCCCACGCGCTCTTCCGCGAAGCCGTCCTCGCCTACGGCACCTATCTGGCGGTCAACGCCGCGATCGCCGACGCCGACGCCTCGCAGGCGGAGACCGACGCGCTGCTCACTCAGGTTCAAGACGCGCTCGCGCTCCTGGTGCCGCGTGCGGACGTCGACGCGCTCGACGCCGCCTATCGGACGGCCGCGGCGCTCGATTTGTCGCCCTTCACTCCGGCATCGGCCGCGCTTTACGAAACCACTCTCGCGGACGTGCTCGCGGTGATCCTCGACAAGGATACCGACCAGAGCGAGGCGGACGCGGCGCTCGTGCTGCTCGACGGTCTTTCCTCCCTCCTGACGGAACGGGCCGACAAGACCGTGCTGGCCGCCGCGATCGCGGACGGAGCCTCGATGCGCGCTGCCGTCTATTCCAACTCGTCCTTCCAGATCCTCGTGCGTCGGATCGACGCCGCGGATGCGATCATGGACGACGCGGATGCCGCGCAGACGGCCGTCGACGATGCCGCGACGGCGATCCGCGCGGCGATCGCGGGATTGAGTCTGAAGTCCCGCGAACTCGTGATCCGCGCCGAAACGGAATCCATTTCCCTCCTCGACCACGTGACCCTCGGGGACGCGACCGTCGCCGGATACGCCATCGGCGATCCGACGATCCTCGCCATCGACGACGACGGGAACGCATCGGGCTTGAAATTCGGATCCACGACGGTCATCGTCACGCTCACGAACGGAATCACCGAGGAGCTGACCGTGGTCGTGAAGGCGAAGATCCAGACCGGTACGATGGTCTTCGCGATCGTTCTCCCCGCCGTCGCCGTGGGCGGGGCGTTCGCGATGCTCTTCTGGAACCAGCGGACGCTCGCTTTCCTGAAGGGCGCGCGGATCTTCCGCCGCAAGCCGAAATCCTGACGAATCCGATCCATCGACGCCGCGCATCCGCGGCGTTTTTTTTACCTCGACTTTACAATCCTTTACACGAGACGGGTGTGAGCCGGCGCCGGGGAAGCGTAGAATGAGGTCGGAAATCCAGAAAAGGAGATTGATCGACCCATGAAGAGAATCCTGCTTGCGATGACCGTCCTCATCGCCGCCGCGGCGCTGGTCGCCTGCGGATCCACGACCACCACCACCGAAGCATTCGACGCGTCCATGTCCATCAACGTCTACACCCGGGATACCACCTCGGGAACCAGGGCCGGTTTCATGGCCGGCATCGGCTTCGCCGAGGCCGAGACCGACGATTCGGTCCTCGCCGACGGCTTCATCATCAAGGACAATACCGGCATCCTGACGGCGATGACGATCGACGAATACGGCATCGGCTACATCTCCCTCTCGAGCGTCAACACCAGCGTCAAGGGACTGTATTACAACGGCGTCGCTCCCACGGAAGCCAACGTCATCAACAACACCTACGCCCTCAAGCGTCCGTTCATGTGGATGACCCGGGCGGCGGGCGACTATCCTTCCGATACGGTCGAAGCGATCGTCAACGCGTTCGTCGCCTTCCTCGGCACGACCGATGCCGGCGACATCATCGCCAATGCCGGCGCCATCTCGCTCCCGAGTTCGACCACCTGGGACTCGATCAAAGCCCAGCACGACGTCTGCGTCGAGGACAACAGCGGCGTGACCGTGCGCTTCGGCGGGTCCGACTCGATCCAGAAGGTCGCCCAGGCGCTGACCGCGGCCTTCATGCCCAAGTGCGGCAACTTCGTCGCCGAGCACGACCACACCGGCTCCGGCGACGCCTACAAGCGCACCAACGACCCTGCCATCAAGGATACTTCCGTCGGCAAGGACGTCGCCTTCGCCTCCCGCCTCTTCAAGTCCACCGAAACGGTTCCGGAGTCGCAGATCGGCCAGCTCGCCTGGGACGCCATCGTCGCGATCGTCCATCTGAGCAACCCGCTGTCCGACGTCACCGCCGCCGACCTGAAGGCGATCTACGACGGAACCAGCGCGAAGTGGTCCGACGTCGCCGCGGGCGAATGATTCGAATCACATCGGCGTTCATGAGACCCGGAAGGGTCTTTTCGCATGAAAGGAGGGATCGCGGATGACGAATCCGATGATCGGCATCGCGATGCGGAACACCGTCCGCAGCCGCCGCATCGACCATGTCGTAAAGAGCGTCTTCCTGGCCGCGGCGCTGCTTTCCGCTTCGTTCGTCTTCCTGATCGCCGGCATCGTCCTGGTCCGAGGGATCATCCCGTTCGTCTCCGACAACGACGGCCTCGGCTCGGTCGACCTGTTCCGCTTCCTGACGGGCGACGTCTGGCTCGTCGGCGCGACCTTCGTTTCGAACGCCTATGGCGTCGGATATCTGATCCTCTCGACGCTCTTCATCACCTTCCTGTCGCTTTCCGTCTCTTTTCCCGTCGGGGTGCTCACGGCGCTCTTCATCGCCAAGGTCGCGCCGAAGCCGCTCGCGAAGGTCCTGCGCACCGTCGTCGAGACGCTCGCCTCGATCCCCTCGATCGTCTTCGGGCTCTTCGGAGCCGGGGTGATCCTGAAGCTCGTCTACGATTTCAGCATGGCGATCGGATACCAGTCGAAAGGCGGGAACTCGATCCTGGCGGCGGCGCTGGTGCTGGCGCTCATGACGATCCCGACGATCACCTCGATCTCGGAGGTCGCGATCCGATCGGTCGACAAGGCGCTCGAGCACGGTTCGCTCGCACTCGGCGCCTCGAAGACGCAGACCCACTTCAAGGTCGTGCTGTCCGCCGCCAAGTCGGGCATCTTCACGAGCGCGATCCTCGGCGTCGGCCGTGCCCTCGGCGAGGCGACGGCCGTCTCGCTGGTCGCCGGCGGACGGCGCTCCGGGGTGTCGTTCGACCTCCTCGACACCACCGCGACGCTGACCACGATGATGCTCGAGGGACTGAAGGAAACGACCGGGATCGACTACGACATCCGCTTCTCCGTCGGTCTCGTGCTGATGGTCGTGATCCTGATCACCAATCTGTCATTGAACGCGATCAGGCGAAGGGTGGGATCCGTCCATGTCAAGGCGTAGCGCGCGCAAGCTCCGGGATTTCTTCCTGAACGCCGCGACCTATCTGTCATCGACCGCGAGCCTCGCCGCCCTGATCGCGATCCTCGCCTTCATCTTCGGGAAGGGAGCGGCGCTCCTCAACCTCGACCTGGTCGTCGAGAACTTCGAATCGCAGGGGTTCGTCGCCGACTTCTACGAAGGATCCGAAGCGTGCGACTGCGCCGCCGGGATCGACCTGCCGGAAGGATCGTTCTATTCGGAGAAATGGGGCATCGCCCTCTCCGACGCGACCGATCTGCTCGGAAAGACGGTCGTCGAGGTCGACTACGTCCATCCGGACAGCCCCTTCGCCTATCTGCACGACAAGGGCGTCGGCACCGAACCGCTCCCGCTCCGGACCGACTACGACGTGGTCCGGATCGCCTTCGACGGATATTCCACCGCGCTTTCGCGCTACGGGGCCGAGAACATGATCGCTTCGCTCGATGCGAACGATGCCATCCGTGAAATCGAGTTCCAGACGAAGGGCGGCGGAATCCGCGGATCGATCCTGACGACGCTCGTGCTCATCGGACTCACGCTCCTGATCGCGCTTCCGATCGGCGTCGCCGCGGCGATCTACCTGACCGAATACGCCGCCGTCGGACCATTCACGAAAGCGATCCGCACCTTCATCGAGACGCTCACCGGGGTGCCGTCGATCATCTACGGCCTGCTGGGGCTCGCGGTCTTCGTGCCGCTCACCGTGAAGTGGACCGGCGCGACCGGCGGAAATCTCCTTTCCGGTTCGATGACGCTCGCGGTCATCCTCCTTCCGGTGATCATCCGCACCACCGAGGAAAGCCTCAAGACGGTTCCCGACGACTATCGCTCGGCGTCGCTCGCGCTCGGCGCGTCCATGACCCAAACGACCTTCAAGGCGGTCCTTCCGAGCGCCCTTCCCGGCATCGTGACGGGCGTGCTGCTGGCGATCGGGCGCATCATCGGCGAATCGGCCGCACTCGTCTTCGCGATCGGCACCACGATCAAGGACGACGTCTCCCTGACGGGGAAGTCGACTCCCCTCGCCGTGCACATATGGGCGATGATGACGGACGAACCGGCCAACGTCGAACTCTCGGCGACGATCGCGATCATCATCGTCGTCATCGTCGTGTTCCTCAACATCGTCGTCAAACTGATCACGAACCGCTACATCAGGAAGAGAACGGGGGTGGGCGCATGAACAGCGAAAGCAACGTCGACGGCGCCTTCAGGATCGAAGGACTGAATCTGCACTACGGCGCGACGCATGCGCTCAAGAACATCAAGGTCGACATCGCCAGGCGCAGCGTGACCGCCCTCATCGGGCCGTCCGGCTGCGGGAAATCGACGTTTCTGCGCACGCTCAACCGGATGAACGACCTGATCCCGAACTGCCGGATCGAGGGCGACGTGCGCTATCGCGACGAAGACATCTATGCGCCGGGGACCGACGTGATCGACCTGCGCCGAAGGATCGGGATGGTCTTCCAGAAACCGAATCCGTTTCCGATGAGCGTGTTCGACAACGTCGCCTACGGACCCCGATGCCAGGGCATCAGGGACAAGAAGACCCTCGAGGAGATCGTCCTGCGCGCGCTCAGGGACGCCGCCCTCTACGAGGAGGTCAAGGACCGGCTCAAGGAGAGTGCCCTCAGCCTGTCCGGCGGGCAGCAGCAGCGGCTCTGCATCGCCCGCGCGATCGCGATGGCACCGGACGTGATCCTGATGGACGAGCCGACGTCGGCGCTCGACCCGATCGCGACCGCGAAGATCGAGGAGCTGATCGTCGGCCTCCGCAACGATTACACGATCGTGATCGTGACCCACAACATGCAACAGGCGGCGCGGATCTCCGACTACACCGCGTTCTTCCTCTCGGGGGAACTGGTCGAGGTCGGACCCACCGACAAGCTCTTCAGCCATCCGTCGAATCCGAAGACGGAAGGATACATCACCGGGAGGTTCGGATGATGACGCGCATCTATGATATAATGATTGAAGGGGGAGCAGGCCGATGAACAGCCGCATCCGTTTCGACGAAGAACTGGAAAACCTGAAGCTGGAACTGATCAAGATGGGTGACACCGTGATGCAGAACATCGACGCGGGACTCCGGTCGTTTCTGACGATGGACGTCGATCTCGCGGAACGCACCGTCAAAGCCGACAAGGTCGTGAACGCCTTCGAACAGACGATCGAGAAGGAATGCCTCAAGATCATCCTGAAGGAACAGCCGGTCGCGAAGGACCTGCGGCTGATCACGTCCGTCCTGAAGATGATCACCGATCTCGAACGGATCGGCGACCATGCGGCCGACATCTCGAAGATGGCGATCTTCATGGAGAAGACGAAGAAACCCTACGAGATCAGGGAAATGAAGCCGATGACCGAGGCCGCGACCGAGATGATTCGCAGCGCGCTCTCGTCCTTCATCAACCGCGACGTCGCGCTCGCCGAGCGCATCCATGACGACGACGACGTCGTCGACGATTATTTCGAATCGGTCAAGAAGACGGTGGCCTCCGCGATCAGAAGCGGGACCATCGACGCCGATTACGCGATCTACGCGATGATGGTCGCGAAGTACCTCGAACGCATCGGCGACCACGCCGTGAACATCGGCGAATGGGTGGTCTTCTCGATCACCGGCGAACACAAGCACAATCTGATTTTCTGAGGAGGGATTCCATGGGCGCTCTGATCTACTCGGTCGAAGATGATCCGAACATCGGCCACATCATCCACATCGCACTCGCGAACTCGGGATACGAAGTCGACACGTTCACAGACGGAAAATCGCTGTATGCGGCGATTGAACTGGCGTTGCCAGATCTCATTCTGCTCGATATCATGTTACCGGACTCGGATGGGATCGAGATACTCAGGAAGCTGCGCGGGAACCCGGGCATGCCGTCGATCCCGATCATGATCGTCTCCGCGAAGAGTTCCGAGATCGAACGCGTCGTCGGCCTCGACGCCGGTGCCGACGACTACCTCGTCAAGCCCTTCGGGGTCCTCGAACTGATCAGCCGCGTCAAGGCATTGCTTCGAAGAAACGATAAAAAGCAGACGGAAACCGTCGAATCGGGTCAAATCGTTCTGAATATCGCCGAACACGCATGCATCGTCGGTGAAAACGAGGTTTCCCTGACGGCAAAGGAATTCTCGCTTCTGCGACTCCTGATGAGCAATCCGAACCGGGCGTTGACACGCGAGTCGATCCTCGATTCCGTCTGGGGTTACGACTATCTCGGAGAGACGAGAACGCTCGACGTTCACGTTAAGGAAGTCAGACAGAAGCTGGCACGAGCCGGATTGCCGGAGGACCCGATCAAGACCGTCCGCGGGATCGGGTACAAGTTCGTTCCATGAAGAAAAAGCTCGTCGTTCGATTCGGTCTGATCATCGTCATCGTCTTTGCGACGTTTCTTTTCGGATCGACGCTTGTTGTCCAGAATTCGATCTCAAAAGCAACTGAAATGAATATACAGAACTATTTGATCATTGTCAAAGACCATTATGAAGAATCAGGAGACATCGAGGAGACGATCGACGCATTCGATGGAATCGGCACCGATCTGCGCATCACGCTGATCGATCAGGGGGGGGTCGTCCTCGCCGATTCCGCCCTCGTTTCTAGCGAAAACCACCTTTCGAGACCTGAGTTTCAAGACCCGGGAACATTCGTTGTTCGCTATTCGGAGACGCTCGGGAAACGAATGATGTATCTGGCCGAAAGATTGCCGGACGGAAGCTATCTTCGGGTTTCGATTCCGGCGTCTTCGATCACTCCATTCATTACCGAGTTCGTTCTTCTGACGCTGTTGGTCGCGACTTTCCTCGTCGGCGTCGCCATCGTCTTCGCAAAACTCGTCGCCGATCGGACGCTGCGCCCGCTACGGGAGACCGCCGCATCGCTCAAGGCGATCCCCGAAGGGCGTTACGTCGAACGTCTTCCGATCGAGAGCGCTGACGAGATGAACATGATCACGAACGAGATCAACGACATTGCCAGGATGATCTCCTCGAACATCCGGGAACTCGGTAACGAGAAGCGCAAACTCGACTTCATCCTCGACCACATGGACCAAGGGCTCTGCATCCTCGATGTCTACGGCCGCGTGGTCCTCGTCAACCGTTTTCTGAAGTCCCTGCTCGGATTCAATGACGACAACCTCGACCGTGACTATCTGTACCTGTTCCGCGGCGAGACAATCCAGGCGGCGATCCGCGACGCCCTCGAGAAGGGCATCGGGACGAACTGCACCGATTCCGTCGACGGACGGTCCTATTCCGTCACCGTCATCAAGAACCCGGATGACGGCAAGGAGACGGAAAGCGTCCTTCTGATCTACACCGACATCACGAAGGAACGTGAGCTCGAGGTTCTCAAGCGCGATTTCTTCGTGAACGCGTCGCACGAACTCAAGAGCCCGCTCACCTCGATCCTCGGTGCCTCCGAACTGATCGCCGCGAACATGACCAAGGGACCCGAAGAGACCATCGACCTGGCGCAACGGATCATCCAGGAGGCGCGGCGCATGAACCACCTCGTCGCCGACATGCTCGACCTTTCGAAGTACGAGCAGGGCGGGCTGACGAAGAACGCGACGAACATCGACCTCGCGGACGTCGTCAAGGAAGTCGCCGCCGCACTCGAGCCGATCGCCGCCGAACGCGGCATCACGATCGCGACCACCCTCGTGCCGACGGCCCTCTACGCCGACCACGAGCACATGACCCAGCTGGTCCGCAACCTCGCCGACAACGCGATCAAGTACGGCGTCGAACGCGGCCATGTCCGGATCTCCCTTGCCAAGAACGACGCCGGGGTCGAACTCGTCGTACAGGACGACGGCATCGGGATTCCCAAGGCCGACCAGGCGCGCGTCTTCGAACGTTTCTACCGCGTCGACAAGGCGCGCTCGAAGAAGACCGGCGGGACCGGCCTCGGACTCGCGATCGTGAAGCACATCGTGCTCGCCTACCGGGGGAAGATCACCCTCGAGAGCGAGCTTGGCAAGGGAACCAGAATCACGGTTTGGTTCCCGGCCTGAGCGACGGAATCCTGCCACATGCAAAACCCCCCGATCGGAATGGTCGGGGGGTTTTCGTTCGAGCCTCTGACATGTACGGGCGTCGATCCCGCGCTCGCGGACTTTATGCGGAGATCGTCCTGATCCATTTTCGCGAGCGCAGGAGGACCACGCCGATGATGAGTCGCACCAGTTCCTCGAGGGCGATCGCGAGATAGACGTACTGGATCGGCCAGTCGAAGAGAAACGCCGTGACCGCGCCGAGCGGGACGCCGATCGCCCACGTTCCGACGAGATCCATGTAGAAGACATACTTGGTCTTCCCGCCGGCCTTGAGGACGCCGCCGAGGATCATGTTCGACACCTTGATCCAGAGCACGAGGGCATAGGCGATGAGGATCGCCGACATCGTCGCGCGCGTCGTCTCTCCGACGTTGTAGATGCGGGGATAGAACGGCGACGCGACGATCACGAGGATTCCGAAGACGATCGCGCCGAACATTCCGATGAGCCATGTCCGCGTCCCGAGGAACAGCGCGAAGTCCGGTTCGCCGGCGCCGAGCCGGTTGCCCGTGGTCACCGACGCCGCCTGGCTGACTCCGGCGAAGAAGCCGATCGTGAGCATCACGACGGGACCGATCGACACCATCGCGGCCGTCTCGGCGGTGCCGATGTGGCCGTAGATGATGCCGTAGGCGTTCTCGCCGAGGCTCCAGAGCAGTTCCGACAGGAAGATCGGCAGGGTGATCCGGAAGGCATTCAGCCGGAAGACCGAACCGACACCGAGTTTCAGGTCGAAGGCCTCCGTCGGCTTCTTCTGATGCGCGAGGAAGAAGCCGACGAGGATCGCGCACTCGAGGAACCGCGTCGCCGTCGTCGCGATCGCCGCACCGGCGGCGCCCATCGCGGGCAGGCCGAACTTCCCGAAGATGAGCACCCAGTTCAGGAAGGTGTTCAGGAACACGCCGGCGAACGAGGCGTAGGTCGGGAGCTTGACCTTCCCGAGGCTGCGGAAGAGGCTGCCGACCATGCCGGTGACGACGCTCGGGAGGAAGCCGACGGCGACGATGCGGAGATAGACGGCGCCGACGGCGCGGACCGCCGGGTCGGGGGTGTAGATCGAGATGATCGATTCGGCGAACAGGATTCCCCCGAGGAAGAAGACGATGCCGACGACGGCGATCCAGCGGCTGAAGAGGACGAAGGCGCGGGATACGTTCTCGCGATCCTTGCGGCCGTAGAACTGGCTCATCAGGATCGACGCGCCGACGGTGAAGGCTCCCGAGGTGAAGAAGAACACCGTCGGGATCTTCCCGCCGAGACCGATTCCGGAGATGACCGTCTCGCCGAGCGTTCCGACCATGATCTGGTCGATGATGCCGAGCGATGACTGGAAGAGGACCTGCAGCGACAGCGGCAGGGCGATCGACAGGACCACCTTCAGGTAGTTCTGTCGGTTCAGATGTTCGAGCATGTCACTCCAGCCGCTCGGCGAGCGTGCCGAGCAGGATCTCCGGATGTTCCTCGAAGGGGTTCTTCCCCTGCGTCTCGGTGATCCGCGTCAGATAGATGTCGTGATGGATGTGTTCGGCGACGACCTTCGTGAAGAGGGCGTTGCTGGAGACCGTCCCGGTCCACTCGCCGCGGTTCTCGTTCAGGTTCGCGAGCATCGATTCCTTCCCGTCGGCGACGAGCATCAGGCGGGAGTTGCAGAAGCCGGGGAGTCCATGCGAGAAGAGTTCCACCATGCCGGGAAACGCGCGTTGCGCATGGAACGAGAAGACGATGACGCGGACGTTCGCCGCCGCCAAGGCTGCGAACTCGCTTTGAAACAGACCGATGTCGAGGTCGGTGTTCATGTAGACCTCCCTGGTCGCGAACCGCAGCATTTCCCGGGCGCGGGCGACGACGGACTCGTAGCCGACGACCGTGGCGTAGGCGTCGCGCTCCGGCTTCACGGCCGTCTTCGGCAGTTCCTGCGCGAGATAGCCGATCGTCTCGTCGACGCCGGCGCGGATCCGCGAAAGCAGCGCCGCCGGCGCCTCGGCGAAATAGGCGTCCTTGTCCGCGGACGATTCCATCAGGACCGCGCCGTCGGAGAAAAGCTTCGCGACGACGGGATAGGCGGTGGAGCGGGAAAGCGACAGGTCGCGGGCGATCTGGTAGACCGTGCGGCCCGGGTGTTCGAGCAGGTACAGGTAGACGGCGGCCTCGTTGTGCGAGAAATTGAGTCGGCCAAGCGCCGTTTCAAGTGTCTTCATGGATATCCTCCAATGCGTTGTATATTTTGGACAACTATATTATAGACCCGCGAAACGCGAATGTCAACGGCGCCCGCCGGTGAAAAGCGAACCGCCGCGAGAATCGTCCCGAGGCCCGTTTTTACGATAGTAAAAAGATGCCGCTTTCAGTCGCGAAAACCGCCGCCGGGGCTTTCCAAGCGCCGCCAAAATCGGTATAATGGTTGCGAAGGAGGGGAGACCGTGGAAGAATATCGCCTGCACCGCCACATCATGTGCATCGACCTGAAGAGCTTCTACGCCTCGGTCGAATGCAGCCTGCTCGGGCTCGACCCCTTCGAGACGCCCCTCGTCGTCGCCGACAAGGGTCGCGGCGACGGATCGATCGTGCTCGCCGTCTCGCCGTATCTGAAGAGGCTCGGCGTGCCGAGCCGCTGCCGCATCTTCGAACTGCCGCGCAACATCAAGATCATCTTCCAGAAGCCGCGGATGGACAAGTACCTCGAATTCTCCACCAAGATCGTCGAGATCTACATGCGCTTCGTCTCCGAGGAGGACCTCTACGTCTACTCGATCGACGAGGTCTTCATGGACTTCACCGAATACGTGGACTATTACAAGAAGACCGACGTCGAACTCGCCAGGGAGATCATGGCGGCGATCTACGCCGAGACGAAGGTCACCGCCACCTGCGGCATCGGTCCGAACATGCTGATGGCGAAGCTGGCGCTCGACATCGAGTCGAAGCGCGCCCCCGACTTCATCGCCAAATGGGATTACGAAGATCTGCCGAACAAGCTCTGGACGGTGACTCCCCTTTCGGAAATGTGGGGGATCGGCCGCAACATGGAGGCGCACCTCAACCAGATGGGGATGTACCGCATCGGCGACATCGCCAAGTGCGACGTCGGCCGCCTCAAGAAGCGCTTCGGGATCCTCGGCGAGGAACTTTGGTACCATACGCACGGCGTCGACATGAGCATGATCCAGGACAAATCCAAGGTCAAGCCCGTGACGAAGAGCTTCGGCAGCGGCCAAGTCCTGTTCCGCGACTACTATCCGCCGGACATCTACCAGATCGTGATCGAGATGGTCGACGAGGTCTGCCGCCGCCTGCGTCTCGCCGGCAAGGCGGCCCGCACCGTCCACTTCGGGATCGGCTACGGCCAGGAGGTCGGCGGCGGTTTCGGCCGCCAGATCACCCTCGACCAGCCGACGTCCAACGAGAGCGACGTGTACAAGGCCTGCCTGCACCTCTTCAACATGCACTATGAACGCTGCCCGATCCGCCGCGTCCACGTCGGCGTCGGGAACCTGGTCGACAAACAGCCGCGCCAGGCGAGCCTCTTCGACGACGTCGAGCGCGCCGTCCGGGAGGAGGCGGTCTTCACCGCGATCGACGAGATCAAGTTCCGCTTCGGGAAGAACGCCGTCAACCGCGCCTCGAGCGAACTGGTTTCCTCGACCATCAAGGCCAGGAACGAAATGATCGGGGGTCACCACGCATGAGCGCCTACGTGGACCGCGGGATCATCAAGTGGAACGCCTTCGACGCCCTCGCCGGATACACCTCCATGCTCGAGGAGATGCGCTACCGGCTCGGCAAGCGGGAACGGCCGCGGCTGTCCGACGACGCCTGCGACGAGCTCAACCGCCAGCTCCAGGAGGCGCTTTCGACCAAGGCCGAGATCGAGGTCAAGTACCATCACGACGGCTACGTGCGCTTCACCTACGGCACGATCAAAAGGGTCGACTACACCGCGAAGGAGATCGTGCTCTCGACCTGGGAACGCTTCAAGGCCGAGGACATCCTCGAAATCACGCTTCAATGAGATCGCCGGCGACGGCGATCTCGTCTTTTCGGACGATTGGAAAACACGCGTCCGCATGATACAATGGAGGAGAACGGGAAGGAGGGGACGTCTTGGATCGGATTGATGAGAAGGCATATGCCAAGGTCAACCTCTTCCTGAACGTCGTCGGGAAGCGTCCCGACGGCTACCACGAACTCGAGATGTTCAACGCCACGATCGACCTCTGCGACGACGTCGCGATCGCACGTGTCCCCGGCCTTGCCGGCGTCCGCATCGACTCCAACGACCGGTTCCTTGAAAACGGCGACAACCTGATCACGCGCGTCGCCGCCGCGCTGCTCGTGCGCCACGGCGAGACGACGGGGGTCGAGATCGCGATCAAGAAGCGGATTCCGGCCGGCGCCGGTCTCGGCGGGAACTCCGCCGACGCGGCGGCCGTGATCCGTGGCCTCGACGGACTGTTCGGCTGGCGCATGTCGGCCGAAGACATGGCCGCCTTCGCCCTCGGCCACGGCGCCGACATCCCCTACTGCCTCGTCGGCGGCCCCGCCGCCGTTTACGGCGTCGGCGAGCGGATCGTCCCGGCGGACCTCGACCTGTCCGCCTGGTCCGTGCTGGTCGTCCATCCGAACGTCTTCACGTCGACCGAAAAGGTCTTCGCGGCGTGGGACGAGGGCGGATATCCGTCCGTTCCGTTCGCCGCATTCCGTGCCGCCGCAGCCGTGCAGAACGTTTCCGGGATGGTCGCGAACATGCGTAACGCGCTCGAACCGGCGACCTTCGCGATCGCTCCCGAAGTGGAATCCTGGAAGACGAAGATCGCCCGCGAACTGGGTCCGGAGGGCGTCGTCATGACCGGAAGCGGCTCGACGATCCTCAAGGCGTTCCTCGGAATAAGCGACGAAATCGCGCGTTTCATCGCCGAAAATGGCGAAAAATGTCGTATTTTCACGGCCAAATTCACAAAATAAAAGGGCAACCCCATTGGAAAAGGGTTTCGCTCATGCTATAATCCAGACCAGAGGTGTTAACATGTTGATTACCGAGGTCCGGGTCAAGCGCGTCGACGGCGAGAATCGCCTCGTCGGGATCGCCGCGATCACGTTCGACGCCAGTTTCGTGGTCCATGAGCTCCGCGTCATCGAAGGCCGGAACGGTCTGTTCGTCGCGATGCCGAGCCGGAAGATGCCTTCGGGCGAGTTCAAGGACGTCGCCCATCCGATCAACTCGGAGACGCGCCAGATGATCGAAAACGCCGTACTCGAAGCCTACAGCAAGCTGCCGCCCGGCGAACCGGTCGAAAAGATTACGGAATGAAAACGCACGCGGTGCCGACTTGGGAAGGTTGGCACTTTTTTTATGTCTCGGCGCGGTGTATAATAGGGGTGTCACTTCCAGTGACCCGGGAGGAACCAGATGGCGATTTTCCACGGATCCAAAGTCAAGATCTTCTCGCTCAGCTCCAACCATCCGCTCGCCCAGGAGATCGCCGATTACGTCGGGATTCCCCTGTCCGATTGCGAAGTGTCGCGGTTCGCGGACGGCGAGATCTCGATCAACATCAGCGAAACGGTGCGCGGTCACAAGGTCTTCGTCATCCAGACCACCTCGAACCCCGTGAACGAGCATCTCATGGAATTGCTCATCATGATCGACGCCCTGAAGCGCGCGTCGGCCCGAGAAATCAACATCGTCATGCCGTACTACGGCTACTGCCGCCAGGACCGCAAGGCGAAGGCGCGTCAGCCGATCTCGGCGAAGCTGGTCGCCGACCTGCTCACCGTCGCCGGCGCGACCCGCGTCATCAGCGTCGACCTCCACGCCGCCCAGCTCCAGGGCTTCTTCGACATCCCGATCGACAACTTCCGCGCGATGCCGATCCTCGCGAACTACATCCAGTCCAAGAACCTCGAGAACGTCTGCGTCGTCTCGCCGGACCATGGCGGCGTCGCCCGCGCCAGGACGCTCGCCGACATCCTCGTCGCCCCGATCGCCATCATCGACAAGATGCGTCCAGAGCCGAACGTCGCCGAGGTGATGAACATCATCGGCCGCGTGCGCGGAAAGAACTGCATCATCATCGACGACATGATCGACACCGCCGGATCGATGGTCGCGGCCGCGGTCGCGCTCAAGGAAGCCGGCGCGAAGGACATCTACGCCCTCTGCACCCACCCGCTTCTGAACGGGGCGGCGCCGGACCGCGTGATCAACTCGCCGATCATCGAACTCGTATGCACGAACACGATTTATCTGCCGGAGGAGAAGAAGTTCCCGAAGCTGAAGCAGCTCTCGATCGCTCCCCTGCTCGGGCAGGGCATCATCAACATCATCGACGACCAGGGCATCTCGACCCTGTTCAGTTGAAACGCGCGCAAAAACCAATTCAAATCCCAGCATACTAAAGAACCACCCCTTGCATCGATCGCCGATTGGCGAAGACAAGGGGTGGTTCTCTTGTATAGGGGGAACATCCTGCACTCGCGACTTCCATAACTCGAATCGGTACGAATCCAAATGTTGACATCGGCAGACCCGGAGATCGATCGATTTGTCGAGACAACATCCTCCAAGATAGGGGCTTTATCGACGTCAAAGGATTAGTGTTGAGTTCAACTATCCAATGGAAGTACGTTAACTTCGCACGTTGTCAGAGATGTGCTCTTGATACTCAGCTGCTCGCAGTATTATTTCAAGGATCGATTGGGCACGATCAGACAATCTAATGAAAGGCATGAGTATTTCCCCTTTTCCAGTTTCATTCACGTTTCCAACGATGGAAACGCGGGACTCTGCGTGAACCATTTGTAAATTCGAGTACGACGATAATAAAAACGTCTTCTTGAAAACGGCCAGACGAATTACTATTTTTCGTTGGTAACGAGCAGAAATTGGAACCCGCATATGTTATTCACAAACAGCAGCAACACTATCACGACGAGGAAAATCGATATCGCCATATGGAAAGGAAATGCAAATATATAACGGTCAAAGTGCAATATCACTTCCGTAAAACATACAAGCGAAACGACTAAGCCATAATATCCCACGATGGGATAACGCAATCGCTTTTTATACAATACCACGCTTATTCCACCCTCGCATATTTTTCAACAATTGAGTAATACCAATAGAAGTCACTTGGACTAACTGAATACCTATCTCCAGAATAATATCCCTGCCAAGCATAGATACATTCCATGCCCGTCAAGGCGGTTTGACCGTTAACTAAATTACTACCTCAATGCTTGTGATTGTAGTCGTCATTCCAATAAGCGTCACGCGTTTAATAACGTTTTACACCTGGTCTAGTTGCATGATATACAACCGGATTGAGATTGCCAGCTATCTTATTTATTGTTCAGCCAGTATTGAAATGAAGAACAACCAGGATTGTGAACCGATTTATTATATCTCTCACACAACACCTGATGCTTAACGAAAATTTCGATAATTAGTCCGGGAAAGTAGGAATTAATAACAAAATACGAACCATACATGTATAACTTTAATAATGGCAATATCTTTGCTCGAACAACTTTTATCACTTGACGATATTGGTATCTCGTCGTATCAATGAAGGGACCAGAAATTGAAAAACCGTCATCAAAAAACGCTAGCGTCGACAACTGATAGTTTTCATAGAATGAATATGATATGGATACCAGATACTTATCGGCGGGCTTGACCACGGAGCATCTCTCCTATTCGTTTCAACAATTCCACAATCTGGACTTTTTCAATCAATTTCTGTTTGCTAAACGGAATTAGCACGGTTACCGCGCTACCTAAGTGAATTTCTACACTCGGAATTCCGACGCCGATACTTAATGAAATACCCGCAACGCCTTTATTGTCGCTGAAGAATTCTATACCAAATGTTAAGGGCGAAGCCGTTGTGCCACCAACCACCATCGAGATTCCGGGCAAATCATATATGGTTCTTCGCCACGAGAAGAACGGCGCCCACGAAAATGATATTCCAGGTAGATAAAACCCGTAGCTTGCGGTTATTAAAATTCCTTGATTTCCGTAACTATCTATAACCCATGCAACGGTAACCGATGCACCTCCAATTGCGCCAATTACGATGGTAAAACCAATGAAACTTACCACCGAATACCCGGTTGGATCAACGTTCATCACGGGATTGTTCGCGCAGTAGTTGTACATGTTGACGGAGGCGATGTCGCCAAGTTCCCCAAGCAAGCCGTCCGCGTTCAGGAATCGCGACAAGGCCGGGGAGTAATAACGGCTGTTCAGGTAGTACATCCCGATTTCTGAATCATATCGATATCCACGATATGTATATGGGTTAATCTCGAAGATGTTACCATTAGGATCGTCAGGATTGCTGATGACGTTCCCATACGCGTCATATTCGTATTGCACGAGTTCGTTTCCGGCTTCGTCGATGACGCCGATGACGTTGCCCTGAAGATCCTTCAGGTAGTAATAGGTCGCATCTTCATAAACGAAGCCTAGGATGCTTCCGTCGGAATCGATCAGGTAGCGGATCTCGTAGGTGTCCTGAGTGACGCCGTTCACTTTCCTGACATAGACTCACGGCGGAGGCAGCAAATTGTTTTGGTCATATCAAATGATGAAATGTCGATGCACATCGACCTCGATATGGACATAGGAACGAACGATTTGAGAAGTGCAATCTGTAAAAGTTGCCCGACGAGCGAGAGTCATATCCTGCCAATATGCATAGTATCGCAGAGCGCTCGTTCAATTCCCGCGCCAATCCATTTTTGCTTAGCGTGGTTTCTCTAACCCTCCTGGTTGTACCTATATGAAATCACTCGGGGCCCACTGACAAACACCCACACCATCCACACTACATATGCTGCGATAATCCGTTCATACAGTCCATTCTAACGCAAGGCGCAAGTAGGTTAATCACACATATGCACGAACTAATGGTTGTGAAAACATGTGCACATAGTACTTTTCAATTGATGCTTTCCACCGTTATTACTGTCCATTTCCAATGAATGATCTGCATACAAACAATGAACCTTTGATTGTTAATTTGTTCAATTGTGGTCTGATAATTATAGTCAAGCACTTCATAATTTGCAATCCCGCATATTGTTATGATGCCCGATTCGAGGCGGTTAACTGTGTATTTGCATCCCCCATTAATGTAGTATTGCGTATCTGTATTTACCGGCGTAACAAAGGAAAGTTCATCAAAATCGTCTTCAGAAACGTTTAGCTCGTTATTCCAAACCACTTCTCGTCCGTTATTTGCAAAACGCATTATTGTATTTAGTCGAATAATTGCGGAATAAAAAAACGCCATTATGCAGAGCATCATGACCACAAGGCAAACCAATATCCACGCGAAGAGTTTCCTGTGTTTCGTAATAAATCGAAATAAGTAATTATTCTTCATCTTGATCTTCCTCCGCCTCCCCACGATGTCGCTTTCCGTATGGGTATATAGAGCGCCCAGAAGGCATTAGATGTATATGCCGCTCCGAATCCGGGACAAGTGAGTTGTACGCCAACGAGACGTTCTTTAAAATCTCCATTCCAATAATTCGGGAGATCAGAAACGAAATCCATTCCAACATAAACATCTATTGAGTAAGCCACCATTATAGCGTTAAGATATTCATTAACGGTTTTATATTTCCACATGAATCCGACTCCCAGTGACGATCCCTCTGCCAACACTCCGAAAATGCCAAATGCTGCGATCAATAAGCCACAGTTTCCTTTTCCATCTGTTAATGAGATAATTGAAACAGTAACGCCTCCAATAATACACGCAGAAAATGATAACGAACATGCAAGAACCCAATACCCGGTTGGATCAACGTTCATCACGGGATTGTTGACACAATAGGCATACATGTTGACGGAGGCGATGTCGCCAAGTTCCCCAAGCAAGCCGTCCGCGTTCAGGAATCGCGACAAGGCCGGGGAGTAATAGCGGCTATTTAGATAATACATCCCGATTTCTGAAT
>Ga0265297_10001465_pt1 | contig 55199 bp, 65 predicted proteins | sample Munlanlwell13791_FD_192502 | JGI IMG/M metagenome (GOLD analysis project Ga0265297, IMG submission 192502) | Leachate microbial communities from a municipal landfill in Southern Ontario, Canada - Leachate well 137-91 | ecosystem: Engineered > Solid waste > Landfill > Unclassified | place...
GTGGCTTATTGAGTACAATTTCATAAGACCCCACCAAACCCTTGACTACCAAACACCCTTTGAGTACCTTGAGTATATATTAGGAAAACAACAAAAGTTGTTACCGATGTACTCAGCCAGTGCAAACTGTTGACTTATTATATAATTTATGTTAAATTCTATATAGAAATATGTCGAAAAATGATGCAATTGAAATGACTGGTAAAGTTACAGAAGTACTGCCTGATTCAAAATTAAGAATCGAATTGGAAACGGGGCACTCGGTTTTAGGTTATCTTTCGGGTAAAATGATTAAGAATAGAATTCAAGTCATGGCTGGAGATAATGTAATCGTGGAGCTAACACCCTACGACCTGTCGAGAGGCAGAATTGTAAGGCGTTTAAATCCAGAAAGAAAGGGTAGTTCCAGATCATAAGAGGCATCCTCAGGGGGAGTTTTTTACTTTTGCAAAGAAAGATGTAATATCAAATGAAAGTCCAAGCGTCAGTTAAAAAAATGTGTGATAAATGCAAGATTGTTATCAGAAGCAAAAAAGGCAAATCAAAACGCACTAGCGTCAAGAAGCGTTTATTTGTTATCTGTGAAAATCCAAAGCACAAACAGAGACAAGGGTAAATAATAAGTAAATCAGCAAATCGGTTGTAAGTAAATCAGAGCTTATAAAAATAGTAACTGAGAACTGACAACTGACAACTAAGGACATTATGGCTAGAATTGCAGGCGTAAACATTCCAAACGAAAAACGAGTTGAAATCGGTCTCACATATATTTTTGGTATCGGTTTAACAACAAGCAAGAAAATACTTACTCAAACAAATATAAATCCAGATACTCGAGTAAAAGACCTGACTGAAGCAGAACAAGAGAAAATTCGAGAGCTTATTGGTAAGACCATTCGTGTTGAAGGTGATTTAAAAATGGAAGTCACTCAGAACATTAAGCGCCTTAAGGAAGTTGGCGCATACAGAGGAGTTCGTCACACAAGAGGTCTGCCAGTAAGAGGTCAAAGAACAAAAACGAATGCTCGAACAAAAAGGGGCAGAAAAGTTACAGTCGGATCAGGAAGAAAAGCTGCAAACCAAAAAACTTAAAACAACAGATGACCAATAATACAGATAATACGAATTAATAAAACAGTTGTCAGTAAATCACTCACAACTTACAACTAAAATTATGGCAAAAGAAGTAATAAAAAAAGCTACCAAAAAAATTGTTAGAAAAAAAGCTAAGGCTCAAGTTTTTTCAGGTAGCATATATGTACAATCATCTTTTAATAACACAATCATTTCTATAACTGATGAAATGGGTAATGTTATTGCGTGGGCTTCATCAGGCTCGATTGGCTTCAAAGGAGCAAGAAAATCCACTCCTTATGCTGCCCAGCTTGCAGCAGCTGCAGCTATTGAAAAAGCAAAAAGCCGCGGTTTTTCGAAAGCAAAGGTGTTTGTATCTGGTGTAGGATCAGGAAGAGAATCAGCTGTACGGGCAATTACCAACACAGATATTCAAGTCACCGTTATTAAGGATACTACTCCAGTTGCTCATAACGGTTGCAGAGCTAAAAAAGCCAGAAGGGTTTAAACAATTAATCAGTAAATCAGTTGTCAGTAAATCACTTACAACTTATAAAATATTATGATAAATGCTTGCAAAAAATGTAGAAGAGAAGGTGAGAAGTTAGTTTTAAAGGGCGAACGATGTATGTCACCTAAATGTGCCATGGTCAAAAGAGCATATGCTCCAGGACAACATGGTCAATCTTCGTTTTCTAAAATGAGTGAGTATGGCAAGCAGTTGAGAGAAAAGCAAAAAGCAAGACGAATATATGGTATGGGTGAAACACAGTTTTCTAATTACGCTGAAAGAGCAGGTAAGGTTGAAGGAAATACCGGAGACAACTTAATGAAACTTCTAGAAACAAGACTAGATAACGTTGTTTATCGACTTGGTTTTGCAGTTTCCCGCTCTCAGGCAAGGCAAATGGTTTCTCACGGTTTGATTGTTGTTAACGGCAAGAAAGTATCTATTCCTTCATATCACTTAAAAGAAGGGGATGCTGTTGAACCTAAAAACAAAGCTGCCTACAAAGAGATGAAAATTTCAGGCATACCAACTTGGATTGAATGTGATGCTAAAAAAATCGTCGGAAAAATCAAGCACATTCCTTCAAGAGAAGAAATTGACACCACTGTTAATGAAAGCTTAATTATTGAATTTTATTCTAGATAATCCGCCAACTGGCGGACAAGGAGAAATATGGAAAAAATTGGATTACCTAAAATTTCAGAGGAAAAGATCGATAAAAATCATTCAAGGTTCATTATTGAACCTCTTTATCCTGGTTATGGCCCTACAATCGGCAACTCTCTAAGACGTGTTTTGCTTTCATCAATCATGGGTGCGTCTGCAACTTCTTTCAAGGTTGATGGCGTTAATCATGAATTTAGCCCAATCGAGCATGTCAAAGAGGATATGGTTGAGCTGATGATGAATATTAAGAGTATTAATTTTAAGTCTTTTTCAGAAGAACCGGTTGTTCTAGAGCTTACCAAAAAAGGCCCAGGCGAAGTCACTGCTGCTGATTTTAAAGCCAATAGCAATATTGAAATTTCAAATCCAGAACAACATTTAGTATCTCTTGATAATAAAGCAAATTTCCGGATGGAAATTGTTGTTGAACAAGATAGAGGATTTAGACCTGCCAGCGTTGCATCAGGAGAAAAGAAAGAAATTGGCCAGATCGCAATTGATGCTTCATTCTCTCCTGTTGATAGAGTTAGCTTCTTGATTGAAGATACTCGTGTTGGTCAAATGACTAACTTTGACAAGCTAATTCTTGATGTTATAACAAATGGTACAGTTACCCCTGAATATTCCCTTAAAGAAGCTTCTAAGGTTCTCGTTGATCACTTTCAATCTATCATGAACGATGCGCAGTTCGATCTTGAAGTTACAGAGCCTTTTGGCAAAGAGGGAGAAGTTGTTCCTGAAGAAGTAGAAGAATCTGACGAAGAAGAAAAAGAAATTAGTCTTGAAGGTAAGATGAAAGTTGAAGAGGCAGGTTTTTCTCCACGAACTACAAATGCTCTTATTAACTCCGGTATTAAAACTATTGCTGGGTTGAAGAGACTTTCCTCACTTAAAATTGAGGAAATCAAGGGCCTTGGCAAAAAAGGTGTAGATGAGATAAAAGACAAGCTGAAATAATACGTGAACGTTGCTTTATCCTGAGTTATACTAGGGATTAATCGGCTAAATTGATAATTAGATTGAAAAAATGAGAAAATTAAGTAGAAAAAAATCAAACAGAGAACATATGATAAAGAACCTTGCGGCTTCACTTGTTTTGTATGAAACTATGGACACAACAGAGGCTAAAGCAAAAGAGGTTAAAAGTTATCTTGAAAAAGTTATCGCAAGAAATAAACAAAACGGTCTTTCAGAAAAAAGAGCAATTTTAAGATCATTTTTCAGCAAAGATGTTGCAGCTAAACTAATGAATGAATTAATTCCACGATACCAAGACAGAAAAAGCGGTTTTATTAAATCATATCGCCTTAAAAATCGCTTGGGTGATAATGCAGAAATGATCCGATTGGAATTGGTGGACAAAAAAGTTTTTATTGAAGAAAAACCAGCCAAAGCAGAAGCTGCTGCTGAGTCAAAAACCGTGGTTAAAGCAAAGAAAACTGCAAGCAAAAAGGTAGAAGAAAAAGAGAAGAAAGGATCCGAAGTTAAGTAGTAACGGGATAAATCAGAAAATGACAACACAAAATCAAAACAGAGAATGGTTTATATTTGATGCAAAGAACGAGGTTCTAGGCAGACTTTCAACTAAAGTTGCTGATATTTTGAGAGGAAAAAAGAAGGTTTCTTTTGCAAATAATACTGATGATGGTGATTATGTTGTTATTATTAATGCTGATAAGATTGTACTGACTGGCAAAAAAGAGGATCAGAAAAGATATTACAAACATACTGGGTATATTGGTAATTTAAAGACATATACAGTACCAGAGCTTAGAGCTAAAAAACCTGCTAAAATCATTGAAAATTCAGTGTATGGCATGTTACCTAAAAATAAACTTAGAGATGATTTTATGAAGAGACTTAAAGTCTATGCGGGGAAAGATCATCCTCATGTAAATATTAAATTCATTAATGATAAGTAAATCAGTAAATCGGTTTGAAGCAGATTAAAAGGCTGACAACTGAGAACTGACAACTGAGAACTAAAAATATGGCCGAAAAAGAAACTAAAATCGCAAAATATTGGAGTGGCACAGGTAGACGCAAAACTTCTGTTGCTTCTGTTAGAATTTTTGAAAACAGCAAGGAAGTTAAGGTAAATAACAAAGATGTTGAACTACAGGAAGGTGTTGTTGCCCCTTTTGAATTGGTCGGCAAGAAAGCTTCCTTTGGTATTACAGTTAAGGTTGCCGGTGGCGGTAAAATGAGCCAGTTGGATGCCATTAGACATGGCATCGCTAGAGCTCTTGAGAAATTCAATCCTGAATTTAGATCTACTTTAAAAAAAGCAGGCTTTCTAACCCGTGATCCAAGAGAAAAGGAAAGAAAGAAACCAGGTCTTAAAGGCGCAAGACGAGCACCGCAATGGGCTAAACGTTAGTATCTGACATAATATCAGGCATATACAAAAAAACGAGAGCAATCTCGTTTTTTTGTATATTGTGGGACATATTAGACAAATGTTTTGCTAACTGGTTACATCTCAACATGTTAGTTTTTATTTTAAAAGGCCGAAGTTGATAAAAATCAACTTCGGCCTCAGATGTGGTCTAGTAGCTAATAGAATAACTACTAACAGCTATGGACGTGGACGTGGTATTTCCAGCATTGCCAAGGATTGAGCTGTTGGTGGATCCGGCGGCATTGCTGAGCTACCATAGTCGTTTGTGACTAAATAGACTCGAAATGCAGTGGCGTTGTAATCATAGCCACCAGTATAGGTCTGGCAAGCCCAATAACCGTTACTGTCTATCTTTATCTGATAGTTATTATTGTAAGGCTTGATTATCCAGCTATTATAGTAAATATAAACAAGCAAATGGGCAGAATCCGGAAGTACTCCAGTCACCTTACCTCTTAAGATGGTGTCTTTTGGGTCGCCATATGGCGGCACATATGTTGTATATATGGTTGGGGGCCCGAGATCGCCCCAAATAGTTAGACCAACTCCAACTCCAGTTGCGGGCGGTTGAAGAGTGATGCTGACTGGTGTTGAGTTGCCTTCAGTAATGGCAACAAGGCCGCTTTTACCGGTGAAAAGCACTGTTCCTGCAGAGCTTAAAGCATTTACAGTAAATTCGTATGAGTTGATGTTCAACATCAACGGTCTAGTTAGGCTGCCGGTGAAAACACAGTCAAATTTGTCAGTGTACATCACCGTTAAGTTTGTTTGGGCAACAATCTCCATCTGGGTAACATCACTCAGGCCACCTGTTTCTCCTGGTGGCATAGAGATATTCAACGTCACTTGACCCAAGGGATCGGTTGAATTCAAATCAATAGCTATGGAATTAACCGTTCCGGCCGTAATATCCTGTGTGGTTTTTCCAGTGAAGATTATTTTCTCATCTTTGTCCTTGGCGTCAGCCTGGAAAGTTCTCTGACCAACAGGGACATCCAGACTCATCTCAGCAGTATTAGCCCCATCAAAATCGACAGTCTGAGATATTGGTGCCATATTGATTCCAGTAACAGTAATTGTGATAAACTTAACATCTGTTACTGGTGCACGCGTAGTAGCTGTAGGTAGGCTGAATTTGACAACAACTTTGGCAGTTGTATCGGGCGTCACAACTGATTTGCCGCCTCCGCCACCACAGCCGGTAAGAAGTCCGGCAGTTATCGCAATTATTGCGATAACAATGAGCAGTTCGATAAGAGTAAATCCTGTTTGCTTCATTTGTTACATCCTCCTTGTAGCGGTATCGACTGCTTTATATTTAAAAATTTACAAAGCATGCTGGCCGCTGCAAGGGCTAATTGTTAAAGTGCGAAAAGTAGCCAAATTATACTGCTAAATAGGAATTTGTCAATACTATACTTATTTTATATAGCATAAAGCCAGCAGTAGCAAGAATGTATCATGGAAAAGGTCGTTAAAACGTTAAGACGATTTAAACTGTTTGTTAGTATAAAATTATAGCTTTTTGGTCAGATTTTTGTTAATATGGTTGTATGATAGTGAATAGAATGGAAAAAATTGATGAATTAATTCGAAGCAGAATTTCTTTAGAAATTAGGGAGCTTTTTCCTGATAGATTTATTTCAGTTAGCCAGGTTAATGTTTCAAAGGACTTGAGTTATGCTAAAGTCTGGGTTTCATCTATTGAGGATATCGACGAAACAGTCAAGCTTTGTCGAGAGAGAAGAAATGAATTACGAAAAGATTTGGCAAATAACGTTGAGATTAGGAAAGTGCCAAAATTACATTTTGTTGCAGACAAAACAGCCATAGAAGCAGATAAAATTGATAAATTAATTGAGCAAACTAAAGATTAATTATGTTGATAAGAAATTTATTTTTTTTATTTTCAATAACATTGTTTGCGGTAGCTTCAACAGTTTTGGATATTTTTAATTACAATCCCTATAACTCTGGCCCGCTAATTTTCGTTAATTTTTACGTATCATTCTGCATCGGATTGGCTGGTATATTAAGCTTGGTGGTATATTATTCGAAACTAAAGTTCAAAAAAGACAAAACAATTCATGCTTATTTTTGGCCATCGGTCAGACAGGCAACGTTAATTTCAATAAGTGTGACCTTGTTATTGGTGCTTAAAGGGCTAAAACTTTTTGATTGGTGGGCAGCAGTTCCTCTAATGGTAGCCATAGTTTTACTTGAATTATTTTTTCAGACAACGTCAACAAATATTAAAAAACAGAAAAATATTTAGAGAAATCTTATGCAAAAAGGAAACTTACATCCGATTACACAATATACAAGAGAAGTGGTAAAAATATTTGAATCACTAGGATTTGATGTTTTTGAAGGTCCTGAAGTTGACAACGAGTGGTACAACTTCGATGCTTTAAATGTGCCATCTGACCATCCATCGAGAGACGTTCAGGATACTTTTTGGCTTAAAAATGGTAGATTGTTACGAACGCATACATCGAATTCCCAAGTTAGATATGCAGAGAAAAACAAACCGCCGATCAAAATGATTGTTCCTGGCAGATGCTATCGCAATGAAGCAACTGATTCAAGACATGAGACAACATTTATGCAATTAGAAGGTTTGTATATTGATAAAAATGTTAAAATCGGCCACCTATTTTGGACGCTAGAAACATTTCTTAAAAAAATATATGGTGATGCAATCGAAGTTAGATTTCGTCCACATCACTATCCATTTGTTGAACCTGGAATGGATGTTGATATAAAATATCAAGGCAAATGGTTGGAAGTGCTAGGATCTGGTATGGTTCATCCAAAAGTATTACGAAATATGAAAATTGATCCCAACAAGTACTCCGGTTATGCATTCGGTCTTGGTATCGATCGGTTAGTAATGCTTAAATATGGGATTGAAGATATACGCCAGTTGTATTCAAGCGATTTGAGGTTTTTAAAACAATTCTAATGCCATACAAATGGCTAATATAACTAATTGAGCGAATAAAAGAAATGAAAATTCTTAAATCATGGTTGAAAGATTACATTGATATAAAATTAACTGACAGCGAGATGGCTGAAAAGTTGAATATTTCCGGCACAGAAGTAGAATCTGTAACCAGTTTTTTAGACTCAAATGTTGTAATAGCGGAGATAAAAGATATTAAAAAACATCCAAACGCAGATCGATTGAGAATTGCCACTGTTTTTGATGGAAAATCAGACCTAACGGTAGTATGCGGAGCGCCCAATATCGAAGTTGGCCAAAAAGTGCCGCTTGCAAAGCTTGGAGCAAAACTTGGTGATATCGAAATCAAAAAAACAGAGATTAGGGGAGTTGAGTCAGAAGGCATGATCTGTGCCGAAGATGAATTGGGATTAGGAAATGATCACGCAGGAATTATTGTTCTCCCAAATGAATATAAAATCGGTAAGCCTTTAAGTGAATATGTTGAGTCAGACGCAGTATTTGAATTAGAAATTACACCAAACAGGGGAGATTGTCTTTCACATATCGGAATTGCCAGAGAGATTGCTGCTCTTACAGGCAGATCGATCTCAAAAACTCCAATATCGCTCGATATGAATTCGGCCAACATTAAAGATAGGCTTTCTATCAAGATAACTGACAAAAAGTTATGCCCACAATACATGGCAAGATTGATTGAGGGCATTAAAGTGGGGCCTTCTCCTGACTGGTTGAAAAAAAGATTAGAATTGCTTGGATTAAAACCAATAAATAATATTGTAGATGTTACGAATTTCGTAATGTATGATTTGGGACAGCCATTGCATGCTTTTGATGCTGATAAAATTGATGGCAAAGAGATTATTGTGAGAAAGAACAAACCTAATGAAAAAGTTAAAACTCTGGATGGTGTCGAAAGGATTATCAAAGACGCAATATTAATCACAGATAAGAACAAAGCAATCGCAATTGCCGGAGTAATGGGTGGCAATAATTCTGAGATCTCGGAGGAGACAACAAGGGTGGTTATAGAGTCCGCTGAATTCAATCGTAAGAATATTAGAAAGACGGCCAAAGAGTTAGGACTAGTCACTGAAGCAAGCTACCGATTTGAACGTGGTATTAACTCAGGCAGTGTTGAGTATGCTCTAAATAAAGCAGCTAAAATGATGCAGGAGTTGGCTGGAGGGAGAATTATTTCGGGCATTGCCAAAGAAGAAGAAAAAGCACCGAACAAAACTTTGGAAATTGAGTACGAAAAAATAAATAATCTGACTGGGTTGGATTTGTCTGTTTCGGAAATAAATAGAATTTTGAACAGTCTAGGCTTTGAGGTTAAAAACGATCTTTGCATTGTTCCATTCTGGCGTCATGACATTGAGATATGGCAGGATTTAGCCGAAGAAGTGGCTAGAATTTACGGTTATAATAAAATTACGCCATTAGCATTGCAAGAAGTTAAGGCACCAAAAAAATCAACCTACTATTACAAAGAAATGGTAAAAGACGCTCTAGCCGAAGAAGGATTTGTTGAGGCTATCAACTATCCATATTTGTCTGAGGATGGCATTAAAGCAGCAAATTTGAAAACCAAGGATCTTTTAGAAATTGCAAATCCGATACAACCTGAAAATAAATATCTCCGCAATTCACTTGTTCCGGGTCTATTAAAGTCTATTGCAAAAAACCCTTCCTTTGATCTAATTCTTTTCTTTGAGGTTGGCAAGGTATTTTCCAGAAAGAATGAGAATAATAATCTGGCGATTGTTTCTGCTGGAAAAAACGCAAAAAATGAGATAGAAAAAGTAATTGAAAATATTTGTGTTAGATTCAAAATCGATAAAAAATACTTCAACATAAAAGAGTTAACTACTAATGAGCTACAAAAATTTAAGATTAAAAAACCAGTCGTTTACAAATCTGAGCTTAATCTTGATAACCTGATATCCTTAATTAAGGTCTCTGGCGAAGATCTTGAGTTAAAATTAAACCAAAAACGAATTAATTACAGGCCAGTATCAAAATTCCCTGCCATTACCAGAGATTTAGCCTTCATTGTAGATAAAAAAATCGAATCATCTGCGGTTGAGGAAACGATAACGGAAATATCTGAATTGATCGCCAGAGTCGAACTATTTGATGAATTTACTTCAGATAAATTTGGAGTAAATAAAAAGAATATTGCTTTTCATATCTATCTACAACATCCCGAAAGAACTATGATCGACAAAGAGGCGGACGATATCATAAAAAGTGTGATAAAAAATATTGAAGGTAAATTTAAGGCATCACTAAGGAAATAAAATGAAAAGAATTTATGTAGCAGAAACCGTCAAAAAAGCAGGTGAAACTGTCAAGATATCAGGTTGGGTTCACACCAGAAGAGATCATGGTAAAATCGTATTCATCGATTTGCGTGATAAATCAGGCCTTCTTCAGATGGTTTTCGTGCCTGGAAGTAAAGCTTATGACAAGGTAAAAGAAGTCAGGCCTGAATGGGTTATTTCTGTTACGGGTCTAGTCAAAGCTCGTCCAGAAAAACTAATAAATAAAAATCTAGTCACAGGCACAGTAGAAATGGAAGCTGAGGACATGGAGATCTTGAACGAAGCAAAAACTCCTCCATTTGAGCTTGATAAAGACACAAAAGGAATTGATGAAGAATTAAGGTTAAAATACCGTTATCTGGACTTGCGGTCCGAGCGAATGACAAAAAATATTACATTACGCCATCAAATCGTCAAGATGATCAGGGAATATTTGTGGAAAGAAGACTTTCGGGAAATAGAGACGCCGTTTCTTACAAAATCTACTCCTGAAGGAGCAAGAGAATATGTTGTGCCTTCACGCTTATATCCCGGTGAATTTTATGTGTTACCTCAAAGTCCCCAACAGTTCAAGCAACTTTTAATGATTGGTGGAATAGAGAAATATTTTCAAATTGTTCGCTGTTTTAGAGACGAAGACCAAAGAGGGGATAGACAGCCAGAATTTACGCAGCTTGATTTGGAAATGAGCTTCGTTAAACAAGAAGATATTTGGGATCTAATTGAACCAATGATGATAGAAATCGTTGAAAAACTAGTACCTGATGGAAGAATCACAACAAAACCATTTCCTAGGGTTACATATAAAGAGTGCATGGAGAAATATGGTACGGACAAGCCTGATTTGCGAAATAATAAGGGAGATAAAAAAGAATTTGCATTTTGTTGGGTAATTGATGCGCCTTTATTTAAGTATTCAAAAACAGACAAAAAATTAGTTTCATCTCACCATCCTTTTACAATGCCTCAAGCTGAAGACTTAAACAAACTTGATAGCAAACCAGAGGAAGTTAGGGCATATGCCTATGATCTAGCGTTAAATGGAAATGAGATCTTTGGCGGTTCGATCAGAATACACAAAAGAGATATTCAAAACAAAGTATTTGATCTTCTTGGCGTTTCAGAAGATGAGAAAAAGCGGCGTTTCGGTCACATGCTTGATGCGTTTGAATATGGTGCACCTCCACATGGCGGCATTGCTGCTGGTATTGATAGAATTGCTGCTATTTTAGCAGAAGAAGACGCAATTCGAGAAGTGATGGCTTTCCCCAAAACAGGCGATGCCAGAGATGTAATGATGGGCGCTCCTTCTCAAGTTTCTGAAAAACAATTAACTGATGTGCATATTTCATTACGAAAAGAAGCAGAAGGTAAGGGACTAAAGGAAGCTGAAACTATAATTGGCGATTGATTGTAATGGTATTAATTCGACTAAATAAATATCTTTCGGACTCTGGAATATGTTCGCGGCGTAAAGCTGACGAGCATATTTTAGCTGGCGAAGTAAAAGTAGATGGTGAAATTGCTTCACTGGGAACTAAAATTGATCCGAGTATTAATAGAATTGAGCTAAATAATGAGGTTGTAAGGCCTAAAACCGAACTAGTCTATTATGCAGTCTATAAACCCAAAGGAGTGATTTCAACGGCAAGTGATGAAAAGGATAGAAAAACCGTAATTGATTTGGTGCCAAAGTCCCCAAGAGTTTACCCAATTGGAAGACTAGACAAAGATTCTGAAGGGCTAATACTGTTAACTAATGACGGAGAATTAACCAATCTCTTGACGCATCCTAAAAACGAGCATGAGAAAGAATACGAAGTTAAAGTTCGAATCATGAATCATGAAGCTAGAATTAAGGACATAGAACAATTAATTGGAAATATTAAGAGAAACTTTTTAACAGGTCTTATGATTGGTGGGGAATTAATGAAAGCGGACAAAATAAAAATATCTGTGATCCATGATTCAAAATTCTTAATTCTAACCATGGTAATCCACACCGGTTACAATCGACAGATCAGGAAAATGTGTGATAAAATAGGACTAGAAGTTATTAAATTAACGAGAGTGCGAATCGCTAATCTAAAACTAGAAACGCTGGATATACAATCTGGTGGATGTAAAATAATCAGGCGGGAAGAAATCATATGATTCTTAATTCATAGTTCTAATAGATGATAATTAAATCTCTCATCATTGCATCAATGTTTTTCAATATGATCGGACTCCAAGGAGTGGCCGATCATATTGATTCTGCAGTCATACGAGACAAAGCACAAACAAAAAAAGAGGTTATTGCTTCAAACAATTCTCTTGTTTTGCCTGATATTCTGCCTCGTCCTAAAATCAAACCTATGGCAACCAAAGCTACCGCTAATGCAAGACATTACATACTAGCCGATCCAGATTCAGGAACAATTTTTGCAAAAAATGATGCTGATGCTCAAGTTCCAATTGCTTCAACTACTAAGATTATGTCCGCGGTAATTGCTTTGGAGAATTACGACCTCAATGACGTTGCTACAATCTCCACAGAAGCTTCGACCCAGATTGGAGCTGACGCTTTTCTTATTCCCGGTGAAAAAATTACAGTTGAAAATCTTCTGAACTGCATGCTTATAAAGTCGGGAAATGATTCTGCTTATGCTGTCGCGGAACACATGTCCGGCGATACCGGTGGCATAGATGAGTTTGTTAAAAAAATGAACGAGAAAGCTAGAGAATTAGATATGAACGACACCGATTATCATGACCCCGCCGGCTTGGACGTTACCGGTTATTCGTCTGCGCGTGATCTATACATAATCACAAAATACGCCTTGAAGTTTCCTAAGTTCAGAGAAATTGTCAAAAAAGATCATTTTGCAGCAAAAAATGTTGATGGTACGATCTGGCATGACTTAAAACAATCCAACCGCCTGGTTGCAGAGTACAACTACCCTGGCGCTATTGGTGTAAAAACCGGTTATATGCCGGAAGCTGGACATGTTTTAGTTGGTGCTGCTGAACGTGAAGGCCATACATTAATTTCAATTGTTATAAACACTTATGCTGACACCCCTTCGGCCTCTGCCGACGAGTCGAGAAGACTTTTAGATTGGGGCTTCAACAATATTGAATGGAACTAACGAACACAGATTTCTGCACTGATCAGCACTGATAGCTTACCCTTTTTTAAAAAAAATTATCATTCCAAAGAAATCGGGAATCTGCTAATAGTAATTTACTATCTTGGATCTCCGCCATGCCTACCGGCAGGCAGGTCTTCACGGGGATGACAGATGTGAATATATATAAAGAATCTCCAGTAATGATTAACTGGAGATTCTTTATATATTAGAATTAATATTTATTAGGAGTATTTTTTAACTAGTTCTTCCCATTGTTCTAGTGCATTCTTGGCGGCGTCTAATTGTGCTCTTTGTTTGGAAGAGCCTTTTCCTTCACCAACTTGATCTTTTCCTAAATATGCGCCAACAACAAAAACTTTGGCATGGTCAGGGCCGGTTTCAGAAAGACATTCATAAGAAGGAGTTACGCTAAATCTTTCTTGTGCCATTTCCTGAAAACGGCTTTTTGCATCATAATATAGCTGGTTCTCGACTATGTCGTCAATTTTGTAGCAAATATTTTTTAATATAAAATCAGAAGCAGCTTCAAATCCCTGATCAAGATATATGGCTCCAATTAGAGCTTCGAAAGCATTTGCAAGAATTAAGTCGCGGGCTTTACCTACGTTTTTCGCTTCGCCACGGGAAGTTTTCATGAGCGGATCAATACCAATCCTTTTAGATTCAGCTGAAAGAGATTCCCCTTTAACCAAAGCACTTCTCCAGTTAGTCATTTCACCTTCTGGCTTGTCGTAGTTATCGTAAAGAAATCTAGTTACAGCTAATTCTAAAACGGCATCGCCAAGAAATTCAAGGCGTTCATTGTGTTCGAGTTTTAGGCTCTTGTGTTCGTTGAGATACGATCTGTGAATAAATACTCTCTCTAGCAAGGATTTATCCTTAAATTGTACCCCAATTGTTTTTTCAAATTCAGGAAGATTGTCCATTTGTTTCCTTTTCTTCTATGTGTGTTAATTCAGTTTTTTGATCCAAATCACTATCATCGAACACAGTACCCAATACACCATTGATGAATTTTGATGAATTTTCACCACCAAACTGCTTTGACAATTCAACAGCTTCATTGATAGCAACCTTAGGCGGAATATTTTTAGAGTAGAGAAGCTCAAAAATTGCAATTCTTAAAATAGTCTTATCTATTAGGGAAATTTGCTCTAAAGGCCATTCCGGTGCCGATTTGCATATCTTCTGATCAAGTTCGTCTAGCTTTTCTGAAACTCCATCCACCAAATAGTTAACAAAATTAGCATCGGCATCATCTTTGTATTCGTCAATGTTTCGCTGCTTGATTGGCTCAATATCCATGTCACCACGAAAATCCCACTCATAAAGCGTTTGCATTGCAATCATTCTGGATAAATGGCGATTCATAAAATTAGAATTATGAATAATGAATTATGAATCACGAATGTTTGGATTTTTAAACCTTAATTCATGATTCTAGACCCATGATTCAAATGATTATTTCTTATCTGCAGAGACTTTTTCTTTTCCAAGATCAATAACTTGAGCACCTTTGTAGGTACCACAATTATAGCATACTTTGTGAAGCTCTTTTGGTTCGTGACATTTTTCGCAATGTGCAATTTTTCCACTCATAACTTTATCATGCATTCTGCGCATGCCCTGTTTTGAGTTGCTTGTTCTTTTCTTTGGTTCGGCCATTGTATTTCCTGACGATTTATTTGTGAAACTAATTAATATTATAACAAAATACGAATAAATATTCAAGCGCCGCCGATGCAGTTGCTTACTCGCCCCTGTGTCATCCCGACCAACGTGGAGGGATCTCCTAAAGGTAATTCATCTATTTTTAAGATTTCCCTGCCTGCCGGCAGGCAGGTCCACCCTCAGACAAGGCTGAGGAGTCGAAATGACAGTAATGCATGAGTAACTATGCTACTTAATTACAACACTAACCAGCTTTTTTGGCACAACAATTGTTTTTAAAATATCATGACCAGCAATATACTGTTGTACTCTCTCAGAGTTAAGAGCGGTTTCTTTTAATTTTTCATCGTCAATTTCCGAATCAACAATTATTTTGTCTCTAACTTTACCATTAACTTGAACCACAATCTCGATTGTATCGTTTTTTAGATATTTCACATCTGGTTTAGGCCATTCTTCTTTAGAAATGTCGGACTTGGTCAACTTTTCATAGAGCTCAGAAGCTAAATGAGGAACAACGGGGTAGAGAAGTTGTAGAAAAACCGAAAATGACTTTTTGGAAATAGTTTTTTCTTTCTCGATAACATTATTTAATTCCATTAATTTAGAAACTACTGTATTAAAACGGAAATTATCGATGTCGTCACTTACGCCTTTTATAGTTTGGTTTAATTTTACCAACAAAGTTTTAGAATCGTTGGCATCATCTTTAATTAACCCAAAATTGTTCCAGACCCGTTTCAAAAACCTGCTCACACCCTGAACACCTGCAGTGCTCCAAGCGGATTCCTGATCATATGGGCCAATAAACATAATGTATGCACGCAAAGTGTCAGCTCCGTACTGTTCCACAATACTGTCAGGGTTAATCACATTGCCTCTAGATTTACTCATTTTCTGACCATCCGGCCCCAAGATTATTCCATGGGCTATTCTTTTTTGATATGGCTCTAATGTTGGAACCTTGCCTAAATCATATAAAAACTTATGCCAAAATCTGGAATACAACAAGTGAAGAGTGGTATGTTCCATCCCGCCGTTATATAAATCCACAGGAAACCAATAATTCAATTCTTTTTTATTTTCGTCAAAAATGTTTCCTCTAATATCTGCATTCATGGCGTAAGCCAAGAAATACCAAGATGAACCAGCCCAGTTTGGCATAGTGTCTGTCTCACGTTTGGCATCTCCACCGCATTTTGGACATTTTACATTTACCCAATCCGAAATATCCGCAAGTGGAGACTCACCTGTATTAGTAGGTTCATACTTTTTCACATCGGGCAAAGTTAATGGTAGATCTTTTTCTTGCAATGGAACCATTCCGCATTTTTGGCAATGGACAATCGGAATTGGCTCACCCCAATAGTGTTGACGGGAAAAAACCCAGTCTCGAAGTTTAAAATTAACAGAAAAATCACCAACACCGATTGATTTTAATTTTTCCGTAATTTTCTTCTTAGCTTCTTCTGAAGACAAATTATTGAATTCTCCAGAGTTGAACAAATAACCTGGACCTGTATAAGCTTTGTTGTTATCTGATTTTGGTTTTTCACCAGCCTGTGGCCAATATGCAGCAGGCACTTCAACATCTTTAGATATTACTTGTTTAACTGGAATGCCGTACTTTTTGGCAAATTCGAAATCACGTTCATCATGAGCCGGTACCGCCATGACGGCGCCAGTACCATATGTAGCCAAAACATAATCGGCGACCCAAATATCAACTTCCTCGTTATTTATCGGATTAATGGCTTTAATACCTTCAAGCCTTACGCCGGTTTTTTCCTTGTCTAATTCGACTCTTTCCAAATCAGATTTTTTAGCAGCATCCTGAACATATTTCTCAACTTCTTTGTAGTTTTGTATTTTATCTTTTAGGTCTTTAATTAATAGATGTTCTGGAGACAAAACCACATAAGTACAACCGAAAAGCGTGTCTGCACGAGTTGTAAATACTTCGATACTGTTATCTGCATTCTGTATTCTAAATACTATGTTCGATCCGGTTGAACGCCCGATCCAATTAACCTGCTGGGTTTTGATTTTATCCAAATATTCAACAGTGTCCAAATCCTTAATTAATCTTTCTGCATAAGCCGTAATACGAAGCATCCATTGCTTTTGCATCTTTTTGATTGTTTCTGACCCGCAACGTTCACATTTGCCTGCAATGACTTCTTCATTCGCCAAGCCAATCTTACAGGAAGGACACCAGTTAATTGGCATTTCGGCCTGATAAGCCAACCTTGGTGTTTCTGTGTCATCATCGGCAACTTCAACTAATTTGTCATCGATAATCGCGTGTTTATAAAATTGCAAAAATATCCATTGAGTCCATTTGTAATAAGCGGGGTCTGTTGTATTGACTTCCCGATCCCAATCAAAAGCGTACCCCAATGATTTCATCTGTTTACGAAAATTGTCAGTATTTTCTTTAGTTACAAGGACAGGTTTTTTGCCGGTTTTAATAGCGTAATTTTCTGTTGGTAAGCCAAAAGCATCCCAACCAATTGGATACATTACATTGAAACCTTGCATTCTTTTCATGCGGCAATAAGCATCAGATGCCCCGTAGCCCATACAATGGCCAACATGCAGACCTTCGCCAGACGGATAGGGAAATTCGACCAAATGATAATGCTTTGGATTATCCGAAAAATCAGCAGCAATTCCATATTGATTCTTCTCCCAAATGTCTTGCCACTTCTTTTCTATCGCTTTAAAACCATAAACTTGTTTACCCTGAGCAGAGTCGAAGGGCCATTTTTCTTCTATTTTTTTAGGGTTGTAATTATCCATATTTAATCTTTCTTTTGATGATTAAGTAGAACTGATCCAAACCATATAATAATCACTGGGATAAGCATCAACAATCCAAGAACAGTTGCATTATTAATTAAGCCATCTGTTTGAGATTCGAGAAAAGAGCCACCTTCATAACCTAAAATATGATCAACTAAAATCATAAAAGTTGCGCCCCAAAGCATTAAACTTAAAAAACCTAATCTATATTTTCCTTTAAAATATACCCAACATAAAGTAGCAAAAATAGCAGCAATTAGAGTTGTCAAAAGCCACATTTTAAGCCTCCAACTGTCTTAATTTCTTTCTTTTACCATAAATTACACCGAAAATCATAGATGCCCAGACAACAAAAATAAAGGCTACCATCGGCACACCAACTCTTAAGATTTCAGGCCACATTTCCGACCAACCTGCTGTAAAAAATGGAAAATATGGCACCACTTCTTGATGAGCGAGATGTTCAACAATAAGCATAAAGACACCGCCCCAAAGCATCGAGAGTAACCATTCAATATGATATTTTTCCGGTATCTTCTTTTTCGCTGTAGTAACAATAATCGCTGCTGTGGCTGGGGCTGCAAAACAACACATATTCCTCCTATAAACATTCATGTTAATATAGTAAAAATGTACCACACTTTGATCATTGAATTCAATCTCAGAATCGTTCATTACAAGAGATGTGAAGGAATTTACAAAGATGAATCAGTCAAAGAGTTTTAAATGTAATTTGGGTGTATATAAAAAAGCAAAAAGCCAGACCGACTGTCTGATATGTAAATCTGACTTTTTGCGATCTGGCTGGGTTAAGGAAGTGGGGCGATTTTTGAAAGAGAGTGCATCATCTGATCTATCTTACTATCTTGGAAATATCCTTTCTTCTGATGATATTGAATAGTCCATTGTATGCTTTGAGCGAGAAGTTCAAGATCATACTCGGGAATTTCCTTGGTTATCACCAGCTCAGTATGATGGCATTCCCAATCATCATCACGCGCACTACCTCGAAAGGCTAAATATCCGCTAACCCACCTACTATCCTGGAGAATTCCCCAAACTGGCACATCAGCAATTACATCCTTCTCCTCAAATGGTTTATCCCAGTAGTATGAGAGCAAAGGTCCAAAAAGACCCTTTATATCATCACTCCAGAGACAGCGACTACCTTCCATGTGAAGAAAACACCCTGTTTTCCATGGAAAAATGTGTCGAAAATCATCAGGTGGCGCACAAGGAGCATCGGACAGCATGGGAAGAATATCTTTCCCAACCACATATTTAGCCAGACTATGTATTACTACCTTTACTACTTTGATTCGTTCGATTGTTAAGTTACCCATATTCCGCGACCCCCTCTAGATCTTTGTTAGAAGATAGCCCTACAATAGTTATTTGTCAATAATACGCTCTGATATTACAAAAAAACAGGTCTCAAACCTGTTAATTTCGTGTCCAACTTCGCTTTACGAGCTACGTTGGACAAACTTCGTTTTTACTATATAACGGCTTGCCAAGCGAAGCCGAAATTTGTGCATCTTGGGGACGGTTCTCTTGCATCTTGATCTTGGATCTTGGGGACGGTTCTAAAACGATCTCATTAATGGCGATAAGGTGACTGTTTGTTGTCCTGGTGATATTTAAATCTCTTGTTTGCACTATATACTTTTTCTCTTGTTTCTTGGACAACTGTCTTGTTGTCAATAGGGTTGATTGGGTCAAGGTGGACGCACACAACGTATGAACGACCTTGAGGCAAGCAAGCCTATTTTTTTATAAGATTAGAAGACAGGGGGAGGAAGAAAAAATATTCAATCATTCATAAAAAAGAGCTTAAATACTGGACAATATATTGATATTATGTTAGAATATAAATGTATCTGAATGATTGCATCTTTGCCTCAAAGAGGCGAAGAGGAGTTCAGGCGAAAGCCTGCTGGTCTTACTGTGTAGCCATACGCGGTAAAGACACTTCTATCCAAAGGAGGATAGTAAAATGGCAGAACCGGTACGTGATCGTCGCTATGACATGGTGGAATCAGATTTTCTGACAACTGCCCTGTCGCATATCGTTGCTCATCGACGACGAATCGGCCTTGCTGAGGAACGACGGAAAGAGACCGAGGCAAACCGATGCTGTCAATTTGGTGAGGAAAGGGATAACTCCAAAGGAAGCAAGGCCGCAGACCGATACTTCCTTAATGTCTACACACAGAACTGGGGGCCTGATGGTATTAACCGCGAGGCAATTTACCCCGAGTCACTGGTTCCGCTCTACCGTCTTGAGCGTTTCCGGCAGTTAAATAATGTCGATTTGACAAAAGACGGCAAGCACATGATCTATGGCTGGGTCTTCCTGCGATATGGGGACAATCCACTCCGGAAATTAAAGATCCAAGTCACATACCATGTAGACAATGGTCAAATCGCACTGCCGAGCAGCGCCGAGCATGCGATAATCGCCGATTCCTGCAAGGATGGGTTCAATTCCACCGACTATGTCGAGCTTCAGGAAATAGAGTCCGATGCCGAACTCGACAAATTCCCCTAGTGCAATGGCACCAGCTGGCGAGAAAAAGATCCCGGCAAGAAGCTGATGTGCACCGTTTGCGAAGGCACCGGACGCAAACACCACAAGTAAAACCGAACACCTGCAATAGCAGGCGAACAGCAGTCCACCCACAAAGGTGGGCTGTTTTCGTTAAGAGAATCAAAAAATGCAGTCTATTTACGCCTCACTTTTCGAGAAACGATCTTGGGGACGGTTCTAAAACGATCTCGTGATTGGCGATAAAGTGACTGTTTGTTGTCCTGGTGATATTTAAATCTCTTGTTTCTTGGACAACTGTCTTGTTGTCAAACGAAAATATTTACTCTACCACCATTTTGGTGTAATTAATCCTTCTCTCCCATTCTGTCTGTCTTGGCGAATCGAAGAATAAGTATTAAATTATCACTAAACCTGTATTCAATTTAGAACCGTCCCCTAACTCTAACTCTAACTCTAACTCCTAACTCCTAACTCCTTAACTCCTTGAAGCAAATTTATGAACTTTAAAAAATAGGGCTTCCTTCTAACTCCTATAAGAGTTTCGGGAAGCCCACAGTAAAAGAAATTCTCATACCCTTTACATGGTATGATTCGAACCACGCTAGGGCATGAACGCCGGCAGGGATTCAACTCCCTCCCCTCGCAGAAATGACCTGGCGACTCGAATCACTTCAGATGTTCTTGGCTTGCTCTCTAGTGAAGCCTCTCGGAACAGGGAAGCGACAGTCGGCTCGTATGTCGTGCTACTGAACGCATCGGCAAGAGCGATGATTAGCGGTATCGAAGTTCTTACTCGCGTGAACGTAGAGCATGTAGGAAATCCACGCTCGGCCGGGAAGTCCTTGTAGTCCGCGATCAGGTTATTCTGCTCTGCACTGTCAAATGTGAGCGAAACAGAATCGATCATCTCATCGCTAACACTAAGCTCTAGCCGCTTCAGAAGCGTACTGACGAAGTGCATGGCCGCAGAGCAATATTGAAGATCAGCCAGCTCGTGAAAAGTCAGTCCGTCTCTGTCAACCAGGAGATGTTCGTAGCTGTCTCTCGGTGCAAAGGAGGGGCTGGCAGTCAGGATAGATAGACGCAAGTATGGTTCTGAGAATTGAACCATGCCACTTCCGCCCTTTTTAACTACGAGTTTACTCTCTTCGGTCAGCCGAACGACCGGCGTATTGCCGCTGATGCTGAACTCGTAGGTGTCCTCGATTCTTCCTTTGTAAGATACGAAGAGATCGGGTTTTCGAGATTTGCCAGCATCCAAGCTGAAAAACCCTTGACAATCTGTCCTCACAATACGATGGATGAACAGACTCCTAATGATGATGGGATAATACAGAGGAGATCCCGCTTCACTCTCAGGAGCAGGATACATATTCTCTATAATATCTCGCAACTTCTGGCGGTCGGCCTCTATAGGTAATGCAAACTCTATTCTTAGCAACTAAAATAACCTCCAATCATAAGAGTCAGTGCTGATTGGATTCTATCATTTTTTGAAAAAATATCAAGGACCTAGCATAGGAGAAACGAATCAATGTTCGAAAAGAGTTCCAAACTCCGCTCAGGTATATGCAAAAAAGCAGGCCTAAACCTGTTAATTTCGTGTCCAACTTCGCTCTACAAGCTACGCTGGACAAACTTCTATTATGCTATATAGTGGCTTGCCAAGCGAAGCCGAATGTAATGAGGCGAAGTTTGGTGGACCGCTACCTGAAAACTTGGATCCCTTTTTCGATATTATCTTTGAGTGGGCTCCTAAATTAAAGAAAGTTTATGAAGCCCAAGAAGAAACTAGACAATCATTAACTGATGTCTAGCGATTTTATATTTAACACCTTCAAAATTCGCTGCAGTTTCTCGTAGGAGATATTCTTTTCCCCGCGCTCAACTACCGCATAATAGTTAGCATTAACGCCTGCCTTTTCAGCCAGTTCAGATTGAGTCAGCCCTGCTTTTTCCCGAGCTTCCTTTAGCTGCCTACCGAGATCCTTAAAAGTTTTTTCATCTTTACTATTCATATAAACATAATATAACAAATTTTGTCACAAATTTCCAGACCGACAATCAATATTCAATCAAAAAGGAGGAATATGAATAAAAATCCATCGTTCAGAGAATATCTCAAACATAGAGATGAGATTATTAATTCTGAGAAACAAAAGGAAGATCGGAAAGAAGCCGCCCTCTCCTTATATAATGAAAAGACTTTTTACCGCTCTTTCGTCAAAGATATGCTGGAAGCGGACAAAGAAATCATTATTTATTCGCCTTTCATCTCAAAATTCCGCACAGATTTTTTCAGTGACACGCTCAAAAAACTTAGACGAAAGAATATCGCCGTCTTTATATTTACCAGACCGCTTGAAGAACATGAGTATTTTATGAGAAGCGAGATTAAATGCGCCTTAAATGATTATGAGGAGATGGGAGCATGTATCTTTTATCTCCCCGGGTCGATTCATGAAAAGGCAGCGATCATTGATCGGAAAACACTCTGGGAAGGGAGCTTGAACATTCTTTCGCAGAGACACAGCCATGAGATGATGAGAAGGATTTTCGACGAGGATAGTGCTAAACAGGTCATGGCTCATCTTGGCCTAAACAAAAAACTCGCCGAAGGTTACAAGGACAAATACGAGCGAATGTACCGGAGTCTGGTTGCTAATTCTAGGGAAAATAATAAACTGAAGATAAGAGCGTTTCTAACGGGGTTTGTAATTCCAATAATCACATGGTGGTTTATTTTAAACTTTAGGGTTATGATATTAGGGCTGAAGAGTATTAGAATGATAATGAATATAATTAAAAACCTTATTTGAGGAGTAATAATGAAAAAACCAATGAAAGAAGAAAACAAGAAAGCGACTGAAAAACTAAAGAAAAAGTATGATATTGTCGTACCAACAGAAGCCGCCGAAAAATATGTGGAGCTAATCGCAGAAATGGGGTTCTGGATAGCGATCGAAAAAGAATTCAACACCAAAGAAACCATAACTGAAAACATCATTGAATATATCAAAGGATATATCAAACTAAAACGAGGAGAGGATGTTTCCTCAGAGCAAGCATACTTAGAAGCTAATAAAACTATGCTGCAAGCAATGCCTCATGAGAAAGACCGGCTTGCTAATGAAATCAGAGCTTTGATTGCTAAATATAAAAAGTAAGTCTGAAAGCGTTTTTAGGTTTACCTAGGGCTTTGCTAGTGCTATAATGCAAGTGTAGTTGAGCTAAACCACAGCTATATGAATGCTTGTTAATTTTTAGTATTAGAAATGGATTTTATATGCAAAAGTACGCAGTTAACCAATATCTAATTGGTAATATCTTAAGCGATATCCAAATGGGCCAAATTGCTATCCCTGAAATACAAAGGCCTTTTGTCTGGGACTCGGTCAAGGTTCGTGATCTTATGGACTCTTTATATAAAGGATTTCCCGTAGGATATATTATCGCATGGAAAAATCCCGATGTAAGACTTAAAGACGGGACTATCTCCTCCGGCAAAAAGGTTTTAATCGACGGACAACAACGCATTACTGCATTAAGAGCTGCTATTCTGGGTGAAAAGATTATTGATAAAGAATACAAGGAAACCAAAATCCAAATTGCTTTCAACCCAGCGACAGAGCAATTCGCAACTGTTACCCCAGCTATAAAAAAGGATGTTCAGTGGATTGACGACATTTCTCAATTTCTTAAAAACGAAGATATATTTACAGTAGTTGAAGATTATTGCGATAAGAATATCGAGGCGAATCGAAAACAAATCGGAGAAAGATTTCAAACACTTCTTTCTATAAAAAATAAACAGATCGGGTTCATTGAGCTAACAGAAAATCTCGATATTGAAACAGTAACAGAGATATTTATTAGGATTAACTCGAAAGGTGTTGTCCTGTCTCAAGCAGATTTTGCAATGAGCAAGATTGCATCTTCTGGTGATTTTGGCGTGAATCTCAGAAAACTTATTGATTATTTTTGCCATCTCGCAAAAGAGCCAAAGTTTTATAAACAAATTAGTGAAAATGATAAAGAATGGTCAGCCACCGGATATTTAGAAAAAGTGGCTTGGCTTAAGGACATTAAAGACGATCTCTACGATCCAGACTATTCCGATGTAATCCGAGTAGCTTTTACTAAAAATTTCGAGCGTGGTAAACTAAGCGATCTTGTTAGCCTTTTATCTGGTAGGAACTTCGAAACTAGAGAATACGAAGAAAGAATTGTAGAAGAAACTTACCAAAAACTCGAAAAAGGCCTTCTCGATTTTACAAACCAGGCCAACTTCGAAAAGTTCGTGATGATTATCAAATCAACTGGATTTATTGATTCATCCCTTATCAATTCACAAAATGCTTTAAACTTTGCATATGTCGTTTACTTAAAGCTTAGAGATCAAGGAATTCATCAAGGAGCGATTGAGAATATCGTTAAACGATGGTTTGTGATGTCGGTTCTTACTAGTCGATATTCCTCTTCCCCTGAATCAACCTTTGATTTGGATATAAGAAACATTACAAAACACGGCGCTGAGAATTATCTAAAAGAAATTGAAGAATCTACTCTTTCAGATGCTTTTTGGAAAGTCGGCTTAGTGCAAGAGCTTGATAAGTCTAGTGTTTCTAGTCCTTTCTTGAATGTTTTCTGGGCAGCACAAATTTATTTTAACGACGAAGGTTTTCTCTCAACCGATATTAAAGTTAAAGACATGATTGAATATCGAGGTGACATCCATCATTTATTCCCAAGGGATTATATTAGAAAAACATATCCATCCAAAAGTGATTATAACCAGATTGCTAATTTTGTATATCTACAGCAAGAGATCAATATCAGTATTGGCAATAAATCACCAAAAGATTACTTTTCTGAGATTCAAAAGCAAATTGAAACAGGCAAGCATAAGTACGGCAATATTATGGATAATGAACAACTTAAAGATAATTTTACTAAACACTGCATTCCTGAATCGATTTTGGATGCAACTTCAGAAAACTACATGGATTTTCTTTTAGATCGCAGAAAACTAATGGCTAAGAAGATTGAGAAATATTATAAGAGTTTATAGGGGTAAAAATGGCAAATGACGTAGAAATAAAATCTTTAAATAAAAATCTACACAAAGCAAGCAAGGCAAAGAACGATGAGTTTTATACCCAGCTTGGCGATATTGCCAACGAGCTAAGACACTACCGCGACCAACTGCGGGGCAAGATTGTGCTTTGTAATTGCGATGACCCTTTTGAAAGTAATTTTTTCAAATTTTTTGCCGCTAACTTTAACACTTTAGGACTTAAAAAATTGATTGCCACCAGCTACCTCAAGTCGCCGATTGTCGGCATCCAACTTCCGCTTCTTGATATTGAAGGACTAAAGCCTGATGGCGAAGAGCCGTATGTAGTAGAAATCAACGAGGTGCCAGATTTAAACAAAGATGGCGCAATAAGTCTTGATGATGTTGAGCATTTATTGAAACATAACAAAAATATTGCTACCCCTCTCAAAGGCAATGGCGATTTTCGCAGTACAGAATGTATTGAATTGTTAAAACAAGCCGATATTGTCTGCACCAATCCGCCATTTTCACTTTTCCGAGAATTTGTTGCACAACTGATAGAATATGACAAAAAATTTCTCATTATTGGTAGTAAAAATGCGATCACTTACAAAGAAATTTTCAAGCTAATCAAAGATAACAAGCTGTGGTTAGGCTATGGCTTTGCAGGAGGCAACGCTTACTTTAAAATTCCACCGGAAAAGTCGCGCGATTTTGCGGCTGGCGTATATGACCCAAGCACAGGACTTGTGAAATTTCGCAATGTCGGTTGGTTTACTAATCTTTATGTTGATAAGTCGGAAGATCCCATAACACCGTATCTCACCTATGAGCAAGGTCTTAAAAAAGGGCTATACCCGAAATATGACAACTATGACGCTATTGAGGTATCAAAAATAGCGGAAATACCGAGCGACTATGACGGCGTAATGGGGGTACCAATAACATTTTTGGACAAATGGGTGCCTGAAAGTGAGATAGAGATCGTTAAATTCAGAAAAGGCAATGACGACAAAGATCTAGCGTATACGAGAGAGAGAGAGAGAGAGAGAGAGAGAGAGTACAACCGTACTTCAGAATACTCATTCGTTATCGTCGGGCAAACAGGAGTCATTGAGCCAGATGGAATCTGCATCCAGTACAAGGCTGGAAGGCCGTACATCAAGGGGCAAAGAAAGTATGCGAGATTATTCATTAAACAAGTTTGAAATAATTGGATTAGCAAACGATAAAAGAATAATTGACGATGCTTTTATACAAGGTAAAGAAACCTATCTTGACGACCAGCATAAAAAATTTGTTGGGATGGTATTAAACACAAAAAACGGGTTAAGAGCAACCTATGCAAGAATAATGATTAAACGAAAGGAACAAATATGAATATTGAGCTCAAAAACATAAAGGTTCGCGATGTAGTGGATGGCTACAATGATAACGGCGAAGGCGGTGTTGTTGGATACGGAGGCAAACTTAACATTCGCCCTGCCTTTCAGCGCGAGTTTATTTATGGCAATAAAGAACGCGACGCAGTTATAAAAACAGTGAGGCAAGGTTTTCCGCTCAATACAATGTACTGGGCAAAAACTGACGAAGGCAACTTTGAGCTAATGGACGGGCAACAGCGCACCATCAGTGTTTGCCAATATATCACTGATATTATACCGATCAAGTTTGACGAAGGGCATGAATTGGCCTTCAACAACCTGACGGCTGACCAGCAACAACGAATTCTTAATTATGAGCTATCGGTTTATGTATGCGATGGCACTGACAGCGATAAACTTGATTGGTTTAAGACAATCAATATTGCGGGCAAGCCGCTGACCGAACAGGAATTGCGTAATGCAATTTATACAGGCCCATGGCTTGCAGATGCGAAGCGGTGGTTTAGTAAAACAAACGGGCCAGCCGATCAACTTGGCGAAAAATACTTGAACGGATCGCCTATCCGCCAAGATTATTTAGAAAAAGCCCTTGATTGGATTTCTGGAGGCAAAATTGAGAATTATATGAGCAAGCATCAGCAAGACGATGATGCACAGGAGCTTTGGCAATACTTTCAAGAAGTTGTGTCGTGGACTGAGCGTGTATTCCCTGAATATCGGAAGATTATGAAAGGTTTAGAATGGGGTCGCTTTTACAATAAGCACAAGAACGACAATCTGAATGCGGCGATTCTAGAAAAAAGGATTGCGGAACTCATTGAAGATAACGAAGTAGATAGCAAAAAAGGCATTTACGAATATCTCTTAACTGGAGATGAAAAGACTCTCAATCTGCGTGTATTCGATGAAAAAACAAAAATTATGCAGTACGAGAAACAAAAAGGGATTTGTGTAAATTGCAAAAAATATTTCGAGATTAATGAAATGGAAGCTGATCATATCACGCCTTGGTGCCAAGGTGGTAAAACAATTGCTGAAAACTGCCAAATGCTATGCAAAGATGACAACCGAAGGAAAAGCGATAGGTAGTTAAGCTATTTCTAAATAAAGGCGAAGATATTACATATAAGCGAATATTATAAACCAAAACGAACAAGAAATATCTACGATGAAAAAAAAGGATACTAACCCATAAATGATACAGAGGTAATATGTGGAGCGATAACGAAACAACATTAGACCTACTAAATATAAATCACTATGTTTCTACAGTGATTGAGGTTGTTAGTGATAAAACTCTTCTGCCTGTTACCGTTGGTGTGTTCGGTGATTGGGGGAATGGAAAGTCTAGTTTATTAAAAATGGTAAAAGCTAAACTAGATACAGAAGAGGGTACGCTTTGTTTATTTTTCAATGGATGGCTATTTGAAGATTATGATGATGCTAAAGCTGCCTTAATGGGTACTATTCTTGATGAAATAGAAAAAAAGCCAAGATTAACTAAAAAAGCGAAAGATATTATTTATACTTTGAAAACTAAGGTTGACTGGCTCGGATTGATGGGGGTTGCTGGTAAATATGGCCTTGGACTAACCCTGGGAGGGCCTGCTGGCGGTGTCGGCGTTCTGGCTAGTGATATTTTTAGCAAGATAAAAGAAAAAGCACCCGATTTAGATCTAGAAGATATAAAAAAGTTTATTAAGGAAGAAGGTGCTGATTCTTCTAAGGTCAGAAAAACAGTTGTTGAATTCCGAAAAGAATTCGAAGAATTATTGAAAGAATCTAAAATCAAAAAACTCGTTATCATTATTGATGATCTTGATAGGTGTTTACCAGATACTATTATTAATACACTTGAGGCGGTCAAGCTTTTCCTTTCTTGCAATGATACTGCTTTTATTATTAGTGTTGACGAGAGAATAATTAAATATGCGATCAATGATCGATACAACAAGTTTGATTCAAAGCAAAGAGATGATATATCTAGGGATTATATTGAAAAACTAATTCAGATTCCTTTACGAATACCGTTAATGAATAAATCTGAAATGAAGACCTACATAAACCTGCTGTTCGTCTCTAAACATTTAAACCAAACTCAATTTAACAAGCTATTGAAAAAAGTTGATGATGAACGAAAAGGCGACCAATTTAATGTTTCCTGTGATGTGAATTGGCTCAAGCAAAATACACCAACAGAAAATTTTTCTGAGGAACTGAATGAAGAGTTAATGATAACTCAGCAAATCAACGATCTTCTATATGATTTCCTTAAAGGGAATCCTCGTCAGGTTAAACGCTTTATAAACGCTTTACTTTTAAGGATTAAGATTGCAGGACTACGAGGGGTAAGCCTAAAAAAGCCGTTATTAGCAAAATTAATGGCTTTGGAATATAAATACCCTGAAGAATTTAGAACACTGGCCAATTGGCAAGGTTCGCATGCCGGATTACCGAAACAGATCGAGGATTTAGAAAAACTAGCCAAAGAAGATCCCAAAGAAGAAAATGATAATTATAAAAAATGGTTGCAAAGCGATTGGTTAGTAAGATGGTTAAAATCTGATCCTTGCTTGAAAGAACAAAACCTTGAACCATATTTTTACATTTCCAGAGATTCTTTATCTTACTTTTCTTCCTCAAATGTCGAACTAAGTGATACAGAAAAAGAAGTCTTTAAGAAGCTGACATCAACTTCTCAAAGTCATCGTACAAGCGGCGCTAGTGATTTTAAAGAATTAGATACCGATGGGGCTGCTAGGGTGGTCAAAATTCTAGCAGAAAAAATTACTAAAGCAGATTTAAGCAATGATGAAGGAGAATTGGTTAAAACAATCGCTTCTTTGCCGAACCATAAAATCGAAGTCGCCGGAAATATTTTAGACGTTATTTCTAGCATAGACCCAGATTATATTGATCCTGGAATCCCTCCTGAAATCAGCAGGTTTAGATCTAGCTTATCCCCTGAATTACAACAAAAAGTCGATGATCTTTTTGAAAAATTTAAACAATCGAATAATGAAAGATTAAAGTTATCTCTGGAGTCGTAATATGGGAACTTCCGCATCATATTCAGGACCAACTGGCACAAACCCGCTACTTCCACCTTGGGCGGAGGAAGTTGCTAATAGTGATAATAACGATAGTAATCATGATGAGGTAGGAAAAGATGATAATGAAAGTAGACAGGAATCTCAACCGGTCTCTGATTTATCAGGTTATGAATCATGGACTAATGTAAAAAGCCGGTTTACTGCGTACGCCAATAGCTCTACTCGTAGCAACTTTGCTGCTCGTCGTATTGCTCGAACTTTTGTAAGTGCTCAAGGAGGATCCAAAGGAGCGTCAGGTATTTCTAGAAGGGGTAGAAGTACCGCTCAAAATCTCGGGGGAGTCCTGTCGGGTTTTGCAAAGAGTGGTGAAAATCTTGCCTACAATGGAGTTGATTTTAAGGATTATGTGGGTAAAAAAGCCAGTGAGATTTTATCTGTCTTAGTGGATTTAGTTGCCCCAGATAATGATGATATCGAAAGCTCAATTGCTCGCAATGCCTCAATTGAAGCACTTAGCAAACTTTTTGAGATTTATGACGTAGACTCTAAGGGATTAGACGCACTACGAAACATGAGTTCAGATGATATGAAGGTGGTTTTTGAAACCTATCTGAGTGAATATATATTTTCCAGCTTACTAAATAAAGCAGGTCAGCATCTAAATAATATGTCCGACAAAGAAGCTGACAAATGTGAAAAACAGGTAAAAAGTTATATTTATTCCAAAGTCAGGCTTGATATTTCTAATACTAACCTAGAGAGAATCAATTGGAAAAATGTTGAAGGCCAATCCTTTGTGAAAAACATTTTTGAGATTGCTTACAGGATGGTCCAAGTATGAAACCAGATAGCTTCTTTATTAAAACGAGTTGCATTGATAAATACACTCAAGCTGATAGCAAAACATCTGTCATTGATTTTACAATTGGCCTCGAAAATTCATTGTGGAGAAACAGGGATTTCTATCAGCTTAATTACACACCTATGTTAGTAGACCTATACAGACTAGCTTCTGCTGTTTATATTGCCGACAAAAGAGTCCCTCGAAACAAATCATATGATGGTTGGACTCGGGATATTTTTATTCAATTACCCGTCAGCGACCTCAACCTTTGGCAAAAAAATATTGAAACAATCAATAAATTATGTAGTTTTCTAACTGGAGATCACTGGAAGATTGCTTTTACAAAAGATCAATCCACCCCGCCAAATAAAGATGAATCAGTAGCTAAAAAAGGACACTCTCTGAATGCTAACGCTGCCAGCCTTTTTTCAGGTGGACTAGATTCGTTTATTGGGACAGCTGATCATCTTAATTCTAGCAGCTCATTGGCGCTCATTGCGCATTACGATCATGGCATAACTTCCAAAATCCAAGAAAATGTTTTTAATAAACTGAAAGATCATTATAAACCTAAAGAATTAGAGTTAATCCAGTTTTTTATTCAGGTGAAACAAGTACAAGAAAACACCACAAGAAGCCGATCGTTTTTGTTTTTATCATTGGGGACTTTAGTAGCCGCAAGCACTAGTGTTAAGAATCTCATTGTTCCGGAAAATGGTTTTATAAGTTTGAATGTACCCCTCACCTATGGTCGCTTTGGTAGCTTAAGCACTAAAACAACTCATCCCTACAGCTTGAAATTGTTCAATAATTTACTTAAAGACTTGGGTATAAATGTCAATGTGATAGATCCTTATCAATTTAAGACAAAGGGTGAGATGATAGCTGATTCCAAGGATATAGAACTCATAAAAGCAGTAGGGGCTGAAACTATGTCTTGCGCTCATGCAACTGCCGGAAGGTGGGATGGTCATTCTCCTAATAAACACTGTGGTTATTGCCTTCCTTGTTTGATTAGACGAGCGGCCTTTCATAAAAACGACTGTGACAGCAAGAATGATTATGTGTACGATGTGTTAGAAAAGGATTACCTGAAACGAGGGGGCAAGAAAACTGCTGATCTGCAAGCCATTCTTCATAGTACTGAACGGTATAAAACTGCTTCATCTCGTACGAGCGTTCTAAGAACAGGACCAATTTGTCCTAGCGCTAAGATAGATGATTTTTGCAGGGTTTACGATAATGGCATAAAAGAGTTGAAAGAGTTTTTAGGAATAAATGATTAAATTTAATGATTTCAGATACATAGACACTCATTGCCATCTTGATTTATACAAGGATTATAAATCTGTAATTGAAGATTCAAAGGCAAATGAAACATTGGTACTTGCCGTAACAAGTACTCCTTCTGTATTCAAACAAGATTCTGCTCTATTTGACGATAATAACAATATCATCACATCATTAGGTTTGCACCCTCAAATAGCAGAACAATACGCACAACAAATTAATCTTTTTGAAGAACTATTACCAAATACTCAATTCATAGGCGAAGTGGGAATAGATGACCCAAAAAATACTAAACAGATTGAGATTTTTAAACGGATACTAAAAGCAGCAGCTACGTATGGAGATAAAATAATTTCAGTACATAGTAGGAATTCAGCAAACGAGGTAGTACCTATTATCGGATCTGCCTATCCAGGGCATATAATTATGCACTGGTATAGCGGCTCATTTAAACTATTAAGAGAATCAATAAATAATGGTTATTTATTCTCTATCAATCCAGCGATGGTCATATCAAAAACAGGCCAACAGATAATTAGCTCTTTGCCCTTAGACTGCATTTTGACAGAAACAGACGGCCCATTTACGAAGATTGGCGAAAGAAATACTGTTCCGGCTAATGTTCAAATTGTAATAGAATATCTAGCTAAGGTTCACAATAAAACCACCGAGGAGATAAGGAATATTATAAAAACAAATTTTTTCAGTACCTATCAAAAGTGAATTTGCATGAAAGAAATACCCCAACTAAACCAACAACAATTGAATCAATGGCGGGATAAAATACTCGGGGAGAACAATAAAAAGTTTCCGGAATCTTTTTTATTTGAACAATTGTTTTTTGAACGCTCGCCGTTATCCCGAGAAAAAACTTTATCTGAACGCATTGAAGTTCTAATCAGAAAATATCCAAAAGCCGATACTAGTGAGGGTTTACAAGCAATTATCCCGAGTACTTTGGAATATTTAAAAGAAAACGATTTTCTTGATGATGCTACCTATGAACAAGAGTGCGAAAAGTGCATGAAATTATTGACCTAATATAAAAGAAAAGCCCACGAGCGGAGTGCTCACGGGCTTTGAGTTGGCGCTGGAATCTACCGGCAACCGGTTATTCCTTGTAAGCATAGACAGGGATCACCACATATGGGCAATCCTTGTCGTCTAGCGCAAGTGTTACTAACCACTTGCTGGTTCCTTGTGGCGGGTCATGTAGATGAGCTACAAGGCGCTGCCCCTCCTCAAAAGGAACCAATTCTAGAACGAGACTGTCAGGCGCTGGATTGGCGATTTCTTTGATCACGACCGGCTGACCAGTCGAACTCACCAAAACCGATCTTGCCAGCGGTTCAGTGCCTGGCTTTAAGATGCCGAAGAATAGAGTGTCCGGAAAGACGCTGATCTCAGACTTGATCACCGCCTTAACCTGTATGGAGATGCTCTTGATCGGCCCCTCGACCCGATCACGGTAGAACACTTTAACGCTACCAATATAATTGCCAAGCGGCTCATCCTTGGGACTGAAAACAAAGTCCAAGGCGCACGCTTCACGGTATATTCTCCCGCCCGTCTTAGCGACTTTAATGTCTACTGTGCCAGTATCGACATTAGTCACTACAAACTCGTTTCCTGGCATTATTACAAAGTGTTGGTATATCTTAGACTCACTACCCCTTTGAACATCTCCGAAGTTGAGGGGCATGGTAATAGGTCTTGTGTATACCTTCCTCGCCGAGGAAGGCGATTCGATCATTCACCCAGCGCCAAGCGCCGGGACACAAACCCTGACCATCATGATACAAAGAACAGCCAGTACAACTATTGATTTTCTCATACGATCGATCCTCCTTGCTCACCTGCAAGCTCTATCGGTAAACTGACGGCTTCGGTGGCAGTATTGATTGTGATCTCAAAAATCAAGATCAAGCTACCACAGAAGCATTTTTTAGTGTACTAAAATCAACATTATTATACCTTAAATTAAGCATTTTATCAATACTGAAGCGCCGAAATAATTATATTAAAGCAAACTAGAAGGGGTTTCTCCCGCCCAGTCTTCCCATCTTATAGAATAAATAGTCTGTCTGCATCAAGGTCGTTCATCTCGTAGGGTGCTCCACCTTGACCCAGCCACCCTATTTGTTCTTTGCCTCTTACCGATGGGCGGGAGGTCGACCTGCTTGTCCTAAGTTTAATTAGACAGGAGGTTGTATGACGCAAGAGCAAGTGATTGAGGTTTCAAGGACATGTATTTTAAATGACAAGTTTAGGAAAAGCGGGTTCGGGGTTACGCTTACTAACGGCGTACAGAGTGTTGAGGACTTGGATGGATTACTGCATGCAATCAGGAACTTTACAAATTTCAATGAGAATAACGATCCGTATGGAGAGCACGACTTCGGCAGCTTAGTTTGGCATGGCGACAAGGTTTTCTGGAAGATCGACTACTACGATCAGGCTTTGCAGTATTGGGAAGAGCCGACATCGTCCAAATGCAGAAGAGTGATGACAGTAATGCTTGCTGAGGAGTATTAGAATATATGACCCGGGAGCTTTCGGGTTCTCGGGCCTTAACTTAAGGAGGTTCTAATGTTAGTTGAGTCGAATAATAATAAGGCTTTGGAGATTGCCCGCCGAAACGATATTGCAAGAAAGCTCAGCTTGGGAGTTATGGTTACTAAAAAGGCGGCGGATTTGCCGGATTTGGAGGGGTTGTTAAGTACTGTCCGAGTCTACAACAACTTCACCGTGAAGAACGATCCCTACGAAGCGCACGATATGGGTGATTTTAACTGGAAGGGCGAGAAGGTTATCTGGAAGATTGATTACTACGATCCGACTCTAACCTGCTGCGTGGATCCTCTCGATCCTGATTGCAAACGGATAATAACGGTAATGCTAGCTAGTGAGTACTAGTCTAAAAGCAAATTGAGCCCTCGGAGTCCGCTTTGGATTTCGGGGGCTTTTTTGTGGTTGGAATATTTTTTCAACTTCTGTCTTGAAAATTTAGTTCCTTTATGGTTTAATATAGTATAATGATCGCATAAATAATAAGGGGGTGACTTGCTTGGGCGATTGTGTAGAGGGAAACAAGAACACTGAGTCTGAGCTTGCATCCCAAGCTCAGCAAAAGATAGTAAGCGATTCAGTAGCTTACTGGAAGAGTGAAATAGGTAGATTTCCTCTTCTTTCTGAACAAGATACGATAGCGTTGTTTCAGGTTTTGCGGAATGGAAGCCCAGCAGACGGCGCTCAGCCGAGAGATGTGTTGGTGGCAAATACATAATTCTAATCAAAAACTTCTCTGTCCTATCAATTTGCCTGGGATAGCGTTTTCTCCAATGATCTTTAATCATTAATTATTTACAATTTAATGATGATTAAAGTTAAACGAGTATATGAACCTGCAAGTGGAGAAGACGGGTACAGAATTCTTGTTGATAGACTTTGGCCTCGAGGCGTATCCAAAGAAAGAGCAAGATTGAATCTATGGCTAAAAGAGATTGCACCGAGTTCCCATCTTCGGCAGTGGTTTTCTCATGATCCTGATAAGTGGGAAAAATTCAAAAAAGATTATTTGCAAGAATTGGCCAAAAATCATGAAACAGTAGACAAATTGACAGAAATTCTTAATTCTCAAAAGACTGTTACATTGTTGTATGGAACAAAAAATCAACAGCTTAATGAAGCGGTAATCATAAAAGAATTTTTAGAAAAAAACTTATCTTAGAATAATTAGCAGTACCACTGAAATAAACTAAAAACCTTCCGTTTAGAAGGTTTTTAGTAAAGTCTGAAAGATACCAGTCATGCTAGGATTTAAACGGAGCTTTTACTATCTCCTTAGCTTCTTTAATTCCCTTTTTAATTGCTTCTCCGGTCGCATCTTCTCCGCCTTGCACAACTTTGCCTAGAGCATGCTCGGCTTTCGTCGTAACCTCGCCGATTGCTTCCTCTGTGCTTTTTCCAGATTCTTCTAGAGACTTAACTGCGCCGATATAAACATCTTTCACTCCCTCGGTTATATCGATAACGCCCTCTTTTCCTAACTCAACTATCGCCCCAAAAATTTCTCCAGCATCTTCCGTACCTTCTTTTAAGATACTGGTAACGGTAGAGGCCAAAGATTCTGCAATCTCTCCCGTTCCCTCAATTGCGTTTTTGAGCAATTCTTTAATTGCCATTAACTTCTCCTTTCCTTAATAAATAATTAACTTAATAATCTGCAATATGTTCATAAGACAATATAAGGATAACAACAACTTTTATCACACAAATAACGAAACTATTGCTGCAATCCCCGATATAGTCATAACAATTACAGTCAGCCACCCCAGCATTTTGACTGTGCCTCCATTCGCCCATTCGCCCATTATTTTTTGATTGCTGCTTAATCCCAAGATCAAGACAAGTATTATCGGCGCGATAATTCCGTTGATGACAGCGGAATATATAAGAGCTTTAATTGGATCCAACCCTATAAAATTCATAGCCAGCCCCACCAGCATTGAAATGATTATAACTCCGTAGAAAGCTGATGCGTGTTTCAATTTATAAAATAAACCTGCTCGCCAGCCAAAGCTTTCCGATATAGCGTAAGCCGAAGAACCCGCCAAGACAGGTACGCCCAAAAGTCCGGTACCGATAATGCCGATGGCGAATAACCAGTAAGCACCATTACCGGCGAGAGGTCTCAGGGCCGAGGCAGCATCCGAAGCGCTTTGAATATTAGTTATGCCATGCGAGTAGAGGGTCATGGCGCAAACTGCAATAATAAAAAACATAACTAAGTTAGAAAGTAACATGCCCGACCAGACATCGGATCGCATCCGCTTGATCTCTTTATGGTTAGTTCCTTGACGGGAGACAATAGTCACATTGCCTTCGGCAATTTCTTCCTCAACTTCCTGTGACGTTTGCCAAAAGAAGAGATACGGAGAGATAGTTGTACCTAAAATAGCACAGATAAGCAAAATCTGATCCTTGCCGAAGCTCATTGATGGCGTTATACTGCGACGCAGCACTTCTCCCCAAGGAAAATCTTTGATGGCAAATGCAGTAAAGATGTAAGCAAGAAGAACAAGGGCCAAATATTTGAGATGTTTGGCATATTTGGCATAGTTAATAAAAATTTGCATAAGCAGAGTGCCCAAGGCAAACACTATAACCAGTACAGCTGTGTCCGCCTGCGGTATAAGCAGGCGGACCCCTTGAGCCATGGCACCCAAATCAGCCCCGATATTAAAGACGTTGGCGGCAAAAAGTAAACTACAGCAAATCAGCAATACCCTCCTGGAATAATGACGCCGTATATTGCCGGCTAATCCTCGTCCGGTGACCAGACCAAGCCGAGCGCACATCTCTTGAATGATGCCCATGAGAGGAAAGGTAAACGCAGCCAGCCAGAGAAAGTTGGTGCCATATTGAGCGCCGGTTTGAGAATAAGTCAGTATGCCGGCCGGATCGTCATCTGAGGCGCCAGTTGTGAGGCCCGGCCCTAATCCATGCCAAAAGTCTTTGGCTCCTTTGAGCGGTTTCTGATGCGTTATTGCCTCGGTAATTTTCTGCGTTCCTTCTGCGAAAGTGTTCAAAGTTTCTGCCGGCTTTGATACGATTTTTTCTAATACGTCCCGGGTTTTATATTCGTAAGACATAGACCCTCACTTGCATAAATTTAATAAACTTATCTAATTTTATAACACATCTTGCATCATTATAATTATTCAATTATTAACTGTCAATCTCCTGCATAATGGAAATATTCTCCGGCTCCGATTTCAGCAAATACAAATAGGGCATAAAAGATAAGCAGTAAAAGCGCATCTTTCTTGTTCAATGGTTTTTCCGTCTTCATTAGGTAAAATAAAAAGACCGCTGCAATCACCATGAAGAGTCCTGTGATATAGACGATTCTCGGATTGAATGAAAAAGGACTTATTAGAGCTACAATGCCGACAACTATGGTGGCATCAGTGAGAACATTACCGAGAATATCTCCGATTGCCAATCCGTCGTGATTTTCTCGAACGGCCCTAATAGACAAAAAAAGTTCCGGTAAAGTCGTGCCCAAAGCAATAAAGAACATCCCCGTAAAAATTGGATTGATATTCAATTCACGGGTGGCGGCTATGGCGTTTTGAACGGTAAAATCGGAGGCAAGCAATAAAACCGCCAGGCTAACTAGAAAGAAGAGGAAATATTTTACTGAAAATTGGCGATGACCAATAATGTCTTTGGTTGGCTCGCGATTAAGCATCGAGCGAAAGAAATAAATACCAGCAATAATTAAAATAATTCCATCGATTCGTGAATAGTTTCCGTTTAATCCGAGCAAAATCGGTATTGAAAGTATTAGTATATAAAGCAGATCATGCTTAACAATTTTACCGCTTGCCTTAAAGTTATGTCCTCCGAACAAGATAACGAGACCGAAAATGAGAGTTAAATCAGCAACATTGGAACCAAAAAGAGTACCCAACCCCAAAGAGGGAACACCGTCTATGGCGGAGGTAACGCTAATAAAAGTTTCAGGCAATGCGCATATTACCGCAATAAGCAAAAAACCAATCATGTAGCCGGAGATCTTTAACCCTTGAGCCAGTTTATACGCATAGCGGACCGCATAACCGGCACTTTTTGTAACAGCTACAAGCGAAATGACCGATAATAATATATTGTACAAGATAACCTCCTATTCTTTGTGCCTATTTGAAAGTGTCAATTTTTAAAGGCGCTCTGTCTAAGGCATCACGAACCAAGAATTCGAATATATTTTTTTTACTTTTCCTGATAGCGGTTAAAATGATTGCGCTTACGATGCCGAAAGAGGATATAATTACAAAAAGAATATTAAACCCAAATCTATCGGCAACAACTGCACCGATAGCGGCACTTGAGGCCGTCGCTATGCCTACTCCCACATCTTCAAGGGACCATTCAAAACCAATGATTTTTTTGTCGATATGATTGGTAAAAATTATTCTCCAGGCGGGAACTGCCATCGAGTTAGCGAAACCGTTGATGCCTTGCAAAAGATAAATGTGCCACGGCTCAGACGATATTGTATAGAATAACGGAATAATTGCGATCAAAAAAGTTCCGGCTATCATAAAAGAATATTCATCCATTTCGCCCTTAATCCTATCTAATAGCTTGCTAATCGGTATTGTCATTACTACCCTGGTAATCCAATAACAAGCTGTAGCATATCCAATAACTTCTATTTTATTCTCGATGTTTTTTAATATAAATACGGCAAATATTGGTGAAAGCAGACCAACGGCAAAAAACAGAAAAAAGTCCGATGTAATCAAAAGACGTATTGTTTTATTTACTAACTTATTGTGGTTGTTGTTTGATTGAATCATTTAGGCAAGCTACTCATTTTAAAAACCGGTCTCTCATTGACCGGTTGTTTATTTATCCTATTAACGCTTTATTCTGCAAAACAACCGGTTAAGTGACGGTTATTACTGCGATTTTTTGTGTGATATGCCTTAGTATCATGACTTCATGATACCATAACAAAAAATTAAAGCAAACAAAAAGGCACTATCGGAGGCCAATGATTAACTATTTTTAATATCCCTTTAATAATTACATATTTCTCCCGCCCAGTCTTCCCATCTTATAGAATAAATAGTCTGTCTGCATCAAGGTCGTTCATCTCGTAGGGTGCTCCACCTTGACCCAGCCACCCTATTTGTTCTTTGCCTCTTACCGATGGGCGGGAGGTCGACCTGCTTGTCCTAAGTTTAATTAGACAGGAGGTTGTATGACGCAAGAGCAAGTGATTGAGGTTTCAAGGACATGTATTTTAAATGACAAGTTTAGGAAAAGCGGGTTCGGGGTTACGCTTACTAACGGCGTACAGAGTGTTGAGGACTTGGATGGATTACTGCATGCAATCAGGAACTTTACAAATTTCAATGAGAATAACGATCCGTATGGAGAGCACGACTTCGGCAGCTTAGTTTGGCATGGCGACAAGGTTTTCTGGAAGATCGACTACTACGATCAGGCTTTGCAGTATTGGGAAGAGCCGACATCGTCCAAATGCAGAAGAGTGATGACAGTAATGCTTGCTGAGGAGTATTGAAATGATGGGCCTGGGAGTCGATGAGATTCTCAGGCCTTTAATCTTTAATTAGGAGGTTATTATGCTAGTTGAATCAGATGGTAAAAAGAACGAGGAGATTGCTCGTAGAAATGATATCGCGAGGAAGTTAGGATTAGGAGTTACGATGACGATAGATGCTGCGATGCTTCCGGACATAGAGGGTTTATTACAACATGTTCGAGCTTACAATAACTTTACACCGAAGAATGACCCGTATGAGGCGCATGACATGGGATTCTTTACTTGGAAGGGTCAAGAGGTCATTTGGAAGATTGATTATTACAACGAAACTTTAACTAACTGCGTAGATCCGCTCACGCCAACTTGCAAACGGATTATTACAGTGATGCTCGCTAGAGAGTACTAGATTAAAAAGGCTCGGGAGTTTTGTTCTCTCGGGCCTTTTTTGTGGCTAAGATTCTAAATCCTCAGAAGCTTGCTTGGGAATTCTTTTTTCGGCTAAAAGATCAAGCAATTTAATGCCCTTGTTTTCAACCTCAGAAATTAGAAAGTTCAAGGTTTGATTTGGATCTATTGTTTTGAGCTCCTCTCGATCTTCCTCAGACAATAACTCATAGCAGATATCTTTCAGCTCATGTATGGTCAGTTCCTTCTGATTTTTGGATTTTCTAATATCGTTTTCAAAAGCAAACATTTTGGCGTATACGGGGATCAGGTGTACTGGCCAAATAAGACCGCCATGAATATCATACACTGGAAGTATAAGTTTAGGATCATTCTTGTATACCCGCAACATTATTTCCGAAAGTTTATTAGCCATATCTTTTTCTGTAAGGCATGATCCCGAACTATTAAAGGATATTCCTCGAAACAGTTTTGGAGAAATACGAAATGGTGCAACATATGCTGCGTAACCAGAAGGCTCGATTGGGTTAGGATTGCTGGTACCGTTTGCTATGTTCTCTGCGTCAAACGGTTCTATATCACCATCACCTCTATCTCCTCTTGAGTAAGTATGCGATTGAGCCCTTGATATATCCAAGTTGAATCTATCTTTAACATCTTCAAAATAATTCGACCCTCTTAACGCTCCAGCAGAAATTTCTATGAGCTAATATCAAATAATATACTAAGTGTACTATTCGAACCAGAATATCTATCGCTTAATTTTATAGGATAAGATTTTCCCGTCCATTCTGATTTAATCGATCCTTTACCTAAAATAAGAAAATGGATATTGGACCTTCTTGGGTCTCTTGATCTTGTATTTTTATACCATCTTTCTTTTCTTTTTTGAGGGTCGGACGGAACTGGGTCAGGTGATTCCTCACTTCCAAGTAATCCTTCGGTTAGTATTGCTTCAGTCTTTTCGAGCGCTTCATCAACTTGTTCAGAATTTACCGTACTTTCGAAAGCATGCACAGCCAGTCCAGAGGCATCTACGTCCACAACCTTTTCCATTATTTGTTCAACTAGCTCCGGGGTCAGTTCTAATTCACCAGATTCTTGCTCTTTTTTTCTCTGTTCATCACTTTTGAGAAAATTCGCTTGATCAGATTCAGGAAGTATATTTGGGTCAAATTGTGTTGGATCTGGCATGGTTCGTCCTTATTTCTTAATCTTGCAGTTTAAATATACCACAATCACTCGTCTAGTTGAACTCTCTGCAAAGTTTCACGAGTTAAACCCTTACTTGCAACCACATCCTTAACAGCCAAATAAAAAGCTGGCTCGTCATCACTTAATTTATTTTTAATAAAATGGTACAAATGGCTTTTTATTCTCGGATTAGGGCAGATTAGTATTATCTCCGGAAATGACTTGCCGGTGTTGTCTTGCCATTCGTCGGAATTGTAATACTCCAAATACTGCTTAACTCTTTTTCTAAGCGCAACAGGCGGAATGTCATCGAATATATCTAAAAAGTATCGCTTAGTATCTTTGTCTTTATCTTCTAAGGAAAAATATGCGTCCGGTTTGGGAGTAATCAAATGCTCCATGCCATACAAGTCGGTCTTTGTATGAAATTGTATAACTAGTTCGGATTTCGAAGCCAACTTAAGCAATGAAATATAGATGTCAACTAAGAATAAACAATGACTTCTAAAGTTGGATGAATACTTCGGATTTCTCCAAGCTCGGCTCAACGGCTTAATATCTACCTTCCCAACATCTTTCAGATACTTCCGCCCCAGCTTATCTAAGCAATACACAGCCGGATCTTTTACAAATGATTTTTCATAAAACTTTAATATGTATTTTTGTTCCAGTAGTTCGTTTAGCCAGTTTAAGATTCGGCTGTGATGTTTGTGTCCAAGAAGCGTTTGGATTTGTTGCCTGGATAAGAAGCGGAAGCGATAGAGAAGATTGAGAATTTCGGATGGTTTTTGATTAAGTTGTGTTTGTTTGTTAGTCTGTTTCATTGCGTTTGATAATTAGTACGTAAGGAGGGGTAATATATAATATATATAAATATAAGCGTAGTTGTTTTTAGCGGTTTTAAGATTAGAAAAGGTCAAATTTTGTGTCATACGGCTGACACTTTTATCCGGTCAAACCTTTGATGTCTTTGACAGGTGTTTTACTTTCTATGTTCGGCTTTTCTTTGGCAATAATTGACTCTTTCTTTACTTTTTTGGCATATTCGGTCGCATAATTTTTTCTCGATGCCTCAATAATCTGTTCGACTTTTTTGGAATCTTTCGGTGTTGTAATTGGTATTGTTTCGCCGGAAAATGGCGCTTCCGGCTCGACTGCGGCAAGGCGCATATAGAATCGGTAGCGGAGCAGATTGCCTATATCGCCTTGCACAACTTGCGGAGCGAATTGCGACAACATCAATTCTTCATCGACCGGACTGGCGGTTCTAAAACAAATAACCGTTCCGGTATTTGCCAAAACAACATTTGTGATGTTTTTATTATCCTGTTGAGAGGTGGATTGCTCGGCAATAGTGATACGAAGGCCAAACTTTCGCCCGCCGGATAATAATTTGGTAAATGAACTGGTGGCGAAGTTTTGAAACTCATCAACGAATAAATAAAATGGTTTTCGGTTGGTAGCAGATATTCTGGCCCGCCTGACTGCCGCCTGATGTATTTTGGCGATAACAGTCGCGCCTAAAAGCATAGAAGTATCTTCGCCGAGTTTCCCTTCGGCTAGATTGCAAAGCAATATCTTTTTATTATTTAAAATATCATCAAAATTAATTGTCGACTGTGGCTGCTCCAAAATCCGCTTGGCAATCGGCGAAAAAAGAAAACGCCCGACTTTGGCCGTTACACCAGAAACCATTTTTACATGCTGGAAATCACCGGCCTTGCCAAACTCATTTTTCCAGAACTTGATTAGGTTTTCATCTTCTAAGTTTTTAATGGCACTCTTTCTAAAGTTAGTATCATTAAGTAAATCATAAATGGTAAAGATCGTTCTATCGGGAATTGTGAATGAAGTATAAATTGCATTTCTTAGGATGTATTCGATTCTATGAGCATCCGTGCTTTCATCTTTGAAAAACACTCTTCTGAATATCGAAACAACGCTTTCGCAGACCAATTCCTTTTCAAGTTCCAGCTCATCTTCTTCCAAGTTATCGTTTAATTCCAAAAGATTTATACCAACCGGATGTTTAATATCGAAAGGATTAAGATAAATCACTTCATCAATTCGTTCATCTGGAATAGTATCGAGCAATCCTTCTGCCAAATCGCCATGCGGATCGACGACTGCCAACCCTCGGCCTTTTTTAATGTCGTCGCTTGCCATGTGATAAATAATTGTCGATTTGCCGGAACCGGTCTGTCCGATTAAATAGACATGGCGCGAACGGTCATCATCGGTTAAGCCGATATTCGTTAAGGTATTACCAAATGTATTTTTGCCGAATACAACATCAAGATCAGGATTATTCTTAACTGAAAGCGGAGCCGGCAGTTCTTTGCTTCTTACCCGAATTAAATCTTCAGTTTGGTTATTGCCTGAAAACGGGAAGTGATATAACGCGCTAACTTCGGACGAGGATAATATCGCAGGCGTTCCACTGAGGCGTTTTTTAAACTTCCATAATTTATATTTTTCATAGAATTTGAAATTAAATTTTTTCTTGCCAGTCAAAGCTTGCCCCGATGCGTGCATAAAGCTAGCAAATGACGAGCGCAAACCTTTGTCCCGTATAGACAAGTTCTTTTTATCAGCGATCAACAATGTTCTAACCGTTCCCTCAAAAAGAGATTGGCTCAGTTTCGCTTTCACCATTTCATCCGGTTCCAAATCCTTTGCTAAAACTTTGACCTTATCGCTTCTCGGCAACGGATTATCCGAACTGCCTCCGGCAAATTCGGATAAGAAAAGGAGGGGTATCATAACAATTCTTACAAGCGTTTCAATTACCAAAGCAAATTGTTCTAGTATATACTGCGCTTTGTTTTCCGCCGGTTTTGCTTCTTTTGCCTTACTTGCTGATCTTTTATTATTGGTTCCAAGCGGCCGAAGAATTATTTGAATAGCCATAAGCTCATCGGGTTTTAACTGCGTCATATTACCGGCTAGATAAGCCAGCGGGTCATGTTTTTGAAGGTCGGCCTGTTCATTGATCGGCAAAGAAAAATGCCTAGCCAGTTTGTATTCGGTAATTCTGTGATTATTTGGATTAGCCAGAGGCAAGTAGTCGGATGCCTTCTGAATTTTAATGCCGGGGATATATGATCGGAAATTCTTTTCGATAACATCGGCAATGTTTTCGGGAACTTGCAGTATATACTTTATCCCTTTTTCTTTCGTGGATATGATCTCAAACGAGCAGGAAGTCCACCTGCATAATAATCGGTCAAGCCAGGATCGCTGATTCAATAGTCCGGCAACAAGCGAAAACAACTCCGAAGTTGAAACTGAATGTATTTCGGTAACCAAAGGAGGGGTGACTTCAAGAAATATAAATTTTTGCCTTAATTGATGGATTAAATCTATGAGTTTGAAAAGCAAAGTTATTACAAGCCAGAAAATGAGCAAAAAAATAACGGCGTAAGCCGCATACCTGAGGAGCAAGAGAGCAAAGTATGAAATAGTATGAATACTAAAATCAGAGAGCGTAATAGAGGGGAATAATAATTTATTTATTGCTTGCATAAGTTATCCTATGAAGCTTATCGTTATCACCCTCCTTTAAGTTATGTTTATCACAGAAAATTTCAGATGTAAAGGGTCGCATGAGCAAAAAAACTTTAATGCCAATCAATTCTGACACTTGTGTATTACTTTTTGCTTCAGCTCATAGCCGTCGCAATGGCTCAACAAGCCAGTATATGATGACAAATTCTTTTTATTAACTCTTTTAAACATCCTTTTCTTCGTCTTGGTTCGTAGGACTGTATGATGAGGTAATACAACATAGCCCAGAAAATCGATCCCTTGATTTAGTTTTCGGATCGAAACCTTGTTGGGATGCAATGAAAGTTTTAAATCATTATTAAGAAATTCGCCAATCCTTTCAATTATTTCTTGAAGCTCATCTTGAGAATTGCTCAGTATTACAAAATCGTCGCAATATCGAAGATAATATTTAATCTTCATATCATGCTTAACAAACTGATCGAGCTCATTCATATAAATATTAGCAAACAGCTGGCTGGTCAAATTGCCGATAGGAATACCTTTGCCACCGGCTGCCGAAGGCGGAGCCTTCGGCTCTCTCTCTCTCTCTCTCTCTCTCTCTCGGTTTGCGTGCCGCAAACTGCCAAGCCTTCGAACAACGAGAGCTGATTGCCCCTTGACCTATTGAAACTACAAATAATTTCTTTAAGTAGCAACAAAGTATTAGGATCGGTGATCCCCTTTTCTAATATTTTCAACAAAATTTCATGGTCAACCGAGTCAAAAAACTTTTTGACATCGCATTTCAATGCATAGCAAGGAGCAGAGTAGTTTTTACTAACCTTTAGAGTAAAACTTTCTAATCTTTTCACTGCTCTATGAGTACCTTTGTTTAATCGACAAGAATACGAGTCAAAAATAAAACCCTTATCAAAAATAGGATACAGAATCCTATAAACTGCATGGTGAAGCAACCTATCTCGAACAATAGCTTTATGAATTACACGAGATTTCGGGTCGTTAATATTAAACCGTTGATAAGATGAGTGCTTGTATGTTAAGTTAATAAGGTCGTCGTGGAGCAAGAAAACGTTTTGAAGAAGCTGCTGGGCAAATATTCGCACATCAGCTTTTTGTTTCTTATCGACGATAAACTCTTGCCAAGCAGCCAATAAATTTTCAATAGATATAATTTTAGGATAAAGATGAGTAATAATTTTCATGGTCAATCCCATTCTAACTTTCCACCTGTATTAGAACGATTAAAAAATGCATATAAACAATGGATCTTAATAGAACGTAATTTGCCTAAATGCGAACGCTATGGACTCGGACAGAAAGTCGATATCCTATTCACTGATCTTTTGGATATATTGCAAAAGGCAACATTCTCTCCAGTTGAATCAAAAATAACTCTACTGGGACAATCTTTGTCTACGATTGATTCGCTTAGATTTCTTATACAACTATGTTGGGAATTAAAGCTTATACCCCCAAAACAATTTACTACACTCGGACAAGAAATTGAAGAAATCGGCAGAATGATCGGTGGTTGGCGAAAAGGCCTCATAACAAAAACTTCCGCCAAAACGGAAGAAAAGAAATAAGTCGCAGGAACCGACCTGGTTGTCAGCGTTCCACTCGTTCGGATTCGTAACCGGATTGGCTTCGACGTTCCACTTGCCGTTCTAGGAGTTCCAGTTGCAGTTGACAGCCCAGTAATGTACCGCCCGCCATCCATAATCACCGCCCCTTGATTACTCTCAGGGCTGTATTTTATTTGAGACCTCAAAGTCTCTTAACAGGCGGCACCGATTCATTTCATTATTTTTTAATCTTTATAACCGCTCTTACTTAAGGCGTACCCGAAGCAACTCAGGGAAGATAAAGACAAAGGATCGTGGCCAAAAGCCCGAATATAGGGTAACTAGCCGTTGCGCTTCACGATACCTCTGCTATTTTAACATAAAAAGAAGGACTCCCCAACACTCTTTTTGAGAGTATCGAGAAGTCCCGGATATATCGACCGCCCTTCGGGCGGAGAAACAAAGGTTCAAAGTTCTCAGGTCCAAAGACCAAAGGAACTAAGAACCAGAATCGCAGGAACCGACCAGGTCGTCAGCGCGCCACTCGAGCGGAAACGTAACCGGAGAGGCTTCGACGTACCACCGGCCGTCCCAGGAGTACCAGCGGCAGCGAACAGAGGACAGCCCAGCAAATCTCTGGATTGTTGGGATCAGGCACATAGAAGATGTTCGCATACCCATTGGTAAGCAGAACGCCTTCCTGACCTTGTCCCTGACGGCAACAGAGCGTGAAGATATAAGCAACAAATGCCTTTATCTGTGACGCTCCACCGAGTTCTTCCATGATGGGACCGTCAACCGAGCCTTTCTTTAGCCGGTCAAACTTCAGAGTAGCGGCAGGAATATTCGTTTCAACCAGATTACCAAAGATACGCTTGAAGTTAGGACCGAACCAGAACTTCGTCTCACCAATCTTACCGGACTTGACGACATCCTCGACTGAGAAACGATCGATCGGATCGATTGTCGCGGTCGAGACGAACTCGAGAAGATCAGACGACAGGAGCTGCCGTGCAGCATCCTTGACCTTCCCCTTGAATGCGCCGCCTTTACTCAGAAGCTTGCTGTACTGGTCGAAGTTAAGTCCTAGCTCGTCGAGAGCCTCGTTGAGCAATTTCCGTCCTTCTCGTTTCTGTCCTGTCGTTGCGCTACGAGATGCAGTCTGATCTTTCATCAGCTGTCATCCTCCTTGCGTATAATGCTCGCCAGCATATGTCCAACTTTAATAGGTTGGATCCTTGGAACCTCTCTAATTACCTCGGTAGATAACCAAAGAGGCTCCAAGGAAATAAATTGTCAATGTAACACTTAATAGTATAGCACAATCAGGTTCAAAAGTCAAGACCATCACCACAAAATTTGCTTAAGCTTAAAACGCCCTCTTGACAAGAATTTTTTTATGATTATTATAAGGGTGAACGGTAAGGAAATCATCAACTAATAAAAAGGAGCTGGGACACGGCTTCTTTATTTGTAGGAGGGAGAAAGGAAAATGTATGAGTCGTCTCCGTATTCTCTTGTGCACTCTTTTTGTATTGTTATGCTGGACAGGCACCGCTTTTGCTGCCGACACTGATGTTGCGAAGGTAGAAAATTTCGTTCGCAATATTGTTCAAGTTCTCGTCACGTTAGCCGGCTTACTCGCAGCCGGTTTTTTTGTAATGGGAGGTATTGGCTACATTACCAGTTCGGGAAATCCGGAGCACATGGATAGATCGAAGAAAACGATTATCTATTCCGCTTTAGGATTGGCAATCTCAATCGGCGCGTATGTATTAAGCAATATCATCGCCGACATTGCCGCTAAGGCATTCGGTTAAAATTATGAAAAAAATTATTTCTGCACTATCACTACTGGCGGGAATAATAGTTTTTTATCCCGCCTCGGCCTTTGCGGCCTCAAACACGGAAGTCGCTCATTTTGCCGATCAATCGCTTGAAGGCATAATGATCGTCTCATCCATCGCCGCCGTATTTTTTCTCATTCGCGGGGGCTACATCTACATTACTTCAACCGGCAATCCTCAAGCGCTTGAAGAAGCTAAAAGCACGATCAAAAAAGCTCTTATCGGACTTGTTATTGTGCTTGGCGCGGGCATACTTACATCAATTCTTAATACTTCATTGACGGAACCTGCAACAGGCGGCGGAGCAACAGCCTTGAATTTATCTCCGATACAGCCGGAAGAAGCAGACGGCACTTTAGCCCAATTATTACTGAATGCCGTTTCAGGATTCTTAAAAAACATAGTGCAATCGGCTACCAAGCCGATCATAGACGGAATAACCGGTTTTCTAACCAGTACGCCGACCTTGGCGACAAACTCTGTAGTATTTAACTTTTGGCTCGTAATAGTCGGCATAGCCGACTCTCTTTTTGTTTTGGTGGTTGCGCTCCTTGGATTCCATGTGATGAGCGCTTCTTCGTTCGGTTTTGAAGAAGTATCGCTTAAAGAGTTATTACCGAGGCTCGCTCTATCATTTTTACTGGCGAACACTTCAATATTCCTGATTGACTGGTTTATTAAGCTTAATCAAGTAATGATTCATGTCGTACTTGATGCCACCGGAGGACTGGGCCAAGCATGGATTATGAACGCTTTCGATCCGGCTGCGCTACTTTCCGGTACGACGGCCCTCATTACTTTAATCTTCCTGGTAGTCTTTATCGTGCTGGCGGTAGTACTTCTTCTGTTTTACATCAGCCGTTTGATGATTCTTGCTTTCGGCGCCGTCATATCACCGATCCTCTGCATTCTCTGGGTGATTCCCAAGATGACCGGATTTGCGGAAAACGCCGCCAAAGCATACCTGACAATTATCTTTACTCTCTTTGTTCACGTAGTCATTATTCAGCTTGCTTCCGCGTTTCTGACTATTCCTGGACAAGAAGGAACCAATGCCTTCATTTCCGCTCTAGTAGGCATTGCTTTATTTTCCGTACTGCTAAAAAGCAGCTCGGCGATGATTCAACTTGTCTTATCGTCAGGATCAAGCGGAATGATGAGGAAATTCGGCTCGCAAATACTGAACGTCTTAAGTCCCGCCTCGGCAGGCACGGCTTCAAAGATAGCTAGACATCAGACTATTAAAACAACTGCGAGGGCAAAATGAAAACAACCGTAGTACCTGCTCAAATTACAACCGTTGAAGATCGAATTGCCGGCAACCTGACCTTTACGCAGATTATAATGCTGATTGTCCCCTTGATAACCAGCACTATCGTATATATTTTAATCCCGCCGCGCTCCGGTTTCACTACCTTCAAAATCGTTTTGATCGTTTTGCAATTTATGGTTTTTGGTACTTTGGCCATCCGAGTAAGAGGCAAGATTCTGATCGAATGGCTAGCGATATATCTTAAATACAAATTGCGCCCGAGAATCTACATTTTTACAAAAAATGACCAAGCAGGAAGAGAGGCTGTAATAATCGAAGAGAAAGAAAAGAAAGTTGTGGAGAAACTACCCGTAATTGAAAAATTAAAATCAGTTGATAACTCGACACATTTCAATCCCGATGCTCGCCGGCTATTGGATAACTCCACTTTATCTTTCCGATTCGGCATATCAAAGAAAGGAGGCATAGATGTTTCGATCACGCCAAGCGAAGACTAAAGGTTCGGCTCGAACTCAAATCGGCATAAAAGAAGTCAGGGATAATATTCTGATTCTGCAGGATGATTCCTGCCGCTCGATTCTTTCCACCACTTCGCTGAACTTCGAATTGCAAAGTGAAGAAGAACAGGACACTTTAATAGATTCTTTCCAATCATTTTTAAATTCTCTTACGGTTCCGGTGCAAATCTTGATACGCATTCGAGAATTGGATATTGAGCGCTACCTGGAAAATATTCAGGCTTCACGCTCAGACGAAACCGAAAAAGTTTATAAGGAGCAGTTAAAGCATTACAGCGATTTCATCCGCAAATTGATAGCCGGCAACAAAATACTTTCAAGAAAATTTTATCTGGTAATTCCTTATGACAACAAAGCGGCGAGCGATTTTTATCTCGCCAAAGAGCAGCTTCTGCTCGAGCAGGAAATAATCGCCAAAGGATTGGAAAAACTGGGCATGTCGGCAAGACAGCTTACCGGTTTAGAGATACTTGATTTGTTCTACAGTTTTTACAGACCCGATCAAGCCAAAACCCAGCCGATCGTAAAAGAAATAATGAGGCAAACGCATGAAAAAAATCTTATCTAAAATAAAACCCAAGAAAAAGAAAGTCGACAAAGCCCGCAATGAAAAACAGCGGACGATCAATTTTCATTTGGGCGAGCAAGACCAGCTCGATTTCATCACTTACGCCGGCTTGGAAGAAAATCCCGATTATTTAATAATTGACGGACGATATGTTCGAACTTTGTTCGTTTCCGGCTATCCCTATACCGCTTCCTCTGGCTGGCTTAACCATCTAATCAACTTCAACCACAATGTTGATATTTCCTATCACATCGAACCGGTCGACGCTACTTATGCTCTGCCGAAACTAAACCGTAAAATTACCGAGCTGATATCAACCAAAAGAGCGATGGAGCGGGACGGAAAAATTATCGGCTCCGAACTTCTCGACCCGCTTGAATCGGCGATCGAGCTAAGAGATAAAATCCAACGGGGACAGGAAAACTTGTTTCAAGTTTCGCTGTATATCACATTATCGGCCAACAATCTGATCGATCTGGACAAAACAACCAAACTTTTGGAAACAGTTTTAGCAACTCGTCTTTTCTATACTAAAAATGCTATATATCAGCAATTAGAAGGGTTGCAGTCGGTTTTACCCAGAGGCGACAATCAGCTTGCCCAAAAGAGAAACTTGGACAGTTCTTCGGCGGCAATGACCTTTCCCTTTATTTCATCAGAATTTGTGCAGGAATCGGGCATATTATACGGAATTAACCGTTCCAATAATTCGCTCGTAATAGTTGATCGCTTCGCTTTGCCCAACGCCAACAGCATTTTGTTCGCCCAATCGGGAGCGGGCAAAAGCTATACCGCAAAAGTGGAAATTCTGCGCCATTTAATGCAAGGAACAAAAGTAATAGTCATCGATCCCGAACGGGAATACAGAAGATTGGCCGATTCGGTTAAAGGGACATACATCAAACTGTCTGTTCATTCGGAGGAAAAAATCAATCCGTTTGATCTGACAGTCAATGCTTTCAATGAAGCCGACAGTTTTACCGATCATGTTCAGTCTTTAACTGAAATCATTTCTCTTATGGCCGAAGGATTATCCGCAGAAGAAAAATCAGTTGTCGATCAGGCAATTATGAAAACCTACCGAAAATTTGGCTGGGGCAAAAAACAAAGAAAACGGGAAAGCGAAACATATCCTCTGTTATATGATTTCTATTTAACACTTAAATCATTAAAACAGCCGAAACTGTGCCGTAGATTGGAAAAGTATACTACCGGCTCTCTGGCGGAAGTTTTTGATTCTCAAACCAACCTTTACTTGGAAAATCGGCGGTGGTGTTTGATACAAAAGATTTGCCTGAATCATTGCGCCAAATCATGCATTTGGTCATCGCTCAATTTGTCCAAAATCAGGTTAAATCCTCCACCCAAAAACGGTTGCTTGTAATAGATGAAGCCTGGCTATTATTGGAGCATGAAGAAAGTGCGAGGTTTGTTGCCGGATTAGTTAGGCGTGCTAGAAAATATTATTTGGGAGTTTCGATTATTTCCCAGCAGGCAAACGACTTTTTGCAAAATACTTACGGCCAAGCTATCGCCTCCCAAAGCGCATTAAGAATTCTAATGAGGCAAGATACGACTACTATTAGAGGAGTCGCCCAAGAGTTTAGATTAAGCGAATACGAACAGAAGTTTTTATTGACCTGCGAGCGGGGCGAAGCGCTCATAATCGCCGATCAGCACCATGTCGCTGTTAAAGTGACGGCTTCGGAAAATGAGCACCCACTCATTACGACCGATCCCGCCGAGCTCTTGCGGGGGAAATAATGAACGCTGTTGCGATAAGATATATCGCTCTTGCTTTCTCGATGAAGCAAGAACTCAAAATAATATTTTTCACTCTTTTTATTATCTGTATGCTTCCGATCATCGGCGTGGTTATGCTAACGCAAGTTGGAATAAATGCCGTATCGGGCGTTTTGGCATCCAACGATGTGCAAACGGCGCAAGTCAATATCCACGACCCTGTAACGGGTGAAATTGTCGATACCATACTGGCTCCGGCAATGTGGCCTGTAAACGGAGTAGTCACTTTAGAATACGGGCAGTCGTCGCCATATCAGTTTTTGCACTCCGGAATAGATATTGCCAATGGCACAATTGGCGATCCTGTCGGCGCATTTATGGCCGGAACAGTAACTTACGCCGGAGAAACCTCTTGGGGCTTTGGCAAGCACGTGAAAATAGATCATGGTTACCACGTGACATCAATATATGCCCATCTGGATAGTATTGCCGTCCAAGTCGGGGACAAAATCGATATAGGAACGATAGTCGGCACAAGAGGAGATACAGGCTGGTCGACCGGCCCTCACCTTCACTTTCAGATCAATGTTTTTGGAATACCTATAGAGCCGAGGATATTTTTGACAGGTGATCCTCCAACAAACCCTCCCGAACAAATACCAAACCCTCAAACATAATTTACTTGTTCTACATCTGTAAATCTGTGGAAAACTCTCCCTTGACAGTATCTTTATAAAGATATATGCTATCTATATAGAGATAAACCAAGGAGGGAAAATGGCTCTAATCGATAAAACATCAACTAAAAATATTGCTAATCTCGATAATCCTAAATGCACAGGAACAGACAAGCTGATCTCTTTAGAAGAATGCAAAAAATTTATTGGCAAATATGATCTTAGTGATCAAAAAGTTATGCTAATGAGGAATACTCTTATTGGTATCGCCGATAAAACGATTAGCTCATATTTAAACGAGTTTATATGAAAAGCACAGAGATAGAATATACAAAAGCTGTAATTTATTGCCGAGTATCATCAGAAAAGCAGGTGAAAGAAGGAAATGGCCTCGACAGCCAGGAACACAGATGCAGGGAATATGCAGCATCACTAGGTTTAGAGGTCGAAAAAGTATTTCGAGATGAAGGGATATCCGGCGGACTTTTCGATAGACCGGCGATGAAATCCCTCATTAAATACTTAGATGGACACTGGCAAAGTAAGTACTTTGTTATTTTCGACGATTTAAAAAGATTTGCAAGAGATGTAGAAGTACATATTAAGCTGAAATCAGAACTGAAAGGCAGAGATGCTAAACTTAGCTGCTTAAACTACAACTTTGACGACAGCGCGGAAGGAGAATTTGTTGAGACTATTTTTGCCGCCCAAAATGAACTTGAAAGAAAGCAGAATAGAAGACAGGTCTGCCAGAAGATGAAAGCGAGAATAGAAAGAGGTTACTGGTGTTTTTATCCCCCGACCGGTTATGAGTACCGCAAAGACAAGGAACACGGAAAGATTTTAATGCCAATTAAATCGATCACGGATATTCTAGCTGAAGGCTTGATTGCTTTTGCGGAGAACCGGTTATTGGAGCAGACAGACTTTCTTAATTATCTTAAGGTTAAAAATTTCCATTTGCTTTTAGGTAAAGAAGCTAGACTTATCAATTATGAATACATTAAAGGACTATTGACTCAGCCTCTTTATGCTGGAATAGTCGAATATACAGAGTGGAGTATTTCCAGAAGGAGAGGGCACCATAAGGCTATTATTACCGAGGAAATTTACGAAAAAATTCAAAGGAAATTAATTAGGCCAGAAAGAAAACCTCGAGAAACTGATAACTTAGAATTCCCATTAAGAAGAATAATTACCTGCTCTGTTTGTGGTATGAAGATGACAGGAAGTTCTAGTAAGGGCAAAACTAAATACTACGGTCACTATACATGTAACAATAAGAATTGCACCGCTAATCCAAAGCATATAAGCGTTGATAAATTAGAAAGTGATTATATAAAGCTATTAGAAAATATTACTGTGGGGCAAGATGTTTTAGATATGGCTAAATTCATCTCGACAAAAATTTGGGAAGAAAAATTAGAAGGTTCGGACAACAGCAAAGAGACAAAAGAAGCGGAAAAAAGAGAAATCGAGCAAATGATTGATGATTATGTAGACTTAATGCCAAAAACTCGTTTAGAGAGCATTAAAAATCGTTATGAAGCCAAGATTGAGGAACTAGATAAGCGTTTGAAAGGGCTCGAAAAAGAGTCAGGAGATAAAAAAGCGCCTAACTTCAATGAGGCTTTGGGATTAACATTAAAACTACTTGGAACCCCAGCAGAAACATGGAAAAACTCTAATAGAGACACAAAAATCATGTTGCATAACATGATCTTCACTGAAAATCCCACTTACTCTGTGAAAGAAGGATTTGGAACCCCTAAATTGTCGCTCCCATTCCATATAAAAGAGCTGTTTTGTACTAAAGAACTCTGTTGTGGTGGACCCAAGCGGATTTGAACCGCTGACCTCTTCGCTGCCAGCGAAGCGTTCTAGCCAACTGAACTATGGGCCCATTTGTTATTTTTAGTACTATAAATATACTATAAAATAGCGCTAACTTCAATCGTTTGCACTGGCTGAGTACATCGGTAACAACTTTTGTTGTTTTCCTAATATATACTCAAGGTACTCAAAGGGTGTTTGGTAGTCAAGGGTTTGGTGGGGTCTTATGAAATTGTACTCAATAAGCCAC
>Ga0265297_10001466_pt1 | contig 55150 bp, 44 predicted proteins | sample Munlanlwell13791_FD_192502 | JGI IMG/M metagenome (GOLD analysis project Ga0265297, IMG submission 192502) | Leachate microbial communities from a municipal landfill in Southern Ontario, Canada - Leachate well 137-91 | ecosystem: Engineered > Solid waste > Landfill > Unclassified | place...
TTTCTCCTTCAGGGCAAAGACGCGTTTGCGGTAATCGAGAGAGTAGGCCATATCGATCAGGGGGGATGATATGCCTACAGTGTGCCAGATTATTTAGAAATAGCTATATGAAAAATAGACCGAGATCCAGAGCCTGCCCATCTCGTTCTTCATCCATCATTCCTTCTTCTTGTTCGACTCTATTTCGACTTCCGTCAAACTACTTCACCAGATCCACCTCATGGAGACGTTTCTCATCAATGACATAGAGACGCGTTTCATCTGCATCCACAAAGAAATCCTTCAGTGTCCCCACCTGGTCACCCTCCAGAACATACTGCATTTTATAGGAAGCTTCTCCTGCGGATCCGCCATCAGCCACCACAATCACGCGCGATCCCGTCGGATCGAGGAAGTAGAAATCACCTCCTGTGAGTTTGAAAACCTTTGTTACTGTCGAAAGAATATTCTGTTCCGGGGAGTGAAGAATGGTGAAAGGCTGCACTTCTCCGCGGAAAAGTTTCACAATTTCTCCCCCCCGCTTGAGTACGTAAATGGCCTGATCAATCGTCATATCAATAGCCCCTTCCAGCTTACCGTTCACATTATATTCCGTTGGGGCGCCGTAACGGTTACTGAGACGTTCATACTTGTAAATCTGATTGTTTTCGGGCGAGAGGACGTAGAGGAAACGAAGGTACGTCTTCATGTCCTTGCCACTGATCCAGCCCGCAGGATCTTCTGTTTTCATTGTCGTTGGTTGTCCGCCAATCGTTTCAACAATACTGTTATCCGCAAGCTGGAAAACAACCGTTTGGTACCGCTCCAATGCGACGGCATCCGTAATAATCCCTTGATTACTGATCTGCAAAGGATCTTCGATAATAGTATTGAGAAGACGGTAAAGATTCGCCTTGTCGTAGAGAGCTTCGATAGATGATGTCCCAACAATACCTTCCAGAACCGCCGAGGAATCTTTCGAAGTAATATTCGGCCCAGGCCGTGGCGAAAGGCGCACGATGTGATTAATTTCTTCTTTCTTCGTGCGAATGCGATCGAGAAGGTCTAGGGCCTCACGGCGATAGAGACCGCTCTCATTATTCATCACCTGCTGCGCCTCCTCCTGCGCACGATCCAGGACGAGGTTGGCCCCGTCGATGTCTCCACTGAGCTGACGGTTCTCCGCTGTGCGAATTTCCTGATCGATCTGCTCCATGAGCTGCGTCAGTTCGGCTTTCGTCTTGCCGCGTTCCGTGGATGTGGAGAGATTCACCATCACCCAGAGCAGAATGAAAACGGCGAGCGCCCCGGCAACGATGAGAAGATGGGCACGCCGTTTGCGCTTGGGATTTTTGAGATCTGCAAAGAACCCTGCAGCCCAGTCACTCATCTTCTCCCAGAGCTGACGGAAGATTCCGAGCGAAAGGAACGCACGCCCCCGTTCACCGATCTTGGCGACAACGGCCATGCCCCCCCAGTTTCTTCCACGACGGTCGTGCCGCGATGCCAGTGCCCGCCCCGCAGGACGAGTGGGTGCCTCGCCGATCTTCATTTGCCCGCCACTCGCATGTAGGACACCGAGCGCCGCATATTCCCGGTCGGGTTCGAGCGTATTCACCAATTCATCCAGCAGCTGGTCGCCCCGCTGGGCGTGCTGCGCCAGTTGCGCCGGCGTCACCGCCCTGAGCAACCGCTGCGTCGAGAAGACCACCGTATCGCGTGCCTCCAGCCGCCCGCTGGCGATGTGTACAAAGGCGGGAACCGGCTTGCCACGGGTGTATTCCGTGATCTGGCTCGCTGCTCCGGCACGGATGATATAGGCCTCGGCGCTCCCCGCATGAGAAACATGGAGCATGAGATCGCGATCCACGATCGTCACAATGGCATGAACGCCCTCGATTGCCTTGGAGAGGATGAGCCCTTTGAGAAGCCCGTTGAGCTCCTTGAGCGTGCCATCCAGCCGCTCCGCGGCACCGCCTTCTGTTTCAAGCAATGCATGCTCAACAATAGTGATGCACTCTTTTTCGGTGGTCTTCGCCTCGGAGGAATCCGCTTCGATTTCGAGAAGCAGACACACCTGCTCCTTCTGGGAAGAAACAAATGAAAGAGCGACGAGGGAAACCCCCTTCGTCGATTTGGTCATGCCCGTCTGGACCGTCACGTCCATACAGGGGTTCAGGCTACCCTATCTTGCGCAAAAGGAGCAAGCGCCCATTTTCCATGATCAAGTTCTTCGGCTCCCCCCTTTCATCAGAACATATATTACAAATACATTAACTAATAATTTGTTATCTACAAGCCAAAATCTTGAATGTATGACAAGATTATGATTGCTTTTTTGGCATCCGGAGAGTACGATGATGACATCATTCGTTTTATTCAATCACCGTTTAATGAAAACAATCAGTGAGTGGTTACAGAAGAAAATTGGGGATCAACCACCGTCCTCTCTCACCCCACGAAGCTCGCAAAGCATAGTGGAGTCCATCCCTCCCTCTCGCATAGGCGATCAGGGGAAACCTCCGCGTTTCTTCGAACAGCAGCAACGCCCCGTCTCCGCCGCTCCCAAAGCAAACGAGGGATTTAAGCGCAATGCCAACCCAAGACCACAGCAACAGCCGCTACAAAATCAACGACGCGGCGGGCTGAAGCTCTATCCGCTTGGCGGATTCGAGCAGGTCGGCCGCAACTGCTTTGTCATCGACGTGGATGGCGATCTCTACATCATCGATTTGGGACTTCAGTTCCCCGACGAGGACATGCTCGGTATCGACTATCTCGTGCCAGATATTTCTTCGCTGAAAGGAAAAGAGAACCGCATCAAAGCCCTGCTCTTCACCCACGGGCACTTGGACCACATCGGGGCAGTACAACATCTGCTGCCTCAGCTCCATTTTCCGCCGATGTTTGGCACCAAACTCACCATGGCCTTCGTACGGAGGCGTCTGGATGAAATGCACCTCACGAGCAAAGCCAGGATGAACGTCGTGAGCTACGGCCAAAAAGTCCGGTTGGGACGCATCGAAGTGGAATTCCTGCGAGTAACACATAGTATTCCTGATTCCGCTTCAATCGCCGTGCACACACCTTACGGCACCATCCTCCATACAGGAGATTTCAAGTTCGACTTAACCCCGCAGAATGAGCCACCGGCGGACTTCCAGCGTTTTGCACAGTTGGGAGAGAAAGGTGTCCTCGCCATTGTCGCGGACTCCACGAACGCCACCAAACCCGGCAACAGCAAGAGCGAAAAAGAAATTTCCGAAACACTCCACCAACTCATCCGCGACGCGAAGGGACGCGTGATCATCTCCACCTTCAGTTCGCTCTTAAACCGCATGCAGCAGATTATTGATCATGCTCGCAAATATAACCGCAAAGTTTTCATCTCGGGCCGCAGCATGGAGACGAATTTTGAGATCGCCCAGAACCTGGGCTACCTTAAGGCTCCACGCGGACTCATCCGCAAAGCGGGTCCCGGCATGGAGAAAACTCCTGACCGCGAATCGATTATCATTACCACCGGCAGCCAGGGTGAAGAGATGGCTGGTCTTGCGCGCATCGGTCTCGGCACGCACCGGCATATTTCCATAAAAGCCGGGGATACGGTCATTCTGAGCAGTAACCCCATTGTTGGAAATGAACGCGCAGTTTCAAAGGTCATCAATAACCTGCACCTCAAGGGCGCCATCGTAAAGACAAACGCGGATCTTGCGCTCCATACGACCGGTCACGGTCAACAGGGGGACCTGCTTCTGATGCACCAGCTCGTCCGCGCCAAACACATCATTCCCGAACATGGAGAACCCTACATGCGCTCCGCGCACGTGGACCTTGCCCGAAATCTAGGCTACGAGGAGAACCGCATCCATTCACTCGTCAACGGCGAAATCCTGGAATTCGACCAGCAGGGCAATGCCCGCAAGAGCAAGCAAAAATTCCTCATCCATGATGTCATCATTGACGGACTCGGCAGCGCCGGCGAAGGCCAGCGCGTGCTCAATGACCGCAAAGTGATGAGCTCGGCTGGCGTGATCATCGTTATGCTCCGCGCCTATGCCCAGAGCAAGCGCCTCGTCGGCGACCCGGACATCATCTCGCGCGGACTCATCTATGGATCGGAACAGGTGGTGATCACCAAAAACGCCTCCGATGTAGTCCGCAAAGCCTACGACGAAGCCATCGCCCGCGGCGAGATCGACCGCAAAGCGCTCAAGCGCGCCATCAGCGGCGCACTCTACCGCTACTTCGACCGCAAACTCGACCGCGAACCGATGGTCATTCCTCTCATTGTGGAGGTCTGACCCCGGCACTCCAATGATTTTTATTTCATTTCCAACACTACCAATGACCCAAGAATGGGGACGCAGGGGATAAAGGATCCCGGCTCATTGTGAAACTTCTCCGATCTTGATATTAGAGAAATCACTCACATCGATACGTACGAACGGGAGCTTCTGCAGATGAAGCTCCTTTTCATACCGACGAACTGAAGGGAAGAAGATTTCTTTCACTTCAAATTCCACCTGGTCCCTGTCAAGGTACGTGCGACGCCGCAGAAGCCGCTGATACGTGGCATCCTCCGTCGCAACAAAGAGACATGGCAGCAGCCGCATCTTTCCCATTCCTGCCGCATGCGCTACCCGCAGAGCATAGATGCTTTCCAAAACCAGGAGAGAGCAGGGAGTCCGTTTGAGCGTCACCGGCAAAGACCGCTGCCCGGTAACGCGGTCATACGCCTGGAATGATAGTTCCTCTCCCGCAAGGAACGACCGCAGGTGCTGCTGTGCTGCCTTTTCGTCTGTCCACCGCGCCATTTCCAGAAATGTAGGATCTGTGCGGTATGTCCGGCGTGCGCGGTCAATGATGAACCAATCGATGTTGAACCGGTCAATGGTCCGGCCGCGACGCACAAGTTCTGATTCCAATTCCGTCGCAGTTGTTGTCTTTCCGGAGCACACCTGCCCATCCAAAACGATGGCCTCCGCGCCACGATCGTCTGCAAAGGATAGAAGCTGTAAAGGAAGATCCCCAATCTGCATGATTCCCAGAATACCAGTTCCCGCCTCCGCGAGAGGACGCGGGCATACTGCAGACGTTGCACGCCGTACTTTTGCTACCACCGCCCCACGACCGTTGCCTTTCCGGTGACCTTCCAGCCTTCATAGGGCGTCCATCTGCACTTGCTATGCAGTTGCGCACCCCTGATCTCCCACTCTTCTTCGGGTTGGACGAGGACAAGATTCGCCATCGATCCCTGTTCGATTGCAGTCTGCCTGAGCGAGAAAATCCGGTTCGGATTATCGAAACACAGGCGCCGGATATCGGTGTACATCAACTTCGGCTGGAACGCGCGCCGACGTGGATGCGGCCAATGACCCGCCGCAACCGTGAGCAGAAGAGGAATCATGGTTTCAACCCCGGGGACGCCACTGGGGGCCGACAGAACCGGCGTCACCTGCTTCTCCTCGAACGTATGTGGAGCGTGATCGCTCGCAACACAATCGACCGTGCCTTTCTCGATACCTGCCCACAGCGCCTCGCAGTGATCGGGCGTGCGCAGCGGAGGATTCATTTTCCCAAGTGCCTCGAGAGTTTCATAATCCTCAGTGGAAAAGAAAAGATGATGCGGCGCGACCTCACAGGTGACGGCAAGCCCGTCTTTTTTGGCCTGCTCGACCAACTCAAGCCCGCGCTTCGTCGAGAGATGTGCAACATGCAGATGCGCACCTGTTCCTTTCGCAAGCTCCACGGCAACGGTGATTGCCCGTTGTTCCGACTCGGGAGCCCGGATGAGGGAATGCGCTGAGATGTCCGTACGCGTGTTCAATTTCGCTGCTCGCGCATTGAGCACGGGGTCTTCGCAATGCACAACGAGTGGAATTTTAAGTTCCGCACAGGTACGAAATGCCTCTTCGGCAACACCTTTTGCTACTTTTTGGTTCCCCGTGGAATGATCGAGATAGAGCTTTACGCCACAACAACGATCACGAAGGCTGACGAACTCCTGTTCCGCCCAGAGACGCCGAAGTTCCTGAATATGTTCGCTCTGCGTGACGCCGAAGAAGAAACGAATATCACATGCGCTCATGCTTTCCGCGATTCTCACTTTCTCTCTGAGCGCCGCAATGGAAACAGTGGGGGGATTGGTATTGGGCATATCGCACACCGTGGTGACGCCACCCGCAACCGCGCTCTGTGATTCGGTTTCCATGGTGCCCTTCTGCTCCATGCCCGGTTCGCGAAAATGCACATGGCAATCAATGAAACCGGGGAAGAGCAACTGTCCATTCGCCTCGATAGTCTGATCCGCTGCCAGAAGTTTCTGCGGACCGGTCGTGCGAACGAAAATCTCATCGATGACCCCCTCGTTGATGAGAATATCTGCACGTTCATCGCCTGTCGGACGGACGACGGTGCCACCGCGAATGAGAAGCGAAGTCATGCTTTGCCGAGGAGCATCGCAAGGAGCGCCATGCGCATCACAACACCATTGCGCACCTGGCGGAAATACGCGGCACCGGGCAAGGGATCGACATCCGTTGCGATCTCGCCCACGCGCGGGAGCGGATGGAGCACCGTAATCTTGCGATTGCGCAGATGATCGGCTTTGAGAACGTACTTCAACTTGAGTCGTTCGTACTCCTCTTTGTTTTCGAAGCGTTCCTTCTGCACCCGCGTCATATAAATGACATCTGCGCCGAGCCCCTGCTCAAGATTTTCGCTCTCGGCAAAGACCATGTTCTTCTCTTTGAAGAAACTGGTGACCTTGGGAGGCATCGTGAGCTCTTTCGGAGCGATCAGCGTGAAACGAACATCGTGATAGAGCCCAAGAAGAAAGGAGAGGGAATGCACCGTGCGACCGAACTTGAGATCACCCACCATCGCGATGTGGAGTCCGTCGAGGGACCCTCGCTCTTTGCGAATGGTATAGAGATCGAGAAGCGCCTGCGTCGGATGTTGCCCAGGCCCGTCGCCCGCATTGATGAAAGGGACGGGGCACACCGCCGCCGCGCGATCGGCACTGCCCTGTTCGGGATGCCGCATGGCGATGATATCCGCATACTGGCCGACCACCATCATCGTGTCCTCGATGGTCTCGCCTTTGTACATGGAGCTGAATTGTAACCCGTCGGCCGTGATCACCTGACCACCAAGCCGTTGCATGGCGGTCTCGAAACTGAGCCGGGTACGCGTGCTGGGCTCGTAGAAGAGCGCGGCGAGGATCTTGTTCTTCAGGAGGTCGCTGCCACCTTTCGCCAGGACATTCTCCATCTTTTCCGCCACCTTGAGAACCGCATCGGTATCTTCGCGTGTGAATTGCTTGGTCGAGGTGATGTGACGGAAGGGGAGTGGCATGGCAGATCACAGTGTAAGCTGCGTACTGCAGAGAGCAAGCGAAGGAAGAGGAATACCGGTACAATTCCCCCGATGCCTTCCGTGGCAAAAAAAATCATGGCCTCCACGCTCTGGCAACTTTCGAGCCAGGTCGCTATGGCAGCGCTCTCGATCCTGAGCGTGAAGTTCGTTGCCACGGCCTTGAGCCTTGAGCTCGCTGGGTACTACAATTCCTCCTACGGCTATCTGCAGATTTTCGGCATTCTGGCGGATTTCGGACTCTATGCCGTATCGGTGCGCGAAATGAGCCGCTCGGACAGAAAAGAGGAGATATTGAGCGCCCTGATCTTTCTTAGAACCATCATCCTCACGCTCTCACTGGGATCGGCCATCTTCTTCGCATGGTTACTGCCTCAATGGAGGGAAACGCCTCTCCCACTGGGAATCACCTTCGCCGCGCTGACACCCTTTTTCACCCTGCTGGCCGGGACGCTGCGATCCGTTTTTCAGATCAACTATCGCCTGCAGTACGTGTTCATCGCCGAAGTCAGTCAGCGCATCCTCACCACAACAATGTTGGGTGTCATCATTTTGCTTGGCATCCGCGGGAGCACGAATGAAAGTGTCTTCCTCTACTGCGCGCTGATCGGCGGTATTGGGGCTCTGCTCCTGCTCCTCCTCTTGTATGTGTTCGCTCACAAATTCGTCACCTTCCATGTGCGATGGAACGCACACACCATGCGCCGCTTGCTCCAAAGCGCGCTCCCGTTCGGAACCGCTTACCTGCTCCTCTCCTTCTGCCGTCAGTTCGATATGACCTTGATCGCGCTCCTGCGCGATGACTTCCAGATTCAGAATGCCTACTATGGTTTCGCACTCCGGATGGGGGAAATGGGGTTTCTCATTCCCACATTCCTGCTCAATTCCATCCTCCCGGTCGTCAGTGAACGACAGGAACGCGGAGAAGACGCCAGTTCTCTGCTGGGAAAAACATTTCTTTTGCTCCTGCTCCTCGGCACAACGGCAGGATTATTCGCAATACTCTGGCCGCGCCCGCTCATCGCACTGCTGACCACGCGTGAATACCTCTCGACCATTGATCATCCCGGTGCAGATACCGCTCTCAGACTCGCGAGTGTTCCCATGTTCCTCTATGGATTCATCCTCTTCTCCTTCTACATGGCTCTTGTGCACGGGGAGTGGAAACGCCTCATCACCACACTCGCTGTAAGCGCGCTCTTCTCTGTCGGCAGTAACTTGCTGCTCATCCCCCATCTCGGTTTCGTAGGAGCGGCCACGACCGCCATCATCGTGCAATCTCTCCTCGTGAGCCTCCTGCTACCCGCAACGCTCAAGTATGCCCAACCCCTCTTCCCTCCCACCGCATTCGTACGGTGGTTCGTCTTTTCGCTCTTGCTCGCCGTTGGGCTCTGGGTCTCTCGGCCGTTCCTCGCGAACGATGCACTGACGTTCCTCGGGTTGGCGGTCGCGGGCATTGCCTTGGGCGTGTTGCTCTGGATTACCGGACTCGTACGGCTGCTCGGGGCTTTGCAGCGCCAATCGCTCGGTCTTGGCGAAAAAAGCGAGATCTGATATAATAGTCTTACAAACACACCACACCTCTATGAAGAGCCATTTTGCCCTCCTCGCATTCGTGCTCCTCGGTTTCCTTGGAGCCCCTCTGCCCGCACGTGCCGAGACTCCGGAAAGTGTTACTGGCGTTCAGGCGCAGGCACAAACTGATGGATCCATTCTGGTGCAATGGGCACCCACTCCAGGAGATATCGAATCGTATCGCGTATACTTCAGCCAAAAATCCATTCTGGAAAATGACGGCTACTATGATGACGTAGAAACGACCGACGGAGCAGTGACCAGTCTCGTGCTTCAGAACGTCCCGCAGGCTTTTGAAACGGTCTACGTCAGTGTGATGGCAGTGAATATACAGGGGGAAGAGAGTCCGTACTTCACGGAAGAAGTGCGTGTCGACCGTACCGTCACCGAGCCCATTGCACCCACCTCCACCTCCTCCATGAGCACGGAGGCGCCTGTTCCCATTTCTTCTCCCGCTCCGCAAACATCGTCTGCAGCGACTTCCCTTCACCTGCTCTCTGCCCAGGCACTCTCCGCCACGCACATCGGTCTCACATTCTCGGCGACTCCGGTCATCGAGGCCACGCAAGCCCCGTCCGCTTTCTCCATCCTTGATGCCCAGGGAACGACACTGCCGATTGAGAAGCTCACCATCGAAGGAAGGAATGTCATGGTACAGACCGTGCGTCAGGCCGCAGGAGTGGTCTACCAGTTGCGTCTGACCGAGCCGCTTGCCGGCGAAGGAGGACTGCCGCTCGACCCCGTTGATCGCACCGCCTTCTTTGCAGGACATGCCACCGGTCTTACGCCGGAAGAAGCCGCCGCTCGCGCCCAGTCGCTGCAGCAGCAAACAACGGCGCTTCCCGCGACGACCCAACTTGAGCCCGGCAGCCTGCCCGACGTGACGAACTTTCGTTTGAATGCAAGCCCGCAAAAAAACCAACTCTTTAAAGTTACCGGCCAGTGGGAGTACGACCCCGCAACACCGGAAGGCGCATTCATCGTCGTGCGCCAGAGCCGCGACGGCGGACGGACCTTCAACGCGCCGGAATTCCTGCCCAGGGATCTTGATGGGGTGCAGATCCCAAACGTCACGCCGCAGAACTTCGGACTCATCGTGTACGTCGCTGACGCCGAGGGCCATTCCTCACCCGGAGTGTTTCGCTCGATCTTCGCTTGGAACACCCCGCAGGCCGCACCTCCCCCAACCGCTACGGTCATTTCGTCCTCCGCAAGTTCTCTCTCTGTGTCATCCGCTTCGGCCACGACCGCTCCTTCGGCCCCCAAAGCCAAGAGCCTGTCGCAGACCGGGGCGGGCGCCGTGTTCGGACTGGCCGCCTTCGGCGCGCTGGTCGGGTGGAGGAAGATACGAAAAAGCGCTGCACGGAGCCGATAGCCAATTGATGGAGCACACGGTACAGTGTGGTGCTCTATGCGCATGCCTCCCCATTTCCGGCGCGCCTTTCTCATCCTTTGCGTCATCCTCGCCGCCGCGTCGCTCGTACTCGTTCGTGAATTGCGGAAAGTCCCCGACGGACATTTGACTGTGAAGTTCTTCGATGTCGGTCAGGGAGACAGTGCGCTTCTTATCAGTCCGTCGGGAAAAACCGTGCTCATCGACGGAGGACCTGACCTCTCGACGCTCGAAGCACTTGGAAAAGCTCTGCCGCTCTCGGCAAAATCCATCGACCTGCTCATCCTCTCGCACCCCGATCCCGATCATTTCACCGCGTTTCCGGAAACACTGCTGAGGTTTGAAGTGGGTGCGCTCCTCATCCCTGCGATTGAGAATGATGAGGAACCGTACAGGGCGCTTATAGCAATCGCACGGGAACAAGGGGTGCCGATTGTCGCCGCGGACCCTGCGCGTGATATCGACCTTCATGATGGCGTTGTGCTCGATATTCTCTGGCCGCCGAATCCCGTTCCCCCGATGGAGGATAACGATGCCTCCATTATCGTGCGCGCCTCGTACGGCACAGGCTCCGTTCTCTTCACAGGGGATCTGAGCATCAAAGGGGAGGAAGCAGTACTTGCTTCCGGCATCGACGTCTCGGCGCAGGTGCTGAAAATCGGACATCACGGAAGCCGTTTCAGTTCCTCAGACACATTCCTTGCCGCCGTGTCCCCGCAGCTTGCCGTGATCTCAGTGGGGAAGGATAACCACTACGGGCATCCAAATCCGGAAGCTTTGGAACGGCTCTCTGCAGCCGGAATTCCGATACGCATGACCGCGGAGGAGGGGACAATCGATTTATCGTTTTAGAAACCGGTTCGCTCCTGTGTCTTTCTCCGTTCTTTTCTTTTTCTAACCTCCACCCCTAACCCCTCCTCCCGAGGAGGAGGGGCATAGATGTGGTGCTGTATTATTGAAAGAACGGTATCGAGACGATGAAGGACTTACCTATTGGAAAAACGAAGAGTCTTGATGGAGAGTTCTGTGAGAAAAAATCTGTCCCGTGCACGATCGTTCTTCATTTTGGGGAGAGCCTTATGAATATCACCGTCGACTTCGATGGCGAGACGCAGCTTGGGCACGTAGAAATCGAAGATGGCGCCGGTACACATAAATTGGCGTCTGAAGCGCACGCCGAGCTGATCGTAACGGAGATGCTGCCAAAGGATTCTTTCTGCCTCCGTGGATTTTGTCGCATTTCTCTCGCGAATGAGAGTTGATGATATGAGCGGCATGTACGACTTCTTTGGTGCTCCCCTTCCTCCCCGGGAGGAGGGGGCGGGGGGATGGAGGTTTTGATCATAAGACAGATATTCGAAGCATTGCCGATCAAGTGTGCATCACCGCAAACGCAACCAAAGCTCTTCATTATTCCTTAGCTGCTTTTCCGCTGCCTTCACATCCTTAGAATCGGCATCATCTTCCACCCAGGCACGCCAATCCGGAGGGAAGCCATCCATACTGCTGCCATCACACACCATGCAATCGAGAATTTCCTGCCGAGAGGGTTTGCCCGTAAATCCATAGGACTCTCCGGCACCACGAATACTCATTTCTTGGACGAGCTCAGGATAGCGAGAAAGGGTTGTCGGGTGAGATGTGAGTACTCTCCGGGCAGCCATCGCATAGTGCTCTCCCATACCGAAGAGACGATTCTTCAGCGCGGTGAGCGCAGGCCCCACGCCTGGAGCCTGCCGGAAGTGTGTCTCCTGCCAAATCATGTTCGTCCCTTGGTCATGAACCAGTACCCGTAATGCGCGTAGCATCTCTCTTCGCCGAGTGTTTGGCTTTTGCGAGACAGTAAGGGCTTCCTGCGTTGTCATTCCATTTTCGGTCTCATTGCGCATACAAACATATTAACATTATTATTCTACTCGTCAATCAAACTGAGACTAGCCTTTTCTCGCTCCTCCAAGCCCTTGGAGCGTACACTATTCCCATGAAAGCCCTCCTCCTCCTCGCAGGACAGAGCAAGCGTTTCTGGCCGCTTCACGAGAAATCTCTCTTCCCCGTCTGCGGGAAGACCCTGCTCGAAATTCAAGTGGAGAATTTGCGTGCCGCGGGAATATCCGAAATTACATTAGTCGGCGGCCGCCATAATCTGAAACAGGCGAAATTACTCTGCCCGGATTTACATCTTATCGAGCAGGAAGATCTCTCTCTCGGCATGCGGGGCGCACTCTTGAGCGCGCTGCCTTCCACCGGGAAAGAACCAGTGATGGTGGTGGGCGGAAACGACACCGTGGAACCGGAAGCGTACAAAGCTCTCATGGAAGCGGCCGCGAAGAAGGGAACGGACGGAGCCCTGCTCGCCAAACGCGTTACAACCTATTTCCCCGGAGGCTACCTGAAGCTCAATGGTGAGCGGATCGAAACGATTGTTGAGAAGCCGGGGGCGGGGAAAGAGCCAAGCGATCTCGTTACGATCGTTGCTCATGTGCACAACAACCCTTCGTCGCTCCTCATGGAGCTTCTCAGGGCAAGTCCAACACACGATGACGGGTACGAGCAGGCTCTCGCCACTCTCTTCAAGACAAAGACGTATCACGCCGTTCCGTACGAAGGCCAATGGCTGCCGGTGAAATACCCGTGGCACCTGCTGCCGCTCCTGCAACACGCATTGAAGAAGATCCAAAAACCATCCATCCATCCGACCGCCGTGGTGCATCCGACCGCCGTAATCGATGGCAACGTGATTCTGGAGGAAGGTGTGCGCGTGCTCGCCCACGCAACGATCGTCGGGCCGTGCATCATCGGCAAACGTAGCATCGTGGCCAATAACGCCCTCGTGCGCGGCAGCTCCGTCGGCCCGGATTGCGTGGTGGGATATTCCACGGAAATCAAATCTTCCATATTGGCTGCACATGTGTGGACGCACATGACCTACATCGGCGACAGTGTGATCGGCTCTAATGTCTCTTTCGGAGGCGGAACCCTGACCGGCAACTTGCGATTGGATGAGCAGGAAATCTCTTCGCTGGTTGGGGAGGCGAAAGTCATGACCGGGCTCCAAAAGTTCGGATGCATTATCGGGGATGGTTGCCGTCTCGGTATCCGCTCCGCCTTGAACCCGGGCATCAAGATCGGGCAGGGAACATTCGTTTCGAGCGGCGTTCTCGTTGACCGGGATATTCCCGAACAGAGTTACGTCTCGATGAAAGGAGGGGAGATGACCATTCGGGAAAACAGAACCACTGCCCCGTCTCCTGAAGCGCGCAAAGAGTTTAAAAAGGGAATTTAAGAACAGAAAACCGCACCACACTCTTGCATTCCCTCGCGAAAAAGAGAGAGAATTCTTTCCATTCATGTCGCCCGAAACCGAACTATCAGATGCTGATTATGAGGCCTGCAAAGGCCTCGCTCGGCATATTCTTTTTCATCGTGATAGAACGTGTCCCCAGAATGATCCGACACAGACAATCCAAGAAGAGCTCACTCAAAGGTTTGCTCGGGAATATGCTCATGTTGGCATAGAGGATGAGCCGACGGACACTCGGGCAGCTACCACCGAAGCATTGGTTCGGTATTACACCGATGCTCAATGGAGGATGTTCTGGCTAGAAGAAATGAGAAAGAAGGGGTACAGCGAATCTGCCCTTCGGAGCACAAGAGCGCAGCTCCGTGCGGCACTCACACAATGCTATCAGAAAGAAAACGCCGCGGCGTCAGGAGCGATTGAGAAAATATTTGCAGATTTTAAGGCGGCGATCGAAATAATAGACTTCAGAGCAAGCGGCCGGGCAATAGATGCATTGAATCCATTGTTGATGAAAGTGATTGGTTCTTGGGAAAAACAGGGATTCTCCACCACAGATTTTGACTTATTATGAAGGAAAGGCTGGATGATTCGCATCATACTTGCACAAAAAAGTTATCCACACACCTGTGGAAAGCCCGGAAGAGAGGTTGCTCCTGGGTGTGGAGACATTCTCCACGTAAACTTTAGTATTTCGGCTTCATGAAGCCACTAATGTAGTGTTTGGCTTCCTGCACATCCTCTCCCCGACTTCTCCACAAGTTATCCACACCTCCTCCACAACTTAGGAATAGACCCTAAGAATCAGAAATGGCTTATCTAAGAAAAGAAAATGAAACTATTACTCCCACTTTCCACAGACTACAATGACGGAGATGAACTTTAGTAGAGAGTCTATGATTACGGCGAATTATTAGAATACTTTCTTTTAATTATTTACTATTGGAAACCACCTTATGAAACTCCTGTGCAAAACTTCAGATCTTCTCCAAACTCTCACGCTCGTGAGCCGGGCCATCAGCGGGCAGCAGGCACTCCCGATTTTAGGTAATATTCTTCTCGAGGCAGAAGGGAAGCGTTGCAAAGTGAGTGCGACGGATTTGGAATTGAGTATCGTCACCAGTTTCGAGGCTTCCATTGAAAATGAAGGCTCCATCACTATTCCATCCAAAGCGATTTTAAATTTTGCCCAATACAATTCCGACCAGGAAGTGCTTCTCGAGACGAGTGAGGGGACACAACTCAAGTGCACGTCGAAGCATGCCAAGACGCTCATCGCCGGAGAGGCTGCCAGCGAGTACCCCACCATTACCCCCATTGAGAAGCAGATTACTTTTTCACTAGATGCGGTTCCCCTCCTAGATGCGCTGCACCACGTGACGTTCGCCTCCACTAAAACCTCGCTCCGCCCCGTTCTTTCCGGTGTGTATCTTCACGCGGAAAAAGGACATCTCACCTTCGTGGCAACCGACAGTTACCGTCTGTCAGAGTACAAAATTCCCACCAAAGCCTCCACCATCGATATTTCCTGCATTGTGCCTACTAAAGTCTTGGAAGAATTGAAATCTATCTTGGGTTCCCGCAAGCCGGAAAAGCAGGAGGGCGGCAAGGAAAAAGAGAGTGAGAAGGATAAGAAAAAGGAAAAACAGGAGCCGGTACTGATGCCGGTGGAAGTGGCACTAAGCAACCAACAAATCGAGCTGCATATCGGCGCCACGCGCCTGCTTTCGCGCCTCATCGACGGGCGATTTCCCGATTACAAGCAGATCATTCCCAAGGAGCAGAAGACTACGGTGCACCTTTCCGTACGCGAGCTCCTGCCGATCGTGAAACGCATGCACTACTTCGCGAAGGAGATCAACAATAACCTCACCTTCGATTTTTCGAAGGAAACCATGTACGTGAAGACGCCGCAGACACAGGCGGGTCGCGACGAGGCGAGCTTCCCGGCCCAGATCAAAGGTGAGCCGAACAAGATCGCCCTAAGCTCCAGTTATCTTCTGGATTTTCTCAGTCATGCCGACGGCGAAAATGAAGTCGAGCTTACGCTGACGGACAGCATGCATCCCGCCGTTTTCCGGTTTCCCTCTAATCCCCTTTTCCTGCACCTGATCATGCCTTTGCGGTTGCAGGAAGAATAATGGAATGCGGATTCCGTTGCAGGCTCGACGGAGGGTATGGGATTTCTGGTTTCAGAAAATCATAATAATGATTGGAGGAGGATGGCATTTCGTATACCATTGGATGTCTGATGACAGTATCTGAAATAGGCCCAGGATCGGCGCTAGATCGTCCTTACCTGGCAGGTCTCGTTCGGCAATTTGTCGAAAGGCATTGTTTGGATAGGAAGGAAATTGCCGAAATTGAAGAGGTGGTGCGCAAGGGGCTTCCGGCTGCTTCTGCTTTACGGCAGGAAGTCCAAAACAGAGGCACTGTCCATTTTTTCGTCGCTGATGATCAACGCCGGCCGGTATGCATTACTCTGGAAAAACAAGCAGGCGGCACTATGGATCTGGCGGTGTGCGTGGCGCTTCACCCGCCTCAGGGAAGTGAATGGGTTGGTTCTTCGTGTCATACGACGAAAGCTGCACGACATGCGCTGTTTTCCTGCCTGAGCCAGGAACCATCTGGCGCGGAAACTACCTGATGGGCACATTGGGCAGTCCTCCTTGCTTTTCCGCCGGTTTCTTCTATACTGATCCTGTTCGCCGAAGACATCAGACGGCGACACGATCTCTTTAGATTCTCCCTCCTCATTTTTTGTGAGGGGGGTCGAAATTTCGGCTCCGTCCGGCTGTATTCGGTTTCCACGCTCTTGCGCCGAACTACGCCGTGATATCCATCACCGCTACATGAAACCTTCTCTCCTCCTTGGGAGAGACACTCACCGGGAACTGACCGAACTGCTCAAAAAGGAGCGGCGCCTTGTGCTGTCCGGCGCCAGCAATGAAACAGCAAAGGCTCTCCTCCTCTCTCTGTTTCTGGAACAGCATCCGCAGCGCACCCTGCTGCTCACGGGGCGGAAAGAAGAAGCCGATGCCCTGCAACACTGGCTGCAGTTTTTTGAGCAGGAAACACATATTTTGCACTCCATTGAGAATGAGGACGGAGAGGTCTTGCCCGACTCGCTGCAGGTTTTTCTGCAATTTATGCAGGGGGAGGAATCGGCTAACGGCGCTCGCCCTTCCGAAGCTCCGCAGGAGCGAAGGAGGGTCTTCCTCTGCGCGCGCGAAACGTGGGATCAGACATTCCCTCGTTATGCCGAACTCCTCGACCGCACGCTCACGCTCACGGTTGGCCGGGAGATCAATTTTACGAAGTTCGTCGAAGACCTGATCGAGCGCGGCTATCAGCACGGGGAGGATCTGTACCTTTCGCCCGGCGAATATCGCCGCATCGGAGACGTGTTCGATATCTTCCCGATTCAGTCTTCTCATCCGTACCGCGTCTCTTTCAATATGGATACGGTGGAGAAAATCATGACCGTCGACCCGGTGGATCTTTCGAAGACCGAGGATGGCGGGAAAGAGATGAAGATTTTTCCATTGCTCTACGAACAGATGGTTCCTCTTTCCGGGCAACTCCCCGCAAAAGCGCTTCTGGCCATCGACGATCAGGACGACGTGGAATTTCCACTGACGGTTTCCGCTCTGCGCTTCACGCCGTTCCCCGAAACCGACGAGCATCACGCGCACCTGCGGTACCTCTCCGTGCTCAAGTTCTACACGCTCGGCGATTTCCTCAATGACGTGCGCGACAAGCTGGCCCAGAAGTGGGCGATCTTCGTCGTGACCAAGCGACGGGAAGAATTGGAGAGCATCTGCAAGGAGGAGCATATTCCCTGTACCACGGATGAGGGACGTTCTCCGGGCACACTCACCCTCGTTTCCGCCGAGGAGGATGAGTTGCTGCCGCACTCGCTCCAGAATCCGGATTTGAAATTCGCCCTCCTCACGGATCGTGAGATTTTTTCACTGAAAAAGGCGGGCAAGCAGCGCAGCATCCAGAAGCTGGCTCTTGATTTCATCACCTCGCTCGTCCCCGGCGATTACGTGGTGCACATGGAACACGGTATCGGGCATTTCGAGGGCATGACGCAGAAGGAAGTGGACGGAACCAACCGCGAGTATCTGGAATTGACCTATGCGGAGGGGGACAAGCTGTTCGTGCCGGTGGATCAGGCGGACAAACTCAGCAAATTTGTCTACGAAGAAGGTCAGGAACCCATCCTCACGCGTCTTGGGACCAATGAGTGGAAGCGCGTGATGAAGAAGACCAAGGAGGAGACGGAATTGATCGCCAAGGAACTTCTGCTGCTCTACGCCAAGCGTGCCAAGGCCAAGGGATTCGGCTTCGGAGAGGACACCGACGTGCAACGCAAGTTCGAGGAGTCATTCCCGTACGAAGAAACTCCCGGTCAGCGCAAGGCGATTGATGACCTGAAGAAAGATATGGAAAGCGGACATCCCATGGACCGCCTGATCTGCGGCGACGTAGGGTTCGGCAAGACCGAAGTGGCCATGCGTGCCGCCTTCAAGGCCGTGCAGAGCGGCAAGCAGGTGGCCGTCGTCGCTCCGATTACCATTCTGGCCGACCAGCACTACCATAGTTTCCGGGAGCGCATGACGGCATTCAATGTTCGCGTTGAAATGATGAGCCGGTTCCGCACGTCCAAGGAGCAGAAGGAGACGCTGGAGAAACTGAGGAAGGGCGAGGCGGATATTGTCATCGGCACGCACCGGTTGCTGCAGGAGGATGTGAAATTTCACAATCTGGGACTCGTGATCGTGGATGAGGAACAGCGGTTCGGCGTGAAGCAAAAAGAGAAATTCAAAGAGATGCGCGCGTCGGTCGATATCCTCACCCTCACGGCCACCCCCATCCCGCGTACGCTCAACTTGGGGCTCCATAAACTGAGAGATATCACTACGATCACCACGCCGCCCCCCGGCAGACTGCCGATCATTACCGAGGTCCGGCGCTATTCCGATTCCCTCATCCGCCACGCGATCATTTTCGAACTCAAGCGCAAAGGACAGGCCTTTATCCTGCACAATCGCGTCGAGACGATCGATGCCTTCGCCGACAAGCTGAGAGCCATGATCCCGGAGGCCAAGTTCATCGTTGCTCACGGGCAGCTGAAGGCCGACGATCTGGAAGCGCGCGTGCTGGAGTTCAAAGAGGGAAGGGCGGATATCCTCGTCAGTTCAACGATCATCGAGAACGGCATCGACCTGCCGCGCGCGAATACCCTCATCATTGATGAGGCGGAACACTTCGGTCTCGCGCAACTCTACCAACTACGTGGTCGTGTGGGTCGTAGCAAGGTGCAGGCCTACGCGTATTTCCTCTATCACGGTCAGAAGCTTCAGGACGATGCGAAGAAGCGTCTCAGGGCGATTGTGGAGGCCTGTGAACTCGGCAGCGGATTCCAGGTGGCCATGCGCGATCTTGAGATCCGCGGGGCAGGCGAGATTCTGGGCGCCAGCCAGTCGGGCACGATGAATACCGTGGGCGTCAGCCACTATCTGCGCATGCTCAAGGGGGCCGTAGAGGAACTGAAAGCGGGTGAGAAGGGCGAGGTGGAGGAAGAGATCTCGGCCGAGATCCTACTGCCCGTTTCGGCAATGCTGCCGTCGTTCTACATCACCGATGAGCAGGAACGCATTTCGGTGTATCAGAAGCTTGCCGGCAGCGAAGACGAGGCGACACTGAAAGAATTCGAAGAGGATCTGAGCGATGAATTCGGCGAGCCGCCGCAGCCGGTCAAGAACCTCTTTGCCATTCTCAAGCTTAAATTGGTATGTCGTCACACAGGAGTAATCCGTATCAAAATAGAACACGAAGCGCGGGAGGATTTCGTTGTCCTCACGCTGGCCGGCCGCGTGACCGCCAAAGAGATCATGCAGCTGCTCAAAGAAAACCCGCAGTGGAAGATCTCGGGCAATAACCTGCATCTGCCGTTTGCGGAGCTCACCAAGAAAGCGGGCACGGATGAGTCACAGTGGCTTTCTGAACTCACGAAGGAGGTGGAATGTCTTAGCGGGAAGCCAAAAGAGAAGAATTAAGATCTGTCCGGCTCTTTACATATAACTTCCATCCTCTGGCCACTTCCTTCTTTTTTGACATAACCTCCATCCCCCCGCCCGTACCGATTCTCGGTACGGATCGGGCGGGCCGGCCCCTTCCTCTTTTATCCAAACCTCCATCCCCCGGCCCCTTCCTCCCGGGGAGGAAGGGGAGAGCCCCCTAAGCAGTCAAACAACTACAAAAAACAAACATCCCCCCTCTCCGCGGGAGAGGGGGCTAGGGGGAGAGGCTTGTGAAATAAAAGAGAGGGGGATAGGGGGAGAGGTTAAGTAAGAACAGCCGGTTCCTGAGCCATGCCGGGATGGCGGAATTCGTGAAAATTTGGTATAATTACTCACGAAAGGTTCCATACCAATATCCATGCCAAATTCCTCGTCTTCCACTAGTATTCCCGCGATCCCCACCCAAAAATCCGGTGCGGAAATTTACAACAGCATCATGCGGGAAATCGAGCCGGAACTGACCACGGATCAGATCCCGCTCATGAAGGCGAAGTACAAGGATGAGACGCCCGAGCAGAAGAAGGCGCGCGGGAAGCGCTATGCAAAAGCGATGGAGGAATATGAGCGGCGCTATGCCGCGTATTTGCAGGAGCAGGATGCCAAAGTACGGTCGTTCAAGATCGAAGCCATGCACTTTATCGAGGACAAGGCGGCAGAGAGCGATCAGCAGAAATTGCTTTCGATCGAATCTTCATTCAATACTCACTGATTTCCATGCTGTTTCATCCCACGTTTAAGGCAGAAAAGGAGCAGAGATTAATTTTCCAACAGGGTGCTCCGACTGCTGCGCCCGGTGAGGGTGCGCCGTCGGCAGCGGAAGTGACTGATGAGCAGAAGACAGAAGCAGATGAAGTGATAGAAGTCCTCAAGAACGATCCAGAAATGGCCGCCGCGCTGGTGGAGTTTAATGTTGAAACGGCTGACAAAGATACGAAGAAATTCCAGGAGGCCTATCACGTTGCTCTTGTGAGCGCCGCAACTGCCCTCTTCAACTCTATTACAGATGGAACCGATGAGACAAAATTAGCAACGGTCAATACTGTATTCACAAATGCAAAAGCGCAGGTCACTTTCAAATGGGAAAGCGGCCAGATGGTTATTGCTGCGGAGACGCCGGCTGCCGAGCCGGAAAAGAAAGACCGCGAACTGACCAAATCAGAGAAGGACATGGTTGAAGATGCATTTTCCTCCAATCCTGAGATGAAGTCTGGGGCAGAGAGATTGGTGGCCAGTCTGAAGCCGGGGAACCCGGAACTGCAAGTTGCGCAGGATTTCTTCGACAATTTCAATGGCAAGAATCCAGCTGAAAAGAAGGCTATTCTCACGAATAATCCCGCGTTTCAGAAATTTATGCAGGAGCTGCCGGCAGATCAGCAGAAATTTGTGAATCAACTGCGGCAAGCCGCGATGGCAGTGGACAAGGAGCTCTCGGACGAAGAGCGCACCGACAAGCTGGATGGCGCAAAGAAGTGGTTACTGGACAAGAAATTCGATGCTTCGAAAGCTTCCGAAATAGATAAGAATCTTGTGCTCGTACAGCTCCAAATGCGCGGCATCGATACAAATAATGCCGAGGAAATCTTCACAGATCCCTCCAAAATGAAAGTGTTCGAAGGCTCGCCCATGGAGCGCGGGTTTAATCAGATCATGGGATTGATCGGCTACGTTCTGCTCAGCATTGAGAAGATGAAGGGCATGCTGAAGCCGGGGGAGAAGGCAGCAACGGGTGCGGAAAAGGGAGCGGACAAGACTCCCGAGGCAAAAAAAGCCGCCGAGGTGGCTACGGGGCGTGAAGCTGCACGTAAAATGCTCAAAGAGAGCAACGAGACCAATCTTTCAGAGGTCATCACTGTCAAAGAGAGCGAGAAGGATCAAATAGCGAAGCAGATCGATGGCAATCCAGCTGCGGGACCTGCTGATGAGAAAAACGGTTTCAGTAAGCGTCTCGAGCAGGCGAAAGGGCGTCAGGCTGCGGCAAAACAGAAAGTGGATATTCTTGAGAAGGAAAGCGAAGAAGAGAAAAAAGCAAATGCAAACGAGATTACAAAGGCGAAAGAGGAATACGGAAAAGCCACAGGTGCCGTCGAAGGATTACAGAAGCAACTCGATAACGCGCAGGCGGCCATCGGGCGTCTGGATGAAGAGATGAAGGTGTTGAAGGAGGCAATGAAACAGACACGTGATCTGACAAAGAACATCAGAGATGCCTGCTTGAGACATGCAATTGTGCTTCAATCTTTCATTGATCTGAATCCTGATGCAAATACTCTCTACGACGGCATTGCAGAGATGGCAACGCTTCTTCCCAGTGAGAATGAATTGGATATGGAATTTTCCACTATGCGTGCCGACCCTCAGAGCTTTCTTCGCGCATGGCACAATCTTGGCGGGGATATCGCGGCTTCTGGCATTGATCCGGAAACCGGCGTGTTCAAAGATCCCACTGCATTTCTCCAACAGCTCGAAATACTTGTTTCCAAAGTCACTGATCAGAAGGTTATGCTCAAAGAAAGAGGGTTTCCGATTGGGCAGGATGGAGAAATTGATTTTTCACGTGTCACGAATAAACAGCTTGCGGACGAATTTGAAACCATAGAAAAGCTCGTTCCCAATGGGGATCTAATGCGAAAGTTCAGTCAGGTACTTACTGATCGTATTGGTTCCGGATTAACCCCGGAAAATGAGCCGCTCTTTATGGCGATAATACGAGCCCAAACAAGCGAGTTATCAAACGCAGATGCCATGGATGCGGCACGTTACTTTGCTCAGAACAATCTTCCAATCAGATTGGATACAGACAGAATTTTTGTCGCGGATTTCACTCAGGATCGTGCTGCCAAGGAACTGCAAAAAACAGGTCTGTCCGAGTACATTCAGAAGATTTTCAAACAGATTAAGGGTGGGCATTCTATTAGATTGTTCTAAGCGGGTCTGCACGGTTGTGATGTCCGACTAAGAGAGTGAAGCGCCGTACAATCAGGAATGTCGGAGACAAAAGATCTCTTCAAACTTTGAAATATCTGTACACTGGCTTTCATGGTGCCGACGAAAATCCCATTCACCGGGCACATCCTGATGCTCGGGTTCGGCGGGGTCGCCAAATGCACGCTCCCGCTCCTCCTCCAAAATCTCGCTGTCTCGCCGAAGCAGATCACGGTCATGGACATGGTGGATAATCGTGCCTATCTCAAGGATCTGATCGGGCAGGGGCTCACGTTTACGCATGAGCGCCTTGAACAAAAGACGATGGGAGCGCAGCTCTCCGCCATCCTGCAGCGGGGCGATCTGCTTGTGGATCTTGCATGGAATATCGCATGCACCGACCTGCTCGATTGGTGCCACAGAAACGGCGTGCTCTACATCAATACTACTGTCGAACTGTGGGATCCCTATGAGGGGAGGGAAAACTCCAGTCCCTGTGATCAGACGCTCTACGTCCGTCACATGGCGATTCGTGAACTCATGCGTTCATGGAAAGACAAACCCGGCCCCACGGCTGTTGTGGAACATGGAGCGAATCCGGGGCTGGTGTCGCATTTCGCAAAGAAGGCGCTCCTCGATGTCGGCGAGAAACTCATCGGTGAGAAGCCGCGCGATCTGCGTCGGGAGGCGATTGACTACGCCATGCGGTACGGAAACTTCGCCGCACTCGCGGCGCTCCTCAATGTGCAGACGATTCACATCAGCGAAATCGACACGCAAGTTGCCTTTGCTCCTCACGATCCGCATACATTTCTCAATACATGGAGTGTGGAGGGATTCCGCGAAGAAGGAACCGCACCGGCCGAGATGGGGTGGGGTACGCACGAGAGAACGATGCCGGAAGACGGTTTCGCTCATGCAGCCGGACCCCGGAACCAGATCTGTCTCAAGCGCTTCGGGATCAATACCTGCGTTAAGTCGCGCGTGCCGAGCCAGGAAATCGTCGGTATGATCGTGCGCCACGGGGAGGCATTTACGCTCGCCGATGCCCTGACGACGTGGAACGACGATGGAACACCCGCACACCGGCCGACCGTGCACTATGCCTATTGTCCCTGTCCGGAAGCCATCCGCAGCCTCGACGACCTGCGCGACAGAAAGTACGTACCGCAGGAGAAGTGGAGAATTCTGGATGATGACATTGAGAGCGGTTTTGATGAGTTGGGCGTTTTGCTTCTGGGGCATACTTTCAAAGCATGGTGGATGGGCTCCATCCTCAGTATCGAAGAGGCGCGCAGGCTCGTGCCGGGCCAGAACGCAACGACGCTGCAGGTGGCGGCGTCGGTCATGGCGGCCGTACGCTGGATGATCCGCCACCCCGAAGAGGGCGTGAATATCCCTGATCAATTACCTCATCGCGAGATCCTGCAGGCGGCAGCCCCTTATCTGGGCGAGCTCCCCTCTGTTTCCATCGACTGGACGCCCACAGGTCAGCCAGTTGATGATTCCACCTGGCAATTCGCAAATTTCCTGACCGATGAAAAGCCGCACGGAAAGGTGTTCCATCCAAAGCTGGATGTGGGGGTGGGAGTGTGAAGAAGCGCATCACATAGCGCGGAGGAATTTCATTTGAACACGACAAAAGGTTGTGGGGGAGCACAACCTGGAAGCCCGGAGGCTCCCTTTTTTTGGGTCTACTGCAACGGCACGGGGTGCCAAGCAGTAAGGAAATTATTCTCCCGAACATGGATCCGGGTGACCGCCTACTTATTGGCGGGCTTCTTCGCCTTGGGCGCGTGGGCGCCGATGGCCGTCTTCTTCCTGGGTGCGCGGGCATTGGCAGCTTTCTCGGCGTTCTCCGCTTCCCGAATAGACTCCATATCCAAAGCGTCTTGGGCTAGCTTTTCGAGAGACGAGAGGCGTTGTTCGCTCACGATCACAGAGCCCTGCGGGAGCAGGACGTATCCGTGGCGATAAGCATACTCGATCGCCTCTCCACGCGACATGAGTCCCAGTTTGTGGGCGTGTTCGACCACCATGTCCTTGGTGACCAGGCTGTTTGCCAATTCCAGTGCGTCACCGGACATCAGAAACGCACTCGGAGCACGATTCACGACCACAGCGTCGTTCCATTGCGGCACGAGAAGGTCGATCATGACGATCCCCACGCGCTTGCGCACGAGGTTCACGATGGCTCGCTCGCCGTTGTGGAATGTGAGGGGCCGGAAGACCACAATGTCATCGATGGCAATAATGGTCTCCGACTTTAAAGATGTCACAGTGGCGTCGATGCCGTCGCCAACATTGACTCCTATCCTTTTGGACTCCTGAGGAGCCCTGATCGCGAACATGAGGGTATTCTCCTCGTACCAGAATTGGATTCTAAACTTATTGTCTTCCGTATCCGGTGTTCCGTGCAGCGTGTTGCGGTTCATTATAGTTTCCTTTCCCTTCGGTTTTGGTTGTTCTCCCCCACAGTATCCTCATTCCCTGTTTGTACTCCCCTACAAACTGAGATGAAGAATTCCCGGGGACTACGCCACGGAAATGAGGGTAGGTGGGGGCGATCACGATGGTGACAAAGACCAGTTACAGTAGCAGAGCATTTTAAATGCTTTTTTATTTCTGTCAATTCCCTTCGGCTTCGCTCAAGATCCACTTCTCGCCCATTACGTGATTGTCCCTCGGTTCCCCCTCGGCAAGCTCGGGATCGCTCGGGACACTCTATTCCAATGTGAATAAATGGTCGTAGCACAGAAGGTGCGCAGACCACGAGCGAAGCCAGAACGGCCGAGTCGAGTGGCAGTGCCACGAAGCGACTGAGCGCAGCGAAGTCTGCTTCGTGGTGCCATGGGTGGGAGTCGAACCCACATGTCCTTGCGGACGCTAGCTCCTAAAGCTAGTGCGTCTTCCAGTTCCGCCACCATGGCTTATTCTCGGTGATCGTGGCCGGCTATTAGCATATCGGATTTCCTCCGCGATCGCAGGCGGGAACCTTTACTTTGGATGTTCGGTTGTAGCCGCAGGTCGAAGACCTGCTCTGGTTTGTTGATTTTTAGGTGGGGATTTCTTCCTCCCCCCGCGCGATGCGATCAGCGCGGCGGGCGGCATCCTCTTCCCTGAGGATCGCCTCTTTGCCTGCCTGGTCGCCGCGGCGTTTTTCTTCCTGTTCAATCATCCGTAGGCCTTCGCGCTCGCGGAGCACCGCATCATCGTGCTTGCGGCGGCAGAGCGCTTCGATTTCCAACTTATGCTTGTTGGTGTCGGTATCCACCGCGGTCTGTTTCAGGCGCTTGTCCTGTGCGATCTTTTCGCGTTCCCTGCGCTCATCGCTGTCAATCTTACGCAGTTCCGCTTCGCGTAGGCCCACGGGCAGGCTGGAAGCCTCCATGCGCAGTCGGCGCATTTCACCGTCCAACCGAGACAGCGCTTCCCGCTCCTGCGTTTCCAATTTGGCTTTCTTCTGCCGGGCATTCTCATCCGCTGTTTCCTTCAGACGTTGCTCTTCCTGATCGGCATCCGCGCGTTTTCTGCGCTCCTGTTGTTCCGTCCGGCTCCGTTCCTGCTTAGCCCATAATCCTGCCTGCTGTCGTGTACACAGGGCATCCGATTCCGCCTTCTCTCGTGTGTCGTCTACAAGTTTCTTCGCAGCATTCTTGCGGCGTTCCAGTCCAATCATTCTTGCGTTCTGTTCGTGCATCTGTTTCATATACGCGCGGCGCTTCTTCATTCTCTCTTCACGATTCGCCGCCTGGTCATCCCAAAATTTCCGCTCTTCCGCTTTTTTCTTCTTCATCTCGGCAACAGCTTTCTTTCTCTCCACTTCCGCTGCCTGCCATTCTTTCAGCTCTCGCCTCTTGCGTTCCTGTTCCAAAAGCTCCGCCTCAGCAAACATGTGCTGGCGTTCGCCACGTTCTTTGGTTTCCTGCTGTCGACCGGAGCGATGTTCTTTTTCTTTTTCCAACTGTTCATGTCTGAGCTCCTGGGAGCGTTCCAGTTGCTTATTGAGGTCGGCCTTTTTGGGGTCAACGGGTTCGGCCATATCTGGATAGTATAGCACAAAACAGCCTTCTGTGCTCGTTTGTGCAACAGTGCTCAGTGCACTCCCTTAGCCTTAAACAGAGGCATGTATTTCTTATCCTCGATCAAAATATGATGTTCCATCCATTCCTTCGTAAAGCCGGCGATCTCCATAACGAGAGGATGGGGATCCGTTCCGTTCAACCTTCGGGCCCGCTCGAGAAATTCCCTTATCTTCGCCCGAAAAACGTCATGTTCCTGCGTGTGGGCATCCGTATCTTTGTACAGGAAGATTTTGAAATAGCCTTCTTCTGTTGCGAAGTGGTAGAACGCGTAATCCCCCAGATGGGTAATCACGATGAGCAGAGCCTCGGGTGCGATATCCTTTTTGAGAAGCAGGTCATAGACGGAATTGATCAATTGGAAAAAACGCTTGTGCTGCTCGTCGATTTCTTCCAAATGCACACTGTACTGCAGGTTCCAAGTGAACTGTTCTGCCATAGAGAAAGGGAGAATGAAGAAATTCTACGATTCCGCCACGCGGATGCCGAGCTCCTTGAGCTGCGCGTCGGAAACTACGGAGGGCGCCCCCATCATAACATCCTGCGCCTTGCCGTTCTTGGGGAAGGCATAGATATCGCGAATCGAGGGACACTCCCACAGTACCATCATGAGGCGGTCGATGCCCGGAGCGATGCCGCCGTGGGGCGGTGCGCCGTATTGGAAGGCGCGAATCATGCCTCCGAACTTCTTATCCACATCTTCTTTCGTGTAACCGGCGATGGAGAATGCTTTGTACATGATGTCCGGGCGATGGTTGCGGATGGCACCCGAACTGATCTCGAAGCCGTTGCAGATCAGGTCATACTGGAATGCGAGAATCTGCAGAGGATCTTTTGAATCGAGCGCCTCCATCCCGCCCTGGGGCATGGAGAAGGGGTTATGCATGAAATCGATCTTCTTCTCTTGCTCGTTCCATTCATACATGGGGAAATCTTTCACCCATGCCCACGCAGCGGATTTTGAGTCTGCGAGCTTGAGTTTTTTGCCGATCTCGCCGCGCACCTGGCCGAGGGCGCGACAGGCGATCAGCCACTTGTCTGCCGTGAAGAAGGCGATATCCCCGTCTCCAAGCGCTATCTGTTGCGCGATTTTTTCCGAGAAGTCTTCACCTAATTTTGTCACGGGCACTCCCTCCAGTTTTCCCTTGGTTCGTTTCATCCACGCGAGTCCTTTGGCACCGAACGTTCGTGCGACATCGGTGAGATCATCGATCTCCTTGCGGGAGAATTTCGCCCCTCCGGCGACTCTCAATGCTTTCACCACTCCTCCCTGTGCGACTGCGTCCGCGAAAATGGAGAATCCACAACCTTTGCAGAGAGCGGTGATGTCATTGATTTCCAGGCCGAAGCGCAGATCCGGTTTATCCGAGCCATAGCGGTCAAAGATTTCTTTCCATGTGAAGCGTGGAAATGTCCGCTGCACGATTTTTTTATCACTGAACTTTTCAGTCAGTTCGATCATGAGCGGTTCCACCGCATCGAAGACATCTTCCTGCGTGACAAAGCTCATTTCGAGATCCAACTGGTAGAATTCGCCCGGGTGGCGGTCGGCGCGGGGGTCCTCATCACGGAAACACGGGGCGATTTGGAAGTAGCGGTCCAAGCCGGCCACCATGAGGAGTTGTTTGAATTGCTGCGGGGCCTGGGGGAGCGCGTAGAACATTCCGTGGTGCAGACGGCTAGGCACCAGATAGTCCCGTGCCCCCTCCGGAGAGGAGTTGGCGAGGATGGGTGTCTGGACTTCTGTGAATCCCCTGCCATGCATGTACGTGCGGATATGCGTAATGAATGTATCGCGTTTCCGCATCATTTCCTGGAGGGTGGGACGTCGCAAATCCAGGAAACGGTACTGGAGCCGGAGCTCCTCATTCACTTCTTTCTCCTGGTCGATTTCGAACGGCGGGGTTTTCGACTCACTCAATACCTCGAGTTCCTCTGCCAGAACTTCGATGCCACCTGTCGGGTTCTCTTTGCGCTCGGCGCCCTCCACGCGCTTGCGGACGACTCCGGTGATTTTCAACACCCACTCCGGACGGATCTTTTCCGCGGCTGCGAATGTGGGTTTATTCTCCGGGTCGAACACAATCTGCGTGAAGCCGTAGCGGTCCCGCAGATCCACGAAGATGAGTCCGCCGTGATCGCGACGCCGGTGCACCCAGCCACATAAGGTCGCCGGTTTGCCGGCGTTCTCAGTCTTGAGTTCCCCACAGGTATATGTTCGCAACATGGTGTGAGTATAGGGTCAATACTACCCGTCGGCTAGGGCAGGGGCTGGATCTTGTGCCCGCGCTTCAAGCGTGTCCTCAAAAACAACGGAGATTGCCTCTCCTTGCGCGATACGCTTGAGCATTGTAGCTTTTTCGAGCATGGACTGGCGGTAAGCGTTGTCAGGAAGGCAGGGCAAGATTATTTCGATCAACTGAGCGAGTGCGGTGGCCTGATTTTCATTCTTTCCGTCCCCTTTTTCACAGATGCTGTGGTTCAAAAATCTGTTCCATATTTCATGGACTGCAAGACAGGCGGACATAGCGAGATCCTTCGGTGGCACGCTCATGGGAGCGGATCCGGCAGCTGCGGCTCTGGAAACGCGGAGAGTGAGGAGAAGGCGTTCCAATGGGATCCAGGTTCCGCCGAGACGGGCGATCTGGTCACTCCACTGTTGAAATTGGCGTTGTGTCTCTGCGTCCAATTCCGGAGCCAGACTTCCACCTATCTGCGTTCGCATGTCGGCAAGCATCTCCGCGAGGGATTTCTGCCTTGGATTTTCGAGATCCGCAGCGATATGTGCATCAATGGTTTCAAAGGCGGTAGTAAGTTGGGCAATTTCCGGAGAAGGGGAGGAAATTTTGAGCATAGAGTGATGATACGATTTTTCTCTCTCACCTCAAGAGCTGTCCCAGTTCCTTTTTAAACTCCTGTACGTCCTTGAATTCCCGATGAACAGAGGCGAAGCGGATGTAGGCGACAGTATCGAGCTTCTTCAATTCCCGCATGACATCGGTGCCGATCGTTCCGCTCGAGACTTCCTTGCGGTTTCCGCCCCACTTTTCTTCGAGCCGCGTTAGCAGACGGTCGATCTTTTCCTGCGTGATCGGGCGCTTGGTGCATGAAAGCCAGATGCCACGCTCCAGCTTGGTGCGGCTGTAGGGCTCGCGGGTGCCGTCACGCTTGATGACAATGAGGTTCGAGAGCTCCTGGCGCTCGAACGTGGTGAAGCGGTGGTTGCACTTGGCACACTCGCGTCGTCGTCGGATTGCCCGTCCCTCCTCCGCGATGCGCGAATCAATCACAGCCGTATCGGTGGTTTTACAGCGTGGACAGTGCATACACGCAAAGCTTACTCGGCTTTACGCAGCCTGAGAAAGGGACTCCCTGCTGCGATCGGCTGACTGCGTGAGGGCGCTTGCCGAAACGGTGCGCACTTTCCTGCTTTTGCTCCTCTTCATGAGTCGTGCGGCGATGCGGGCGACGCGTGGGCTGGTTTTCTCGTTCTTTGCCATGGACAGAGGGGAAACGAGGAGAGTATAGCACGAGGTGCGGCGGATGATTGCGACACTTGATATGCCATCGGCAGTGGGCATCTATGTTTGAAGAGCGAGGCGGTAGAAACGATGATTCAATTGATGAATGAGGTCTCGTATTGCGGGATCAGTTATCAATGTTTCGTAATGTGCGAGAAGGGCACTTTCCGTACCGATATGGAAAACGAAATTGCGTTCCAATTCGGGTGATGCACTTTCCTCCGTTGCCCCAAGCGCGAACGCCAGGAAGTCACGGATCGGTTTGGACTCGATACGATCCGCCAAGCTTGCGAAGTGTCGCCTGGCAAGGTCATTGTCAGTGGAATCGAGCGCGGCATGGAGCAAAGCGACGAGCCGTGGTGTGTGCTCCTCTGCGAGGCGCAGGTACCCTGCTTCATCCAGGTAGGACATGTTTCTACAGGATACCTCCCTGCCGCAATGTCCGTTTCTCTCCTGAGGAGAGGTCGATCACGGTGGATGGCGGCGTTGGGGGCAGGATTCCGCTGTCGATGATGAGATCCGGCTGGAATGCCATCGCCGCGAACTGCCGTTCGACTTCCTGCGCCGAGTAGGGATTGGGTTCCCCGTGAACATTGGCGGAGGTGGTCGAGAGAGGGCGACTGAAACGGGTGGCCAACTCCATGGCAAGGGGATGAGAAGAAATGCGGATGGCGATGGTGGGGATGAGGGATTGGGGATGAGTGATTGGGACGACGAAAAGTTTTTCTCGAGCAGTTTTTTTGATGGGGAGAATGAGAGTGAGGGGACCCGGAAGATGGCTTTGGGCCAGCCCTTCGGCGCGGTCGTTCCACGAAACGTACTTCTTCGCTTCTTTGATCGAAGGGAACAGCGCGCTCACGGGCTGGTCTGCAGGGCGGTTTTTTATCGCGAAGAGTTTTTCTACTGCAGCAGGATTGGTGAGATCACAGGCAAACCCGTAGCAGGTCTCGGTGGCGTGGGCGACGATGCCACCTGATGAGAGGATGTTCAGAGCCTGATCGATGGCCTGTGGAGACGGAGGAAGAACGAGCAGGGGTATCGTAGGTAAGGGAGGTAAGGAAAGTAAGGAAGGTGAGAAAGGAAAGAAAGATGTGAAAGATGGTTCATGCAAAAAAGTCATGTTGTTGTCGCATACTCGCTCAGAACATCTTCGATCTTCTTTTCCAAAATCGTCGACATGTTGATCGTGAGCGGGAGCGGGATCAGTTGGCCGCCGATTTTAAGCTGTACTTTCTCCTTGCCCGGAAATGTCTCGAGTACGTGCTTTAAATCAAGCAGGAGTTTCTTGGGCGCGCGTTCCGGAAGCTCGATCGTGTGGATGGAAATCTCGGTGGAGTAGGTTTTGAGCTCCGTCGATTTTTTTTTGGGCTTTGCCTCTTCTGTTGCGGGGTTCGGAGCCTCGGTGTCCGTGAAACCCACTTCCTGCAGGAGATCCGTAATCGGCATTCCCTTCAAGATCCATGCGCTTAAGGGTCCGTAGAAGTCATTCGTTTGCACAGTCTCACCCACTATTACAGTTGCGCCGGCAATGACGTTTCCCTCCTCATCCACCAGATCAATCTCCTCCGATTCGTCGAGGCGCTTGCGCATGATAGAGAGGCCATGGCGCGCCTCTTCCTCATCAAAGAATCCTTCTGCCCTTGCATGCACGATCATCGTGGAGAGGACGGCACGCTTGAGGGCATCGACGCGAATCTGGAGTTGCCCGGCTCGCATGTCCACCGTTCCTCCCACGACGAGCACCGAATCAGGGAGCTCCAACAGCTGGGCGAATTCGGCGTAGACGCGCGGGAAGAGCGTCACTTCGATTTTCCCCGTCGGGTCCTCAAGCAGGATGACGGCCATCGTTTCGCCTTTCTTGGTCGTGATGCGCTTGATGCTCTCGACGAGGCCGGCGATTTTCACCTTCTTGCCGCTGTCCTTCGCAGTCAGGTCGGCAATGAGTTGCGCCTTCTTGCCGATGTACTTCTTCAGTCCCGCAAGCGGGTGGCTGCTGACGTACATGCCGAGCGTCTCTTTCTCCCACTGGAGTTTCTCAAGCGAGGTCGCTTCGGGCACCTTCGGGAAATCGATCTTCGCATCATCCATGCTGGCGCTCGTCGCAGCGAAAAGATCGTGCTGCGCCGCAGAAACATCCCCGCAGGATTTGGCATAGTTCACGATATGTTCGTAGTGCTCCACCAATGTTCGCCGCTCCCCGAGAGAATCGAATGCGCCGGATTTGGCGAGAGCCTCAAGAAGTTTTTTGTTGAGGACCTTCGACGGAACGCGGTGAGCGAAGTCTTCGATCGACGCAAATTTCCCTCCCGCTTCGCGGACGGCGATGAGCTGCTGCACCGAGCTGTCTCCGATGCCCTTGATGGCGCTTAAGCCGAAGCGAATAGATCCCGCCTTCGCGCCTTGCGCTTCGGCGGGCAGACCTTTCTGAGCGGTGCCGCGCAGGAATTTGGCTCCTTCCGGCGGAATGGCGGTGAAGTGGCGAAGCGATTCGTTGATGTCCGGCGGGAGCACCTGAATGCCCATCTGGCGGCACTCCTCGATCTCGATCATCACGCGGTCGGTGCGCTGCGCGTCACTGGAGAGAAGCGCCGCCATGAATTCCGTTGGGAAGTGAGCCTTCAAGTACGCGGTTTCAAACGCGATGCGCGCATAGCCGGCGGCATGCGCCTTGGGGAACCCATAACCTGCGAACGGCAGGATGACATCGTCGAAAATCTTCTCTGCCAGCGCCTGTCCGTGTCCTTTCTTCGCCGCTCCCGCGATGAACTTGTCCCGCTGCGCATCGAGCTCTTTCTTGATTTTTTTCCCGATGGCGCGCCGCAGGAGATCCGCTTCTCCCAATGAATAACCGGCGAACACGCGGGCAAGCTGCAGGATTTGCTCCTGGTAGACGCCGATGCCGTAGGTCTCGCGGAAAATGGGTTCCACGTCCGCATGGAGGTATGCGACCTGTTCCCTGCCGTGTTTGCGCTTGATGAAGCTTGGGATCCATTCCATGGGTCCCGGGCGGAAGAGCGCCGCCATCGCGGTGATATCGTTGAATGTCGTGGGAATAAGTTGCTTCAAATACCGACGCATCCCGGCAGATTCCAGCTGGAACACTCCCGTCGTGTCTCCGCGCTGCAGCAGCTCGTACGTGGCTTTATCGTCGAGAGGCAAATGCGCCATATCGATCTGCATGCCGTAGAGACGCCGGATGATCTCCAGCGTGGTTTGGATGACCGTGAGGTTCGTGAGCCCCAGGAAGTCCATTTTCAGGAGCCCTAGTGTCTCCAGCGGCTTCGCTTCATATTGTGTAATGATGATGTTTTCGTCCTTGGGAGCGCGCTGGAGCGCGGAAAAGTGCACGGTGGGCTCCGGCGTGATGATGACGCCGCACGCGTGCACCGAGACATGGCGCGCTTTTCCCTCCAGCTTGAACGCGGTGTCGATGATCTTTCGGTAGGTTTCGTTGGCGTCGTAGGCCGCCTTCAGTTCCGTTGTTTCCATGGCGTCCTTCAATGTTGTGCCGGGCCGTTCGGGGATGAGCTTCGCCAGCGCATTCATTTCGAGGAACGGTACGCCGTAGGCGCGACCGACGTCTTTCACGGCCGCACGGGCCGCCAGCGTTCCGAACGTGCAAATTTGCACGACCCGGTCATTGCCGTACTTGTCGCGGACGTATCCCAGCACTTCATCTCTCCGCGTATCGGCAAAATCCGTGTCGATATCCGGCATCGAGATGCGCTCGGGGTTGAGGAACCGCTCAAAGAGAAGTCCGTGTTCCAGGGGATCAAGCGTCGTGATGTTCAGACTGTAGGACACGATGGACCCGGCAGCCGATCCGCGCCCGGGTCCCACGGCAATCCCCCTCCGCTTCGCCTCGTTGATGAAATCGGCCACGATGAGGAAGTATCCGGCGAATCCCATGCTGTTGATGACGGAAAGCTCATGTTTCAGACGCTCCTTCTGTTCCTGCGTGGCGTTCGGGTACCTCTGCGCGAAGCCTTCTCCCGCGAGGCGGGAGAGCTCGGATTCCTCGGTGGTGCCCTTCGGTACCGGGTAACGGGGGATGCGGTACTTTCCCAATTCCAGAGCGACGGAGCAGCGGTCGGCGATCGCGCGGGTATTCGCAAGCGCTTCCGGAACGTGGGCGAATGCCTGCTCCAACTCTTCAAACGGGCGCATAGAGAAGTCGCTGTCGCGCATCGAGAAACGTGTGGGGTCGGCGACGTTCGCGTTCTTCTGGATGCAGAGCAGGACGTCGTGTGCCTCGCTGTCCATCGGACGGCAGTAGTGGCTGGAGCATGTGGCGACCAGAGGGACATTCAACTTCTTTGCCCATGCGATGAGTTGTTGATTCACCTCGTTTTGTCCCGTGACACGCGGAAGATCCATCAATTCAAAATAGACGTTATCTTTACCGAAGAAAGATCGATAAAGCTCCGTGAGTTCCTGGATGCGTTCCCCATCTTCCACCAGAGCCGCCTGCGGAATGGCACCCGAGATCGGGCCCGTGAGGGCGATGAGTCCCTTGCCGTACTTGCTCAGGAGCTCGCTATCTACCCGTGGCTTGTAGTACATGCCTTCGAGGGCGGCCTGTGTGGCAAGCTTGAGCAAATTTAAGTAGCCTTCCTCGTTTTCCGCGAGCATGACCAAGGGGTAGCGCTTGGTGTCGGTTCCGGTCTCCCTGTCGAGGCGCGTGCGGGCAGCGACGTAGGTTTCGAGCCCGAGGATCGGTTTGAGCCCCGCCTTGTTTGCCGCCTGGTAGAACTCCACGAGACCGTAGACATAGCCTTTATCGGCTATGCCGACGGCAGTCTGGTTCAGTTCTTTCGCGCGTTCCACGATCTCTTCGGGGCTGGGAAGAGCCTCGAGGAGGGAGTAGGTACTGTGACAGTGGAGATGAACAAAGTCGGAGGCTTTCATGTGATGGATAGAGAGCGGGTATCCACGAGGAATGATAGAGTATCAGAATATCGGCGCACTGCTCAGGAATTCCCCGTATGAATACTCTGCCTGATAGACCGTTGCTCCCTTTTAGATCCCGGCGGCATTTTTGCATTTTTCCGCTACGTTCTCATCGAGAGCCGCTCCATTCACATACGGAAAACACTCATCCGCGAAGATGATCTTTAAGATACGGTCCAGCTGTTCGTTGCAAGGACGGAAGATGCAGGAAGTACGCAGGAACGCCGCATAGTCACGTACGAATTTTCGCAGTCCCTTGTCGGAAGTCTGCACAGCCAGCGCGAGCTCGCGCACCTCCTTGCGAAGCGGCGTGAGCGTCTCGATGACCCGGAGAGGAGCATCGATGGTTTTAGCAATCTGTGTGCTCTCCTCTTTGGCTTGGCTTACGCTGAACTTTTGAAGGTACTGCTGCACATCCGAACGCGCGCCGAGCAGCCAAAAAAGCATGTTATTTTCCATATTTTCCGCGGCTTCCCGCTCAGGCGTTCCCTCGGGCAATTGATTGGCATTGCGCAGATAGGCGGGAGGAAGGCGCTGGTTGCCCCATGCATTCCACAGGATTGAGAGTTTCGGCATGAGGACGAGTTCATTTGGCGAGAACGAGAAGGGTCCGCGACGCGCCCAGAAGGCGATGCCCTCGGGGAGTTTCTCGTCTTCCGCAAGGCATCCGTTCTTCACTTGGTGTTTTCGTTTGTCACTCGCTCCTCCTCCGAAATTCGAGAGATCCGTTCCTCCTCCACCCAGACGCTGCTCCAGATTCACGATGGTGTCTTTGACCGTTCCAATGTCTGCGATTGCGGCATCCCGGTCATTGATCAACTTCTGCAGACTCTCAATTTCCTTCGTGATGCCGTCGGGGACACCTGTGCGGTTCTGCAAGACCGAGAGGTCGCATCCATACCCGACACCGGTTGGCGGCAGATAGTCGGTACTGAAGGGACACGGTTCCCCTTCATCTGCTCCCCCCGTTTCCGTTGATGTGCAGCCTGCCTGCACGCAGGCGTAACGCCGCTTGAAGGCAGCTCCCCTTGCGCTTATACATTTAGAGTACCCTTCATCATCCGCCACCTGCGTGCATGTGGTATCCCGTTCGCCTTTCTCCACATCGCCCGGGCAACACCAGTAGGGCGGCGGATCAAAGCCGTAGAGTGATCCCTCTTCCTCATCCACATACACGGGGTCCCTCGCGCCCAGGAGCAGTGCTTTATACCGGTTATTCAGATACCGCTGCATGGAAATCAGCTTCACCGCCTCCGCAATGCGCCCCGCATCGAGGGCATCATTTTTCCGTTTCCTCGCCCGTTCCATCCAGCCTTCGATGATGAGCGTATCGATACGCAGGCACGGCGAATTTTCGGTCATGTCCTGTTGCTGTTCCACGATGCGCAGATCCGTATCGACCGTGAGCAAGATGGCACCGGTGATTTTATCGAGCCAGAAGAGCTTGAGTACTCGATCAGAGGAGGAATCACTGCCGCCTGCGGCATCCAGCCCAGCGCGTACACGACGAACCACTCGTTCCAAGTAGGGCGAGACCGGCTTCAAGTCGGCGTACTGATCTCCTGCAGCGTTCGCCGTCGAGGCGATGGAGAGCGCAAGAATGCCGGCGAGGAGAATGGGAATATGTTTCATTCCAACGATGAAGATGCAGAAGCGGCGCAGAAATCAGGTTTCTCTGTCGCGATACGCGGACAGGTACTAAGCGGGAATTTTGTTTTTTCCATTGAGTTCAATAGCTGGTTGCCCGTGCGCAGCGTGTCGGAAAGGGCGGTGCCCGCCCACGAGAGGTAGCGCGTAAGCAGCGAAGTGCCGATGCGCGTGGCCATGCCCTGCGTCATGCGCTGCAGCGAGGCAGTCGGCGTGTCGTTTTCTTCAATTTGCGACGCGAAACTGAGAACCGTCGATACGTAGTCACTGGTGGGAATATTCAGCCTGCGCTGATAGTCGAATTGACAGAGGATTGGGGGCGTGGAAGAGGGAAGTCCGTTCAACTGGCAGAGCGCGCGATCCAGCGTTTCCACGAGCAGGCGCGGATTGTAGGCGGGCGTGAGGGGGGGCGAGATGGCGGGCAGCGTAATCATTCCGCCTGCCTGGGAATTTTCGAGTGCGCAGGAATCCCAGGGGAAGGATTCATCGCCCACGACCAGTGCCATGCGGCCCGGAATGACGCGCGACTGCTCAATAGACTGCTCAACGCACTGGCCGATGTAGCAGAGATTGTTGCCGATGGTGTTTTCGTACTTCGTCGGGCATCCGGGAGTGCAGGCGCCATTCAGTCCTTCCATCATCGAGAGGATGCGGCTATCCAAGCGCGCCATCCCTTTTGTCATTCCCTCACCCGTCAGATCATAGCAGGACGGCAGATCCTTTCCTGACTCCCTCTCCCAGTTCCTGAGCGCTTCTTCAATTTTGTCTTTGATGCCCACGGCAGCGAAATCGGAGCAGGCCTTCTCTCCGAAGCGCTTACAACTCACATTCGTCAGTCCGCTCCTGCATTCCTCCAGCGAGAGATCTGCTTCATCCAGGATGCCATCTTCTGCGAGTACGCGACAAGAAACGGTATAGGCCTCCGCTTCATGGGCACAGCATCGTTCGACGGTATCGAACAGATCGGTGTGCATCTGCAGATTGCACATTTGCTGGGCATGGACGAGTTCATGAAGCACGTTGAAGCGAAGGAGGGAGCGTGGGGAAGTCTTGTTGAGGCAGATGTGGATCACTCCCTCATCATTCTTGGGGTCCGTTACCGCCGAGGCATCGTTCGCACAGCTATCCTCACACGCAATATCCAGGGAACACGGGCTGCACGGCGTTTGACCCTGGGAACTGAAAGAGGACTGCGTGAGAGCCTTGCCCGGGATCCTCCACCAACCCGTGCGACAGATATCGGGGCCGGATTCCGTAAGTTGAACGGGCTGTTTGGCTTGTGAGGGTTTGCACGCCGCCAGCACGATGGAACGGGGGTCTTTTTCTTTCAATTCCTCGTTGCACTGGTCGGAGCGGAGCGGGCGGCAGAGGTAACCATCGCGCGCGAAGGGCAGATGGCACAAACCTCCTTCCTGCTCCGTGGGTTCCTTGGGAGGGTCTTCGTACCTGCCTCCGGGACGGATCGAGAAGCGCTTAACGACCGTGCAGTACGACTCGCCAAGCTTGTTGGAATCGCAGTTCTCCCCGCCCAGGATGCCGATTGGCACTGATCCCAGCATGAGCCGCCATCCCAGCCCCACATCTCGCTTGATCGTTCCATCCACGTTTTCCGCCATCATCCAGACAATCACGTTCGGTGGTATTTCCAGTCTGCGGAGGGGGAAAATGACGATCTCTCCCTGTTGGAGAGGAGGATCGAATTCGAGAGCGGTGGAAGGCAGAGCATCGCGGAGGGCGCGGAGCTTCTCCTCTACGTTGCATGAACGCTCCTCGACGGCCTCAAATAATTCCGTGCTTCCTTTGGTTTCGCGGCAAGGCTCCTTGTCGAATGCAGCAATCCCGTAGCGATAACGGTTCACAATTGCTGCAGGTGCCTCCGTTCCCAACGCGGAAGCGAGATTGTCGTACATTCCGTCCGTGACGCCATCCGGGCGGGGAATCGCCCGCACAAGTGGAAACACCTCGGGGGTCAGCAGAGTGTCATCCTGGCTACGCCAGAAGTTCCTAATGGTGAGCGTGCGTTCCGCGATGGTGAAGACTTCGCCCATATTTCCGCTCACGCCTGTTTCGTAGCCTGTCGCGATGAACTGTAGATCCGTCGAGAGTGTGCGTGTTTCGACGATGTCTCGCCCCCAGTCGCGGAACATCTGGTACGTCTGCGGGCAGCCATCGAACGTGCCGTTATACATCTCACAGAAGTCATCGAGCCGGGTTTCAAAGGCAGCCTTCACTGCTTCACGCATGTCCGATGTGTTTTTTCCTTCAGGGATCATCTGCTCCTGTTCCGCCAATCGGGCGACGTAGTCGATGATCTGCTCGTCGGCGCTCTCCAGCGCGATCTCCTGGAGCGTGACGTTGTGCATGTTTTCGTAGAGTTGCAGGCCGCTCAGGTTCTGTGCGTGCGCGCTCGTTGCGGTGAGCAAGAGCAAAGCGAAGCCGGTGCAGGCGATGAGGCGGTTCACTGAGACAAATCGCGAAGCGGATCCTTGGCGTTCCAGATGCGTGGCAGGCAGGCGCTGGCCTCCGCGCCGAGCGCAAGCGCGTTACGGATGTCGATCGAGGCGCGCTCGATACACTGGAGTTCCGTATGAAGCGGCAGCAGACGACTCAAACCGGCAAGCACGGCGAGTGAGCGATTGAGGGTGGGCCGGGCTACCGCCAGCTCCTTCACAATTGTCCTGTCCTCTTCCGATACTTCCGCGATGAGTTGTGAAAGCGTGATGTCCGCGGACTCTCCCTGATCTTCTGCTATGCTCTCAAGCTCTTTGAACGCGTCCGGATGGAGGAAGTACAGCCGTTCCTCGAGAGCGCACTCGTATGCGCGCAGGAACTCCAAAAGCACGGAACTCATTTCCCATTGGCTGACAGAGGCGTTCTTCCAACCGGGGAGCTTCTTCGCGAGCTCCTGCAATTTGGGTCCGGCGGGCAGCACGTCATTTCCCGTGGCCGCAGCGCACTCCGGCGCGCGCACGAACGATTGGATGTGCTCCTCGATGACAGCCGCCGCCTCATCGTGGTAGGACTTCGGCCACTGTGCAAAATTCCCATCCATGAAAGGTAGTTGCGCGTAACTCTCTTCGAAACGGGAACAGGGAGTGAGAATGGAATTCTCTTTCTCGCGCTTCATGAGCACATCCACGCTCGTCGCAGTGATTTTTTTTGAGTCGGCGATCATACCGGCGTAGAGCGCTGCCAGCAGCAGCAGCAGGACAACGAGGCCAATGATGCGTGGTGAGCGGGATGGCATTATTCTGCGTTGACGGGGGGAGCTTCGTCACAACTGGCGATGAAACAAGGGATGCGGTACAGCGTGCCGACAAGCTCGGCGGTCTTGCGCAGAGAGTTCATCAGCGGCCAGCGAAATTCCTGCAGGAAAGCATCCATTTGCCCCGAGAGCTGGAGCAGGGAACGATACGAGGCGTCATATTCCGTCGTCAGCTTGAGCATGTCCTTCTCGCGCTCCACCATACCGTCCCGGACAAGGCGGCAGTAGGTGAGCAGATCGGCCTCCTCCACCTTGCTGCGTTCCGCCGCCAGGAGGTGGCAGCCCGGGAAGGTTTTTCGTTTTTCCTCGATACATCCGGGCACGGTCACTGTCACTTCCTGCGGCTCGGCACTCTCCTGCCCCAGTGAATTCTCGACGATCTTGCAGACGATCGTAGAACGGCACTTCAGAGCGCGGTAGGCCTGCGTGAGGTAGGGCACCAGATCCGAAGTGGATACCCGACGTGTTTCGAAGATGCCTTTGCGCGCGGGGAATTCGCTTTGGTCATTCATCTGCGTATCGCTCCATTCCGTATCTTCGTAGCCAGGCGAGACCGAACGCCAGATATCTTCTTTCTCCTTGATCCACGGGATGCCGTCTCCGTCGAAGCGAACCTCATTGAGAGGCGCATCCTTTGCCTTTTTCTGGCCGAAAAGGACGCTACGGTACAGGCGCTGTTCCTTGGACAAGGTTTTTTCCACCAATGCACGGCATAGTGCGACATCAGCGTCGACGACAGGTTCCGACAGGCCGATAGCCGGAAAGGCAAACAGGAGGAGAGTGAGGAGCCAGAGGAGGAGGGGGCGACGGATCATCGTTTACGGGGAAGCGCTGTTTTGCTGGAAGCGGGTGGTCGGGAGCGTGATGGGAGAGGGAATGTTGAAGGACGGCAGCATGTCAGCCGGCGTGACGGTGTAGGGGAAGGAGCTACTGCTATTGCCGGGGATCGTTTCCTTCCTCAGCCGGTTGCGAAGTTTTACGAGATCTTCTTTTCCCGTGTCCTCCTCTACTCCTTCCACGCGCCAGCCCTCGCGCGCGAATGTTTTTTCAACATTGAGGACCTGGCATGCCCAGTCCTCGCGCGGGCAGAGCGGTACGGCGGTCGGGGGAACGAGATTCGTACTCGGAAGCGCGGCAGCCGCCGTCGCATCTTTGAGTGCAGCCGTTCGCAACGGGCCACGAGATTCCACGTCCTCCCACAATTGAACGGCAGGGCGGGCTCCGATACGGGTAAAGCGTTCCAACAGGTCCATTTCCACATGGATGCACGGCATCACATCCAAACTCTGGCAGTCCCATTTTTTGTCCGGAATATCCTTCTCCGGATACTCTACGATGCTTTCCCAGAATTCCTTATACGTCTCATCCATTTCCGTGATGATCTTCAAAATGCGGTCCATCACTTTCTCTATTTCCGGCGGCAGATCCGCAATGGCCGGATTGACTTTGGAAGGGGAGGACAGGTGAATGACTTTCGTCGGGAAGAGGGTATCCAGGACTTCCTGGTAGATGGATGGCACGGGGGGGAGATCCGGCAAATTACTCAGCTCTTCCAGCTGCTTCGAGACTTGTGCGAGATCCTCATAGTAAGCGGGCGGGTCGAAGAGGGATTGCTTGAGCCGGATCTGGATGGGGGTCAGGATGGGCAGCAGGACAGTCCCCGTAGAGACCCGCAGGGCAGTGAAGTCGTATACGAGATCCGGAAGCATTTTGACCGACAGACGCGGGAGTTTTTCCTCCTCAAGATCGTTGGCCGGAGGATCATCGATGTTCAACATGAGATCGCGCGGGTCGGCTGGTCCTGGCATCCAATTGTCGAGAAAGGAGTAGGTGGGTGTCGTGAAACGATCGTTGCGGCACCAGGGCATGTTCGTCCGGTCGTGGAAGACGCGATAGTTCTGTTGGATTTTTTCCCACTTCGGCTTGAGGTCGAGACTCTGCTGCCGAACGGCGGCGTAGCGTTCCCAGGCTTCCAGATTTTCGGTCAGCCACTCGCCGATCGCACGCATCATCGTGCTCTGATAGGTGAGCAGCCGCCCGATGTATTTGGCCAATTCCCCTCTGAGCGCGCGCACCTGATCAATACGCTCCGCGTAACTCTCGAGCTTCTGCGCGGCCATCTCCGCTTTCGTTTTCGCCTCACCTTCCTGTTCCTCGCCCCAACGCTTCCAGCCTTGCGCGAGGGCACGCAATTCCACGGGCGAGGCAAGCGGAACGACGAGCGGCACAGGCTCCTCCCGCACGTGGATGAGCAATCCATTCTGCAGATAGGCGCTCACTTCGGAGAGCAGATCTTCGGGCGAGGAGTGGATCTGGATGTCGATGATTTGCTGATTGACCGGTCGCGAGTTCTGCGAACTGGAGCTCCGTGGAGTCAGGAACGGATCTGACAGATTCAGTCCCACGGAAACCGGGGTCGGCAGAATGAGACGGAGAACGGAAGACGTGAAGAGTTTGTGGGCCTGCGTCTGTTGTTCCTGCCACCATTCCGTGATCACGCGGCGGCCAGGATTGTACGTGTTCACCGAGTCGTCAGTGGAGCGGATCAAGCTGCCGCTTGAAAACGGCCGCCCTTGGTCCAACTGAGCCGTGGGCATGATGTCGGTATTGTCCAACTGCAGGAGCGGAAAGAGATTGTCTTTGGGTGATTCCTGGATTTTCTTGCCATTCAAAAGAGAAAAAGCGTCGCTGAAGTTATTCACCCACAAATCCTTGCGCGTGTCGCGAGCGGCATCGTGCTTGTAGGCGGGGTCCGGCAGATTGGAGTTCTGGCCGTACTCCCCCTTGCCGAGTTGCGTTTCCTTCATCTTTCTAAATCGTTTTTCCTCCTCTTCCAACATGATCACGCAGCGGTAATCCGGGGGATTGGTGCGACGAAGCTTCGGATCGAATTCCTCGTACCGGCAGTAGCAATCAACCGGCACATCGTGTCGCTCGGTGTCATCTCGCGGCACGGCGGGCACAGCATCGCGGTTATAGCTGACAAGGTAACGTCGATAGATCGACACGTACTCCCGGCTGTTGGGGGCGTTCTTGCCTTTGCGGCATCCTGTCTTGTCGAGATCCGCCGGCACTTCGCCGTTAAAATCGAACCCCGGGTTATTGCGGTCAGGGAGGCCGTCTCCGTTGCAGTTGATGCAGTTGCGTTCAGGATCGTTCTCGCGATCGTCCACGATCCCATTGGAGCAGCAGTAGAGCATTTCATCCACATGGCACACGACGTCCGCATTGGGAAACATGTCTTGCAGGATGATATCCACGGCCACCCATCCTTCATCGCCCGGTTGGCACCAGTCACCGTTATCAACGTTGCGACACGGGCTGGTATCTTCCATGGTCTCGAAGAGGATCAAGTTGCCGTCGGCGTCCCACTCTTCGGCAGTGCAGGACTGATGGCGTCGTTGCCAGGCATTGAGGTCGGCGCACAGCTGCCGGCATTCATCCGGATTTCTGCAGGGCGGTTCCGTCGGACACTCGCGAATGTAGGGATAACTGTTTCCACATTCGTTCACACGGCATACGGTGGACCAGCCGGTTGCCAGACCCGACCTTGGGAAAACAAAGCCATCTTCCAGTGCTCCGGTCGTTTCGTTGCGCTTCGCGAGGCCTGCCGCCGCCACTTCCGGCATCAATTTGTCATTGTCCATGACAATGCCCTTACGACCGGGAGCGCCCATGACCGTAGGAATCTTTTCTTGCACATGCTGGTTGAAATCCCACCCGCCGCACTGGGCGCTTTCGAGATCCCCCCGCACTTCGCCCACATTCTGCTGCACGGCGGTAAAATCTACGGGTTCGTCGATTGTGATGGCGCTTGCAGTACGTGCAAGGAGAGAGGCCGCCATCAGCAGACCTGCTACAATGAGGAGGGGGATTTTCAAGCGCACATGCATTGTGGCCGGTATCGTACCACGTTAGGGATTGGGGATTAGAGATTAGGGATTGGAGAGCTTGAATACATTGCGAATGAGACTCTGTCATTGTTCAACTCCATTCATTTGCGTCCGATGCTTGCCGGTGTACCTTCCCTTATCCACGACAATGCGTGGCCTCCTTTATTTCTGTTTCTCTCTCAAAGCATGTTTTCTCTCAATCGTGTGCACATCATCGGCTACCAGACGCAATCCGTTGAGATTCGGCAGACCCCCGGCGGGACGAGTGTCGTCGACTTGAATTTGGTCGTGCCCTATTCCTTTCAGTCCGAGAAAGGGGAGGCGCTGCAGGGACGCGCGTTCCACACAGTGACGCTCTGGGGTTCCATGGCGGATTTCGCCGGCCAGTACGTCCGTCCGGGTTCGCAGATCTTCATCGGCGGACGACTGCAGACGGATTCCTGGGAGGACCAGACCACCCACGAAAAGCGCAGCAAGACCAAAATCGTGGCGCTAGACATGATCCTGCTCGATCCGAAGGATGGGCAGCAGCCGACGCCCGAAGGCGCCAAGCTTACGCTGGCTGCGGTGAACCGCGCCGATATCGTCGGCAACGTCACGCGTGATCCGGAAATCCGCACGACGACCGGCGGCAAACAGGTGCTCACGCTGGGGGTGGCGACCAATGACCGCTGGAAGGAGCGTTCCACCGGCGAAGTCAAGGAGCGTGCGGAGTTTCACAATGTCGTGATCTGGGGGGCGCTCGCCGAAGAAGTGGGCAAGATCGTCCGCAAGGGCAGCCGCGTCTTTGTCTCGGGCCGCGTGCAAACGAGGAGCTGGGAGACGCAGCAGGGCCAAAAACGTACGACCACCGAGATCGTTGCCGATCAGTGTGCGTTCCTGGGCGTGCGCAACGCCGCAGCGCTTGAAACCGTGGAAACGAGCGCGCAACGGCGCTCCGCTTCGCGCTCGCAGGGAGCTCCTGCCGCTGCCTCACAGGCCGAAGCTCCGGCATCGGCGGATATCCCCGAGATCCAGTATGCCTCGGAGGTGAAAGTCGAAGATCTGCCGTTCTGAATTTTTGACTTTCGTAAAGTGATACGGCTTCGCAATTTAAATGCTATTTGGATTTTCGTAATTTTCGCTTCCAGATGCGGTTTGCTACGCCGTTATTCCTATCATTTTAATTGCAACTTGGTATGAGGATTCTGCGTTCACCCGTTTTTTGTCCGTACGGTATTGACCCACACTGGAGTGAGGAAGAGGATGCTTTTCCTATGATAAATTCCCCTCTCTCCGAAAATTCCCCGTTTCCTCTTCTCGGATCCCGCTTCGGTTCTTCGGATGTCAATATTCTTGGTCTCAAGAAGGAAAGCGAACTCTATATATTTCTCTATGACAATGAGAGCCGCGCCGAGGCGCTCCGCCAACTCGGTCGCTTCGCGAGCAATTCGGAACTGAGTTTCAGCTGGTACGACGCTGCGGTTCTCTCGCAGAGAATCCGACTGGAGGCTCAGAAAGTTCAGGAGCAGGCTCAGGAGGCCATGCGAGACAACAGACAGTGGCCAACTTCCGATTGACATGCTCAAGAGATCTGCGGGCTTTTTTCATGCGCCGAGGGAGCCACAGGTTTTTCTGTGGGCGTCGATCATGGCTTCGGTGCCTACTTCAACGGTGAACCGGATTTCCCGATGAGGCGCATCTCCAGTTCGAGCGGCAACTGTGTTCGGGTGCGGATCGTTTCAATCAGCGTGCGGGTATCTGCGAATGTCCCATCCCCCGCATTGACGAGGAAGTTCGCGTGCCTGTCACTCACCTGCAGGTTGCCCACTTTGCATCCCTTGAGGCCGGCCGCTTCGATCACCTTCCATGCGGGCGTGCCATCGGGCAGCGCCTTGAAGCAAGAACCGGCCGTGCGTGTGCAGGGTTGAGCGACGGAACGTTTTTTGAGCAGCGTGCCAATATCCTGTTCAATTTCTCCTGCTTTGCGCGAAGGTACGGAAAGCGTCGCCTTCCAAATGAGTGGACAGCGTAAAATTCCCCCCACCCTCGCTCCCTCCCCCGATGGGAGAGGGAGGTTTGACCAATGTTTGAAAATGCTTTCTCTGTAAGCAAACCCGCACTCTTCACGGGAGAGCGGTTTCCATTTCCCTGCAAGAAAAACGGTTACGGTCTGCACGAAGTGGTCGATCCACGTGCCCTGCGGGCACTGTCCGGCATTGCCAAAGATCGCGCCTCCCACGGTTCCCGGAATGCCGGTCAAGGGCGAGAGATCCAATCCGCACTTGGCGAGGTGTGTCACGACGGTGGCGAGGGATGCTCCGGCTTCCATGCGCACGGTGTTCCCGCTCACTTCGATGGAAGATGCCAGTATATGCACGACGAGCGCCTCGATGAGCCCATCCGCAAAGATCGTGTTGGAACCGGCGCCCAGCACGATCATCGATACCCCCTTGCTCCGCGCGAATTGCCATGCCTCTTCCGCATCTCGCTGGGTGTGCAGTTCCGCGTAGTACCGCGCGCTGCCGCCGATGCGCATGGTTGTTTTGGGTCCGAGGGGGATGAGTTCCTGGATCTGCATACTGGATACAGTGTACAGAAGCGGGAGGGATCCTTTCCCTTTTTGCGTCTCCCTTTTTCCCCTGATTCCAAACCGGGTGGAAAACCTATTTTTCGGCTTCGCTCGGTGCATTCGGCGGATTTTCCTCAGGGGTTCCATGCTCCTCTTCCTGCTCTACAAACTTCTGATGCCTCTCCGCGCGCATTTCGTGGAGCCTCGCGACCTCTTCGAAATGTGCAATCACAAATTCGGGATTCTGTCCTCCGATAACCGCAGGATCATTCGTCTCATTGGTCTTTCTCACCGCTTCTGCGGCATGAGTGAAGAGCGGTACGAGGTTTCCATGGATACGGGGATCGTCGATTTCAGAGGTAGCGAGAACACTGCTCCATTGTCCGAAGCGATTGGAAGCATTGAGGAGAGCTACTCTTCGTTCATCGAAGGCTTGAGTTCCCGCAAGCTCGTCACTTGTGGCCTCGAGCATTGTGAGCGCTTGCATCGAAAGGGGGAGTCCACGCTGCTCCAGGTCGAGGAGTTCCTTATCGAGTCCGGCCTCTGCGGCGTACCGACGCAGTACTTCCGATGAGGCGGGGGCATTGGGAACCTTCTTGCTGCTCGCGGGGGTGAAGACGGCAGCAATGGCTACTGTGGCCTTTGTCAGTGTTCCGAGCATTCTCCTGCGTGAGATCAAGGAAGCGTCAGGCTTTTCCGGGGAGAGAGACTCATTGGACTTTTCCATAGGAGGATCATGCTACCTCAGGCGTCATCAAGAGCAAGCCCTGTTACTTCTTCGAGAGGAATTGCGCCGTGCGCTCCATCATGTCGGCGATCTTCTGGGCGCGGGCCAGCTTCTGCAGGCGCGCGAGGGCCACGGTGAGCACGGCCAGACAGACCAATCCTCCAGCAATGAGCACGAGGTCAGAGGAACCCAATTCATAGCCCAGGACAGAGAGCACCACCTGTCCCAACGAAAAGACGAAAATGCCGAAGAGCGTTCCCACGCCCAAGGTGACGATGATGAGATGCGCGCGGTTTTCCTGGCTGTCTTGCGGGGCGCTGGCGAGTTGCGTCAAGAGCTCACTCGAGAGGATGACCGGCTCTTTATCCCACTGCTTGAAAAGCTGGAATACTTTGCGTTGGAGCACGAGGCCGACGAACGTGCGAAACGGCACCGATGTCTTACCGGTGATGATGGCCCGGTTCTGTTCGGTCCTGAGTTCGATTTCGAGATCGGCGGTTTCGGGCATGGGGTGAGGGGGAAACTTGCCTATTCTACGCCAAGATCGTCGGAAACCAGTAAACCGTTCGAGGAGTCAACACGATCCAGACATTGCAGGGCAGCTGCTACATCATTGTTCGTTTGTCTCCCGATTTCAGATAGGGTCACGAGCAGTTCCTTTGACCAAGACGCTTCTTGGCCATCTCGATGACGATTGACCACCTGTCGTGCTCTTGCCAACACCTGTTCTCCAAATCTTTTCATGACCCAACTCTCTCGCAGAGGATGGCCTGCTATTGGAGAATCATCCGGCAATTGTTCAGCTTGAGTAGACATGGGAGGAGGGGGGACAGAGAGAATCTTAGCACGGAGTACTCTCTACTCCTCTTCTCCCTTTTTTGAGACTTTCCGAAATTGACGGATTGAGACATTCCCACCTCCCTGCTCTTCAGATGCAAGAATCAGTCCATGATGTGCATCATAAGTAAACAACTGCATGACTTGGTTTCTCATCACACGGACAGTTACTTGCGGTGTTAACGTATTCCCTTTCGGAGATAATCTTGCAACAAGAGGAATCATTGGTTCCCCTACATTAGGGCCGGTCTTGAAAACGGTCCCCTGAGGGAATGCCACCGGTTCTCCATCCGCTCGCTCAAGTGATGCATCTTGCCGTAGCACATAAGGACTATCTATGAATACCGGTGTTCGATATTCAGGATGCATAAACGTGTGGGAAGAAAATGCGACCAGAGGGTATTGTATCTATTTTTAGAGTGAGTCAAACAACATATCCTTGGCTTTCTTGGGCCAAAAGTCAGCCCAAAATGGGCGGATTCACAGCTTATTAGCGTTGGGCTACCCGGGCTGCTTCCAGCCGCAGAAGCGTCGTCTCCTTTCCCAGAGCCACGGCCACTTCAAATGCTCCGGGGCTATAGGGCAGGCCCGTAAGAGCAGCGCGGAGCGGCCAGAGCAATTGTCCCTGCGTCAGTTCCTCTACCTTGGCGCGGGCGAGCAGCTTTTCCTTGAGCGAATCGACCGTCCATTCATCCTCAGAAATCTTTTCCAAAGTTTTCACCAACACGTTCAGGATTTTCGGCAGCAGTTCCTTCGAGACTTTCTGTTTTCCGTTGGCGAGAAGATCCAGATCAACTTTCGGGTCCACATAGAAGAACGTGAGCATATCGGGTCCTTCCTTGAGAAAAGTTACACGTTCGTGAATGAGAGCTGCCTTGTCTTTGAAGTGGGCATCATGAGCGGCCTCGGGAAAGCGCTCCGCGGTGAGCATCTGCAGCCGGTCGGCGAATTCCGCCAGCGGAAGTTTGCGAATCCACTGGCCCTGCAGCCAGTCCAGTTTGGCCAGGTCGAAGATCGCCCCCGCCTTCTGCACGCGTCCCAGTGAAAACGCCTCGATCAATTCTGAAAGGGAAAAAATCTCCTGCTCCGATCCCGGATTCCATCCGAGGAGCGCGAGAAAATTGAGCAGTGCTTCGGGCAGGTAGCCTTTTTCGATGTACTCTTCGGCAGCCACATCCAGATTGCGCTTGCTCAGTTTTGTCCGATCCTTATTCAGGAGCAGCGGCACGTGCGCGTACTTCGGCGGCGTCCATCCCAATCGCTCGAAGAGCAGCAGGTGCTTGGGGGTGGAGCTGAGCCATTCCTCCCCGCGGATCACGAGGTCGATTTCCATGAGGTGGTCATCCACGACATGCGCGAGGTGGTAGGTGGGGAAACCGTCGCTCTTCAGCAGCACCTGATCATCCACAGTGTGCCCATGAAACGTTACTTCCCCGCGGATTTCATCGGTGTAGGTGAAGATGCGCTCGTGCGGGACCAAGAGTCGGAGCACGTGGGGTTCGTTGCGTGCAAGACGATCTTCAATTTCCTTCTTCGGCAGGTGCGCGCAGTGCCGGTCATACATGGGGGCCTGTTTGCGGGCTATCTGGTCTTCGCGCATCTTTGTCAGTCGTTCGGGTGTGCAGAAACAGGGATAGGCGTGGCCGTCCGTCAAAAGCTGCCGGGCGTACTTCTGATACAGCTCCAAGCGTTCCGACTGGATGTAGGGTCCCTTCGTTCCCTCCTCTGCAACGATGCCTTTGCGCATCATCACCCCTTCGTCCGGATCCAAGCCTGCCCAGTGGAGCGTAGAGAGAATGTTTTCGACTGCTCCTTCAACGCTTCGTCCCTGATCCGTATCCTCGATGCGCAGCAAAAAACGTCCCTTCATCTGCTTGGCGATGAGATAGGCGAAGAGTGCGGTGCGCAGTCCGCCCACATGGAGGAAGCCGGTGGGGGATGGGGCGAAACGGGTGCGCATCAAGAGGAATGTAGAATGAAGAATTTAGAATGTAGAATGGAGAGCGAAGGCTTACCTACAAGAAAAACCAGGTTCATTAATTCTACATTCTACATTATACATTCTTCAATTTGTTTAATTGGCCACTTCCACCGTGAAGGTAACCGGATCCACCGGTTTCTCGCTCTCTCCTACTTTGACTTGGCTGATGGCATCCACAACTTCCATGCCGTTCACCACATGCCCGAAGGGCGTGTGCTTCCCTACGAGCCACGGTGTGCCATCCGCCCGCGTGATAATGAAGAATTGGCTGCCGTTGGTATTGGGCCCTCTGTTGGCCATGGCGATCACTCCGCGCACAAGCGGGAGGGGATTACCAGCGGTTTCATCCTCGAATGTCGCACCGAACACACTCTCGCCGCCCGTTCCGTTCCCGTTGGGATCGCCTCCCTGGATCATGAAATCCTTGATGACCCGGTGGAAGGTGAGACCATTGTAGTAACCGGAACGGCCAAGTACGACGAAGTTTGTCACGGTCCTCGGAGCGCGGTCGGCATCAAGTTCCAATGTGACATCGCCCATGCTCGTTTTGAGAATCACCGTGTGTTTGCCGGTGAGGAGAGTTCCATCGAAGCCGGCGGGTGCGGGAGGGGTCATGTTTTCGGAGGCAGGTTCCTCTGGGGCAGGATTTTCGGCCGTAGGTTCGGCTGGAGAGGGATTTTCCGTTGCAGGCGATTTTTGCCACCCGCATCCAACGAGGAGTGCAAGCGCAAAAAGCGGGATGAGGAAGAAATAGTACTTTTTCATATGCAACCGCGGCAGGCTACGCGCCTCTTCGGGATCAGGCAAGTTGCCGTGCAATGACTTCGGCAATTTGTCGAGCGGCCTCGGGTCGGTGGAGTGTCTTGATCGCGCTTGCCATGATGCGGCGGGAATCCGTTGCCTCAATGAGATGGCGCACGGTTGGGACCAGTGATGCAGCGAGGCGTTCCTGATCCAGAAGGATGCACCCTCCGGATTTCACTGCGGCTTCGGCGTTGCGGCGCTGATGATCATGAGCCACGCCCTCCAATGGCACCAGGATCGCGGGCAGCCCGATCGCCGCAAGTTCCATGAGCGTGGTGGCGCCTGCTCTGCTGAGCGCGAGATCGGCAGCTGCGAACAAGTGCGGATATTCCTCGATGGCGAACGGGCACTGCCAGTATCCGGGTGGGTTGCCGATGACCGTTCCTTTTCCTTTGCCCGTGAGATGGACGATGTCGCAGAGTTCGAGCAGATCAGGGAGTGTGTGTGCCACTGCCCGATTGAGCGCCAGTGCTCCCTGACTCCCGCCGACCACAAGCAGTACCGGCCGCATGCGGGAGAGACCTGTCACCATCAAACCTCTCTGCCGCGATCCCGTGGCCATGTCTTCCCGCACCGGTGTGCCAGTGAACACGTCTTTCGGATGGTTCTTCCTCGTTTCGAATCCCTGGCAGATCGCCACCGCCCATCGGCTCACCATCCAATTCGCCCACCCGCTCACCGCATCCGATTCATGCAGGACGATGGGAATTCCCAAAGCATGGGCCGCGTGGCAGACAGGAACGCTTACGTAACCGCCTTTGCTGAATATGACGGCGGGTTTCAGCTGCTGGAGGAGCGAGCGGGCACTCCGCGTCGTGCGCAAAAACTTCCAGAGCACATTCCATGAAAATCTGGGAGCGTCGAATGGCGTGACCGGAAAACCCGCTTTCTCGACGAAGGAAACATCATCCGGTCTCGTGCTCACGATAAAGTGCATGTGTGCTTCCGGCAGACGCTCCCGTAGTGCATGCGCCACGGCAATCGACGGCGCAATGTGCCCGATGGATCCGCCGCCGACGAAGAGCACAGTGTGAGGAGACATGGCACGTCCGAGCGTTCCATCATACAGCGTCGGCTCCCTTATGCGCGCGAGAAAGAGGGGGTTCTTTTCTCCGTTCTTCGCGCGACAGCGGCAGCTTCCGTGGAATGCATGGAGATATTGAGCAGGACGCCTACGGCGATCAGCAGAGAGATGAGAGAGGATCCTCCATAGCTGATGAACGGGAGGGTGATTCCCGTGAGCGGGAAGAGTGCCAGATTCACGGCGAAATTAAGAACGGTCTGGAAGGCGATCCAGGTGGTGATGCCCGTGGCAACGAGAAAACCGAATCGATCAGGCGCCTCGCGGGCGATCTTGTACCCGCGCCAGATGAAGATGCCGAACATCGCAATGATGATGAGCAACCGGAAGAAGCCGAGCTCCTCTGCCATGGCCGCGAAGATCGTGTCGGCCTGCACCTCCGGGAGGTACCCGAATTTCTGCACGGATTTTCCGTAACCCACGCCAAAAGCTCCTCCGCTGCCGATGGCGATAAGCGCCTGCTTGATCTGGAAACCGATCGTCTCGGAAATCGATGGATCTTCGGGCGAGAGGAATGCGCGGAATCTATTGCGGATGTAGTCCTTCTGCAGGATCAGCGGCAAGCCGAGAATACTGGCCATCATTCCTCCCAGAATCACGTGCCCGATGTTGCCCCCTGCCACAAAGAACATCACGACCGCGATACTGGAGAGCACGAGAAAAGATCCCAGATCCGGCTGCAGCGCCACGAGAATCGTGCTCAAGCTCAAGAGCGTTGCGAATGGGACAAAGCCTTCTTTCCAGGTGCTGATCAGCTGTTCGCGTTTCTGCAGCCACAGGGCGAGGTAGAAGATGAGTGTGAGTTTGAGGAGCTCCGATGGCTGCAGGGAGAAAAAGCCCAATCGAAGCCAGCTCTGTGCCGTTCCGTACTCCGCACGCAGCCCGGGGATGAACACGGCGAAGAGCAGGAGCAATGTCGCTCCGAAGAGCGGAAATGCCAGCCGCTGCCAGAGGCGGTAGGGGAGGAGCATTACGATGCCCATCGCGCCGAAACCGAAGAACACGTGCCGGAAACTGCGCCAGAGATAGAAGGAATTGCTCGGCGCATCCCGGAGCCCCTGCGAGACCAGGCGTTGCGTGATCTGATAGCTCTCGAACACGCTCACGCTCGAAATCATGGCGAGGCCGAAGAGCGTGAGCACCACGGTAATGCCGAGGAGGAGGAAGTCCATCCGGCGGAACATGAGGCGCCAAGAATATCACCGTTTCACTATTGCCGGTGAGCGGTTTCTCATCGCTTTCCTTATTCCACGCAGGAATGCCCGGCGGTGCATGCCATTCATGGTGGGCAAAAGTGATCGCGCGCGAAGCGCGAGTTGTTTGATTGCGGAAATTTGTTTTCGGAAATCTGGAACTTGCCTCGCAAGTAGAACGAGCGACCGGCCAAGCGTTTCCATGCGCGCGAGGGACTGTTCCAGTGTCATGTGGTGGTGATGCAGTGCCTTCGCATCCGGCTCATAGAACAGGCGAATACCGGCTTGTTTCATCCTCATGCCCCACTCGATATCTTCCCAGCCGTAGAGCGTCATATCCTCACGGAAACGGAAGCGGTGCGCGACATCCGTAGGTACGCTTATGTGGCTCGTGTAGGTGAAATGTTCCTGGATTTTGGTCGGGAGAAATGCGTGCGCGTATTTCGCGATTTTCGGATATCCGAATTGCCAGCCGCTCCGTTCGAGCCAGCGCATGACCGGATTAATGCCGACAACGGGATCCCAGGTGACGAAGCCGAGGACGGCTATTGGGGATTGGGGATTGGGGATTAGAGATTGGGATGTCCGATGAGCGGCAAGGTGTTTTGCACAGACATCTCGCTCCAAAAGGATGTCGTCGCCGATGAAGAGGACATAGGGCGCATGCGCGCGCTTCACGCCAAAATTCCGCGCGACTCCCTGCTGGGATTTTGGAATTTCGAAGTAGCGGACGGTTTGGAATTGATAGTTGGTAGAGTTTCTGAAAAGAGTTGCCGTTTCGGGATCCGGACCGTCACTCACCACGATCACTTCCAACTCATCCGCGACGGTCTGCGCCTCCAGACACCTGAGGCAGAGTCTGAGGATATTCGGCCGCCGAAAGGTGGGGATGATGACGGAGAGGGACGGCATAGGAGCTTCTTAGCTGGTTAGCTTATTAGCTTCTTAGGAACAGGATAGTAGCTTATCAGTAAAAAAGAGTGTGGCTTTAGTCCACTCATCCTGTGTTTTGCAGATATGCTGGTATTTACATGCGCTGTCTCTTCCTCGATCTGGCCAGCCATCACGGTCTCCTCGCTTGTACAGAGGATGATGTGATCGCTGCATCCGAACCGGTCGATCACCGCATCGGTGATCACGAGCTCATTCCGCTTTTCGAAAAAACACTCCAGGCGGCAGGATGGAAGGCCGGTGATCTCACCCACTGTGCGTGCGTCATCGGCCCCGGGGGATTCATGAGTCTGCGTGTCGCGGTCGCATTTGCGAATACTCTCATCCACCAGCGGAGGATTCCGGGAGCGGGGATTCATTTGAGCGATTTGTATGCGGCAAGGGGCCCTTACCTGCCCTCATCCCTTTCTATTTCGCAAACCTCCATCCCCCAGCCCCTTCCTCTTTCTATTGCGCAAACCTCCATCCCCCCAACCCCCTTCCTCCCAGGGAGGAAGGGGGAGGTTGCTCCTTCAATAGCCATGCTCCCCCTCTCCTCGGGAGAGGGGGTCAGGGGGGAGAGGTTGAGTCTTAAAAAGGGGCTAAGGGGAGAGGTTGGGAAAAATAAGAGTGAGAAGGGGGGAGAGGATTTTCTCTGGCTCCATTCCACCAAGAAGCACGAGCTCTTCGTCCGTGGATTCGGTTCCTACGCATCTCTCTGGCCGGAGGCGGCGCATGTAACGGTCGAGGATTTTCTTCTTCGCGCAAAGGAGATTCGCGAATCTTCTCTGCGGTGGTGTGGTGAGCTCATTCCCGAGCACGAGGCTTTGTTTCAAGAAAAGAAACTCCAGCCGGTTACCCTGTGTCCTCTCGCGGATGTTCTTCCTGCGTTTCTCGGCAAACAGACGTTCACCGAAAAACTCCTTGAGCCGTGGTACGGAAGGGGATGGTAAATAATAATCCGTGAATAAACCCCCGGCTCTGCCGGGGGAATCCGGCTGGTTCTACCGTTCCGGCGTTTCTGATTGCCTGCTTTTTTACGCAAACCTCTA
>Ga0265297_10001467_pt1 | contig 55136 bp, 79 predicted proteins | sample Munlanlwell13791_FD_192502 | JGI IMG/M metagenome (GOLD analysis project Ga0265297, IMG submission 192502) | Leachate microbial communities from a municipal landfill in Southern Ontario, Canada - Leachate well 137-91 | ecosystem: Engineered > Solid waste > Landfill > Unclassified | place...
CTCGACGCCTGATGCAAAGTCGCCCGTTGAACGTGGCTGTCAACGATGACACCGAATTGGTCTTTGGCCCAACGCCGGATCAAGCCTACTGGGTTTCGATGCAGTACCAGATCATGCCGGAAGACTTCACCAACAATGCCGACACCCCGGTCATCCCGTCACGCTTCCACATGGCGATTGTGTGGCGCGCACTGCGCCACTATGGCATTTATGAGGCGGCCCCTGAAGTTGTGGCTCGCGCCGATCTGGCCTACAAGGAGGTCATGCTGCAGCTTGAGATCGACCAAGCACCTGAAGTCACTGTCGGCGGTGCCCTATGCTGAAATTCCCCCAGATGCCCGGGGTGGAGTACGAGCCTGTCGCGCTGGCCGGCGGGTTCGATCAAGTCACCTCTTCGCACCAGTTGCCGCCCGGGGCACTGCGCGACTGCATCAACTTTGCCTGCCGGCCACAGGGCGGGTACTACCGTATCCCGGGTTACGAACGCTTTGACGGCAGGGCCGAACCCCACCTTGCCGAGTTCATCCCTATCGGGATCAGCTTGCTGGCGGGCCATGTGCTGAGCGTCGGTGACACCGGCACCTTTGGCAACATCAACGGCACGGTTGCCTATGTTGATCCATTCGGTCAGTATGTCGGTTTGACCAAAACAACAGGGGCAACGCCGGGCACTTTTGTGCCGGGCAATATCACTATCAGCGCGGTTGTGCAAGGCACAGCCACGAGCTACTACACCGATCTGACCATTAAGGATGTCGCAATTAACAAGGCCGCGGCTGCTAACATTTATCGTGCCGACATTCAAGTTGTGCCGGGCTCAGGCCCCGTTCGCGGTGTAGCTTACATGGCTGACGTGGCCTATGCTTTCCGTGACAATGCTGGCGGAACAGCCTGTGCTATCTACAAGAGCACAGCCGGTGGCTGGTCACTTGTCACGCTTGGTAAGAAACTGGCCTTCACCGCCATGTCGGTACAGCCTGCCGGGGGCCTTGTGCTGACAGAAGGTGCTGTCACCGGCACCATTGAGCGTGTCTGCATCACTTCAGGCGACACAACCGCAGGTACGGCCGCCGGCTACTTCATTCTGAGCGGCGTTGCCGGCGGCTCCTACAGTGCGGGCACAGCCACCTATACCGGGGGTTCTGTCACGCTGGCTGGTGCTGAAACACAGATCACATTGGCCCCGGGCGGCACATACAACATGATCCTCGGGCGCTTCGGTGGCGGCTCTGACAACCAGCGCATTTACGGTGCTGACGGTGTGAACGACGCCTTCGAGTTCGACGGCGAGGTTTACGTGCCGCTGCCGGTCGACGGCGTCATGATCAAGCCTCATGCAGTGACGATCCACTCTGATCATCTGTTTTTCATGCTGGGCAGTTCGATCATCCACTCGGCCATTGGTAACCCGTACAATCAAGAGGTTATCAACGGTGCCAGTGAAATCGCCCTGAAGGGCGCAGGCACCGACCTCATCACATTACCCGGCAGCCAAAGCACGGCGGCGCTGGCCATCTTCACAGCAGACTCAACATGGATTTTGTACGGCACATCGACGGCCGACTGGAAGATGGTGGCGTTCAACATGGGTGTTGGCGCCAAGCAGCGGTCGGCGCAGAACCTGTTCGACTGCTTTCTGTTCGACGAGCGAGGTATGTCCAACCTAAAGCAGTCGTTGAACTACGGCAATTTCGATGCGGCCCGACTGACATACAACATCAACCCGCTCGTGCAGTCGTTGCGCGGTAAGAAGATGTGCTCGGGCCTTGGGCGGGAAAACGGCCAGTACCGAATCTTCTTCGACAATGGCTACGGTATCTACACCACGGTAAATCAGAGCGGTGTTGTTGGTCACGGTGTTGTGCTCTACCCGAACCCTGTGCTTTGCAACTTTGATAGCGATACCACTACCGGCGAGACCTTCAACTTGTTCGGCACGGCTGACGGTTATGTCATGCGCAACGATGTGGGCACGAGCTTCGACGGCGCCAATATCAACGCCTTCCTCAACACCAACATCAACACGGCCAAGAGCCCGCGCTTGCGCAAGCGCTTCCGCAAGCTCATCCTTGAAATGCTGGGTGAGGGCTATGTCGATGCCCATGTCGGCTACTCGTTCGACTGGGCCAGTGCTCGTGTGCTGCCACACGCCTTCATGCCTGCCGCCGGTGAGTTTAGCCCGCTGGTAAAATGGGACGAAATGATCTGGGACACGTTCTTCTGGGACGGTAAGTCCAGCGACTCCATCTCGGTCGGCCTTGATGGCACGGGCGAGAACGTGCAGATGCTGCTGGCAGTTGATTCGGATTACACCGAGGAGTTTACGGTGCCCAGTGCAATTTTCCATTACACACCCCGTCGCGGAAGTCGCGGGTAGGTGTTACAATCGCGACAATTCTTGTTGGGCCTTAGACCATGAACGAATATTTTCTGCCCGGATCAGTACCAGCCACCAACGCACCGGGGTCGTCAGCGACCGTTCGCAGCGAGTTCGCCAGTGTGGCTGCGGCCTTTGACAAGCTGCCGACAATGGCCGGCAATGCCAACGAGTTTGTTGTCATTAACCCCTCGGGCACCTCGCTGATTTCGAGCGGAGTGCTGGTAACCGATTTGGCAACGGTGGCGGGTGTCCAGACCATCACCAACAAGACACTTTCGTGGGCGGGTAACACGTGGGTTGGTTTCGGCACTGGTGCAACGAAGAGTGCCGGCACCAGTGCAGGTGATGTTCTTCTCCTTGCTGAGAACGCCAAACTGCCCGTGTTGGACGGCTCAAACCTGACCAACCTGAATTCGGCACAACTCGGTGTTGTTGATATTGCCAACGGTGGTACAGGGGCCGGCACGCTTGCTGCAGCGAAAACGGTGTTGGGCATTGATCTGAAGGCTGATGTGATCAGCCCCGCACTGAGCGGTGCACCAACGTGCCCGACACCCGGTGTTGGTGACAACTCATCCCGACTGGCTAACACGTTCTTTGTGAACAATGCGATTGCAAGTGTTGGCGGTATGACCCCTTCAAACGCTGTCCCGCTGATGGACGGTGTTGGTGCTGCGGGGGCCTCGGTGCAGGCATCCCGTGCCGACCACGTACATCCAACCGACACATCGCGAGCCCCGCTCGCATCTCCTGCGTTCACGGGTAACCCTACAGCCCCCACCCCCGCACTCGGTGACAACGACACTTCAATTGCCACTACGGCTTTTGTGCTCGCAAACGCGACAACGGTGTCGAACGCAACACCGCTTGTGGCCGGAACACCTGTGCCGGGTGTATCTGCACAAGCCTCGCGTGCAGATCACGTGCACCCGGTGTCGGCTGTTGCAGCTTCGGGTGTCAGCTTCACACCCGCTGGCGCCATCGCCGCAACCAATGTACAGGCGGCACTAGCAGAACTCGATACCGAAAAGGCCCCGCTCGCCTCACCGACCTTCACCGGTAACCCGACAGCACCCACACCGACCATCGCCGACAACGATACTTCGATTGCCACCACGGCATTTGTTCAGGCGGTGATTGCCGCCCAGCCAGCAGGCATGCTCCCGTCGAGCAACACCCCCCTGATGGACGGGGTCGCCTCTGCCGGTGTCGGTGTCACAGGTTCCCGTGACGATCACGTTCACCCGACCGACACCTCTCGCGCCCCGCTTGCTTCCCCAACCTTCACAGGCACCGTAGCCGGTATCACCAAAAGCATGGTCGGCCTCGGCAATGTGGACAACACAAGTGATGCCACGAAGAATTTGGCCACCGCAACGCTGACCAACAAGACCATTGTCGCCGCAAACAACACCATCACCACTGCGGCCAGCGGGACACTCGCCTCGACGGAACTGAATGCCGCGCTTGCTGAACTCGCAAGTGAGAAGGTCCAGAAGACATCGCCAACAGGTTCAGCACTAACCCCGACAGGCACTTCGGCCCAGCGCGACGGTTCGCCGGCAGCGGGCTATTTCCGTTTCAACACGACGCTGGGCCAGTTTGAAGGTTATAGCGGTACTGCGTGGGGTGCGGTCGGGGGTGGTGCTACCGGCGGCACAGGGAACCCGGTGTTCTATGAGAACGACACCACTGTCACAGTCGATTACACGGTTACTGCCGGTAAGAACGCCATGAGCGCAGGGCCAATTACAATCAATTCCGGGGTCACTGTGACGGTGCCTAGCGGATCAACTTGGAGTATTGTCTAATGGCTACAGTTATTTCAGGGGATACTGGTGTATCTCAGATACAGGATGGTGTGGTATCTAGCTCAGCAAAGATTGCTCCCGGTGCCGTTGCTCAAGCTGATCTAGACGCGACTAACAAGGCGGCACAGTGTAAGGCGTGGGTAAACTTTAACGGTTCAGGCACGGTCGGCACTAATCAGACCATCCGAGCCAGTTATAATGTGGCGAGTGTGTTCAAGAACGCTACTGGTGACTATACCATTACTTTAACAACCCCAATGGCTGATGCAAATGCGGCGGCGTTTCCAAGTGCTATTGCCACAGGTTCGTCTGATAACAATTTTCAGGCTAGTCTGCATAAAAGTGCTGGGGCGGTCACAGCGAGTACCGTCCGCATTATCACCCGCAATTCTAACGTATTCACGACTTTGATTGACTGCGACTACGTTATGTGCCAAGTCTACGGGAACTGATTATGAGCTTACTTAGATCAATTCGCCAACAACTTGGCCTCTCAGTCACATCAGCTAATAACTTCACGCTAGATGCCTCTGCGGATAATGGCACGATGAAGTTGGCCCGTGGTAATGCTGGTGCAACTACTCAAGATATTCTGACGGTTGATGCGGCCGGTAATGTATTACTACCGCAAACCCCCTCAATATTTTCCAAATACTTTGAGAGCACTCAACAGACTATCGTTGCGGGTGGGCTACTCACATTGCCGCATGGTATGGGTAAGCTACCTAAGTTAGTCCGGATGGAATATGTGTGTTCCGTGGCAACCGATGGTTACTCCATAGGTGATGTTATTGAGTTTGATGCATTTCAGTACAACCACACGGCGGGTACTGCTATTGGATTCTCAGTGACCAAGAACTCGACTGACGTGTTGGTACGGGTAGGTAGTTCAGGGCCGGCTTTCATAGCTACCGCTACCACTGGTGGGCAAATAGCACTCGCTAATGTTGCCCCTAACTTTAAACTTGTAGTGAGGGCATGGGCATGAGCGCAGGAATCAAAGCAAGTGCTGATGGCACTCAAGCAATTATCCAAGTAGCCGGGGTTGATAGGGCAACACTGGATAATACTGGGAAATTTACAGTAACTAGCATTGTTGCTAAGGGCGCAGTAGCTCAGCTAGTAACCACTGCTCTAGCAACAGTAGCAACTGGAACAACTGTTCTTCCTATCGACAACACGATTCCTCAAAACACTGAGGGAGATCAATATCTATCAGTAACAATCACTCCCACAAGTGCAAGTAGCACTCTTGAGATTGATATTGAACTGGTTATCTCCCACTCAGTTAGTGGTGTTTACATGGCTGCTGCTCTTTTTCAAGATTCTACTGCAAATGCTCTAGCTGCAACCGCAGATGCAAATAGTGGGGGAGCGGGTGGATTTAGTGGGCCTCTGAAACTAAAGCATATTATGCCTGCAGGTACTACATCAGCAACTACATTCAAAGTGCGAGCAGGTAGTTCTACCGCAGGAACAACTTCTGTGAACGGGGCTAGCGGGGTTCAGGTTTTTGGTGGCGTCGCCTCTTCACGAATAACAGTGAAAGAGTATCTACCATGATGCAATACCTGCTCCGCCTCCCGCTCTGGCTACTGGTAATTCTAGTCCGATATCCACTGGCTTTTTTAGCAGTGGCTTGGCGAGAGGGTCTGCAACTATCCCCACTTTTCTGGTGGCTGGACACAATCGACAATGATCTAACTGGTGATGATGGCTGGAAAGCAGAACACTTATCTGGGTCTGATCCAGCTTCTTATTGGAACATGGTCCGTTGGATTTGGCGCAATGGCGGGAACAGATTCAACTATTGGGTCATTGGTGTTCCATTCGACAATAAACCTAGTTGGGCGTTCTGGTCGAAGAAAGCGATCCCTTTGCTGGCTGGCCGTTTCTTAGACCTACGCTTTGGTTGGACTGACTATCAGTTGCAAGGCCGCTGTAAGTACGTGTTCACTGTCCGCATAAAGACGAAACCGTAGTACAATCACGCGGAAATTAACGAAGGACGAGCCATGCCTATCACTACCCCTGTAGCCGCCCAGTTCAACACGGTGCAAACGCCTGACGCGGCACAGATGACCCCGTCGTTGCTGCCGGCACCCGCTCAGGTCACTGCCGCCCAAGGCACGGCCACGGCGATTGATCCGACCAGCTTGGTTGCGCCGACGGCTGTCACCAGCGAAGATCGCATTGCAGGCATCCTTAATCGTGGCGGCCCCCTCATGCAGCAGGCCGCAACTTCGGGCACACAACAGGCGGCCTCCCGCGGCTTGCTCAATAGCAGCATGGCGGTGCAGGCTGCACAGGGCGCTGTGATTCAGGCTGCCACCCCGATTGGCACAAACGACGCCAACAGTTTGAACCAGATGGCCGTGCAGAATGCCAACACCCAGAATCAGGCGATCACGCAAAACGCTAACGCGACGAACACGTTCGCTCAGATGAACACGGGTAACCAGCAGCAGGCCAGCACGCAGAACGCGAACGCCACGAACACGGCCAGCCAGTTCAACGCCAACACGCAGAATCAGGCTGGCCAGTTCAACGCCCAGAGCGCCAACGACTTTGCCAAGCTGAACACTCAGAACCAGAACACGGCAAATCAGTGGAACGCCCAGCAGACCAACGAGGCAACGCTGAAGGCGATGGACATGAACAGCCGCGAGCAGTTGGCCAACATCGAAGCCAACTACAAGCAGTTGATGCAGACCAACTCGTCGGCCGAGAACATCTATTCGCAGGTCATGAAGAACATCTCCGACATCCAGAACAACAAGGACATCGCAGACAAGACCACGGCCATTGAAAGCCAAATGGGTTGGCTGCGTAGCGGCCTGACCATGATTCAGAACCTCAACGGTGTGACCGGTCTGGTCACCTTCTAAGATGCAAATCCCCGGCGACGTTCAAGCCTATCGCGCTCGCGCCAACCTGTACTCAGGCGACCGCGGTCCTTGGCTTGAACATCTGGTCGAGGATGAAGGAATACCCTATGAGCAGGCGATGGAGATGCTGGCCGACTGGGAGTGCATCCCTTACGTTGATCCCGTTCACGGACACATGGCAACGTTGATCAAGCAGAAAAAAGAAGTTCACTTTGCCGCCTATCGCCGGTTTCGCCATAGGTCGCACATCACACCTGCGCGGTTGCGTGAGTTTTTTCAACCCATTCTCGACAAGGAAATCTTCCTTGTCACCAAGCTGCTTGTTGGTGCTGACGACGCCCGGTTCATAACTCACTTGGGTTTTCAAGAACTTGGGGTTACACTTGACGGCAAAATTCAGACGTACATTTTGAACGAGATTAGATACCCGAGGTCTTCACCATGCAAATGACAACCACTTTCGATGAGGCCCGTGTTGGCCGTGAGGTGAAAGTCCGCCTTCACGACATGGCCGTGATGGGCGATCCGATGGCAGGGCCTGCCTACGGACAGTTCCAAAAGAGCAAGATCATCGGAATGGTGATCGGTGTTGTGGCCTCGGTTGTCACGATGGGCGCGGCCCTGCCGATGCTGGCCTCCACCGTGCTGGCTACTCAGATCGCAGGCGGCATCATGTTTGCAGGTGGTGCGCTCAGCGGTATCGGGGCAATCACCGGGAACAAGAAGCTACAGAAGATCGGTGGCATCATGTCGCTGGCCGGTGGTGTGGGTGCCATCGCATCGAATGCTGCCAACGGTGCCGGTATGGGTGGTGCCTTTTCAAGCGGCTCAGGTTCCACTGCTGTGCAGAACATGGCTGGCACCATGATGGAGTCGGTCAACAGCATTGGCGGTGCGGTTGGTTACGGTAATGTCTATGACCCGAGCGCTGTCGGTGCAGCAACAAGTGCCGGCAAAGACCTCGCCGCCCCCGGCGGGATTGATGCCGGTAACATTTCAAACCTCCCACCGGCCGACGCCGCGGCACCTTCGGCCCTTGACCCCGTGCAAGCTGGCGTGCAGGGTGATACCGGCACAGGCATTTTGAACAAAGCCTCTGTCGATGCGCCGACAATGCAACTAGGCGACGGCGGTGTTGCCGGGATGGAGAAGGCCTCGACGGCTGTGCCGGGTGGTGACGCTGCTATCACAGCCGCGCCCGGTGTCGATAGTGTCACGAGTCAAGCAGCAGCAAACGGCTGGAACGCCCCCGGCGCAACAAAGGGCAACGGTTTGCTCAACAACTCCATCAATGGTTCTGGATCAGGCAAGTCTGACGGTACGCTCGGCGGCTGGGCAAAGGATAATGCAGAACTGCTCAAGGTCGGGATGAGTGCTCTTGAGAAGGGTGCCTCGGCAGCAATGGCCCCTGAGCAGCAAGCCTACCTCGACGCTATCGCGGCCAAGTACGGTGCTGAGTCAAGTGTGCTGAAGACCCAGCAGGAGATTCTGGCATACCAGCAGAACAACATGAGCAAGCAGGTCGCCATGATCAGCGCCGACGACCCTGACCTCGACGGTAAAGTTCAGCGCGCTGCTGCGAACAAGACCCCTGTTGTGTTCATTCCGGCCATCGGAGCCGGCGGTGTCAAGCAGACCGGTGGCGCGTGGAACAGCGGCACAGCCAATGTCGCTCAACAGCCCGCCCGTCAACCCACCTTCGGCCAACAACCGGCCGCCGCATAAGGAATCGTCATGGATCAAACTCAAATGCAACCCCCCGCGCAAGCTCCGGCGCAAGGCGGCGGCCAGATGCAGGCTCCGAACCCGGAGACCATGAGCCCGATCATTCAGGGCCACATGGACGAGCTTGCACAAATGCGCAAGCTGATGGACCCGAAACAGGCTGACGCCTATGATCGCGTGACCGCGGCTGGCATGAAGATGATGTACGCCCCAGACAATGCCGAGATGATCCAAGGTCTGATCATGGATGAGCAGGTGCCTGTCGCTAACAAGCTCGGAGAAGGTATTGCCAACTTGCTGGTCATGATGGACAACCAAGGCAACGGCAGTATCCCGAAAGAGATTCTAGTTCCGGTCGGTGTAACTTTGATGTTTGAAGCGGCGGATTATCTTTTCGAAGTCGGTGTTGAATACACTGAGGATGATCTGGGCAAGGCGCTTGAACTCATGATCAACGGCATCTTCGTCGGTTACGGGATTGACCCCGCGCAAATCGACAAGGTGGTTGACGACATGGGCAAGAAGCTGGGCTTCGATGAAGAGGCAACTGAGTCTCCTGCCAAAGAAACCGCCGAAGGCCCGCAGGGTGAAGCATCCGAGGATGCCGCATTCCAGCAGGGTTTCAATCAAGAACAGACCGCTCGCGGTCAAGCGTAAGGAAACATCATGGGGTTCTCGCTTCGTCGCGCATTAGCAGGTGCCGTTGCCGGTGGGGCGGGTGCCGCAGTTCAATTGGCCGACAACGCCATAAAGTCGGCCGAGCATGATCGTCAACTGCAGATGCAGTTTGATCGCCAGAAAGAGCTCATGGCGATTCAGGATGAGAATGCTGTTCGTCGTGAGCAACGTGTCTACGACTTCAAGGAAGCCAAGGACACTGCGCGTAAGGAGAAGGTCGGGAAATTTATGACTGACGGCTTGGCCGCGCTCAAGAAAGATGGCATTGACAGTGGTAGCATTGCCGGTCAACGCAAGCTGGCTGAGATGGCGGCGGCCAACGGCCACCAAGACTACGCCGACAAGTTCTTCGACAATGCGATCAAGCTGGAACAGATCGAAAGCACGACGGAGTTGCGGAAAGAAGAGATGCGGACGCGTGCCGAAACAGCCCGCCTCGGGCGTGAAGCGAGGGCTGGCAATAACAACAATGCAGAGCGCGACGATGAGCGCGGGTTTGCGTTTGCGGGTCAGGCCGGCGCACGCATCAAGTTGCCATCGCGCGATGGAAAGCCTGTTGTGTTTGAGAACGGCCCCGCGTATCTTCAGGGTCTGTATCAGGAGGCGCGTGACAACGACATGACACCGAAGGAAGCCCGCCGACTGGTCAACGACACGCAGCTTGAGATCACAAAGGGTTTGAGGATCAACTCGGCGAACCCTGACGCAGTGGCTGAAAGCGCTGTCGGTATCGCCCGACGCGCATGGGCACCAGTAAGCGCCCCGAAACCAAGTGCTGCTGCGCCGATTGTGCAACCCCCTGCACCTGAAAAACCTCGCAACTACATCCCGTCCATCGGCGGATCACAGAGCACCCGCTCTGGTCAGAACAGTGACTTGGTGTCGAAGATACCGTACTGATTCAAGTTGCCTCGCAGATATGGTAGGATTCGCTCAGTCTAATCTGAGCGAATCCAATCATGGCATACAAAAATCCCTTTGCTGATCAGGTCAATCTCGACGAATATTATTCGAGCATTACCCCCGAACCTGTGCCAAAGAAGGAGTCAGGATGGGGTGCAACCAAGCGCATCGCTGGCGATATCATCCCGGGATTCGGTTCAGGTGCAGGTCAGTTGGTTCGTTCGCTCGGGACGATGGCCGGCGGAAGCGACAGTGTTGTTGCCCAGATCGGTCAGGATGCTGTCGACTACTGGGACAAAGAAAAATCCACCAAGCTGAAGGCTGCCGAGCAAGACCTCGGCGCCGACATGGCCAACCCGAACGTTAGCGCGTGGGACGTGACCAAGAAGATGGTCACCAGCCCAACACTGCTGGTCAACGCTGTTGCCGGCTCAGCCCCGAGCATGGCTGTCGGCATGGGTGTTGGTGGGATCGTTGCTCGCTCAATGGCTGGCGCCGGCGTGATGGTTGATGCTGCTGGCGGGCTGACCCGTGCAGGCTCTGCCGTTGCCGGTGGTGTCGGTGAAGGCTCCGTTATTGCGGCCGATGTCTACGGAAATACTCAAGGCAGCGGTGCTGCTAGCGCGGCAGGGTTGGCGCTGGGTGTTGTCACCAGCTTGGTTACCCCGGGCAACATCGGTGCCGCGGCGGCTCGCCGCATTGCTGGTGGTGCTGACGACACGGTTCGAAGTGTATTCAACAGCACTGTTGGTGCCCGCGTTGCCGGGGCTGTCGCTGCCGAAGCAGGGCAAGAGTTCGGCCAAGAGGCTGGGCAAGCTCTCGTTGAACAAAAGGGGCGCGGTGAAGACTTCAACCTCAATGCTGCAACCAAGGCTGGCGCCATTGGTGCTGTTGTTGGCGGTGTCATGGGTGGTGGCCTGCACCCGATTGTTGGTGACGGCACCCCGCGCTACGCCACGCAGGCCGATAAGGATGTGGCTGTTGCTGCCGAAGTTGCCAGCATCAAAATGGCTGACATTAACAAGGCCCTCGAAGCTGATCCGAACAACCCTGTTCTGCTGGCTGAAGCGTCGCTGGCACAGGCCACAATCAACCGCGCAGCACCGGGCGGTAATGCCGAAGCGCTGGCCGCCCAGCAAGCTGCTGCTGCCGCAAACCTTGATGCTGCCCGCAACCCGGGTGACCGTGATCTTGACGAACGTGCCGAGCACGCTACGGCAGCCGCCGCCATTGTCACGGCAGGTCCGGAGGGTGTTGCACCTGCCGCTGATTTGGCCCATGCTGCGGCAACTGAAACCATCCACGCCGCCCCGGATATGGACAGCGCGCTAGCTGCGTTCGCCAGCGGCGAGCAGGCAAGCTCCACCTTGCGCACCACGGTCACCGGTATCCAGAACTCACACGCGGGTGTTGCCGAAGCGGCTCACACCTTCAGTGAGGATTCGGCCGCTGCCGATGTTGCCCGCTGGGAGCAGGAGCAGAAGGCCCAACGTGAAACAGCGCAGCACGCACTGAAGGTTGAACAGCAGACCATCAAGAATCAGACGGCCGCTGTAAAGCTGCAACAAGAGATTGCCAAGGCGCGCGGCGAAGAGATCACCATCGAAGCGCCTGTTGAGCAGCTTGAATATCAGTACCCGACAACTGAGGGTGCGCAGGTTGACGAAGGCCCTCAAACTCGTGAGGATGTGTTTGCTTTGTGGGAACCGCACATTCGGGCGGCAGAGACCCGCGTCAACGATCTTGACCTGCCGCAACACGCTCGCGAGCAGGCACTGCTTCACATGAACCAGATGCAGGAAGACCGTAACCGTGCAGCCGAAGGCTTGCCAAGTGCTATCGAACCGGCCCCGCAAAACATCGTTGACGCTGATACGCGCGAAGCGGTTGTTGAGTCAGGCATGCAGATGGCGCGTGACGGGCATCTGCCGGCAGTGATTGCCCAACAAGCAGGTATGCCTGACGAGCAGTTGCGTCAGGTTATGAACGAACTTGATGCAACTCCGTCCCGCAGGGCTCACGCCTTCCACACGCTGCGCTCGCGCGGTGTCGACACAGGGCTTAACGCCGCACAGTTCGACGCTCGTGAAAACGAACTGGCCCGGCGCGTCGAAGCAGCCTTGCCTGAAACCCCGAGCGGTAATCCTCGCACACTAATCACCAACCTGCGGGGGTTGGCTTTGTCCCACATCGCCAATGTGGCTTCCGGATCAGGTTCGAGCGGCCTTGACAATACCGCCTCGCTCGCACGAGTTGCGCTCGCTTTCCGAACAGGCAGCCATCTCGGTGACATTGACGATCACATTGCTCGTCACGCCACACGTTCGACCCGCCCAGCACAAACCCCCGCTCGCTCGGCCACCGACCGCTACACCCTGCAGATGTCACCTGACCGCCAGATCGTTGATGTGGTGGATGAGAACGGTGACACCTTCGACACCTATCGCGGGAACAGTGCTGTGCAGGATGCAATGGCAACCCGTGACCGCTTGAACGCCCGCTCCGCGGCTGAGCTCGCACCGCCCACCCGCGCTCAAGCGCTGGCAGACGAGATGCGCCAAGCCGCGGCCGAGGTTGATTCTGAGCCTGCCGCCGGCGACCCGCCTGTTGTGCGCAGCGTCACACGTGACTTCCGCAACCGGGCCAACGACGCACTACGTGACGGCACGCTTGAAAAGCTGGGCCAATTCTGGAAGACGGTGATGTCCGGCCGCGGCCAGCGCGTGCTCAACGTGGTTACCTCAGACCTTGCTCGCCGCGCAACAAGTATTCGTGAACTTTCCCAGAGCGACCTGAACACGCTACGTGATCGTTATAATCGCGAACTGAGACAGCAGGCGCAAGCGTGGGCAACGGCAAATAACCAGCCCGCACCGTCGACACAGAACCCTGTTATCGAGATTGCCAACCAGTCTGGGCGCGGCATTGTCATTCGTGTTCGACCCCTCGGTCGCAACGGTGCGAACCCGTATGCTGTGCCCCCGGGCAACGTGAGTATTGGTGCGGCATCTGTTGATGCGCATGACGGCCACATGACCACTGTTGGGCTTGAGGATGCTGCAGGTTCATCTGATCTGGCATATCGCCTCGGTGCTGAGGTGGCTCGCATTGCAGGTGCCAACGTGCCTGCCTCTGGCACGTTGCTCACCAACAACCCGATGCGCCGTCAGATGCAGTCCGTGTTTGCCGACACCTTGTTCGGTCCGGGCCATGTCTCCCCAATCAGTTCGGCAGGATCAATGACACCCCAAGGTGTGCCGTCAGGTGTCTGGGGTGACGCCGGTCAAGTTGAGCGCATCGGTTTGAATGCAATGCGGGCTGCACACTCTGTGACTGAGAACCGCCAACAGAGCGAAACGGCAGCCAAGTTTTTGGAGAACCTGCAGTTCACCCGCAACGGTGAGATCGTCGCTGCGACAGCACCTATCCATTCGCAGGGTTTTGCCAAAGGCACGGTCGTCAGTGACGAGGCGCTGCTTGCCAAGTTGCTTGACCGCCGCACCACAGGGTCCAGTGCGGCAGGTCGTCAGGTTGAAGGCGGTGTCGGCCTCGATACAGCTAAGATGGCGATCATGACCAACACGGTTCTAGCCAAGATTGAAGGCAACCGTGAGGCCAAGATTCCGGCATGGATGGCAACCAAGGCCAAGCAGATCGGCCGTGAGATGGGGGGCTGGATGTTCTCGCAGGGAGAGCAATCGACTGGTGAAGCTATCACCCGTGAAGATGCAACAGCCCGTGTCAATAGTTTACTTGGTGATTCTGTTGGCAAGGTGATGCTGGAATCGAGCATGATCAGCTTTGTCGATACCGCCGCAGAACTGACCGGAGACACCTTCAGCGATGCCAACGGTAACGTGCGCGGCGCAACATCGGCCGATGGTTCCATTGTCATGGTGCTTGAGAACCTAACCGCCGATAACTTCGATGCGGTACTTCAGCACGAGGGCCTGCACTCCACACTGAAGGCGCTGGTTGGCGAGGAAACCTACGGCAAGTTGATGAACCACCTTGACACGTTGCTCAAGTCGGGCAAAGGTGCGGCATGGGTGACGGCGGCCAATGCGCGCGTGCCGGCCAACACCGCCGAGGTGAACCGCCTTGAGGAAGTGGCAGCCTACGCGGTTGAGCTTGCTGCACAAGAAGGAAAGAGCGACAACCCGCTGGTGCAATGGGGCAAGGATTTCATGTCGGCACTTCGCACAGCCATCATCAAGTCGAAGCGTGTCCCGGAAGCCCTTCGTGTCTGGGCTGTTCAGAACCTTCAAGCTCAAGACCTTCAGCGCTTGGCGCTGGCAGGTCTTCGCTCGCAAGCCACGGGTGCGCAAGACAGCAAATTCGAGGCCGGCCGCCGCAGTGAGGGTGCCACCTATGGTGTGGCTCGCGAAGGTGCAACTGCCGTACAGGCCGTGCATTTCAGCGGCGCCCAGCGCTCGACCCTGACCACCAGCGCCTACGGCACCGGAATAAAAGGCGAGGAAGCTATTCGCCTGAATGACCCGGCGAACGCCGACATCAAGCCGCGCACCCATTTTTACGTGGACGAGGGTGGGGGTATCACCCGTGAACAGGGTGTCGGTTCTGTCGGCCACACTGTACTGCTCAACAACCTCTACGACACCAAGGCCGACAAACTCGGCTTGGCCAAGGGTGACAAGAGCAAGATGGAGCGGGCGATCAAAGATGCGGGCTTCGACGGCTACTACGTGCCGAACTATCGCGACATGGGGCAAGGTGTTGCGGTTGTTCTCGGCCAACACACCATCCCTGTCGAGCCCTATGTTGAGGGCGGGACTGTCGCCAACGCCGCCCCGGCCGCAACCGCTGACACCTTCGCAGCAAACCTGCGTAAGTCGACGCTGCCCGCCGGCAAGATGTCTGGTCGCGAGTGGGGTGTTGCTGTGAGCGGCACCGAGTTCGACACCCCTGCCGTGCGTATCGCATTGAACGAGCGGCCCGATGAGACCTTCTACCGTGACGACCTGTCCCGCCTGAATCGCGGCATTCGCTTGTCGATGGGGCAGGAGGCGGCGGTGACCATCGACCCGTTCGAACAAGCGCACCCTGAAGAACTCAATGTTGCGGGCCTGAACTGGCGCAAGCCGTTTGAGCGTGCGGTCGAGATGATCCGGTCCAGCATTCAGGACAAGCATGTCACCCTACGTCGCATCCAGCAGATCGCAGGTGTGACTGCTGAGCGCATCAAAATCGACACCATCGGCGCGCTTGACCGCCTCGGCTCGCGCCTGATGACCAAGCAGCATGATCTGGTCAAGGCGCCGCTGGCCAAGATCGAACACATCCTGACAACCGCGGGCTACTCAGCCGAAGAAGGGCGTAAGGCGATTGATGATCTGCTGACAGCCATGCACGTTGCCGAGTACAACGCCCACATTGCCACGATCAACCCTGCCCGCTACGAAATGAAGGACGGCATTCGCACCTATGTCAGCGGCTACGATGCAGCGCACCCCGGCTCAGGTATCGCTGACGCTGAGGCCAAGGCTACGATCAGCCGCCTGACCGGCGCGAGCATCACCTCGCCCGGCTATGACAAGGCAACAGCGCTGCTCGAAGCTCGCGGTGTCTATCGCAAGATGATCGCCGACCTTCAGGCCTACGCTGTTGAACAGGGCCTTGAGAAGCAAGCAACCATCGACACGTGGAACGAGAAGTTCCCCAACTACGCACCGTTCAATCGCGATCTTGATCTGGATGAGAACCTGTCCATCGGCACGGTTCCGGGATCGCAGGGCTTCTCGCTACGCACCGGTGTTGCTCGCCGTGCAATGGGCTCCTCGGCTGACATCATATCCCCGCTGGCCAGCACCATGCTGTTTGGCCTGAAGACCACGACGCGTGGTGAGAATGCGGAGGTGTCGCGCACCGTCCTCAACTTCGCCCGTGAGTTCGTACCGAACTACCTGAGCAACGAGAAAGGCCCTGACGGGAAGCGTGTGTGGAAGCCGATGTGGAAGGTTGAGTCGGTGCCCAATCAGCGCGTCGTCAAGAAGGTCAATGTTTACCGGACGAAGATGGCTGACGGTGAAATGTCACCTGAGTTTTATAACCGGGAACAGGCGCGCGACTACTCCGACTATCAGCAATCGTTGTGGGAGGAAATGAACCCTGACGCTGACCCGCAAACCAGCGGTATCCGTGTCCAGCAACTTGGCGACGGCCCGCAGAATCGCGTTGTTGTTCAGCCTGTACCGAACCCGAACAATCAGGCCAACGTGATGGTCATCCCGGAAGAAGGCGAGAACAAGATCATCACTTTCGACGAGCACTCTGAAGATGCGATGGCGATCCTGCACGGTCTGAAGGGCACGGCCACATCCGGCGAGAACGCAAAGACAATGGCGCGCTGGCTGACCCTGCCCCGCATGTTCTCCCGCTGGGTGATGGCAACGAGCACGGGCTTCAACCCGGTATTCTCACTGTTCAATGCGGCACGCGACGTTCAAGGTGCGATGTTGTCCATCGGTGCCGACAAGGTTCCGGGGTGGTCGGCGGCCGATAGCGCCAAGATCAGCAAGAACTTCTTCTCGGCCGCCGGCTCCATCTGGAAGCAGAAGGGTCTTGAGTTCCGCGCACTACACGGTAATGCTGGGGCGGTGCCGGCGCCTGTTGCCGGAAGCTATGCGGCATGGGCCGAGGAGATGCAGGCCTACGGTGGTTCCACCGGTGTGCGCGAATCTGCTGCCGACATTGACGAAGCTGAGACCCAGATTCGCCGACTGTTCGGTCAAGAGCTTATCGAGAAGACAACCTCCCCGAACAAGGCCTCAGACTGGTTGAGCAAGACCGGCGGGTTTGTGGTCAAGGTCGGTGACGCATTTGCTCGCTTCGGTGAGGGCGAGACCAAGGTTGTCGGTATTGGCTGGGTGTCACGCAATGTCGTGTCGGCCACCGCGCGCCTGAACGAAGCGGCTGAACTGGCCACCCGTACTGCCGTGTTTAAAGCGGCAACTGAGAAGTTCATCGCCGCCGGTCATACCGAGGCTGACGCCAAGACGATGGCAGCCAACATCTCGAAGAATGTTTCGACAAACTTCAACCGCCGCGGCACTGCGTCCAGCACGATCAACCAACTGTTCCCGTTCTTCAACGCCGCCATGCAGGGTTCCGCCCGGCTGGCCGAGTCGCTGTTCGAGAAGCAGACCTACACCGTCAACAAGGAAGGTCGTGTCGCTGTTGACCAGAAGACCAAGCTCACACCCTACGGCAAGGTGATCATCGGCAGCCTTGTTGGTATCGGCGGGTTGCAGGCCGCACTGCTGGCGATGGCAGGCTTCGAAGATGACGACATCCAGAAGAACGTCAAGGACCGCGCCTTCATCATCCCGCTCGGCAGCGACGGCAGCTACATCGCAATCCCGATGCCGCACGGCTTCAACACCGTCGTCAACTTCGGTCGCGAAATGGCAGATGCTGTGATCCACCCTGACAAGGTCCTGTCGCACATCGGCAACGCACTGTGGCAGGCCCCCGCATTCAACCCGCTGGGTAGTGCAGGCAACGTGGTCACTGACTTCTTGCCGGCCATTGCCGACGCGCCTGTGTCGCTCTACATGAATCAGGACGCCTTCGGCCGCCCGATTGCCAAGGAGGACGGCGACAAGGCGAACCCGACCCCGGGCTTCACGCGCGCCAAGGAGGGGGCCAGCAAGACAGGGCGCGTTCTGGCTGAGGCCATCAACACGATCACCGGTGGCAACGACGACCAGAAGGGCGCAGTGAGCCCGACCCCTGACCAGATCGACTTCGCCCTCGGTGTTGTTGGTGGCGGTGTTGGTCGCGAGGCCATGAAGACTGGTTCGGTTGTTGGGGCCGGTATTGATGCCGCACTGGGCAACGAGCGTGAGCCGATCCCGACCTACAAGCTGCCGCTCATTGGCCGCCTGTACGGTGACACCAAGGAGCCGGTTGCGCTGCGCGGCAAGGTCTTCGAAATCCGCAAAGACCTCAACGACAAGTACGCTCGCTACAAGGGGTTGCGTGAGCGCGGTGAAACCGATGCGGCCAATAGCTTCTGGGATGAGAACCCTGAGCTTGCCCTGCGCGATGACTTCGAACGCTTCAGCAAGAACGACTCGAAGCAGAAGAAGGCACGAGCGCTGGCACGCGGGGCCGATGAAGTGAGCGAGGTCAACCGCATCACCAACGCACAAGATGAAAAGATCGCTGACCTGCTCAACCAGTATCGGGAGCTTAAAGCCAAGTAAGGGTCACCGCCCGCCGGCTGTTCCCGCAGCCCGGTTGCTCCTTTTCAGAAAGAGTAATCGGAAGGCGGGCGGTGATTTTTAAATCAGGTTGTCAGGGTGCATTCCCAGCAACACAGCGACAGGGCCGCGTAGCGCGCTTGCTGCCTCTCGAAGATCGGCAATCTCCTCTTCAAGCACAGCAATGCGCGCCTCGGCATTGGTCATCCCTTGCGAGTTTGACAGCTTGACGGCCGTTGCATAAGCCTGATCGTCAACGTAACTCCGCAACTCGCTGTACCCGCTCAGGCTATAGCCAATCAGTTGCGCGAACTGTTGGCGATCGTCGTCGGTGAAATCCATGCAGGCCAGTTTGTTCATGTCACAAGTCGGGTGCGTGTCGAGCAGGTGCTGGACAATGGTGTTTGCTTTAAAGCGCAACGTTCCGTGTTTGTCCGTGACAAAAGGTTGAATCGGGTTTTTCATTTTAGAACTCCTCAACGTAGATTGACGGGAACTTCTTTTTCATTTCCAGCATGGTGGTGCTGTGGGTGATGCCGTGCTTGGCACACATTGCTGCATCCAGTGGCACCGCCTTGGCGATGCGCTCGACATCAACCGACAGTTCTTCGGTGTCAGCGCCGAGCTTGCCCTGCAGTTCACGCAGTTCGAAGATGTGGCGCGTGAACACTTCGCGTGAGATCGCACCGGTCGCCAGCTTGCGGGGGTAGTAGCTTTCCATCAGGTGCTTGACACGCTTGGCGGTCATGACACCCTTGCCGTTGCAGCGAACGCACGGCATGCTGGCAAAGTAAAACCCGCTGCCGTTGCAACAGGTGCAGGTGATCGTGCTCACTTTGTTTCACCCACGTAGCCCATGTTCATGAACATGACACCGCAGTTGGGGCACCCAAGCACAGGCTCACGATCAGGGTGGCAGCGGGTGCTGTTCGGCTCTTGCTCAGCTTTAAGGCCGAGTTCGTAAAATCGACCCGGCGCATCACACCAGTCGAACTCGTTTATCGTGGGCTCATACCCGCAGTTTGGACATCGCATTTTAAATCTCCTGTTTAAATTAAGATGTGGCACAGAGCGGTGGAAGATTGGTATTCGAAAACTAATAACCCGTTGCCCTGTGCCACAAATTCATAGTACCACAACCGTCACGTATTGACAAGCACAATCTCTTCGCTTGGCGATGTGGTCACGTTCGGACGGCCGTTGCAATAAAGATCAATGTACCCGTCCTCACGGAACCGCTCGACCGTGAAGGTGCGGTTGTTGGTGTCGCCGACCAACTTCACCTTGTCGCTAAGGCTGGCCATGCTCAGGCGTGTCTTCGGAACGTTAACGTGCATCGTATTTCCCCATGTTGTGCAAGTGCTCAATTGTTTCGTCGATGTACCGCTGGATATCAACGTCGGCCGGCAGTGTGGTGGGCAGCTTCATGCAGGCTCTACCGCCGGTACTCTTCGGCACAAGGTTGTCATTGCTGGCGTAGCGCAGCCCGTTGGCGCACAGCGGATCAGTGCTGTAGTACCAGCGCGCCACACGCCCGAGATGGTTCGGATCAACCCCAACAGGGTAGGGGGCCGGCCTGCTCTTGCGCTTCGACCACTTGTCCTTGCCATTCTTCCAGTCACCGGGGGCGATCTCAACCCAGTCGTCAACCTCGATCATCCGACCGTACTCAACCGCCCCACCCTTGACCGTCCGCACCTGCAGGAAGTCAGGGAAGTTGGCAATCTCGAAGTGCTTCAGTACGGTCTCGCGGATCGGTGTGCCTTTGCCCAAATAGGCTTGGGCGGCAATCGTGCACACCTCGTTGGTTGGGTTCTTCTGCAGACCGGACAGCGCGTAGATACCCTTTGCCTTGACTTCACCGTTGGTTTTAACCGCGATGTAATTGTTGCAGTCCTTCATTGAGATGCTGCGATAGTAGGTGTATTCGAACTCGAAGTTGCTGCACCAACCATAGGTGTCGATGAAGTCTTGGGCCTCCTTCACCTTGGCCGGCGTGCCGCCAAATGTCACACCGTCTGTGTTGGCCGAGATGATCGTGACACCAATGCCAACAAGGTGCTCAATCAAGGTTAGCAAATAAAACTGGCCGGTGAGCGTGATACCAAGCATCAGGTCAGGCGCGTAAATCTTGCTGAAGCAGGAGCCCAGCTTGCCGAACGTGCCGTTGATCATAATCTTGCCGCCTGCGTCCAGTACCTTCAGTTCTTTGAGTAGCGTCGCCTCGTCGGCATTCAGCTTGCCGACTTCCTTTTCCAGCGCCTCAAGTTTCTTGGCCAGGTGCTTGGCATCAAGCCGCATGTTCACGAAGCCGCGATACACGTTAATGAACGCCGCACCCAGACCGCGCGGCACATAGCCGGCGTTGAGCAAGATGTTCGGGTAGAAGGCACCAACGTCAGCGTCGACGATCTTGAAGTTATCGGACTCGACGTAATGAACCGACTTGTCGTGCTTCGAGTGCAGGCCTCCGACACCCATCTGGAACACACCTGTGCCCAGCAGGACAGGCTCGTCAGCAAGGAACGGCGGCAGCACCACAGAACCGTTGCTCTGCAGGATGCTGAAGGTGTGGCGCTCAACCCGTGAGAGGATGTCACGCAGCACCATGCCCTGCGGTTGAACAAACGGCGGGGCCTTGTAGGTCACAGTGCGTGGAATCTCAGGCTTGCCGGCGCGCAGCAATCCGAGTTCCTTGGCGATGATGGTCTCGGCCATCTGGGCGTCGGACTTGGACATCAGGTTGATGCCATAGCGTTCGCTCATCTTCTCGCGCAGCGCCAGCGCACCGAGGAGCTTGTTGTACAGGCGCTCAGTCTCGTCCAAGTCATTGTCGCAATACTCGGCCAGCACCTCGGCCTGATCCTCGTCCAGCCACGCGTCGTGGTGGAACGGCATGTCGACCAGTGACGGCGAACCCATGCGGCCACCGTACAGCTTGAGGCTAACCATCACCCCGGGCGCCACTTCGATCAGGTCGATGGTGGTCAGGTTCTCAGGGTACTCAAGCCCGTAGTCACGCATCGCCATCCACGCAACCTTGCGGTTGTTGATGATGTCGTTGGCCATGTCCTTCAGCTCGGCAACAGAGCGCCCGCCGGCGGCAGCTACGGCCAACGGGATATCGAAGTTGTTCGAGTTGAAGCCGACCCAGCACAGGTTCGGGTTGCGCAGCAAGGCGCCGAGGCGATCCATGTCTTCAGGGTTGTGGCCCCACAATCGAATGCGCTTGCCGTCACTCACCCGCTTGCCCGCGAACAGGTAGTGCGAGGGTACGATTTCGCTATCAAAAATAATGATGTCTTTATTCACCAGACTTATCCTTTGGTTTGAGCTTGCCAGAGCGAACAGCATCTCTCATCTTCAACAGGTACTCGCCCTGAGAATGCCGCGGCTCAGCCCCACCCTTGAGCATGAGTCGCACGGTGGGGCCTGTTGATCTGATACGGGTTGCAATATCGGCGACAGTGAAGCCGCCGCTGATAATGATTGTCAACGCCGACACCCAGTCAGAACGACGTAGTCTGAGTATTGTCTTTGGACGCATCATCATTTTCCAATTCAGGTAGTTCGTATAGACGACGGGTGAACTTTCCATCAAGCATGAACTCGTCAAAGTTCATGTTGTTGTTCTCGTCGATGTAGCCGCCAGCAGGCAGCGTGTCAAACACTGAGCGGACAAAAGCCTTGAGCAACGGCATGCCGTTCGGTGGCATGCCGGTCCCTGTTGCTTGCTCGTAAAGCCGCACCAGCCATGCGTCAGTGAGCAGCATCACTTGTCCTTTCGAACTTCCTGCCACAGTTGCATTGTGTGCAGCGACTTGGCCACATCGGTGTCTCCACCCTTGTCCTGCTCACGGGCGAGGTAGGCAATGACCGTACCCTTCATGTAGCCGCGCAGTTCTTCGGGTGTCATCCATGTGGCCAGCACTTCCCACGGTTGATGGTGGCCGAGCTTCTTGTAGTGGTCGCCGCCAACCTGTGTGTCCTTGGCTGACGGTGTTTCATAGATGGTGCTGGTCGGGCCGAGCTTGCCCAAGGTGCTATCGAGCACAGCAGTTACCATCCCGGGTTTGATCAGGTAGCGCGGGTTGTCAGGGTCACACCCGGGCATTTGCGGTGGGTTCTGCACCATCAACGTGCGGCCCATCTCGGTGATCATGTAGCCTGTCGGTGCGAGCAGGCCGGCGACGCGAAGCAGTTCAATTGCGTCGCGGTCAAGCGGCTCATCGCTGACGTAGCGGCGAAGTGTGTCTTTCAGATCAACTGCCATTTATATTCTCCCGTTAAAAAGCCCCGGGCCGTTAAGCCCGGGGCGCCGCAACTAAGCGGTGTTGATGGATCAGAACTGAGCGAAGTCACTCACGGCATCGCTGCGTCCGCCGAGGCTTTCGCCACGTTCAAGCAACTGCACGTTGTTCAGGCCGGCCGCCACGCCACGGTTGCCCGCGGTGTCGAAGCCGTACATGTTGATCGAGACACGGCAGTAGTCGCCGGACTTGATCGGTTCCATCAGGGGTTGTAGGTTCTCATCAATGCATCCCGGGCGGTCGCTCGTGGATGCGGTGAAGACCCACTGACCCTTGCACTCAGGGCCGAACGGTTCGCCGGTCGGGCGCAGGCCGTCGCCGTCGTGGATGACGGACTTGATTGCAGCATAGAACGAGGCCGGCTTGCCCGGGAATTTCTTCTCGGCAGCTTCACGTTCGCACGCACGAAGCTCGGCATACTTCTTGGTGTCGGACTTCGGCATCAAGATGGTCGCGGAGAACTTGTCCTCGCCGCGGTCATTTTGCTTCGGCTTGGTCAGGAAGGCGTAAGAAACACGAACTTTGTCGCTGATGAACTTGGTAGCCATTAGAGTGATCTCCTAGTAGGCGGTTAGACTGAGTAGAGTGGTTGTCCCTGATTGCTCAGGAACCCCCATTGTATCAACCCTTGACGGGTTGGTCAAGGACTTTTGCTGGCGGCAGGTCTTCGGCAAATATCGGGGCACCTTGCTGTTCCTGATTCCAAAGCACGGACGCAATGGTGTGCAGGTGCTGGCAAATTTCGGGTAGCTGATTGTCAAGCGCCTTAATTAGCGACTCAGCCGCGTAATACTGAATCTCCGAGTCTGTTGATGCGGCGAAGTTGCACGGGTTTGCATCCAAAAAATCATAGCCGTCATCGCCCCGGGTGAGCGCGACCGACTCATTATTTGTCAGTTCTGCATACCCGTTTTTATGGATACGAATGATGTGAGCCACATTAACCATCGACCCGTCATCGGCAAGTAGGAATTCCATTTTCATTTTCCTTTCAAGAGAAATCTGCAGCGGTGGACGTTGCAGGGTTGAGTGCCGGTGTCGGGTGTGACTCCGCAACCAGAACAGGTTTGGATGTGACCTTGGCAAGCGCTTCACCCATCACCGTGTCGAGCTTGAGCTTCAGCGCCTTGGCCCGCTTCTCAAGTTCGGTGATGCCAAGCAGGGACGGCTCAGCGTAAGGCTTGATACCAACAGCCTCAAGCGCAACGATAGCCTTGGCCTCGTCAACGATCTTGCGAACGGTGCGACCGGGTATCCACTTGACACCCTTGACCTCGTGGTCGTGGGCGCGCTTGGACACCTCGGCCTCAACATCGTCAAGGTACTGGCGAATCTGAGGCAGGGCGACAAAGACCTTGACCAGTTCTTCCTCGGTCAGTTCGCTCTTGTCACCGGTGCAGGCAGGCACAGGTGCGGCAAAGTCGAACGAGGCCATTGCCAGATTGGCCTCAGCACGTTCCTTGCACGGACCCTTGACTGGGCACCAGCGGCAATGCACACCGGGGTGAGCCTCGTTGCTACCGCTGTTGGCCCGGGCAACCTTGTGCTCGTTGTCCTTGATCCACTGCACCAACTGCTCAACAGGGTATGCCTGCGAAGGGTAGTTGCCGCGGCGGGGCTGGACGATATGCACATGCACTGTGTGCACGGGCACGCGGCACAGCCAGTCGAAGGCCAGCCCGCCAATACCGTAGAGGGTCAGTTGGGTGTTGTCTTCAGCCTCGACCAGAATGCCGCGGCCGAACTTCAGATCGACCACATGGATCGTGCCGTCCTTGGTGACAATGACAGCATCGGCTGTGCCCCAGACATCGTGGCGCTTGAAGATGTGCAGGGTTTGCTCGACGAACAGGTCACCATCACCGACAAGGCGGCGCACGTAGTCCAGATAAATCTGAACGAAGTCGCGCAGTTCCGGTGTGTCCCACTTTACGAACTCGTCCTTCATCTTGCCGGCGACAGCATCGACAGCATTCTTCAGGCAATACTCTGCCAGATCGTGAGCGGCAGAGCCCTCGTGCGCAGCGTCATTACCCTCGTCTTCGAGGTTGGCAGGTGTGCGGGTGATACTGGCCGGACATTCTAGCCACCTGTCGCTTGACGACGGTGACAGCTTAGCGTGGCCGCGATCTTCGGATGTGGTTTCAACTTCACTCATTTGACATGCTCCTGTTTATTAAGGCTTTCATGTGGACAATCGTAGAAACACTGCACTTAAAATGGGCGGCGACGTTTTTCTGAGAAACACCGTTGTCGAGCATTCTTTGCATTTCAGGTAACTGCTCGTCTGTTATTTTCCGCCGAGCTTTATTCATCTCGGCGTTCGTCTTTTTCCAAGAAGGTAGCGACTGAGCTATTCGAACTTTCTCAAGTCTCCGCTTTTGAAACTCGGGGTCAGCGTTCCGCAAGGCTCGCGCCTTGGCTGATTTTGCAACAATGGCGGGGTTGCTGTTGATCGTTTTCATTTTGTCATTGGCCATGCGGCGCCATGCAGGGTCTTTCGAACGTCGCGCAATTCCAGCAAGCAACGCCTGTCTATGCGTGTCTGTTCCTGCGGCGTCGCGCAACGCCGTTAGCGCCGCATCTCTGAAGCTGTCATCTGTTTGAAACCTATTGCGTACAGATGCTGAACGTTGTGCGCGACCCTCTGGTGATCGACCATAGGCGAGCGCCGGCGCAATACTGACTCGACCATCAGCGTGTAGCTTTTTCATTCTCTCTCGCGATTTTTCCCTGAAAGCCTCCTTGGTGTTTTCATCGGCCGATAAGTACCAGCCTGTCACGCCGTCGCCACCATCAGTGAGGTTGTATCCGTTCGGAACCTTCGTGCGCAGCGCGGCGATTGCCACCATTTCACGCGCGGCGAGTTCGTTTTTTGGGACACCGTCTGCAACAATGGCAACCGTGACATCACCATATTTTCTAATAGCGCGATGCACGGCGAGATTTGAGCCGCGAGCCGCGGCTTTCATGTGGCCGCGCCATCTATCACTGAATCGCTGAGATGTCATGCCCACATAGCCTTTCCCATTAGGGAACGTAAGGTGGTATATACAGCCGGGTGATGTGCGTGGGATTTTCATATAACCAGCATCATATCACCCGGCGCACGCTATGTCAACTGTACTCAGGCAGAATAGCTTGCGGGCCTGTGAAGTTTGAGTATTTCCCTTTGTACCCCATGCCGACAGGAACAGGATAGCAGCGATGGAATACTAGTTGACAGACTTGGTCACCACCACGCAGGTGAATCGTGTTGAAGCGTGTGAAGTTCTTCAGTTCAAGTGTCAAATTTCCTGAAAAAAGTGAATCCGCAAAACCTGCGTATGAGTGTTCCAACCCCATGCGGGCGGCCGACGAGCGTAGCATCACCATGCACACCAGATCGTTCGGCAGATTGACCTTCTCGACCAGCGAGGCGAGAGCGAAGCCGCCGGGCGGAAGCAGCACGGAACCTTCAACTTCGATGAAGGCCGGCGACTGGCGCTTGGAAAATTCAAGCGGCTTGTAGAACTGGCCGTTCACAGAACTGAAGTCCTCGGCCTCGACCAAGAACTTGTTGCCAAGCGTGACGTTGATGCTGTTCGAATTGACCGACTCACGGGCGACACCTTCGATCACACCTTGGTCGATGAGGTCGTTGAGTTCGGTGTAGCTGAGGATGCCGGTCTTGATAGTGCTGTCCATAATTACTCCCAGTTGTGATGCGCTTCAACGAACGCACGCATCGTGTTGACATGGACTTCAACAACCTTGTTGAAGTCCGATTGATATCCACCGGCCAAGTTCCATGCGACAGGAACCTGCATGTCGCGCAGCTTCTTGAACACGATCAGGTCACGGCGGAACAGTTGATCAGTGGTCAGCCAGCCGCCGAGCGGGTCGTCGATATGCGGGTCGGCCCCGGCTTGGTAAAGCACGACATCGCAGAACTCGAAGCGCTCCAGCAACCGCGGCAGCCGGTGCAACCAGTCTTCAGGGTTCTTCGGGTCTTTGTACGTGCCTTGTGAATAGTGCGTGATGCGCGAACCCTGATCCAAGGTGAGGATGATGTTGTCGGTGCCGTTGCCGTAGTGCATGTCGAAGTCAAGAATGCCAACCTCGTCATCCGGCAACGCCATCGCAGCAACCATTAGACCGTTGAACGTGCAGAACCCGCCGGCGAAATCGTAGCCTGCATGGTGGAACCCCGACACCGGGGCAACCGCACCCTTGCCATTCTCAATAGCCTCACGTGCTGCCGACACCATCGCGCCGCAGGTGTGGGGTAAGGTGTTGGCCAACTTGGTTGAGCGATTGCCATGACCGTTATCACGCTGACCCAGCATGACTTCTTTGACAAAGTGCGGGTCATGTGCGGCATCAAGCATCGGATAGGTGGCAATCAGCGGTTCGCGAATAGCGATAGGCATCTTGGCATCTTCCCACGCCTTGACAACCACGGCAGGCTTGGCAGCAGAGGGGCTGAACCCGCCGCTATCAGCGACCATTCGCGGTGAATAAAAGACAGGGACTTTCATTGTTACCCCAGAAGGACAAAGGTTTGATCAGGATGCTGAGCGAGCACTTCGTAAATCACATCAAGCGCGCGCGGGTCAAGACGCGAAGCCTCGTCGATGTAGATCGTGCGCGGGGTGATCGGCTTACGGCCACGCCAAAGGTACGGGTCGTGGCGAAAATCATTCGCGGTCAACACTTCGCACTGCACATAGTCTTGCTGAAGACGACGACGCTCAGGTTCAATCGATGTGATGATGATATCCCACGGGCGAGCGTTGTTCAGGATGAACTTGGTCTTACCGGTTGCACGCCCAAGGCTGATGGCAACGGTGCAGAACTCGCGGGCGTACTCACTCTTGCGCATGCCCTTGGCGGTCTGCGACAAGAAGCCGCCAAGGCGGGCGCGATTGGCCTTGTTTTCAGCAACGGCTTGCTGAACAATTTGTTCGAAACTCATTTTGATTCTCCGATTTAAATTCCCGGGTGGCAGGGAAACCACCCGGGTCAGGCTATTACTTCTGGGCTTCGAGGAAGTTGCCCAGTTCGTTCAGTTGATCGGCGGTCAGGTCGCCGATACGGGTTGCGCCGAGAGCGGCGATCTTGTCCTTGACAACCTGCGGACCCTTGGTGCGGGCGATGACCGTGGCCAGTTGCTGAGCTTCGGCTTCGGTGTAGGTCTTGCCGCCGGCAACCTTTTCGAAGTCGTCGACAACAACGGTGGCAGCTTCAGCGGCTTTGATCTCGGCCAGCGCAGCTTCGTTGCTCGACTGTGCAGCAGCTTCCGCTTCGGCGACCACCGAGCCTTCACCCGAGATTGCTTCTTCCTGAGCCTTGGCTTCAGCTTCGGCAGCGGCAACCTTGGCGGCAGCTTCGTCGGCTGCGATCTCAGCCTTGGTGCGGCGGCGCTTGGTGGTGGTGGTGGTCGTAGTTTCCGGGATCACGACGATTTCCGGTTCATCCAGATTGGCAGGGTCAGATGGCGGCTGAACACGGACTGCGGCCGGGACACCGGACAGTTCGGTGAAAAAGTTGGCGAGAGCTACGAATTGCACCGAAGTGGTTTCGGCATCGACATGAACATTGACTTGCATTTGAATCTCCTGTTTAAAAAAAAGTAGTGAAGGCCCGGGGTCGTCAGCCCCGGTGAAGTGTGACGCAACCTTCGGTTCGGCAGTTAAGCTGCCAGCTTGTACTGCTTGGCAATGCGACCAGAAGCAATGGCGGCGGTGCTTGCGTCACTGAAACGGGTGGCATCAAGGTACTCAACGTCTTCGAAGCTACCGTCAGCTTCGATCTTGACAGCCTTGCCGATGGCAGCATCGTTGGCGATGACCCACTCTTCGGACGGGTTCGGGTTACCCCAACCGTTCGCCGGTGCCACAGAGAACGGGTAGGTTTCGGACAGATCAGAATTTCCACGCATTTGAATCTCCTTGGATCAAGCTGATCAACGATCAGAACTTGGGTTGTTTCGACTCCCATTCCGCGACATGGTTCCGAACCAGTTCACGGCACTCGGGAGCGATTACCTTCGGCACATAGACCGATGACAGGCTGACGAGCCCTTGCTCTTTCAGCCGGGCAACGTAGTCAGTTTGCCGGGACTTCTTTGACGGCGGTGTTTGCTGCGGCATGTGCTGCCTCGATTTGATCGGCGGTGTCTGCCAAGCTGCGCAGGAAAACACCAAGGGTTAGGTAGGGCTGGTCAAACGTCTGATTGACGTAGTCCAGTGCGGTGAGCAGGGTGCCGAACAGCGGTTCGATCTGCTTGGCAAACTTCAGTTCGGTGATGCCTTCGGTGTCAGCCTGCAGGCTGAAGAAGAATTCCACAGGGGTTTCAACTTCAGGTTCGGCGGCCAGAGGCAGGCCTTGTTCGTTGAGGATTTCAGACATTGCCTTCTCCTTCTGCTTGGTTGCGGGATGCGAGGAAGGAGATCACACCCTTGCGCACAGCGGCAAGGCTGAGGAGGATGTCAAGCTCGCACTCGTTATGCGCGATATCGACAGCAACGGTTCCGGGGAGCGAGCCGCGGGTGACCGTAATGCGCAGCAGTTTTTCAGGCTTCTTCGGGCCTGAAATCTTTGCGTCGCACAAACGCTCGATTGCCAGCAGGGTTGCACGCGGGTCACGCACATCCTGATCGGCAATGATCGCCTTTACTTCTTTCTTGAAGCGGGACATTTGAATCTCCTGTTCGGTTGATATTTCCTACTGAGACTCAATTGTATCAACCGTTGACACACATGTCAAGCACTTACACACCGAATCGAACAGGGAAGGGGGAGCCGGGCTTCACCGTCACCGACTTTGGAACCTTCAGCGCGCCCATCTCAGCCCGTGCAAGTGCCTCCTGCGCGGTCAGCGGCACAGACCCGCCGGGGTTCTTCTGCCGACGCAGCCAGCGCTCAATGTCACGCCGCACCACACCAGCCGAGTGGTGCCACAGGTTGTACCAGTCGGTCGCCACCGCGCTTGCACGCCCCGGGCTCATGTACTTGGCGACCAGTGCCGGGTCACCCTTGGTTGTCGTCCGCACTTCATAGTCCACGGACGACACGGGATAGGTCTTGGTGCCGTCCTCGTTCTTCACCACACCGCTGATTAGCAGGCCGGTGGTTGCGTCGAACTGGCGGCCGTCCACGCGGGGTGCGAACTCAAACTCGAACCCGCACACCGGGCAGAACTTCAGACCTGCAAGCAGGATGCTATAGCATTCCTCGCACACCTTGGTGGGGGCCTCACCGGTCTTCAGCTTGGGGGCGTTGCCTTCGATCTCGTCCAGCGGCCCCATCTCAACTGAGGTGTCGGTGAAGTCGGCCATCAGGCAGTTGATCTTTCCGTCGTAGAGCCGCATGCCTCGACCGCACAATTGCACCCAGATCAGGGCGCTCTTGCTCGGGCGAAGGTTGGCAATGCCATCACAGATCGGAGCGTCGAAGCCGACCAGCAGAACCTCGCACGCCACGATGTACTTTAGCTTGCCAGTTTTAAATGCGATGAGGCGACGCTCGCGCTCGGCCGCGGGTGTATCACCCAGCACCACCTCGGCCTCTTCGCCGAGGGCAACAAGCGCATCACGAATGTGGTTGGCGTGATCAACCCCGGCACAGAAGACCATGACTGCGTTGCGGTTGGCGAAGATGCCGGCGATCTCCCGAGCAACAGGCGCATTGATCTCGTCGGTATCGACCGCGCGCTGTAGTTGGCCGGCAGCGAAGTCGCCTGTGCGGTTATCCACCTCAACCCCGCTGGTGTCTAGCTTGTTGTCAGGGCCATACGGCACCAGTGGGCACAGGTAACCATCGCGAAGGAGTTCACCCATCGTGACCTCAGCGCCGACACCGGTGAAGATGCGTTTGTCGGCTGGCAACAGGTGCAGTGCGGTGCGGTTGGCTGAACCGTCATAGGGTGTGGCGGTCAGACCAATGACCCGTACCTCGGGGCTCTTATCCTTTACCGCATCAATGAATTCCTTGTAGCCAGTCAAGGCGAAGTGCGCCTCGTCGATCAGGATGTAGGCCACCTTCGGCAGCTTGGCAGCCTGCTTGCGAATAGACTGGAAGCCGGCCACGGTCACCCGGCGCAGTTCCTTCTTGCCCAGCCCGGCAGAATAAACGCCAACCTGAATGTGCTCGGGCAGCTTGGCTGCATTCTGCTCGACCAGTTCGCGACGGTGCGTCAGCACAAGCACCATGCCACTGGCTGTCTTGCCCAGTTCAACGCATAGCTCGGCCACGATCACCGACTTGCCGCTGGCTGTTGGTGCTACGATGAGCGGCACGGCCAGCGGATAGTCAAACAGGTGCTTGAGCGCCACATCAATCAGGCGGCGCTGGTACGGGCGAAGTTTCATTTACCTCTCCACGACTCACCGATGAGGCAGATGGCAAGCACTACAATGACGAAGGCGACCCAGTGTTGCTCGATTGCGACTAATGTTTCGGTCATTTGGTCACCACCGTGCTTTCAGTTAGGGTCTCACACTTACGGGTCTTGCCGGAGGTGTGGCATTCTTCCCATGAGGTGTCGGTTGTGGTCATCTCCTTGCACCGGGTGAAGTAGTGCCAGCGATCGCCCGACTTGAAGGCATAGACCTTGCAGCCATCAGCCTCACGGATCACACGGGGTTGTTCGTCGGCACGTTTCTGGGCGACGATAGCGGCATCGCGATCAACACGATCCTTTATCCACTCAGGATCGGTGTTGTATCTGTAAATCAAGACACCCACCCAGATCACGCAAAGTATGATGAAAAATTTCCACCCGTACTCACTGTCACAGGTGACCATGCCAACAACCACCGACACGATCACAATGCCGACTAGCAAATAAAACATTGTCATCTCACACCTTCCTGATTCGATAAAGTTTTTCATTATGATCAAGCACCTCGGTCCAGCCAACGGACAAGGTGTTGCAAGCCACCGCCGCTGTGCCAACCTGCTCGAGCGAACTCAGCGCGGCATTCCATCCTGCCTCAAATGACCCGAAGTCACCGTCGCTAGTACATCGTGGCGTGTTCTCGAAAGCCTCGCGGATTTTGTCGGTCATTTAAGCAACTCGCATATCTGGCTAATAAACCAAATGGCACCTACTCCAGCAAGAATATATTCAGCTACGGTATGCTGCATCTAGAATTTTCCTTTCCTGATCTTGTCTGCGAAGTCATCGAGATATATTCCAAGTTCATCAGACAATTTCTCCACCAGCTTCGCGTTATATTCTCTCAGCGCGTCGTCTGGGGAGTTGGCGGCGAGTTCCTTGCGTGTGATGGCTCTTTCGCCCGCAAACTCAGTGCGATGATTCACTGTTGCTAGTAGCCAGTGGTCAAGCGTGTTCCGCAAACGGGCGTTATCTGCTTGGGCTGCGGCTAGCTCGGTGCGGAGGTTGTCTATTGCCTCGTTGTACATTTCATCCATTATTCACCTTCTTTCGCTTTGGCTATTGCCGCCATCAGTTAATACCAACAGCGGCATTTTATTTACGATACGGTTTGTGTCTGTTTCTGCACTTGCAGGACATGCGCCAAGTTCAGCGCGGCCTGCGTGTAGTGCAATGCTTCGTGGGAAGGTGCGGATTTAGCTTTTTCCGCAAGGTTTTTGATTGCATCGTTGATTGCAGTTTCCATTGGGTTTTATTTCCAATATTTGCAGGCTTTTATCGAGAGCCAACTGACTCGTAAAACAAACTAATTACTTGTTTTTGCCGCCTCTGCTAGAACGAGTTCGACACCCCAACCATTCAAGTGGCAAACGTCGTCGTGATCGTAGTTGCTTGGGTTAATCTCTGGAAACTGGTCGATGATTGGCTTCAGATTCCGATACCGCTCAGCATCAGCCAGCAGTTCCGCGTTCTGTGTCTGGAGAGTGGCGAGTCGTTTTCCTTGCGATGCCATATAGTTTTCTTGCCTATCTCGAACATCCAAGAGTGATGTAATCTCCTCATCCTTCGCATTGCACTGGTCGATTAGCTGCTGCATCTTGGAGGCGGCGTAAACATCCCCTAATTCTTCAGTGAAAGCTTTCACTGAAATACTTATTCCAACACTGGCATAGTTCTTAGTTGCTGCTGCCATTGCATTGAATAAGGGCGAATAAGCAACCGGCTCAAAGTCATCTAGATTTAGTGTCATTTTAAAAATCCTCGTAATGTAGTTTCACAGGCGCCTTGATGTCACACGCTGTCGTCAGCCCTGTGCGTGCAGCCGACAGTGCCCGGGTGCTTTCCCACTTTGCGTTGTAGCTCAGGCTCAGGGTGACCACCGGCTGTTTAACAGTCGGATCAACCGGCGACCAGATGCCACCCTCCCGAATCACAAACCTCGACGCACTGAAAACCTGCGGCATATCCTCGAACAGAACTACCGCACGCTCTCGCTCACCGCTCTCGGTCAGGATGAAGTCCAGAGTATAGAAGTTCCGACCACCGTGCCGCTTTGCATACAGCAGCACGGCACGGTAGTTGCCGGTTGGCAGGCTCATTTTGGAGCCTCATCTACAATCACCACGTCAAAGGTGAGACCGCATGGCTTCGACACTTCATGCTCAACACCATGCTTATCAATGAACAGGTCAGTCTTATGGGGGTCTGTGCGGCGGACGTACAGTGACAGGCCGGCTTGCTTGCAGTAGTTTTTAAACTGCTCAGCAAACCAGCTTTTTCCGTTGCGACGGGTGTGCGTGATCATTTTGGAATCACCTCGCCCGCCTTAAGGAAAACGTAGTGCGGACTCTTCTGCAGTTGCTCAAGACACATCTCCTGATACTTGTCGGCCACCACACAGAGGTGATAGGCCAGTATCGCATAGGTGTCTTCACCGCTGAACCCTGCGTACCGTGCAGCATCCATGACCTTGCGAATGGTCGGGTTGTTGTACGACTCACGGACGAGTTCAGCCCGACACTCGTCGGCGGTCGCGCCGATCTCCAATATCTTAATCATTTAAGTTCTCCTGTTTGAACAACACCTCTATTCTACCGCTTGCGCATCACCCTGTCAATGATTGACACAGCTTGGGTGTGAAAATCACCAGCCTCGACAAGCCGTTCACCCAGTTGCTCAAGGAACAAATGGGCCTGCGCGTACTGGTCAGCCTGCTCGGGGTTCATCTTCGCAGGGCTGACTAGATTGCATGTGCGAACACCCCTCATCAGGGCAGAGCGCATTTCACTCAGGTTCGTGATCATAGGTGACACCTCGGCCAAGTTGTTGGGGCACGAACGGAAGGGTGATGTTGATCGTCATCCCGGGTTGGTTCTCGGGCTGAGCATCGAAGCCGCGCAGCGCACACAGCGCCTTGGTGGCGGCAATGCGGTCGGAGTGCTTGACCGTGGGGTCCAGTGCAATGCGGCGATAGTTGGCCTCGACCTCCTCCACCGATGTCTTGCCCCACTTCACCACCTCGGCTCTGATCTCTTCGATCCGCGCCTTGACCTCGGGCTGACGAAGCAATACACGTGCCTGATAGGCCGGCATGTCAGGCTTGGTGATGATGCCATCATCGTCGGTGATCATGAAGGCGTGGGTGTAGGCCTCGCTTGGCATCTGCCCGTGCATCGTGATCAACCTGCAGAACAGGTCGGCCTCGTTGCTCAGGATCAAACCCTCTTCTTCCTCGCGCGCCTCTTCAACATCGTTGCGGGTTTCAAGATGACCGCCACCCACCTCGGCGCTATGGCCGAGAAAGATTGCGTCAAAGTTCAGTTCAGCTTCCATCAGTCCAGACCCTTCGTTGCATAGAACACATGCGCCCCGGCGCGCTGTTCGTGCTTGACCTCAAGCTCGTCCAGTATATCCTCGGCGGCGCGGCGGCGCTCGTTTGCCTCGGGCAGTTTCAGATCGGATATCAGCTTGCGCCACGGACGACTGAAGTTGCGCAGCACTTGACTCGTCACAATGCCACCGCGCAGCGGGCCGCCCTCGGCAGTAGCCGGGCGCAGCTTGTCGATGAACACCGGGTTGGCCTTGGCCCTGAGCAGTGTCGGCACAGTGTCGGAAGAGTTCATCAGGTAGCGGTAGAACGGGTGCTGGGTACAGTATAGGATGTCGGCAACCCATTCCATGATCTCGAGATTGACCTCGGTGGCGCCCGGGTTGGCCACCAGTGTCAGGACAGATGACAATATGCACAGTTTGATCTGGGCGCGGACACGCAGCGACTCGATGTTGGCCTCGGCATCGGTGCCCTTCATGCCCGGCGGCACAGACCAGCATGTGCGAGCGCGTGTCAGGATTGTCGCAAACCTGACAATGCCAGCGTCGTCCTTGGGCGGCGTGATGTAGCGAACAGGATAATCGTTGCGCTCAAAGTGGGCACTGATCCGGCCTGATAGGTCAGCGTCAGGCTCGTCACCGGTGATGCTGAAGAACTCACGGCCAGCCGGGTGCTTGGCTTCAGGGCTGCGCCACGAATCGTTCATGAACTTGACCAGCGCGGCGAGCGTGGTGTCCAGTGTGCCGTTGGCCTTCTCGCGAATCAGGTCAGCCTTGCGCTTGATCTCTTCGGCCTCGGTCTCACCCTTGCGGTCACGGTCATCAATGCTGACGATCATGCGGGACACAAAGCCGTCGTGCATCATGGCACCGGTCATGTCATCGCGCAGGAGCGCCGGCGTGGCGGCCAAGTTCAGGTTCATGACTGGGGCGGTGATCTCGCGGAGTTCACGCTGAACTTGTGCGGAAGGCCTGAACTTACGTCCGGGCACACCCGCATCGTACAGCTGCTTGACCGATGTCTGCAGGGCAAGCAGGTGCTGGTCCTTCTGATTGTGCTTGCCAATCAGGGACTCGGCCTCATCCGATGTGACCAGTTGTAGCGGGCCGTGCCGCTCGAAGGCGTTGACCCATAGCCCGGTTGCTGAGTGCAGCTTGTAGCTGGGGCTCAGGTTCTTGAACAGGGTCCTGGACAGGGTGTTGTGGATGATGTCCATCGCTGTCGATTTGCCGGTGCCCGCCGGCGCGATGTTCAGGAAGAACACGTTCAGCGCCTTGGGCGGGATGGTCTCCGACTCACGGAACATCACGTGGGGCGCGAACCCCATCGAATACATCTGGCACATGCTGATCAGGATCGGTGCCGGGCGCAGGAACTCATCCCACTCGCCGTCGACCAGTTCCCAGCGTTCCTTCTTGTTGCTGGTGGCGAAGGCGGTCAGGATGTCAAGGAAATGCTCGAAGCGGTCGTTGACCTGCGGTGCCCGGGATATGAAGGTCAGGCCGCGCATGCGCAGGGCGGCGTTGTCCTCATCCTGCTTCTGCACCTTGGTCAGCGCAGCTTCCAGTGCCTCATCGGACACCACGGTGACAGGTGTGGCGCCCAGCATCCTGTCAAAGACCTCGACCAGCGCAACCTTTTCGTCGAAGTCAATGCTGTCATCGACGTTGATTGCAGTGCGCAAGCGCTCGGCCTCAACCTCGTGGGTCAGGATGGACTGAACGTGCAGCGGCTTGTTGCCTGTGCCGCGGTCGCGCAGCCAGTCCTTCAGCTTGATCTGGATTGCATCCTTTTTATATTTGGGGTGCTGGGCTGACCAGACATTCAGCACCTCGACCATCTCCCTTTGGGACTCGGTGAGGTTCAGGCTGTTCACAGCCCAGCCCCGGAAGCCGGCGTATATCACCGGGAACCATCGCGGGTACTCGTCCAGCCTATCCTGCGGCAACAAGTTGTGCCTCACTGCAATGAGGAACAAGCGCTGCTGTTCGGGGCTTGCCTGATCTTCATAGAGGGCGAAGCGGTCGAGCACAGCAGCTTTGGCAGGGATGGGTGCAAGCGAGTGGACGTTGGCCGGCAAGGGCTCGGCATCCGGGGCAGCTACAGGCGCAAGGAGGGCGCCTGAGAACAGGGTGACTGTGCGCTCAGGGTTCGCGGCGTTCGGGCTGACAAAGCGTGGCAGCACCGGGTTGTATGAGGCAGCATCAAGCCCTGCAGCGTAGGCGCCAAGCTCGGACACAACCCAGTCCATCGTGGCCTTGTGCTCGGCGATGCTTGCCGGCCGGGACAACGGGATCAGAACAACAAAGCGACCACCGTTGCTGAAGGTGTCAAAGGAGATGTGGGCAATGCCCAACCCCTCCAACACAGCACAGACCGCGGACTGCTGCTCAGGGTTGATCACCTTGTCGAAGTCACACTGCAGCATTGTTGCGCCGGTGAGCGTGTTGAGGGTGCGCTCGGTCGTACTGAACGTGGCCCCAACAAGATACTTCGATTGAATCTTGTCAGCTACAGGCGGCAGGTTCTTCAGCCAGCCGGCGAACGCCCGCAGTGACTGGAAAACAAACGGCTTGACGACACCTGATTTGACGTTTTCGCCATAGGCGCAGCTTACTGGCTGGCTGAGGACGGGTTGCGTGTTGGGCACAAGGTTAATCTCCGACAAAGACGGTTAGCAAAGGGAGTTGTGATGGTAACACGCGGGTCACATATCGTCAATATGTGAAAAAACCCCAGCACCTTGTGAGTGCTGGGGTTTCTCATCCCTTTGCCACATCGCGGAGAGCCGTAGCAAGGGTGATTCTACAACATCAGGCCCGGATGGTCAAGCTCCGTAAGGGAGCTTCGGTTCCGGGTGCCTTAGTGACCGAAAGGTGAAGGGGTGAGCAGCAAGCTGTCAAGGGCGAGGTAGAGGAAGACCGTTGCAATGATGATCACCGCGACAGCCCCCGCAAGGCTTGCGAGGAATTTCATGCTTACAGCCCCCGGCGCTTGTTCTGCTTGAAGGAGGACTTGGCGTGCTTGTTGCCAATGCGACCTTCACCCTTGCCGCGGCTGACATAGGGTGTGTTGGCAGCGGCAAGCTGGGCAGGGGTGGCGTAGCGGCTTGCAGCAAGAGCGATGGCGGCGAACATTGCGATGGCGCGGGCGAAAGGGTTTGAGCGTTGCATGGTGAGTCTCCTGTTACGTGGGTGGGTGAAAAGCCAAGGTGCTTCGGCCTGTAATACTCGCTCAGTTTAACCACCAGCGTTGCGACCTGACGGAACCGAGGCACCTTGCCTTTTCACCCCCTTGCGGGGGCGGGTTGGGTTAGTGGGTGAGGCCGATGCCTTTGTCGAGGAAGGCGGTCAGCGGGACAGTGCGCTGCCATGCGCTGAGCACATGGGGGCGGTCGGTGTTGGCCGGCTTGATGCTCTCCGTCACGGCATTGAACAGGGTCCAGACAGTCTTACCGTTGGCGGCATGTTCCGGGTGGCTCGGTTCGTCCCATTCCTTGATGGCCTTGCCGATGTCACTCGGGTTCAGGATGCCAAGGCGAACGCATTCGACCAGAATCGCATCACCCTTGACCTTGCTAAGCTCATAATTGCGGTAGGCATCGAAGCGACGGGCTTGATGGTCGGCCAGCACCGGGACTTCGCCAACAGCCGCTTCGAGCAGTCCAGCAATGCGGGAACCGATGTTGGTGGTCTGCTTGGCATAGACCGACACTTCGCCAGAGAACGCGAGGTTATCGCACACGGTTACCAAACTGCCGACAGAAAGGCCGCGCGGCAGTGATTGATCGTAGCTTCCACGGATTCCGATCTGCAACTTGAAGCTGTTGTCCTTCGGGATGTATTCGCCCTCCAGCACGGTAGGCTGGATTTCGAGCAGGCCAAAGAACTGTGACGGGAAACCCTTGGCGTCGGTCTTTGTGCCGAAACCTTCATCAACAACACTGAAACCGTTGCGACCAAGGAACGTTTCAACAAGTTCGACATCCTCAACAAACGGACGAACAACATGACGCGAACCGCGAGGGGCCGGGAGCGGGAGGGCTGCAAGCGCTGCACGGTTGATCGCGCTGGCACCACAATGAAGAATGAGGGACATTTGATTCTCCTGTTAAGTTGCGTTGTTCGGTACTGAGATTCCAGTTTAAACCTTTGGATTAACTTTGTCAAGCGTTGACACTGGATTTTTTACATCGGGTTGCAGGCATCCTCAGCTTCTTTGATCAGTCGGGCAATTTCAGCCTGAGCCTTAGTGAGTTCCGCCCGCAGGTAGTTGTTGTCGACGATCAGGCTGTCGTTCATTTCGGCCAGCTTTTCAGGGCTGGTTTTGGTCGGGTCAATCATTGGTGACTCCTTTTCAATCGGTGCTGAATAAAAAGATTCACCGATAGACCACACGTGGCCAACCGGATCATCGCGCGTCATTTGTGCAGCTTGTTCGGCGTCGCGCACCACCATCACAGGTGCCGCGTGCTTTCCGAGCGCGTACATCAGGTTGCGAAGTTCACTGAGCTTCATGGTTGAAAGTCTCCGCAAAATTGTCGATCTGGATGAGCAGTTGATCAAAATCGACGATTGAAAGGGTCTCAGTTTTGGTGCTGAGACCGAAGGTTGGGTCATAGACTTCAGCGACAACATCAACGTCACGAACGATATTCCAGCGATTGTCCTGAAGGTGCTTGACCAGCGCTTGAAGCATCTTTTTCATTACCCCCTCCATTCATATTCAGGAGCTTCATATTCGGTTATCGGTTCGGTGCTGACAGGGTGGCGATTGACAATGCGACCGCCAGCTTTTTCCCGGCACAGAACTTCACCGTCCTTGATTTCAAAGAACCAGCCCCCGTTGATCACCCAGCCTGACACGATGTTGCCAGCGGCGTCACGCTTGATTTTCTCAAGGTTCAGGTCATACGGCTTGATCCAGACGGTGCTCATGCTGTCACCAATTCTTTCTGAACAATGAAGTGCGACGGGAGCAGGTTGTTGCGGGCGCTGAATGCTGCAATGTATTGCCCAACACTCGAACATTAGCCCCAGTCAGGTATGGAAAGGCGGCAGGGTATCTTTTTGGTGCGATACCTGCCGGGCGGGTTGGCTTTGATCAGCCTGAAAAGCGGGATAGGCCGCTTGCCTCGGATTCTCATGATTTACAAACAATTCGCGAGCGAGCAACTTCGATCAGCAGGCTGTACTCATGGTGAATTTTGTCGTCATGAACCATCCTCGACTTAGCCAAAAATTCAACATCCGAGCCGATGAAACAACCGCGAGTGACGGTCAGCGTTCCGTATTTGTTGTTGAAAACAGTTAGCGTGCCGTTTTCACTACCAACATTTGACGCCCAAAAAATTGACGAACGATCATAAACCCGCGCGTTGCCATAAACCCGCGCGTTGCCATAAACCCGCGCGTTGCCATAAACCCGCGCGTTGCCATAAACCCGCGCGTTGCCATAAACCCGCGCGTTGCCATAGACCCGCGCGTTGCCATAGACCCAAGCGTTGTCATAGACCCAAGCGTTGTCATAGACCCAAGCGTTGCCATAGGCCTGAGCGTTGCCATAGACCTGAGCGTTGCCAGAGACCCAAGCGTTGCCAGAGACCTGAGCGTTGCCAGAGACCCAAGCGTCGCCAGAGACCTGAGCGTTGCCAGAGACCTGAGCGTTGCCATAGACCCGCGCGTCGCCATAGACCCGCGCGTCGCCAGAGACCCGCGCGTTGCCAGAGACCCGCGCGTTGCCATAGACCCGCGCGTTGCCATAGACCCAAGCGTTGTCAGAGACCTGAGAAAGATTTTTTTCCGACTCAATCCATCCACCACAATCACCTGCGGCGACTACGCCAGCAATTGTTACCAGCGCGCGAATTTGCTTGAGGGTGACACCCCTTGCAACCTTTGTTTCACCTGTAAATTCGTATTTCATTTTCACATTCTCCGTTTCGCCCTTGCTGGGGCATCATCAGCAGCACAGCAATAGTGCCGGACGGAAGGGGGTTGCAAGCCCCCGGTTCTTCCCAGTGCGTCGATCTCCCGGTTGTGCTGGGCGCCATTACCTGTTGCTGCAGGGTAATCCGGCTTGATCAGGTCCGGGCTGGCTGGGTTCTGCCGCACACCAGTTGATCAGACTGGCTGGGGGCTTTCCTTTCGGTTTCGTCGGTGCGCGCCCCCGGTGCCGCTGCGCTTATTTTGTGTCGGTGATATGCTTCAGGGCGTTCTCGATGTGACCATCGTTCAGGTAGCTGTAGAGGTGCTGCAGCAGGGCCTTGTCGTAGCGGCAGCAGGCGTGGAAGATATCCCAGCGCAGGATGGCATTGATGCTGGCCAGCGAGCGCCCGCCGTGGTCCTTAGCGTGCCTTGCCGCGACGGTGGCAGCGATGCCACCTTCCTGCGAGCAGACCAGAATGACCAGCGTTTTCAGGCGGTCATAGTCGGGCTGATTGATTTTGAGGTTGTTGGTCATTTCAGTTTATTCCTCAGAATGAAGCGGGTTTCAGGTGGAAGGTTTGCCCAGAACAGGCGGTAAATCACCAAGGCCACAGCCACCTTGATGAGCGTCATGATCAGATATTCACCACAGTGACAACACGATCAGCAGCAAGGTGTGCGACAAACGCAGCGTGACCTTGAACGTCGAGGCCTTCTTTCCGCTTGGTGGCGAGCGCCCCCAGATGCTTGAACACCGTGCCTGCCGGAATGCTGCCGTAGGTTGTCGGGATGGCATCAAGCAGGAGGTTGGCAGCGGTGCGGATTTCACCCCACTTTTCCATCGTGAGCGCGTCACGCAGCACAATCAGGGTGGCGCCGAATTCAATCGTCGGCAGGGTATCGACCAGATTGTCAATGTGCCGGCGAACAATGCGGCGCAGGATGTTGGTGTGCAGGCCTTGCTCGTCAAGGCGGTGCAGGATGGCGCCCAGTTCCTTGCGGGCTGCCAGCTTGTTGAAGTTGCTCATTTCACTTGCTCCTTTTAAAGTTACAGTTAAATTATACTGCGTCAAGGGTTGACAGTCAAGCCCCCTGTCACGGGGCCTTGCTTTCAGACCTTCAGTTCATCCGGGATTTCGACTTCATCGCCCAGCTTGCTGTCGACGTAGCGGCGCATTGCGGCGACCAGCGGGGTGAAACCAAACACCGACTGCGCCAAGGTTGAGTCGTGGCTGTAGGCCATCCATGTGCCGTCTTTGCCGTGAATTGTTCCTGCCAGAAAAGCCTTGTCGATGACGCTGATTTTCTCACGTTCAATGATTGGGCCGCCTTGGGACCAGTCGGTTGAAGGGTAGTAGTTGTCTTTCCAACATACCCCGTCGTTGTAACCTCTGTATTTGGCAAGAGGAGTAAGGTGATTATTTGGGCGTAGCACAATGATGTAGTCACCGAACTTTAATGTCTGGTGAAGAACATCAGCTTCATAGGCTTCGTGCTCAGTAAAGAAACGAGGATTCAGTCCTTCACACTTCGCCACGGCCCAATCAAGGGCAGGGCCAATCAGTTCAGATGTTTTCATTTCAGTTGCTCCGGAATGCCAAGGGCTTGAGCGCCCAGTTCGTTTAGGTAGGACCAGTTGGGTTCGGCAGGTGCGGTGCCAGCGCGGAATGCTGCGGTGACACGCCCGTGATTGCCTTTGAGCGCGTTAGGATACATGCTGAACAGGGCTTCGATGACAGCGTTACGCCCTGCCGCCAGCCGGGCCTGAGCATAGCGCCCTTTGGTTTTGATGGCGAGGCAGCGAGCGACATCATGCTGTGCATACGTGCCCGGGTTGGTCTTGATTGCCGTGTAGGCTGCGAACACGTCACGCACGGTCAGCTTGAATGCGATTTTAGAAGCCATTTTGGGTTGCTCCTTCGAGTTGTTGAGCAAGGCGGAACAGGCCGAGCACGTGATTGCGGACAGCAAAGCGACGGGCGGCATAAGGGCCTTGTTGCTTTTTGATTTTGAGGGCTTTGAGGGCCAGTGCGGCTTGGTAGTGCATGGTTTGCTCCTTTGCGGTTACGGGTTGATCCACTGAAACGCCCAGTTTTGCTAGGCGCTTGGGTTGATCAATCAGGCTTTGAACAGGTCTTCTTCGCTGATATGAGTACCGCGGGTTTCCCAGTAGGTCAGGGCCAGCTTGTACCCATCATCCTCGTAGAATCGCTCTTTGAGCGCCATGAATACCTTCTGCGCCTCCTCCTCCTTGGCGGTAATGCTGCGCTGTGCAGTAGCGAAAAAGTGGCGGCCGTTTTTGCTGACATTGATTTCGTAGCGCATGATGTCAGGCTCCGATCAGAAGGGCGACAGCAGCATCGCGCGCCTTGTTGTGTTCAGGGTGGCTAAAAACCACACGACCGTTCCGGGTGGCTTGCCACAGGCGCTTGCCTTCCCTGTTCTCGACAGCGATCATCACAATCCCATAGACAGCATAATAACGATCCGCGGAATGGGCTTGCACCGGGTTTCCGTTCGGCAGATGGCCGAGGTAGGCGCACGGGTAGGTTGGGTTGGCCATGATGAGCACCTTAGATGAAGAAGCCAAGGACAAAGCCGGAAAGCAGGCCGATAGCAAGAGCCAGCACCGGATCAGGAAAGCGGTCAAGGCGCTTGAGGAAAACAGGACGGGGAGAGGGCATTGCGATTACTCCTTTTAGGTTGTTGCGGTTGATCCACTGAAACGCCCAGTTTGGCTAGGCGCTTGGGTTGATCAATACGCGATGAAATATTCGGGGTTGAACTTGCCGCCGTAGGGGGCGGTGTTAGGGCCGACCAAGTGACCAGTCAGGCCGGCGAGAGAATCGACTGTGTAAGCGATGCAATCCTGAGAAAGCAGGCCGCACAGCAGGCCGACACCACCACAGAGCTTTTGCATATCGTTGTTGCAGACCATCTCAATGACCATTGTTGGTTCGCCCGACTTGGCAAAGCGGCGCTTGCTTATGATGTCGATAGGGCGCAGCGCATCAATCACTTCGCGCAGCACAGTAGCCGGGCCGAGGTTGGCATTTTCTTTGCCATTGATCCAAAGGCCGATGTTCAGGGTGACAATCATGACTTACTCCTAGTTGGTTGGGTCAGGGGTGGTGTTTTCAGCACCGTTAGACATAGTATAGGGCCGCATTGCAGAGCTGTCAAGTAGTGACAAGGCTATTTTTAGCTTAATTTAGGGTATTTTTAGCTTATTTCGCTCGCTGGGGCAGGGGTGGGGCAGGGGTGGGGCAGGGGTGGGGCAGTCGGAAACCATTGTGCCACAAGGAACAGGGCAAAATGGCAGGTGGGGCAGGGGGGTCATGTAGAAAGAGAGGTTTAGATAAATTTAAGTCTATTACTTATTATCTTTCTATATTTTGTCTCACGATACATACGCGAGGCGTCAAGTAGTGACAAGGATTTAAATGCGGTGGATTATTGCGATCTATCAATGCGGCGCTTCACTTATTTTTCTTTTTCTACATGACCCCCCTGCCCCACCTGCCATTTTGCCCAGACCCTTGTGCCGCAAGGCTTTTACCCGCCCTGCCCGGTGCCCTGCCCACTGCCCCACCCCAGTGCCCGCCCCCAAAAAGGCGTAAGCATGTGACGGTTTTACGTGTTTTAAGCTAATTTTAGCTACGTCACGTACTGACAAACCTGTCACGTACTGACGTTATCGCGCGCTTAAACTTAGGCTCGGTCGTCCGGTGTCATTGGTTGACGTTGTTGTCACGTACTGACGTGTTGTGGCCGGCCAGTTTTGGCTGGCTCGGTCGTTCGGCTTTGCTCGGGTTTGCCCGGCGACCCCCACACACCCCGCGCTGGTTGAGCTTGGCTGATTATGGGGACCACCACAGAGGCAGATAAAAAATTAGGAAACACTGTCAACCAGTGACACGCCAGAAAAAAAAATAGAAAATAGGTGTCAACGGTTGACAGCAAAATAAAAAACTAACTTTCACTGTCGACCATTGACAACCCTTGACAGCGCCCGCCCACGGCAGTACCCTCCCGCACATGACTTAACAGGAGGAACACCAATGAACAAAGACAACATACCGGGAATGCTGATCATTGCGGCGGGCCTGCTTATCGCCTTCACCGCAAGTCCTATCGGCGGAACCATCACCGTGCTGTTCGGGCTGATGTGTTGCGGCTCAAACACAACGATGAGGAAACGGTGATGAGCCGTAAAAACAAAGTGGCCCTAGCGATCCTGCTCGCCGGATTGACAGTTGCGGCAACCTACGACCCGGTGATCGGGGCCTTGATCTGCATCATTGCCGGGATGTACGCGGAGTGAACATGAGAAAAGCAATTTGGAATGCAGTGTGTTCAAAACTTGAGGCTGGGTGCATCCTTCCTTGGTGGGCACTGGCGGTACGCGCGGTGCTGTTCCCGCTGCGCACCTTTTACTGGGCAATGAGTCGTGCGGAAGGTTACCAGTGGCGAAGCGACACATGGTTGATCGAAGGTGTCGAATATTCGGGTGAGGCGCTCGCGCGCTTGGCTGACTCACGTGGTAGGGTTTATCGCATCGACCGTGTTGACGGGGTGGTGACCCTGACTGAGATCAAACAATGAACGCGCCAACTCAGGCAGGGTACTGGTGTGTGGTGTGCGGTAGATTCTTGCCGTCAATTGACGGGGTGATCACGCATGATCAAGTGCCGCACCCGGACAACATGCAGTTCGACGATGAGGATAATCCGCAATGAACGCGCCAACTCAACGCGGCTTCAACTATGTCCCGCGCCCGCAGTTCATGGGGTATCACCAGCGGACCCAGCGTTACGCCTGCATCATTGCGCACCGGCGCGCGGGCAAGAGCTACGGGTTGCTGAACGATATGCTGGTGCGGGCGTTGACCCCTCGGCAGGATGGATTGCGGCAGCAGTTCGCTTTGATGGCCCCGACCCAGAGTCAGGCACGCAGTATTGCTTGGGCCTACATGAAGGAGCAGACGGCCTGCTTTGCGATGTGCGGCGGGTACAAGGCGCTTGAGCAGCACTTGACAATCACCTTGCCCAACCCGAACAACACCAATGAACCCGGCAGCACGATCATGCTGGTGGGTGCGGAGAATGCTGAGCGATTGCGCGGTCTCTTCTTGGATGGCTGCATCATCGACGAAGCGGCCGACATTCCGGACTATGTGGTCACCCAGATTATCCGGCCGGCGTTGTCCGACCGTCAGGGTTGGCTGACAATCTCAGGTACGGTGAAGTCGATCGACGATTACTTGTGGCGCACGTATGAGATCAGCCAGAAGGCGCCGGCGGTCTGGTTCAGCATGCTGCTCAAGGCCAGCGACTCGGGCATCTTGCCGAAAGAGGAGTTGGAAGACTTGCGCCGAAGCATGACCGAGGAGCAGTATCAGGTTGAGTTCGAGTGCAACGTGCAGGCGGCGGTGACCGGGCGCATCTTGCTCCCCTATATGAACCAACTGCAGGTCACGCGAGTTCCGTATGACCCTGCCGGCGGGGCGCCGTTCAGCGCATGGGACTTGGGTATCAGTGATGCGATGGCGGTGTGGGTTGCGCAGCAGGTCGGGCGTGAGGTTCGAATCATTGACCATGTGGAGGAGAGCGGCAAGGGGTTGGATCACTTTGTCGACTGGCTTCGCAAGCGCACGTACTCAGGGCGCTTTGGGGCGCACTTGCTCCCGCACGACACGAAGGTCCGCGAACTCGGCAACGGCGGCAAGACCCGACTGCAGAGCCTGCGCGACATGGGTATGCGGAACATCAAGATTGTGCCGAAGCTACCCAAGGACCAGCAGATTGATGCCGGGCGGTTGCTGTTGCCGAAGTGCTGGTTCAACGAGGACACCACCGAGGTCGGGCGGCGAGCGCTGCGCAACTACAGCTTTGAGTTCGACCCTCGGCGCAAGGTGTTCAGCCGGGCACCGCTGCATGATCAGTATTCCAACTCGGCCGACGCTTTCCTCAACTTGGCTGTCGGTATTCGAAAGGCCAGCGGTGAAATGGGGGATGACGGCGGTGGCATGACACTGGGGCGTGACGATGATGATGGTCGCGCACTGCAGGGTGCCTACGAGATGGATGAGGGCATTTGATTTAAATCGACAGGTCAGGTATCCTGCCGGGCAATATAACCCCGCAGGATACCTGTAATGGCAAATGTCCGCCTCCTACGCCAAAGCCTCGAAGACTACAACGCGCGGATCGCGAAGATTGATGCCCAGTATCAGGCCAACTACGGGAAATACACCGACGATGTGGCCGCCTACAATGCAGATGTGGCCTTGCACCCGCACGATCCTGCACGTTCGGCAGCGGTTGGCAAGCAGCAGTACATTACGGGCTATGGTCCCGATACGACGGAATGGGTCGGTGATGAGATCAGCGGTAGCATGCAAACTGTGCGCCACCCGGTCTATGCCGATAGACCGACCAGCCTGCCAACACCTGTGGCGCCTGCGCAGAGCGTGGCACCCCCCGCCCCCAGCATGACGAACAGCGACTATCGCGCGCTGGCCAACCCGGGCACCGACCCGGCAGGTGTTGTGCGTGACAACAACTTGGGTTATACGGGCAACTCTGAAATTGCTGCGATGAACGATGCACCAATGCGCAACAGCGCTTTTGCTGATCCGGAAGACCCGAAGGGTTTGAAGGATCGTGGTATATTGGCCCGAACACTTGGTGGACAACTATGATGCAACAAGACGAAGAACTCCTGAGCGCCCTTGACGAACTCAGCCCTGAAGAACTTGAGTTGCTTGAGGAGGCCGCTGCTAAAAAGGCGCTGGCCGATGAGGAGCGCCTGCTCGCGTTGTCGCAGATTCTGGTCAAGGACCGCGACGCTGCGGTCACCTTCCGCCTGAACAGCGGTATCGAACAACAGTGGGCCGAAGACCAAGCCTACTACGAAGGTTCGGATGACAATGCCCGCACCGAATACTACAAGGGCTTGGCCGCCGGCGCACCGCTGATTCAAAAGACCAAGGCCAAGTATCGTTCGAAGGTTTTCTTGAACATCACCCGGCCGTATGTCGAAACGGCGGCAAGCAAGGTGATCGAAGTGCTGAGCCCGACCGACGCACGCCCGTGGTCGCTAGAGCCTTCGGCTGTGCCCAACCTGCCTGAGAAACCGAGTCCGCTGGTGCAGGCACTGCAGGTGGCTGAGCAGCAGGCCCAAGGCGGTCAGGCAGCCCCTGACCCTGTCGAGGAAATGATCAAGGCGGCCCGCCGCGCGGCCAAGGGTGCCCAGACTTGGATTGACGACAAGTTGCAGGAGTGCGACTTCACCGGTCACCTGCGCTCCATTGCTGACGAGGCCGCTCGCCTCGGCACCGGCATCATGCGCGGCCCGGTGCCGGAAGCTCGCCGTTCTGTCAAGGTCGAGCGCGACCCGGCCACCGGTCAAGAGAAGATCACGGTGCTTGAAGATATCAGCCCCGCTTCCCGTGCGGTCAATGTCTGGAACGCATTCCCTGATCCGGCTTGTGGTGACAACATCCACAACGGCCAGTTCTTCATTGAACACGACAACATGGTCGAGAAGCAGGTGCGTGACCTGATCGGCCAGCCCGGCTATATCGAAGAGGCCTTGCGCTCTGTGATTGAAGAGGGTCCGAAGTCAAACTCTACTTCGACAATGGCGATGGCGCCCCACGATTCGATGGACCCCAAGGCCCAGAGATATCACGTGTGGTACTACTACGGCTTCCTGAAGCTGGAAGATGCCCGCCTGCTCAAGTGTGAGTGCGAGGACGAAGACGAGATTGCCAACGTCGGTGTGCCGGTGATCATCACGATCATCAACGACACGCCTGTCAAGGCCCACCTGAACCCGATGGTCAGCGGTCGCTTCCCCTACGACTTCATGTGCTGGCAGCGCGTGGCCGGCTCACCGTTCGGTATCGGTATCGCCCGTCAGATTCGTTCTTGCCAAGCCATCCTGAACGCGCACGTGCGCGCCATGATGGAAAATGCGGGCCTGTCAACTGGCCCGCAGATCGTCATCGCCCGGGGTTCTGTTTACCCGGCCGATGGATCATGGGAGATTACCCCGCGTAAGGTGTGGTTGCTCAAGCCGGATGCCGACATCACCGATGTCTCGCAGGCTATCAACGCCTTCCAGATTCCCAGTGTGCAGGCCGAGTTGCTGGCCGCCATTGAGTTCGCCCTCAAGATGGCCGAGAACGTCACAGGCCTGCCGGTGCTCCTGCAAGGTCAGCAAGGCCCCACCGGTGTTCCGGAGACTGTTGGCGGTATGCAGATTCTGGTGGCCAACGCTTCGTCGCTCCTGCGCCGCATGGCGCGCGTGTTTGACGATCACCTGATCAAGCCGCACATCACCGCCTACTACGACTACATGATGATCTACGGTGACGATGACAGCGTGAAGGGTGACTTCAAGGTTGTGGCGCACGGCTCCACCGCGCTGGTGACCCGTGACCAGCGCAACCAGTTCATTACGCAGGTGGCCCCACAACTGATGGCCAACCAAGCGTTCGGCATCGACCCGACCCGCCTGTTCAAGAAGATCGCTGAAGTGGCTGGCATGCACGACGCCGAGGAAATCCAGTTCACGCCGGCCGAAATGGCCGCACTGCAGAAGTCTGCGCAAGATGCCGCAGCGCTTGACCCGCGTGTCATGTCTGCTCAGGTTGCAGGGCGGACCCGTGTTCAGGTTGCTCAGATGGAAAACGAGACCAACAAGTTCCGTGTCCAGCGCGACATCGACCGCGACACCAAATACGTGGAGGCCGAGAACACCCGCACGCAGGTCACGGCCCAAGCCAAGATGGCCGAACTGGAACTGCGCCGCGAACTGGCACTGCTCGAATACGCCAACCGCGAGAAGATCACGCTCGACCAACTCAAGGCCAAGCTGGCTATCGAGGGTGGGCGCAATGATTTGGCCCGCGAACTGGCCACACTGCCGACGATAGCTGAGGTGGCCGAGGGTGTTAACGCCGGCTCTCAGGTTCCCGGCTCGGTGGCTGGCGAGGCTGAGCAAGAGGTTCCGGGTCAAGCCCCACCGGGCCTTGGCTTCGCCTTGTAATACTCTGACAGGCGTGCTAAAGTGCAATCTCATCAACAGGAGGATGTAACGTGGTCCCTATCCCGGACGATTTTGAACTTCAGCCGTTGGCTACGGTTCCGATCAAGAAGCCCGAAGCGCGAGAGCAAGCCCGCCTTGTTGCCGCACTTCGCTGTAAGTGGTCGAAAATTGACAACCTTGAGCGGCGACCGGTAGTGTTCCATGTGCCGAACGGTGGGAGCCGCAACGCGATGGAGGCCAGCAACCTCAAGACACAGGGTGTCCTTGCCGGTGTGCCTGACCTCTGCATTGTCATGCCGGGCGGCGAGATCATCTGGGTTGAAATGAAAGCGGCTGACGGGCGCGTGTCACCTTTCCAGCAGGCGCTGCACTCGCACTTCGACGCTCTCGGGCACGAGCCACTTGTCGCCTACAGTGCAGAAGAAGCGTTGGCCAAGCTACGCCTGCGCGTTCAATAAGGAGTTACCGTGAACGAACTACTTGACGTTGTTTTCGCCAACGCGGATGCGGCCCATCGCCAGCATCTTGCCAGCGAGAGCTTTGCCGAACACGAGGCGCTTGGTGAGTTCTACGCCGACGCGCGTGTTGCGGCTGACGCTTTTACCGAAGCTGCTATCGGGCTTGATGTTCCACCGCCTGACGGTGATGACCCGATTGCCGTGATCGAAGGCGGGCTGATTGAGTTGGCAGATATGCGTGAGCGTGTTTGTCAGGATAACCCTACACTACTCAACCTGTTTGACGAACTCACCGCCGTCTACGCGCGGGCACTTTTCAAACTGAAGCGGCTGAAATAATGGCAATCAACCCTAACACTGAAACATGGGTGACCATTCGCAAGTATTGCGATGAACGCCTTGACAGCCTGCGCCTGAAACTTGAAGCCGACATCAGCCAAGATGATTCGATCAAGGTTCGCGCCCAGATCAAAGAGCTTCGGGGGATTGTTTCCCTTGGGGTAAACGAAGTGCCGCTGGTCGATGAACCAGATATGCTACCGGAATAACAGGAGGAACCATGAGCGACGAAAACATTCTTACGATTGACGAGAGCCCTGCAACTATTGCAGCCGAGGAGGCTGCGTTCGCTGCCAGCTTTTCCGAGACCCGCGGTGAGACAGCCGACGAAGAAGTTGTTGAACCCGCGCCGGCGGCCGAGGAAGAGGCTGTTGAGCCCTCACCTGCGCCTGCCGAGCCAGCACAACCTGAGCCGGTGGCAGCTAAGCCGCTCACGATTGCAGGACTCACTGAAGAACAGATCACTGCCGCGCTGAACCGCAGTTCGACACTGCAGAGCACCGTCGACAAGATGGCGGGCCGCATGGGCCAGTTGATGCAGCAGATCGAACAGTTGCGCACCAACCCACCAACCACGCAGTCGGCTCAGAAGGCTTTTGATGTGAAGCTCGACAAGCTGACGGCAGCCTTCCCTGAACTGGGCAAGTTGCTGGCTGAAGACTTGCAGGGTATGCAGACCAGTGCTGCTGAGCCCGCCCCCGCGTTGCCGCAAGGAATCACGCAGGAGCAGTTCGATCAGGTTCTCAACGAGCGACTGAACGCGACGACGACCAAGATGGCAGAGAAGGTTGAGGAAAAAATCCTCACCATCGTTCACCCCGATTGGAACGAACTCATTCGCACGCCGCAGTTCGCACTGTATCGTGACAATGTGCTGCCCGCTGGCGTCGGTCAGCAACTGATGAGCTCCGAGGATTCCTCATTCATTGCTCATCACCTGACAGGCTTCAAGGCTTGGCGTGACGGTTCAACCCAGACGAACAACACGGGAACAACCGCGGTGACCGAAGTCATCACCACCCCGGCACAGGTCACACGTGCTCGTCGCTTGAGCAATGCGGTGCTGCCAGCCGGCGGGGCGCCGGCGGCACAGGCCCCGGTCACCGAGGAAGACGGCTTTGCCGCGGGCTTCGCGGCTGAACGTAAGAAGGGCGGGTACTAATCATGACGAAACAATACATCGGAACGAAGGTTGTCAACGCACTGCCGATGACACGGCTGGCCTATAATGAGTTTCGTAACTGGCCCCTACCTATCGACGAGAACGGTGATGACGATGGCTATCTGGTTGAGTATGTCGACGGTGGCAAGGCCAACACCGAACAGTATGCGGGCTATGTCAGTTGGTCACCGAAGGATGTTTTCGAGCGTGCCTACAAGGAACGGAAGGTGCTTGTGCGTGCTTACGTGTGTGGTGTCACCTGCGAGGCAGGCGGTGACACCTGTAACGGGTACTGTCGCGACAGCAAGATCAAAAGCCCGGGCACATACGAGCTTGTGCTTGTTGACTTCGGCGAGGCGGTTGCTGCACTGAAGGCAGGTCGCACTGTGTCTCGTGTTGGGTGGAACGGAAAGGGCATGTGGTTGTTCCTGATCCAAGGCAGTAACGACATCGCCAAATTGCACGGTTACGGCTTCGGTGAGATGGCCGGTGAACCGGTATTCCGTGATGCAATTTTCATGCGCACTGCTGACAATCAACTGGTCCCGTGGACCGCATCTCAGTCCGATGTGCTGGCTGAAGATTGGCTGGTGTCGTGATGGACAACCAACATCGACTTATCAAAGGTTACCGTGAACTCAGCCAAGTTGAGATCGACCTGATGAACCGGATCAAGGAGAAGGGTGTCGAGCTTGCCGTGCTCATCACTGATATCCGAGCGCATCACATTGTCCAGCGACAGGGTGCGCAAGATGCCGAGGCTGACCGCCTGAATGAAACCGAACCTGACCGCTGGCGCAACATCGGCCGGACAAAGTTGCAGGAAGGTTTGATGGCGCTCACCCGTTCGGTGGCGCAGCCCGGGTTTTTCTGAGCCGCGCCGGTTGACTGAATTGACCGAATGAGCGATCATTCGGTCAATTCAATTTTGGGCTGAGGGTTTGCGAGATGATGCTGTCTGACTACTTCTCACTTGACGAACTCACGATCAGCGAAGTTGCCGCCCGTAAGGGTATCGACAACACACCGTCACCTGAATTGCTACTTGTACTTCAGGGCACGGCCAAGAAGATGGACGCTGTTCGGCGCCTGCTCGGCCGCCCGGTGTTGGCATCTTCAGGCTATCGGTGCCCTGAACTCAACACACTCATTGGCAGCGATGAAAAATCAGATCATCCGAAATGCTTGGCTGTTGATTTCATCTGCCCGGGGTTCGGCACTGTCCGGCAAGTGTTTGATAAGATTCGACTTTCTGGCCTTGAGTTTGACCAGTTGATCGTTGAGCGTGGCCGCTGGGTTCACATCGGCTTCGGCCCTCGAATGCGGCGCCAGTGCCTGACGTTTGATGGCAACCACTACGCAGGAGTAAAGTGATGGACTGGAAATCAATCATCGGGACACTCGCCCCAACAGTAGCTTCGGCTCTCGGCGGCCCGCTGGCCGGCGCCGCTGTTGTGGCTATCGGTGAACTGCTTGGCATCAGCGAACCAACGCAGGACAAAATCAAGGTGGCCATTGAGAACGGCTCGCTCACAGGTGAGCAGGTCTCGGCCATTCGCCAACTTGAACTCAAGTTGAAGGGCGAGGAGGAGGAGCGCGGCTTCCGCTACACCGAGCTTGAATTCAAGGATCGTGACAGTGCTCGGGGCAGGGATGCCGAGCTTGTCAAGAGCGGTCAGCACAATTACCGCGCCGACACCATGTTCGTTCTGGCTGTCGGCGTTATTGTTGGTCTGGTCTACGCCATCTGGACCGAGCCCGGTATCAACGAGTTCATGAAAGGTGTCGTCACTCTTGTGCTTGGGCGCTTCCTTGGATATCTCGACAACATCTACAGCTTCGAGTTCGGCACCACACGCGGTAGCCAGAACAAAGATGCGACCATTAGCAAGTTGACTGAAAAATGAATTGGGACGGAGTTGATCGCAGGCGGCATCAACCGCGCCGTCATGACGGCGATGCGGTGGTTACGAACGACACACTTGACGAGGCGCTGGCCCTCCACTCGGAAGAGGAACGCAAGTATGTCGATGGTGTTAGGACAAGCATCCTGAAGGCTTTCCCGAACGCTGACATTGAGGGGCATCACAATTATCACGACGCCAAGGTCAAGGCGGCAAAGGCTGAAGAGGAGTTTTGGAAAACAGCCAAGCAGGAACTCATCAAAGCGGGTGTGGCGGGGATGATCAAGATAATTTGGCTCGTACTTTGCTTGGCCGCACTTGGCTTGACAGTTAAGTTCTCGATGCCTGACTTTTTTGCAAAAGCAATGCTCGGTGTTCTCGGGAAGTGATCAAATATGACTGAAAGATTTGCCCCAACAGTGCTTCAGGTTCGTGACTATCTGGATCAGCACATCAAGGACGGGCGGGCTGGTGCGCCTTTAGCGCTTGATCGCAGAGGTCTCAGCGCACCACAGGCGAAGCATCACGACAAGGTGTTCTTGGCGCTCCCAGACCCTGAGCACACTAATGCAAACGGGCATGTGTTTTTGCGAGCAGTATTCTGATACACTTTGTTGAACATTTTTAATTTAGGGGTGAAACATGGCAAACGCTATTTACTCGAAATACAAAGAGGCCTGCATGAAGGGTGGTGCCAACATCGACATTGACACAGGCACTGTGAAATGCGCTCTCGTGGATACGGGCACCTATACGTTCTCTGACGCGCATGAGTTCTTGTCGTCCTTGTCAGGTGTCGTCGGCACAGCTCAAACCATCGCCAACACCTCTGTCGGCGTGGTTGCAGCCGCCGTGTTCGACGGTGACAACGTAACTTACACCGCCGTGTCCGGGGCATCGGCTGAGGCGCTAGTGATCTACATCGACACGGGCACTGCAGGTACGTCGCGCCTTGTGGCGTATATTGACACAGGTGTTACGGGATTGCCTGTCACCCCGAATTCGGGTGACATCGCAATCACATGGAACGCTTCGGGCATCTTCAAGCTGTGATCATGACGCTACGTGATGAAATCCTGACAGGCCTGAAATCGGCGGAATGTGCGCCGTTTGTCGTCACCAACGACATGCCGAAAGACGCTGACTACATGGCGAAGGATCAGGCCATTGCCGACATCCTGAACACTGGCCGTGCGCCGAAGATTGTCACCAAACTGCTTGGCGATGGCGATATAGCACTCGCGCTGGGCATCCCGGATGGCCCGGTCTTTCTGTTGCAGCTTGAAACCATCGCGGAAACTGCGCCAACCGAACAGACGCCGCCTGAAATTGTCGCTCAGATCGCGGTAGCGCGTCAGGCATGGCGATCATTGTGCAAGAGCGGTCTCGATGCAGGTTTGCCTTCTGTACGCACCGCCCTTGATCTATTCGTTGGCACGTTGCTGACACAGGGGCAGGCCGATGCCGTAAAGGCGCTGGCAGAGGTGCCCGATGTTGTCACGGCGTCTGATGTGTCCCGCGCATTGCGCGTACTGGAGGCTTAGTTATGGCCGGCTCAATCAACCAAACGCAAGTCCAGTGGTCGGCAGCGGATTCGATATCACTCAATAGCAACAGCGTCTTTGACTCCGACGCCGTGGCAATCAATGCCGAGG
>Ga0265297_10001468_pt1 | contig 55069 bp, 46 predicted proteins | sample Munlanlwell13791_FD_192502 | JGI IMG/M metagenome (GOLD analysis project Ga0265297, IMG submission 192502) | Leachate microbial communities from a municipal landfill in Southern Ontario, Canada - Leachate well 137-91 | ecosystem: Engineered > Solid waste > Landfill > Unclassified | place...
TTCTAGATTTTTTGCCGCTAACTCCATTTGTGCCTCGAGGTCAGCAATGAAGTGAGGGATTTCCTCTTTTGGCACGTCTCTGAACGACAGTTGGTCGGTTTCAGCCACTACTTTCAGTTTAGAGCCGGCTAGGCGACTATCTTTTACCGCTTTGATAATTGATTTTGGCGTAATCCCGTGTTCCTTGTTGTACTTTTCCTGAATTTTACGGCGCCGCTTTGTTTCACTGATGGCCCGTTTCATGGAGCCGGTGATCCGATCAGCGTACATAATAATGTGCCCTTCCACGTGCCTGGCGGCGCGCCCCATGGTTTGGATCAATGCCGTTTCTGATCGTAAGTAGCCTTCTTTGTCGGCATCAAGGATGGCAATCAGCGACACTTCGGGTAAATCCAAGCCTTCGCGCAGCAGGTTGATGCCGACCACCACGTCGTATTTTCCCGTCCGTAAGTCCCGGATAATTTCCAGCCGCTCAAACGTGTCTATTTCAGAGTGCAGGTATTGCACTTTTACGTCGGCGTCGTCTAGATATTCAGCCAGATCCTCGGCCAGGCGTTTGGTCAGAGTAGTGACTAGTACGCGTTGTTTCTTTTTTACCGTCGCCTTTATTTCCGCCAGTAAGTTATCGATTTGGTGTTCAGTCGACCGTACCTCGATGGTCGGGTCAAGCAGTCCGGTCGGCCGGATAATCTGTTCCACGACCTGATGTGACAGGAATTTTTCGTATTCATCAGGCGTAGCCGACAGGTAAATGGTCTGATTGCGTTTTTTGTTGAATTCTTCGAAATTGAACGGTCTATTATCCAGCGCAGCCGGCAGACGGAAGCCGAAATTGACCAGCGTCTCCTTGCGCGACCGGTCGCCGAAATACATGCCGCGGATTTGCGGCAGGGTCATGTGTGATTCGTCGATGACCAGCAGGAAATCTTTGGGAAAAAAATCCATCAGGGTATAGGGCGGTTGGCCCGGTTTACGCCGGTCAAAATACCGGCTGTAATTTTCAATACCATTGCAGTAGCCGGCTTCTTTGATCATCTCCAGGTCGTAGCGCGTCCGCTGTTCGATTCGTTGGGCTTCTATGAGTTTGCCCTCTTTGGTGAATTTCGCCACCTGTTTGGCCATATCCTCTTCAATCTCTTTGAGCGCCACCTTCATGGTCTCTTCCGGCGCCATATAATGGCGAGCCGGGTAAATATCCACGGTTTTTAATAATCGGACTGCATTGTTCGTTAATGAATCCACCTCACTGATGCGTTCGATCGTGTCGCCGTCGAACTGGATGCGGTAGAATGTGTTTTCGGAAAACGACGGGAATACCTCTATCACTTCACCGAGGACGCGGAACCTGTTCCGCCACAGGTCGATCTGGTTGCGCTGGTAGTGGATATCGACCAGCTGGTTCAGGATGGTGTCGCGTTTGACCGTTTTCCCGGTGACCAGTGTCAGTACGTCGCTTTTATATTCCGTCGGTGAGCCGAGGCCATAGATGCACGAAACCGAAGCGACGATAATGACGTCGTTTCGTGACAGCAATGCTTGCGTAGAAGCGTGCCGGAGCCGGTCGATTTCCTCGTTTAATTGGGTTTCTTTTTCAATATACGTGTCAGTTTTTGGGATGTACGCTTCCGGCTGGTAATAATCGTAATAGGACACGAAATAATGCACGGCATTGTCCGGGAAAAAATCCTGCAGTTCTGAGGCTAACTGTGCCGCCAAGGTCTTGTTATGAGAAATCACCAGTGTTGGCTTTTTTGCCTGCTGGATGACGTTGGCTACGGTAAATGTCTTGCCGGAGCCGGTCACGCCCAAAAGCGTTTGGTCACGGTAGCCTTTTTTCAGGCCGGTGACGAGCTTGTCTATCGCCTGCGGTTGGTCGCCAGTCGGCTTGAATTTGGAGTGGATTTTGAATTCCATGGTATCTACACTATAGCAGACCCGCCTCATGTCTGGAAACTAAAACCCCCGTTGCCGGGGGGTGTGTTTTTTATGGAATGTTGACTACTTCATTTCAATCAACGTGAAGATGCCCGGATCACGGACCGTCGCGGCCAGGCGGTTCAGGCTGTAATAGATGTTGCCGACAATGCTCCAGCGCCTTGTCCGCCCGTTGTAGAAAGCGATGCGCAGCTTGTCCGTGTTGATACCGCGGGAGCTCAGAGCTTCCTTGTTGAAAAAGAAAGTAATGATGTACGGGACCCTGACCTGGTCTGCGCGCACCTGGAATGGCGTGCCGACATTCTGCTTGCGAACCGAGATGCCTTGGACGTTGGCGGCGGGCAGGGCACGGACGGTGAAATTATTGTTTGCCAATGACGTGGTGATGGCTGCCTCTCCCCCGGCCGGGCGCAATGACATGGCGCGTGGATAGTCTATCACCGTGACCTGGTTTTCAAATACTTCGACATTGTACAGCCTTTTTGTACCGTAGATGAGTACGTATTTTCTGGGGATGAGATACAGATCGTTGTAACCGAGGACGCCGGTGCTGGATGAGATCAGGTTTTTTACGACCGTCGGATTGCCAGCCGCATCAGTGCCCTGTTCGGCGATCGTGTATTTTTGGTTGGTCAATAACTCGCCCTTATCGTTGTAAATGGTGAGGTGTAAACCGCCGAGCCGATAGGTATATTGGTTCATCCTGCTTTCCCGCATGGTGATTCGCCACTTGGTATATTGTTCTCCAGATACCGAGCTGGGGACTTTCATGGCATATTCGCCGGCCGGTAGGTATACGTCTTTTGAGCCGAGCGGCCCGACATCCAGGTTTTCTGCCACCGCGGAGCCGAACGCGGGTTGTCGGTGGGCGTCATATGCCTGGTTGTAGATAGAAAATTTTCTGTTTTTCTGCAGGCTGCCATAAGCGTCTTCTTGGATCAGCCGAAGCGTGCTCAGGTGGTAATTGATATAATTGGCCCCGATATCAGGCAAGCGCCTTTCCCACAGGTAAAAATAGGCACTGCCGGTACCGTGAATCCGGATCACGTAAATTCCGCCGTTGTGCCATTCAGTACTGCTGGTCAGGTAAGCCCGCGCGGTTCCGGTGACGCCCGTCATGTATTTGTTTGATACCAGTTTTTCCTGGTTTAGCCTATTTTCACCGATAATGGCTTTGCCGTCGATGTCATATTCCTGGACATAAATGTCAAATTTAATATCCTTGAGCAGGGTCCCCTCCGCATCGCGAATGACCATTTGTAAGTAACTGAGAAACACCTCAACCGTATAAAAGCCGTTGCCGCCGGATATTTCATTATTCCACAGCATCCGATACCCATAATTGGAGTTATACTGGTAAAATTTCACCGCATAGAGATCGGTGTTCGAACTGCCGACACATACCGTAATCTGCCCGCCGGCGTCGGTTATGCCCGTCGCCCTGGTCGAACCCAAGTACGGGTTACCGTCCGGGTTGGTATACTGTTCGTAGACGATAAAATTTATGTTTGGCGCGAGTTCACCATCGGCATCGCGGGTAACAATATAAAATTCGACCTGGTTTTTTGAACAGGCCGCATCAGCTGGCCGCGGCATGAAAAAGAGAAACCCGATGGCAATCAATAGTATAAACAGCGGATAGTATTTTTTCATAGTAAGAAAATTACTGACTGACTATATATAATATAGCACGTTTTTATGAAAACGTCAAGGTGATTTTCATCTTTGTTTTTTTATTTTTCAGGCTAATTATCCAAGAAAAGTAATTGAAGAGGTTTGGTCGGTGGTCATTTCGTGTCAATCCTCATAATGGCTTGACAATCTCATCCGGCTTAGTATTATGAAGCCATTAAAAAATACGCCGTGCTGTATGTAAAGCGTTTTTTAACTAAAAAATAAACAAGGTCGAAACTAAATAATACGTACATTAAGGAGGAAATTCCAATTTATGACACCAGAAGAGCTAGCGCATCTCATTCTCCAGTTGGCCGTCCTGCTATTGGCCGCCAAGCTGTTCGGTATCGTTTTTAAGAAATTCAAGCAGTCAGAGGTGTTGGGCGAACTGGTCGGCGGCATGGTCGTCGGGCCATTCGCGCTTGGTGCCGTCACACTGCCCTGGATCGGTAAACTGTTTCCGGCCATTGAGAAGGTCGGCGAACACGCCTCAAATCTTCCCATCTCTTCCGAGCTGTATTTTTTCGGACAGATCGGCGCTATCCTGCTCCTGTTTTTGGTGGGACTGGAGACGGACGCCAAGATGTTCATGAAGTACGGATTGAAATCTCTCGGGATAGCTATCGGCGGCGTGGTACTCCCATTTATCCTGGGCGCCTGGGCTACAGTGGCGTTTGGGTTCGCCGAATCAATTACGGACGGGCCGGCGCTGTTCATGGGCGCGATCATGACGGCGACGTCGGTTGGTATCACGGCCAGGGTGCTGTCGGACATGTATAAGCTTGATACCCAGGAAGGAGTCTCGATTTTGGCCGGCGCGGTAATTGACGATGTGCTCGGCATCCTGGTTCTGGCACTGGTGCTGTCCATGGCCGGCGGTGAAGGCGGCGGTAACGGCGTTTCCTGGTCCCAGCTCGGCACTATCGGCCTGAAGGCGGTTGGTTTCCTTGGCGGCATGACGTTGCTCGGATTTTTATTCGGGAAAAAGCTTTCCGCGATTCTATTGAAGCTGGACGGCAAGACCTATGCGGCCATCGCCGCCGCGATATGTTTTGCCATCGCCGGTGTGGCGGAATTGTTCGGTCTGGCCACGATCATTGGCGCGTACCTCGCCGGCATCTTGCTTTCGGTGACCAAAATTGGCAAGGAACTGGAGGAGAAATTAGCCGGCGCATCACACCTTATCGTGCCGGTGTTTTTCGCCATTATGGGTACGCTGGTGGATTTCAAAGCGATGGCCGCGGCGCTCGTTTTTGGGCTCGCGATCACTGCCCTCGCCATCATCGGCAAGGTCATCGGCTGCGGCGTCCCGGCATTTTTTTCCGGGTTCAATTTTCTGGGATCGTCACGGATCGGCATCGGCATGCTGCCCCGCGGTGAAGTGGCGTTGATTGTCGCCGGAATCGGACTTTCTGCTGGGCTGATTAGCAATGAAATTTTCGGCGTTTCCATTATGATGACGATCGTGACGACGCTGATGGCTCCGATTATCCTCGTTCCTCTGTTCAAGGTGAAAAAGACCGGCCTGAAGAATCCGCCTGCAGGTGAGGCGCAAGAAGTCGTCGAACCGTATCGGGTCATCAAGCAGTCGCCCCACCTGCTCACCGCCTTGCGCGACTACCTTTTGGATGAGATGCGGGTCAGGGGGTATGAAGTGTTGCGCGATGATCGTATCAGCGGCATTGCCGAACTGGAACATGGCCAGGATGGGAACAAATTACTGACCGTACGAAAAGAAAACGGTCTGTTAACGATCGATTGCAGCAAGGCATGCGTAACCGATGTTGATGCGGTGGTCGGTCAGGGCGTGGCGCATCTTGAGGAAGCGGTAGCCGGCCTGAAAACAGCGTAAGCGTGCACTATTACTGGAGCCGTCCCGATGGCGGGACGGCTTTTTTTTATGGGTATTTTTTGATATACTTAGCCTACTATGATCGCTTCTATTTCAGGGACAGTAAAGCAAAAAACCGAGAAATCGCTTATCGCCGACGTGGGCGGCGTCGGGTATGAGATGTATTGTTTGCCGCTCACGCTGGAAAAAGCCAAGGTGGGTACGCCGATCGAGCTGTTGACCTATCTCCATGTCCGCGAAGAGGCCATGGAACTGTACGGGTTTTCCAGCCTGGCAGAACGGGAGTTTTTCCGTTTATTGCTGTCCGTGTCCGGCATCGGGCCGAAGACGGCATTGGCCGTAATGTCGCTGGCGTCAATCAGTGATTTAAAACGCGCCATTGTACATGACGACGCCTCAATGCTGATAAAAGTTTCCGGCATCGGCACCAAGACGGCCGAACGGCTGGTCGTGGAGCTAAAAGATAAATTAGGCGATGAAACCGTTGAAGCGGGGCAATCGTCCGGTGCGGCATTTGACCATCAGGCCATTGATGCCATGACAGCGCTCGGGTATTCAGCCAGGGAGGCCCGCGAAGCGTTACGTCAAGTCGACTCTTCTGTTGAGTCGGCCTCAGACCGGGTCAAAGCGGCGTTGAAACATTTAGGAAGAAAATAATCATGGATGTCCGAGAAGTCGACAAGCAATCCGAGTTGGATGGTTTTGTTGGGGTGCGTCCCGGCAGCCAGTTTTTACAATCCTGGCCGTGGGGCGACTTCCAGCGGGCTGTACCAAGGCCGGTCCGCCGCTGGGGGGTGTATGAAAATCATGCACTGGTGGGCGCGGCTCAATTAATTGAACATCAACTGCCCCTCGGTAAGAAATATTGGTATTGCCCCCGCGGCCCGGTGATTGATGACCGGTTGCCGGTAGACAGGTATGGAGTAGCCGCCAGGCAATTACTTGAGGAGATTATGGGCCAGGCGGAAAAAAATGGATGTATGTTCGTTAAAATTGAGCCGGCCTGGGGACAGTCAAGCGAAACGGTTTTAGGGACCATCGCCCGCGGGTGGCAGATGAAAAAAGTTGACCAGGTTCAGCCTGCCCAGACGTGGTTGTTGGATTTGGGCCAGTCGGAAGAGCAGCTCCTGGCTGCCATGCACCATAAGACCCGTTATAATGTTAAGCTCGCCGAACGGAAGGGAGTCATCGTCCGGACTGCGGAGACGGTAAATGATTTTGACGCGTTTCTTGCGCTCACCACCCAAACCGCCCGACGGGATAAAATTACGACGCATTCGCCGGACTATTACCGGATCATGCACCGGGCACTGGTCACCAATGGTTTTTTGCAGCTGTTCTCAGCGGAATATGAAGGCAAGAATATCGCGGCCAATATCGTGATTTTTTTCGGCGATACGGTGACATATCTCCATGGCGCATCAGGGGACGAGCGGCGTGAAATGATGGCTCCGCATCTGCTGCAATGGCGCCAGATTCAGGAGGCCAAGAAACGCGGGTATAAAAAATATGATTTTGGCGGGGTAGTCCTAAACGAGGACGAGTCGCATCCCTGGGCCGGCATTACCCGGTTTAAGCAGGGGTTCGGCGGATACGGTGTTTCCTATCTCGGCGCGTATGACTTGATCCTGGATCCGGTCTGGTATACCATTTATAAAACAGCGCAAAAAGCCATGATGAGATGATTACAATGAAGCATCCAATGGAAAATAGTAACACCAACCATCAGGAGTTTGAAGGAAATCCGGATGCCGGTGAGTATGAAAAATTGGAGCGCACATGCGGTGACTGCGGCCAGACTTACGAGGTCGGGTTTCCGCGCGGGACTAGGCCGCCGCCGGACACGGGTACTTGCGCCGTCTGTCTGAATAAAGATAAGATTAAAGCCGCCGCCGAACAGATGAAGAACTGGCCGAGCGTTGATGAAGTGTACGGAAAAAAGAAGTAATATTAATAAATAATAAAGGTCCTGAAACCGGCCCAGTTGCCTTACGGCAGTATGGCGTGCGGCACATTCAGGATGATGATATCTATGTCCATCATTCAACACACCAGCGCCATCATTTTAGCCGCAGGAAAGGGAACACGTTTAAACAACGGCCAGCCCTCTGCCAAGCCGAAAGTGATGCATGAGATTTGCGGCAAGCCCATGCTTGAGTACACGCTGAAAACCCTTGAGAACATCAATATCACGGATGTCGTCATTGTCGTCGGCTACATGGCTGATTCTATACGGGCGTATTTTGGCAATCGGTATACATATGCCATGCAGACGGAGCAGAAAGGCACGGGCCATGCCGTGATGTGCGCCGAAAACGCGGTGGACAAAACAAATCCGCACGTACTGGTTATCCAGGGGGACGACTCGGCATTTTACAGCCCCAAGACGTTGATCGACCTGATCGGCTGGCACGTATCCGAAAAGGCAAAGGTGAGCCTGCTGACATTGAAGCATCCCAAGCCGGCAGAGCTGGGGAGGATTATTCGTGATGAAGCAGGCGATGTCATCGCCATCAAGGAAAAAGAAGTACTGACTGACGAAGAAAAAAAGATTGATGAAATAAACACCGGTACGTATTGTTTTGAGACAGCGTGGCTGTGGGAAAATATCAAGAAGTTGCAGCCGTCAGCGACGGGGAAAGGTGAATTGATCATCCCAGACCTGGTGAAACTTGCCGTTGACCAGAAGCAGAAAGTTTCCGCGCACCGCATTACTGACCACTATGAGTGGATTGGAGTCAACAGTCCGGAACAGCTGGAATATGCCAATGGTGTGATGAAAGAACGGATGCGGAAAATTGAAAGGCAGGGGTAGACGATCCGTCGTTACCTCCGGAGGCGGATCAGTCTCTGGCTGAAGAAATTTTTACCATACGCCCTCATCGTTTCTGCCCAAATAGCAGATCCGCCCTGTGGGCGGACAATTCCGATCAGTTTATCAACACTTTTTTAAGCCCATATTTTCCGCCACTGGCGGACAATGGAATGTTAATTACCAAGCCCTCATCGTTCAATGGATAGGACACAAGATTCCGGATCTTGTGATGTAGGTTCGATTCCTACTGAGGGCAAATAGCGACTTCTCGTAGGCGCAAGAGAGTGGTGATAAAAAAATAAGCGAGATTCCCGGAGTGAACGCAGTAAACGGAGAGCCTATCCGCAGCGGTAAGGCCATTGCCGGTAATTATATAGTCGGTTAATTAATCGAAGTTTCACCTGAAAATATTCAGACGAAATTTTTTATGAATTCTTGACATTTAATTCCAGCTGAGCTAGGTTTGATTGAATGCTTGAAAAATAAACATCGTACAGGAGGTACGTTGATGAAACGGATTAAGGTTACCAGTCAGGTAGATTCAGCCAATCGCATTGATGATGCAGAACAGTCGTTCATTGCAGTGGTGGTAGCGGACATCGAAAAAGGTTTGAATGAAGCGATTTTTTCCTCGCTTGACCGTGACGGCGGCCTGACTATCTGCATGGAGGGATTCGGGCATCATCTATTGACTGACAAGGTCCGCACGGAGATAGTCAGGATCTATCGGGAAGCACATTACGCATCGGTTGAGTTTGACGATACGATTCAATGCGAGACGTGCAATCACCCCCTGGTCTGGCATTTCAAGATCAAGGTCCGATAAGCATACCCGCAGATTACGTCCCCCAGGGGACGTTTTTTATTTTTCAGGTGATACCCTTGACAAACGAGACCTGTTTGTTCTAAGATGTGGGGTTATTTTTAACCGTATTATATGGTTTCCAGACAGGTCACGGACATACTGAAAAAAGAGGGATTTTTAAATAAAGACTCCCTCCAGCGGCTGAAAGAGTATGAAAAAAGCCGTATTGGCAACGTGCTGGATTTTTGCGCTGACCAGAATATTGCTCCGGTCGCCAATGTGGTGGCCCTGCTCCGTCAAACGCACCAACAGCCGGTTGTCGACCTGACGCAGATAGAGATTGACCTGGTAACGGCCAAGCGCCTGCCATCGTCAATTTGTTTCGAACACACGATTATCCCGTTTTATGAGGATGGCGACAAGGTTTATGTGGCCATGGCCAATCCGGACAATGAGGATCTGGTCAGGTTTGTGGAACAAAAGATTGGCAAATCTGTCGAACCGTATCTGGCCCACCAGGGGACGATTAAACATATTCTCCAGTTGACGTTCAATCATTCTGCCGAGGACAGCCGGGCGTACATCCAGGAGCTGATAGAGCGGGCGAAAAATGTTTCGCATTCGCCGGAAGTCATGGCCCAACAGGTGCCGATTATTTCATTAGTGAATCATTTGGTATTGTTCGCCCTGCGCAGCAAGGCGAGCGACATGCATATCGAACCGCGTTCAGAAAATATCCTGATTCGGCTGAGGATCGACGGCCAGCTGCATGAGTTGTTTAACCTGCCAAAGGAGATTTTAGCCTCCTTAGTCGCGCGGATAAAAATATTATCGCGGTTGCGGATTGACGAACATATGCGGCCGCAGGACGGGCGGTTTTCGTTTATTGAAGCCGGATACCGGATCGCCATCCGTGTTTCCATCATTCCCACGCTGTACGGCCAGAAAGTGGCTTTGCGGTTTTTGGATACGGACAATGAAGAGTTGTCCGTCGATTCGTTAGGTTTGCATGCTTCCCACCGGCAGCAAATGAAAAAACTGCTTGGCTTTTCCAACGGCATGATTTTGGTGACCGGGCCGACCGGTTCGGGGAAGACGACCACTTTGTATGCGTTATTGAAAGCTATCGCCCAGAATAAAGTGAATATTTCGACCATTGAGGACCCGATCGAGTATCATCTGCCCGGTGCCAACCAGGTCCAGGTCAATCCTCAGGTCGGTCTGTCGTTTGCCGAAGGGCTGCGGTCGCTGTTGCGCCAGGATCCGGATATTATCATGGTCGGAGAAATTCGGGACCGGGAAACCGCGATGATTGCGGTGAATGCCGCCCTGACCGGCCATTTGGTTTTGTCGTCACTGCATACGAATAATGCCGTTTCGGCCATTCCGCGGCTGTTGGACATGGGCGTGGAGCCGTATCTGGTGGCCTCTACCGTACGGGCCGTCATCGGCCAGCGCTTAGCCCGGAAAATTTGTCCGGACTGTGCGCGTGACATCACTCTGGAAGCCTGCCCGGATATCTTCAGTGCGGAAAAAAATCTGCTGCCAAAGGTTGTTTCGACTGGCCAAGGGTGCAGTGCGTGTCTGGGGACTGGGTATCGCGGCCGGATTGGCATTTTTGAATTATTGGAAGTCAACGATTCGCTTCATGACCTGATAGTCAAACGTGCCCCGGTAACGGCACTGACCAAGGCCTCGGTACAGAAGGGGTTTTCCCCGTTGGCACACGACGGGTTGCGTAAAATTGCAGACCGGGTCACGACGGTGGAAGAAATTATCAGAATTATTAAATAATTTTTATACTATGGCTACGTTCGAATACACCATTATTGATCTAAAAAATGTAGTGTATCGCGGGTATGTCCGGGATTGGACACGAAACCGGGCCACGAAACAGCTGGCCCAGAATGGCGTGTCAGTGGTTACGCTGACTCGGGTAAAAAATGCATTACCGTCCTGGCGCCAGATTTTCCGGCATGTGGCCCGGATGGACCGGATTGTGTTCTTCCGGAACCTGATGACGATGATGCGAGCGGGCCTTAATCTGACCGAAGCCCTGGCATCGTCCCGCGAGCAGGCGACCAACCCTATCATGAAAAAAGTCATTGCCGATTGTGAACGCATCGTATTGGCAGGTCAGCCCCTCTCTGAGGCGTTCAGCCGTCACCAGCGGCTGTTTTCGCCCGTGACCGTGGCCATGATCAGGATCGGAGAGCGTGGAGGGAAGCTGGTGGAAACGATAGAGTATCTTGTCCAGCAGCAGGAAAGCGATTACGCGTTGGTCCGAAAAATCCGCAATGCCCTCGTGTATCCGGCTTTAATCGTCACGACCATGATTGGTATCGTGGTGGTCATGATGATCGTCGTTATCCCGAAAATTTCGCAGGTATACATAGATTCCGGAGCGGCTCTGCCGTTTTATACCCAGGCTCTGGTTGACGTCAGTAATTTTATAGTGTCGTACGGCCTGTATATAGCGGTTGGACTGGTGGCGATAGGATTAATCGTCCGGTCAGAATTGCGGGCGTCGGCATCTTTCCGACGGTTGATGCATGCGGCCATGTTGCGGATGCCGGTTATCGGGATCGTCGTAAAGAAATTCAATTTGGCCATGATATCCCGATCCCTGCACATGCTGACACATGGCGGGTATTCCATTGATGAAGGCGTCATGCTGGCCAGCAACGTCGCTTCAAACCAGTCGTACCGGGATGCGCTGAAAGCGGCCGAGCCGTTTATCCGCCGCGGCGTAAAGCTTTCGGATATTTTTAAGGGGATGCCAAAAATATTCTTGCCGCTGTTCAATAAAATGGTCATGACCGGCGAAGAGACCGGCAATCTGGACGTCATGTTCAATCACGTGGCGAAGTATTATGACGACGATATCCAGAATTGGTCTGCCAACCTGTCGACCATGATTGAGCCCGTCCTGTTATTGGCGACCGGCGTGGTCGTCGGCAGCGTCGCTTTAGCAATTATTTATCCGTTATGGAATTTTGCCAACATTATCTAGCTAAAACGCGTCGGAAGGGTTTTACGCTCGTCGAAGTGCTGATCGTCATTGGATTGGTAGCAATGTTGGCCGCCGCGGGGACCATGTCTTTGGCACGTTCACGGGAGCACGCCCAGCAGACCGGGGCCAGCACGACCGTCGCCAGCATCATAAAAGACGCACAGAGCCGTTCCGTAACCGCGATGGACGGTAAAGCATGGGGCGTCCGCTGCCAGAACGATACGGTAATCATGTTTGCCTATACCGCCACCCAGCCGGAGTTGACCCCTGAATCGTACGTATTGCCGAATGGCGTGAATTGCACGATAGGTGCCGGTGACGTGCGGTTTGAGAAACTAACCGGCCTGCCGGACGGGGCTGACAGCATTACTCTTTTTACTGGAGTAGGGACGGTTTCGCGGGTAGAGGTCACGTCATCCGGAGCCATAAGCGAGGAATAATTATGAAAAGAGGAGATGTCAGAGGCAGCCTGTTAATTGAAGTGATGGTCAGCGTGTCATTGCTGGTGATTTTTTCATTTGCCATCGGCTCGTTCGCCACGGCCAATGACCGGCTGGTCACCCGCGCAAAAATGGAGTCGACTGCCACTGATTTGGCCAGGGAATCCATGGAACAGTTGTACGCCATCAAGGATCAGGACTGGCTGGCGATCGGCAATGCTCAGCCGGGTCATTATATTATTAGTGAAGTGGACAATGATTTTGTTTTAGCGCCCGACCCGTCTTCGCCGGCGGGTGAATTAGTCGAAGCAACATTTACGCGGATTATTACACTGGAACCGGCGTACCGGGATGGAGCCGGGAACATTGCCGGCAGCGGAACGGAAGACCAGCATACGCGGCACATATTGGTTACGGTCAGTTGGGTAGAGCGCGGTGCGGCCAGCTCAGTGGAGTTGTCTGGTTATGTAACTGACTGGAAAGGGCAATAAGCATATGCGATTCATGAAATCACAAGCTGGCGCAACGTTAATTGAACTGCTCGTATATCTGGGTATTTCGTCCTTCGTCGTGCTTGGGTCATTACTTTTTTTAGTACAAATGACGACCGCCAGGCTGGCCACGAATGACCAGAAGACGGCCCAGCAAAGCGCCAGGCTGGCGGTGGAGAAAATGACTTATTCGTTGCGCAATGCGTATGACGTGGTGGTTAATGCGGACGGTACCCGGGTGACAATCTATTCGAATGACACTGCCCATCCCGGCCAGCCGGTAATAACTGTCTACGGCCTGCGGGACGGTCGGCTGATGTATGGCCAATCATTGGTCGTGCCGCCGGACGATGCCGAATTACAGCCGATTTTAAATGATAATGTGGAAATTGCCGATTTGCAGTTCAAAAAAATATCCGCTTCGTTACAGGTGAGCCTGTCCACAATAAAGAGTAACCGACAATCGTCAGTTGAATCGACTATTGCGTTCCGCCAAAAATAAGCATATGAATTTTTCATGTTACAACACGAGAGGCAGCGTCACCCTGATCATGGTATTCGTCACCACGACCATTATTTTTTTATTGGTTTTCGCCGATCACGCGAATGCCATGCGGGAGCTGGTTATGGCCAGGCAGGGCGTTTCGACTGAGCAGGCTTTTTATACGGCTCAGAGCTGTCTGGAGGAAGGGTATCTGCAGTTGCGGACTAATGCCGATTACGCTGGTGGGTCTATTACGTTGGACGGTTCAACATGTACGGTCATGCCCCAGCACCAGGCCGGAGCCAGTGACGGTCAGCTGATCAGCACCGGCGCCCACGATCGGGCCATCCGGACGGTCAGCTCGAACTATACCGGCGCCGGCGCTTCGGAAACACGGACGCCTTCCACCATTTATCATATTCTTGACCGGACCGGGAGCATGGATGACGACGGGACTCACTGCACGCTGCCTGAGTATGTGACGGTGGCGGATTGCCAGGCTCACAATGGAACGTGGGGGCCCCAACCGTATACGTTAGTCAAAGTAGCTGCAAAATCTTTTATTGATCTTATGGATTCCCAATATGATAATATCGGCGTTGTTTCATACAATACCACCCAGACATTGGATTTTCTTGCCTCGAATGATTATACCGGCGCCAAGCAAGCGATTGATGCGCTTCCGTCCCCAGCTGATTTTACCGATATCGGCGACGCAATCGCAAAGGCGACCCAGCAACTGGAATTGATACCCGCCGGCCGGACACGGGTGGAGATTCTCCTCACTGATGGCCTGGCTAACCGGCCGGTGGCAGCCACGGCTGAACAGTATGCCATAGATAAGGCGGCGGAAGCGAAATCTACAGGAGTTATGATATTCACGATTGGTTTGGGGTCAGGGGTGAATGAAACATTTTTACGGAAAGTAGCCAGTACTGCTGCCGGGTCGCCCCTGTATTTCCATGCCCCGACCGGCGCGGACCTGGCGGGCATCTATAACCAGATCGCCAACGTTATTACTTCATATAATATCGGCCAGCAGTCGTGGCAGGAGGAATAGGGCAGATAGTATAAAAAAGAGGAGCCACATTGGAGCGGCCCCCCGGTTTGGTTTGGGCGAAGATCGTTATCGCGTGAGAACGATTTTTCCCTTGAGTCTCAAATCGGGTATCCAGTAGATGTATACGCCATCGGCTACCGGATTCCCGTACTGGTCGGTCCCGTCCCAGACCACTTTATCGTTTTCAGCAATCAGTCGGCGGATCAATCCACCGTAGTCGGCCACGATCAGCACCTCCGTGCTTGATTGGAGGCATTCAAACGTACAGGCATCGCCAATTCCTGGATTGAAGGGATTGGGGTACGGGAGGGCGATTGTTTGGAAGCGCCAGGGTGAATTTGAGGGTGGGCTCCAATTGTTGCCATCGTCGTAAGCCCGCAGGTTGAGGGTAAATGTGCAAATTCCGTCGGGGACATTGATTGTCATGGACTGCACGGTGCCGGCTTTTTCCGGTGCCGGTTCGCCGGACAGTTGGATGCCAGTATTCCAGTTGATCGTGTCCACGGTTACGATACCGTCGAAGATGCGCATGTCGTAACCCGCGCAGGTTCCGACCGTACTGTCATCGCCAGGAGCGGTCCAGTCAACGGTTATAGATTGTCCGGCGGATGCGGCAGACGTGATCCCGCAGAGGAGCAGCAAACCGGCCAGCACAGTAATAAATTTCATGATTTCCTCCAACTTTATTTGAGTTTGATAGTGTGCAATTTTATATTTCAAAGTTTACCAAGGAGTATAGCACAAACCGCTTTTTTGTCAATGCGCGTCGACTGATGCGGGATGCTTATTAGTCGCCTTGAATAATACGTGTTATCTGTTACACTAAACACATCAAGAATTAAAAAAATATATTATGGACAAGAAACGAAAAGTGGCCATGAAGAAGCACCGGCGTAAAGCCGGGAAAAAGATCCGTACCGTCCGGCACCGATAATTTAATATAAAAATACTGCAAAGACCCGTCTCCCCAGGCGGATTTTTGTATTATCTTTCGGCCTTGACAGTATACTGATTTTTATGTTAGTATCTGGAATTCCGATTCTATCCAGATTGGACAAATAACAAAAACAGACACAGAACATTACCAATTAACCCAATTTACCAACGGAGGTTTATTAGTGAAGCGATTACTTTTCATAACGGTGGTCCTGATGGTGTGTGCGTGCTCCGCCAGTGCGCAGCGAATAATCACACAGTATGAGGTCGCCAATTTCAAGCCCGGTCGTGGCGTATCCATGACCAAACTGTTCGGCCAGCATGAAGCCGGCCTGCGTATGATCGGCGATTCTGCCCAAGCGAACCCGAATCGGATTATCAATGTATATTGCGTCGTTGACGCACTGACGTTTGATTCTCCGACCAAGGAGGATGCCTTGGAAGGCGGCACGTCCATCAGCCGGTATCTCTGGGCAGTCCTGTCTTTGAAGGAAGTTGGCGTCCCGCGGCATATGATTGCGCCGCCATACCCTGACTGTGACCGCAAAATCGGCGGGGATAAACGCCGAATACTTCTGGAAGTCGTCGAGTTTCCCCGAGCCGTAACGCCCGAGGAGATGAAACGATTTATTGACTCTTCGCTTGCTGTTTTACCGCCTCCACAGGTTGTCGCTCCGGCGACCTATCTCACAAATCAGTTCCTGTCGCAGGTCTGGATTGGCGGCGGGGTCGCATTTATTCCGGCGGAAAAGCTAGTGCCCTGTATCCAGGGAATGTGGGGCAATGAACGGCTACGCTTCATCGGTGAAGCCGGACATTCGCTCTACCACCAGGACCGGAGATTCAGCGGAGAAAAGCTGGATGTTACCTATCGGTACGTGATGGGCGGGGTTGCTTGGCGACCAATTTTTCACAGCCAATTCGACCTGATCGCCGCATGGCAGAGAAGCGAGGTGTATTCTACCCATTTCGGTAAATACGCCTGCAAGCTCGAAGGGCCGGCATTTGGCATTCGATTGGAATTGAGCAAACATCTGGCTGTGGCTGGGATCTGGACTCCGAGCGAGGAACAGATCCGTGGCCGGGACAAGGTGGAGTACGACAATGGCCGGTTCTATCTCGGTCTGACCGTGTTCACTACCGTCCTGGGAGGTGAAGAAGAATGAAGAGAATATACATTCTTCTGGTTATTGCCGTCCTGGCGATACTGATCGGTTGTGCTGAAAAGCTGCCGACTTCACCGACCGTTCCGCCGCTGACGCTGACAGCACAGGCGGTACCTGATTCCATCCCGCTTTCGTACGCACTTGGCCTCTACATGAAGCCCGAGGGTGGCGTGCCTCCGTATGTCACGGAATGGCGATACGGTGATGTGGCAGTAAGTACAAAAGCAGCCACAACATTCAAGCCTGACGCGCTTGGTACCTATGAGTTCTGGGCGTTTGTCAGTGATGAGGCAGGAGCCAAGGAATCAACAACGGTCACTGTGCGCTGCATTCCACTGGATAGTGTGCCACCCGACACTGTCACTATCCAACTGCCACCCGACACAATCAAGATCCAGCTCCCACCTGATACCGTCATTCAGATCATTATAAGGATTGATACGGTGCAGGTGCCGCACTACATTTACGACACTACCACCGTCCATGACTCGGTTTTGATCTATGTGCCGGTTATCGACACGCTGATTGATACTCTTTATTTACCGATTGGCGTTGTCCAGGATACGGCCTGCTGGTCAATCGACTGGCAGAATCTGTGGGCCACTGTCCAGCTGCATAACCAGGCCGGATGGTACCGATGCGTCGGGTTTGACCGCTTGCGGAAGGACCTGAAACCGTACGACAAGGAATTTAGTATCTCTCTGGGCGGCCAGGAGTTCTATTTCTCGGTGTACGGGAGGAGATACCTGGTCGAATGGGTCGGGGACATGGGCGTTTATTTGGAGGAAAACGCCACAGTCATTATTCAGCTGAAGAAGCCGGAGTACCTGGGCAAGGTTACTGGCACCCTGTGCCAGTATTACCTCGAGGGGTGTTACTGGTGGCTGGTGCCGATGGATCCTCCGAATTCGTAGCACTTTATTTTCATGGTAGGCGGGGAGAGCAGAAATGCTTTTCCCGTTTTTTATTTGATATTTTTTTTCAAATGAACTATTATTTTTCTATACCAATTTTCATGGAGGAATTTTTTTATGCAATCTGTACATTCATTCGTTAAGTTCGTTAACGGTTTTGCAAGCCCGAAAGTGGCATTGGGTCAATTGATGCGCCAAACAAAGCATTGTCCGCGCATGACCAAGAAATTGGCGGAATTTATCGTTCAGCAGATGGGCTGGTAATCGATGTATTAAAAAGATCGCCCTTAGGCAACTTCGGTTGCCTTTTTTGATTGACTTTAGCGAAAAAATATGCTACAATGACTATGGTGATCCGACTGAGCAGTTGCTTGGAAGGATCCCAATCCACCTTTTTAGAGGGAGGATATAAAGCCCGTACCACCACCTGTTAATTACTCCGGTAGTTGGCAGATGGGTACGGGCTTTTCATTTATGAGGGAGCACCTATGGTTCTCCCTCATCACTCCTTCTCCTTACGCGGTATCCCTCACCCTGGAGTAAATCGAGGGTTCGGGATGATTTTTAGTAGATTCACTTGATTTAGGGCCTATAAATCAATAGCCGAGGCGTTTATTGGTTATTGACTGTTATCGAAGATGTGGTACAATGTTTTTGTTCATAAACAACCAAACCAACTATCAAGAGTGAGCCGAGGGTTCTGGCCCCATGACGCTCCGACAACCATCCTTCGCTTTTCACTGCGTTCAAAGCTTCGGATGGTACGACCTTTTTCTATAACGGCGTACTATCCATTTTGAATAGTTTTGAAAGGTGATTGAACGGTGCCACATCCAGCCCCATCACATGACGGGGATAGATAAGAGGCGGATTCTCTTTAATAATCTCTTATCTGGTAGGAGATTTTTTTTAAATAAATAATTATTTTAATATTATGCCACAGAAAAAAGTTTTTACCTCGGAGTCGGTGACTGAAGGGCATCCGGACAAGATATGCGACCAGCTCTCCGACGCCATCTATGACGAGATGCTTAAGACGGACCCAAAGGCCCATGCCGGCATCGAGTGTTTCGTCACCACCGGCCTGGTCATGGTCGGCGGAGAAGCCCGCACAACGGCCTATGTCGACATTCAGGAAGTTGTCCGTCGGACACTTAAAAAAATCGGATACGACAGTCCTGATTTCGGATTTTGTTACAAAGACATCGGCGTCATCAGTACGCTCCATGAACAGTCGCCGGACATCGCCCAGGGCGTGGACGGTACTGGCGAATCGAAGGAGCAGGGCGCAGGCGACCAAGGGATGATGTTCGGTTTTGCCTGCGATGAGACGCCAGAACTGATGCCATTGCCGATCTCCCTCGCGCACCAGCTAACTCGCAAATTGGCTGAAGTACGGAAGGACGGCACGCTGACATACCTCCGGCCAGATGGCAAGTCACAGGTCAGTGTGGAATACGATGACGGCAAGCCGGTGAAGGTCACGGCCGTAGTCATTGCCGCACACCATTCGGACGAAATTGCCATGGAAAAACTTCGTACTGACATTACCGAGTTGGTCATCAGGCCCGTATTGGGTAAGTGGATCGATGCAGACACGAAGATTTTCATCAATTCGACCGGTAAGTTTTTGATCGGCGGTCCACCAGCCGATGCCGGTTTGACCGGCCGCAAGATTATTGTGGATACCTACGGCGGATATGCGCCACATGGCGGCGGATGTTTTTCCGGCAAATGCGTGACCAAAGTGGACCGCAGCGCCGCGTATGCCGCCCGGTACATTGCCAAGAATGTCGTGGCCGCCGGATTGGCGAAAAAATGTCTGGTCCAGCTGGCTTACTCCATCGGCGTAGCCAAGCCCGTGTCGGTTTTGATCGATACCTATGGCACCGGTACCAAGCCGGATGATGAGATTGAGGCGTTAGTTGAAAAGAATTTTCCCATCAAGCCCGCCGACATCATTAAAGAGTTGGATTTAGAGCGGCCGATCTATGAGAAGACCGCAGCCTACGGTCACTTCGGCCGGACGGATGTGGAGTTTCCCTGGGAGAAGACGGATAAGGCGGACACACTCCGGAAGTGAGGATGTGATGTGAGGAGTGGGTCGAGAAGCGGGGAATGAGAAATTTGGATGTAAACACTGCTGGCTAATGGCCGGCGGCGTTTTGTTTGTTTTTTATGGTAAAAAAAGCTATAATTTGTGGTACGAAAGGAATATCCTATGGGTAAAAAAATTTTAACAATTTGTGCATTACTACTGATCAGTTTTATCTTCAGCGCCTGCACCAAGACCGCATCAGACTCAAACGCCAACTCTTTTTCTGCGGCCGATATTGTGTCGGGTGCGGCAGACGTGCAGATAAAGCTTAATGCAGATAAAAATTTAGCAATCGCCAAAGCGAAAGAATTATGGGGCAATGCCTTCCAGATGGAAGAGGACTTGTCGAGCGGCCCATGCCTTGCCAACAATCTTATTCCGGATTGGGTAGCGGATATCGCCCATAATCCGCGCACATCGGCTGACGATGACCCGACTAACCAATGTTCCGCATACGTTAATGGCACGGCTCACCATTTTGTCGAACTGGACCCGGAGGGGAATTTAATACGGGCACAATAAGATGATCCATATTTACGTCCATTATCCGAATATCAAGGAGGCTCGAAGGATATCCAATTTAATTTTGCAGAAACATCTGGCGGCCTGCGTTAATTTCATCAGGCAGGAGGACTTGTATTGGTGGAAGGGGAAAATAGTGCAGACGCGGGGGATCGTTACATTGATTGCCACGCAAAAAAAATATTTCCGTACAATTAAGGCTTTGATTAATGCTGAGCATTCTTATGACGTGCCCTGTATAGTCGAACTGCCAGTTGGGCGTGTTTTACGATCGTATGAACGCTGGCTTATTAATGAGACCAGAAACCCCAGGTCAAGATGAAGACTTTAATAAAAAAAATCATTCCCAAATCCGTTCTCGGGTGGTACCATCTAGCCCTGGCTCACATTGGCGCTGAGCTGCACGGATTCCCGTCCAGGAAAATGATCGTCATCGGCGTGACCGGCACCAAAGGCAAGTCCACTACCGCGTATTTGATCGCCAAAGCGCTTGAAGCCGAGGGGAATAAGGTTGGGCTGACCACCACGGTCATGTTCAAGATTGCCGACCGGGAATGGACGAACGACCTGAAACAGACTATGCCCGGCCGTTTTACATTACAAAAAATGTTGCGCCAGATGGTAAAGGCGGACTGCCGGTACGCGGTCATTGAGACGTCGTCAGAAGGGATTGCCCAGCACCGTCATGTGGGCATAGATTATGATATTGTCGTATTTACCAATTTGTCGCCGGAACACATCGAATCGCACGGCAGTTATGAAAAGTACCGGGCTGCAAAACTGGAATTATTTAGAGAGCTGGCTTTTGGCCATAAGAAAGTAATTGACGGCCGGCCGGTTAAGAAAATACTTATCGCCAATGCCGACGATAAGGAGGCTCCATTTTTTTTAGCGCCATTGGCTGATGAGAAATGGGGATACGGATTGGGTGGCAGCTGGAAGCTATTGCCCGAGGGTACGGAAGTTGTCGTCGGTGAGCAAGCTACTTCAGGAGAGCAGGGCAGCGAGTTCAGCGTCAATCATGTACTTTTCAAACTTCCGCTGTTGGGCGAATTCAATATCTATAATGCGTTAGCGGCTATTTCCCTCGGATTGTCCCAGCAGATTGAGATTGGTCATATGAAAATCGCATTGGAACGGGCTAAGGGTTTGCCTGGCCGGATGGAGGAAATAAAGACCGATAAGGGTTTCCGTGTATTTGTCGATTATGCGCATGAGCCGTCATCCCTGGAGGCGGTTTATAAAACTATTAAGTCATTTTATCCGAAAAAGATTATTGCTGTGCTCGGTTCACAAGGCGGCGGACGCGATAAGGCTAAGAGGTCGGTGTTGGGGAAGTTAGCCGGAGAGTACGCTGATCACGTCATCATTACGAATGAAGATCCGTATGATGAGGATCCGCAGGTAATTATCGATGAGGTGGCTGATGGCGTGTTGCGTGTGGCGCGGGGCAAGGCTGAAAAGATTTTAGATAGGAAGGACGCTTTGCGTCAAGCGATAACGTTGGCCCAGCCCGGCGACATTGTTATTGTCACCGGCAAGGGTGGGGAGACGAAGATGGCGCTGAAGAACGGGAAGCTTATTGACTGGAGTGATGCGGAGATTATTGGTGATTTGTTAAGGTGAGCGTTGGGTAAAGAAATGTTTATAATAAAGATTTTTTGGTGACAGATTATCAATTTTTAACCCAGGAAAATTATAAAGAGGAAGCTCATCGGCCGTATATAACTATATTATTTATACTGCCATTTTTGATTTTGTACGAAATCGGTGTGGCCAGCGGGGCGCTCGGCGGCAAGCTGAATGGCGCGGATGCCATTTTCCGGTTCATGTGGAGTTTTTTTACTTCTATCCTGGGTACGACTTTTTCCTCTATCCTATTCGGGATTGGCATCCTGGCTATCGTCGGTTACCTCATTAATGAGGTTGTTGTCGAAAAAAAACGTGTTCAGCTGAAAACATTGGGACTGATGTTTGTCGAAAGCCTGGGCTGGGCCGTGGCTATCGCCATTTTCCTGGCCATCGGCCTGGGCTGGCGATTCCCCACGTTTTTTTCGTTTATCCAAAATACCGGTGTAGCCGGGCAGGCTGTCGCATCCGGGCTAACAACCGCCTGGCAGTATGTCGTGGCCAGCGTGGGGGCCGGCGTATTCGAGGAATTACTGTTCCGACTGCTAATTTTGAATGTCATTTTCAGTTTTTTTATCGGCAAGAGACAAGGCGTCGGATTACGCGATGACACGGGGGCTTTTATCAAGGCGGCAGGCATTTCATCAATCATTTTTACGATACTGCACATTGGGACCGTCGGCACCATCCCAGGGCTGATGGTTATTTTCATCAGTTCGATGGCCTTATCATTCATTTATGCGTATCGGGGCTTGGGAATTGCCATTGGGACGCATATTATATATGATCTTGTTTTGTTATTTGGGGTTATTTCTTAATTTGGTAAATAAATATGTGGATATCCTGTTGGTATCCTTTTTATATATTTATATAAAAAAACAAGTTAGTAACAATAATTTCATTAATAATTGGCTAATATTAGGCATGAATAAATTATTATCCTAATCCCCGGTAAAACTTGACAATGCTATAACCCTCTGCTACACTCAAAGCTACAATTTCCAATCGGAAAACGTCTAAATATTACATGACGTTTCAAAATTATTTAGAAAATTGAACAATTTCTAGCCGACTAAGCTCCTCTTTATAGTACATATAAGACAGGAGATATTCTTTTTATGTCCTTGTCAACCCAAGAAGACAAGCATATGCCGAAAGAGCGCAGAACCTTCAGCGCCATCACGCCAGCTGCCGAGCTGACGGATTTGATAGAGGCGCAGAAAACGTCCTACGATTGGTTTTTGCGCGAAGGGTTGAAAGAACTTTTTGAAGAAGTGTCGCCGGTGAAAGATTTCATCGGACGCGATTTGGAATTATATTTTTTGAATTATTATCTTGATGAACCTCGTTTTGACGAGCGGACGGCCAAGGCCAAGAACGTGACGTATGAAGCGGCTCTGCGGGTCGAGACGAAGCTGGTCAACAAGAAGACCGGTGAAATCAAGGAGCAGGAAATTTATCTCGGTGACTTCCCGCTGATGACCGACCGCGGAACTTTTATTATTAATGGCATTGAGCGTGTCGTGGTAAGCCAGCTGATCAGGTCAGCTGGTGTTTTTTTCACCTCTGAACAGATGCGCGGCCGCCGGTGGTACGGGGCCAAGATTATCCCGAACCGTGGAGCCTGGCTGGAAATGGAAACAGATACCAATAATGTCATTTCAGTAAAAATCGACCGGAAACGCAAAGTGGCCGTTACCGCCCTGTTACGCGCCTTTGGATATGGCACTAATGAGGACATTACCAGCATGTTCCGTGATGTTGATACGCATCCGGAGAATCGTTATATAGAAGCGACCCTGAACAAGGACACCTCCCGGGACGAGGCGGAGGGTCTGCGTGAAGTCTACAAGCGTATCCGCCCGGGCGACCTGGCGACGGTAGATAACGCCCGCGAACTTATCTATAAGATGTTTTTCAGTTTTGACCGGTATGATTTCGGCCGGGTTGGCCGTTACAAGTTGAACCAGCGCTTCCATTTCGACTTCCCGAACAAAAAGGAGTACCGCGTCCTGCAGAAGGAAGATTTGGTGGCCATTATTAAGGAGATCATACAACTGAATAATTCCCAGAAGGAGTCGGACGATATCGACCATCTCGGCAACCGCCGCGTCCGCGCCATCGGCGAGCTGGTGCAGAACAAGTTCCGCATCGGTTTGGCCCGTATGGAGCGCATTATCAAGGACCGGATGTCAACCTTGGACCTGAATACGCTGACACCCAACCAACTGATCAACGCCCGGCCGATTATCGGTTCTACCAAGGAATTTTTCATGTCTTCCCAGTTGTCCCAGTTCATGGACCAGACCAATCCGCTGGCCGAGCTGGAGCATAAGCGCCGGTTGTCTGCCATGGGACCGGGGGGGTTATCGCGAGAGCGTGCCGGATTCGATGTCCGTGACGTGCACCGTACCCATTATGGCCGTATTTGCCCGATTGCCACGCCCGAAGGCCCGAACATTGGTTTGGTCGGCCATCTGGCCTGCTATGCGCGCATCAACGAGTTTGGTTTTATTGAGACGCCGTTCCGCAAGATCATTCATGACATACCGAACAAGAGTTCACAGACCGAGGGTGAGGTTTTGCGAGAAGACGTTCTGGACGGGGCCCAGCAGTCCATCGCTAAAGCCGGCGACAAGATCACTGCCGAGGTGGCGAAGAAATTGGAGAGCATTGACCTGAAGACTGTCCCTATCAAACCCCGGGTGACTTCGCAGATAGAATATATGGATGCCTTTATCGAGGAGCAATACGTTACCACTGCCGCAACGACACCATTTGATGCAGATGGATATTTCTTGTCAGAGAAAGCGGAGGTCCGCCTGCACGGCGAACCGACCGTTGATCATGTATGGCGGGTCGATTATATGGATGTAGCCCCATACCAGATCATCAGTGTCACGACGGCACTTATCCCGTTTTTGGAGCATGATGACGCCGTCCGTGCCCTGATGGGCTCGAACATGCAGCGCCAGGCCGTCCCTATCATCGCCCCCCAGGCGCCGTTGGTCGGCACGGGCATGGAACGCAAGGCGGCATGTGATTCCGGTCAGGTGATCGTGTCAGAACAGGCGGGCAAGGTGGTCCGGGCTGACGGCGACGAGATCCATGTTTTGGAAAAATCCGGTAAAGTGAAAAAATATATTCTCAAGAAATTCGTGCGTTCAAACGCTTCCACTTGCATCAACCAGCGGCCTCTCGTAGCGGTCGGCCAGTCGGTGGACAAGGGCGATACACTCGCGGACGGACCAGCTACTGACGGGGGAGAATTAGCCCTGGGAAGCAATGTCCTCGTTTCTTTCCTGCCTTGGGAAGGCGGAAATTATGAAGACGCCATTTTGATTTCTGAGCGCCTCGTCCAGGCGGATCGGTATACATCAATACATATTGAGGACTATGTTGTTGACGTGCGCGATACGAAGCTTGGCCCTGAGGTGGTAACGCGCGATATCCCAAATATTGGCGAAGAAAAACTGAAAGATCTGGATGACGAAGGTGTCGTCCGCATCGGCGCTGAAGTTTCTTCAGGCGACATTTTGGTAGGCAAAATAACGCCGAAAGGCGAGACCGAGCTGTCGGCCGAGGAAAAATTGCTTCGTGCCATTTTTGGCGAAAAGGCCAAGGATGTCAAGGACTCTTCATTGTACCTGGAGCACGGCGAACACGGTAAAGTAGTTGATATCAAGATTTTTTCACGTGAACGCGGAGACAAGCTGTCGTCTGGCATCCTCAAGACCATCCAGGTATCGGTCGCCCAATTGCGAAAAGTACAGGTAGGTGACAAGATGGCTGGCCGCCATGGCAATAAAGGCGTCATATCACGGATCGTCGCGGTTGAGGATATGCCGTATATTGCTGATGGCACTCCGGTAGATATTATTTTGAATCCGTTGGGCGTCGCGTCACGTATGAATATCGGTCAGATTTTGGAGACCCACCTCGGCTTGGCCGCCAAAGCGTTGGGGTACAACGTAGCCAGCCCGGCCCTGAATGGCGTACCGGAAGAGACTATTAAGGATGAACTGGAAAAGGCCGGCTTCCCGCGTGACGGGAAAATGGTGCTCTATGACGGCCGGACGGGCATCCCGTTTGACCAGAAAGTTACCGTCGGGTATATCTACATGCTGAAACTGAACCATATGGTAGAAGATAAAATTCATATGCGCTCTATCGGTCCGTATTCGCTGGTCACCCAGCAACCGCTCGGCGGCAAAGCGCAGTTCGGCGGGCAGCGTTTCGGTGAAATGGAAGTATGGGCCCTGGAGGCTTATGGCGCCGCGCATATTTTACAGGAAATGCTGACCATCAAATCTGATGATGTGCCCGGCCGCTCAAAAGCGTATGAAGCCATCATCAAAGGGGAGCCGATCCGCCGCCTGAACATCCCGGAAACCTTTAATGTGCTGGTCCGTGAGCTGAAAGGCTTATGTTTAGACGTGGACCTGATCGGCAGTGTTGAGGAACGGATCGATGACGACCGCCGTGAACCGAGACGGGAACGGGAAAACGTTAAAGAGGATAAGGAAGAAACAATATGATAGCCGAACCATCAGTCAGGACAATCGATTTTAAGGCCATCCGGCTCAAGCTGGCGTCTCCGGATGATATATTAGGCTGGTCGCATGGAGAGGTGCTCAAGCCGGAAACGATTAATTACCGGACGCAGAAACCGGAAAAATCAGGCCTCTTTGCCGAGGAAATCTTCGGGCCGACGAAAGATTGGGAGTGTTATTGCGGTAAATACAAGAAAGTCCGGTATAAGGGTGTTGTATGCGACAAATGCGGCGTTGAGGTGACCCGCTCTATCGTCCGGCGCGAACGGATGGGGCATATCAAGCTGGCCTCGCCTGTTTCCCATATTTGGTTCCTGCGCGGCGTACCGTCAAAAATTGGCTTGATATTAGACCTGTCCATCCAGGATCTGGAGAAAGTCATTTATTTCGCTAATTTTATCGTCACTCGGGTGGATGAGAATCTCCGTGAAGAGACACTGCAGCAGATTGAGGTTGAATTTCAGGGCAAGAAAAAGTCTATTGAATCCGAATTCAGCCGCATGGTAAATGACGTCAAGCAGCGCCAGGTCCAGGCGCAAGAAAAGTCCAAGAACGGCAAAGACAAGGAATTGGACGAGGAATTGGCCTCGGTAAATGCGCTAAAGGAGGAAAAGCTGAAGAACCTGTCCGAAGCGGTAGATTTAGCCAAAAAAGAATTAAAAAGCCTGCAACCGTTGATGATCATCTCTGAACAGGCTTACCGTGATTTATCTTTGAAATACGGCCACGTTTTTGAGGCGAATATCGGTGCTGAAGGCATTCAGGAGTTATTGTCGGAAATCGATATCGACAAGACGATCCGCGAGCTTGAGGAGGAGATCAAGGATGCGCCGGATTCCAAGCGCCGCCGCTCGGTCCGCCGGCTCAAATTGTTCAAAAATTTTAAATTAAACAAACTGCATCCCGAGTGGATGATATTATCGGTTATTCCCGTCATCCCCCCTGATTTACGGCCGATGGTCCAACTGGACGGCGGGCGTTTTGCGGCATCTGACCTGAACGACTTATATCGTCGCGTTATTAACCGGAACAACCGCCTCAAGAGGCTTATTGAACTGAACGCGCCGGAAGTGATCCGGCGGAATGAGAAACGCATGTTGCAGGAAGCGGTAGACGCGCTGATCGACAATAATGCCCGGCACGGCAAAACAGTGACTGCGTCTACTGGCCAGAAGCGTATGCTGAAATCAATCGCGGATATTTTAAAGGGCAAGCAGGGCCGTTTCCGGCAAAATCTTTTGGGCAAACGGGTCGATTATTCCGGCCGTTCCGTTATCGTCGTCGGCCCTCACCTGAAATTGAATGAATGCGGCTTGCCTAAACGGATGGCCTTGGAACTGTTCAAGCCATTCATCATCAGCCAGCTTATTAAGCGGGAATTCGTGCATAACGTCCGCAGTGCCGGCCGGTTTATTGAGAGCGACCGCAGCGAGGTGTGGGATATTTTGGAAGAAGTCAGCCATGACGCGTATGTCTTGCTCAACCGCGCGCCGACCCTCCACCGCCTCGGCATTCAGGCTTTCCGACCGGTCCTGATCGAGGGCAAAGCCATCCAGATCCACCCGCTGGTCTGCCCGGCTTTTAACGCTGATTTTGACGGCGACCAAATGGCCGTCCACGTGCCGCTTACCGAAAATTCAAAACGTGAGGCGCGGGAAATTATCGCCTCAGTGAATAACCTGCTTAAGCCGTCGACCGGCTCCCCGATCATTACGCCGACGCAAGACATCGTATTGGGCTGTTATTATCTGACCTTGATGAAGGAAGTCCCGAAAGAATCAATGAAGCGGTTCAGTTCCCCCGAAGAAGCGGAGACCGCCTACCAGATCGGACATATCCACGTGCAGGACAAGATTATGGTCTTGATCAATAAAGAGATTGTCGAGACGACTGCGGGACGCATCATACTGAACAGCATCATCCCCAAAGAAGTCGGTTTTGTGAATGAAATGCTGGACCGCAAATCTTTGGCCAAACTGATCAGTACGTTCCTGTACAAATACGGAAATGAAAAAACGGTCGTCCTCCTGGACGATGTCAAACGCCTCGCTTTCAAATACCTGACAACGTCCGGAATCAGCTGGGGCATGAGCGATCTGGTTACGCCGAAGGATAAGCAAATGATCATCGCTGAAGCGGACAAGCAGGTAGAAGAGATTGATTCTCACTATGAACAGGGGCTGCTGACGAATGACGAACGGCATATCAAAGTAATCGAAATTTGGGCCCATGCCAAGGACCGGGTCCAGAAAGTCAGCCGGGATGCCCTGGATAAATTCGGCTCAGTCTATTCTATGATCGAATCCGGCGCTCGCGGATCGTGGGCGCAGACTACCCAAATGATGGGCATGAAGGGCCTGGTAACCAACCCGGCTGGCGAAACCATCGAGTTGCCCGTGAAAGGCAGTTTTAAGGAAGGGTTTGACGTTTTGGAATACTTCATTTCTACCCATGGCGCCCGTAAAGGTTTGTCTGATACGGCACTGCGTACCGCCAATGCCGGGTACCTGACCAGGCGTTTGGTGGACGTAAGCCAGGACGTATTAATTACCGAAGAAGATTGCGGCGACGAAGAGGGCCACGTGCTGACCAAGGCGGAATCCGATGAGATGGGCGAGCATATTGCGCACCGCATACTCGGCCGCGTTGTGATGGAAGATATTGCCGATCCGAAAAGCAAGAAAGTGATCGTCAAAGCCGGTGAACTGGTGACGGAGGCAATAATTCCGAAACTGGAAAAGCTGGAGTTGGGGGATATTAAGATCAGGTCAGCCCTGACCTGCAAGGCTCGCTGGGGACTGTGCCAGAAATGTTACGGATATGACCTCGGTTTTAACAAGCTGGTAAAAATGGGTACGGCAGTCGGTATCATTGCCGCCCAATCCATCGGTGAACCTGGCACTCAGCTGACCATGCGTACGTTCCATACCGGTGGCGTGGCCGGACAGGACATCACCCAAGGGTTGCCCCGTGTTGAAGAATTGTTTGAAGCGCGTCCGATCCGCCATCCAGCAATTATTTCCGGCGTCGCCGGCAAGATCAGCGTTACAGAAGAGGTCAAAGGGGTGAAAATACTGACGATTACATATGCCGCCAATGACGAAGAGGTGCATCCGCTCAAGAAACGGAAAAAAATCGACGTTAAGGTTAAGGATGGCGATTCGGTCCAGGCTGGTCACGTTCTCTTCACTGACAACAGCGGAGATACTGTGGCGCACGGGGCCGGGCATGTAAGAGTTACCCCGGAAGCCGTGGCAGTCATTTCAGAAAAAGAAAAGAAGCGGGAGTATCCTGTGCCAGCCGGACAGATGTTATGGGTCAAGGACGGCGATCTTGTGACAAAAGGCGATCGCCTGACGGACGGAAGCCTGGATCTCCACCAGCTGTTTTATCTCAAAGGTCAGGAGGCGGTCCAGCGGTATATTATCCAGGAAATACAATATATTTATTCGTCCCAAGGCCAGAAACTTAATGAAAAACACATTGAAATTGTTGTCCGCCAGATATTCTCACGCATCTATATCAAGGATTCTGGGGACACCCATTTCCTGCCGGGCGAAACAGTTGAGAAATCCCAGTTTGTCGAAGCGAATGAGGAGGCTAAGAAAAGCGGCGGCGTATTGGCAGTCGGCGAGCAGCTATTACTGGGCATCACCAAGGCGTCATTGTCAATCGACAGTTTTCTGTCGGCGGCGTCTTTCCAAGAGACAGCGCGGGTGCTGATTGATGCGGCCGTGTCCGGCAAGATCGATAAATTACGCGGCCTCAAGGAAAACGTGATTATCGGCAAACTGATCCCGGCCGGCAGCGGTTATCCGCCTAATTTACTGCCCAAACAGGGCTAGCTGGTTACTGGGCGCTAAGAACCTTCCCTTGAAAAAGCAGGTTGTTTTTACGTTGAATATATTCCGTTAAAATGGTAAAATTGGAACACGTTAAGTTGTCTATGATTTCAGTACCATGCTGGAAAAAACAAAAAAGCAATACCTGAGGAAGTACCGGAAAGAGGCCAGGCATGAGATTGGCAAGGGCGATGCGCATCCGGAGGTTCTGCCCAGATTGAAAGCCGAAACGAAGCACGGCATCACCCTGGTTGTCATCATGATAACCGTGCTGCTGGTTGTGCTGTCATTATTCGGATGGGCCGGTACGTTTGGGCACGGCATAGACGTGGGACTGCGCTACCTTTTTGGCTGGGGGCGTTTTGTGGTGCCCTTGGTTTTGCTCGTCGTCGGATATTTATTTTTTCAGCCGCAAAAATACGCCTTACGGACGGCAAATTATATCGGACTGGTTTTTTTGGTTTTAAGCTATTCCGCTTTAATACATTTATTTTTCGTGCCACTAGCCAGGGCGGTTTCTGACATCAGTGACGGACGCGGCGGCGGATATGCGGGTCTTATCCTGTCCTACCCGTTGGAGAAAATTATGGGACCCTGGGCGACCGGCGTAATTCTATTTGGATTGCTGATTATTTCATTATTAGTATTGTTTGACGTGTCATTGAAACGGCTGGCTTCAGGCGGCAATTTCTTCAGCCGTATGTCCGAACGGTTCAGAGAGTTTTTTTATCGGTTACGGGTCAATATGGAAACCACGCCGACCGAAGAACCGCCGGCGGAAGACGAACCGGCACGTGAGGGGGAGACGTCACCGGAATTTGGCGTTAAGCCAATCAACTCTGAAGCAACCCAGGCCTCGTCCGGCAAACCGCCGGCAGCCACGCATCAGGAGAATCAGGCTGCACTATTTCCCGCCCAGAAAAAACCCGTCAGAAAAATTGACGTACCGCTAGATTTGCTGGAATCGTCAAATGCCAAACCGGCTAGCGGCGATATTGAGGCAATTAAGCAGAAAATTTATGAAACACTGAGGAATTTCGGTATTGACGTGGAAATGGGGGAAACGAAAGTCGGCCCGACAGTCACGCAATATACGCTGAAACCGGCAGAGGGCGTCAAATTGTCGCAGATCACCACCTTGTCAAATGATTTGGCGCTGGCTCTCGCTGCGCACCCGATCCGAATTGAGGCGCCAATCCCGGGGAAATCGTTGGTCGGCATAGAGGTGCCGAATAAGGCGGTGGCGGTGGTAAAATTGAAAGAAATATTGCAGAGCAATGATTTCAAGAAACGGCCGTCCAAGCTGACCGTGGCGCTTGGCAAGGACGTTGCTGGCAACGCCTGGGTGGCAGATTTGGACCCGATGCCCCATTTGTTGGTAGCCGGGGCAACCGGCTCGGGCAAGTCGGTATGCTTGAACGCCATACTCCTCAGCCTGCTGTACCAGAACTCGCCGGATGAGCTGAAATTAATACTTGTTGACCCGAAGCGGGTGGAAATGACCGGGTACAACGGTATCCCGCATCTCATTACCCCGGTGGTCAATGACGTGTATAAGACCATCAATGCTCTGCGTTGGGTTGTCGCGGAAATGGACCGTCGGTTCGATTTGCTGCAAAAAACCGGGCACCGCAACATCCAGGCGTATAATCATGATAATGGGAATATCATGCCGTATTTAGTGGTGGCGATTGATGAGCTGGCTGACCTGATGGCCGTGGCGGCCAATGAAGTTGAGGCGGCCATCATCCGTTTGGCGCAAATGGCCCGCGCGGTCGGCATCCATTTGATTTTAGCCACCCAGCGTCCGTCCGTTGACATTATTACCGGGCTCATTAAGGCTAACATCACTTCACGGATTGCGTTTTCCGTAGCATCGGCCGTTGATTCGCGAACGATTTTAGATACGTCTGGCGCCGAAAAACTGCTTGGCCGGGGTGATATGCTGTACATTTCCGCGCAATTATCTAAACCAAAGCGTCTGCAGGGCGCCTTTGTCACTGATGACGAGATCAATCGAGTCTTGGCCTACCTGAAGTCAAAGGGTCAGCCGGAATATCAGGAAGAGGTGACCGCAAAAGTCGTGGATAAGACCTTAGCCGGTAATTTTGAGGACCTTGGCGACGACGACCTGTTTGAGCAAGCCAAGGACTTAGTGATAAAAACCGGCAAGGCTTCCGCTTCATTGTTGCAGAGACGGTTGCGTGTCGGGTACGCCCGTGCGGCGCGTCTGCTGGATCTCATGGAAGAGCAGGGTATCATCGGCCCTGGCGACGGCGCAAAACCGCGGGAAATACTGGTCAGCCGCGACCACGTGAAAGGCGCGGAGGATGACGGCTTTGAACAAGAGGATGAGGCCGATGAGGCCAGCGAACAGCCGGATGATGGGGACATGATTGAGGATGATGATGAAAACGGGCAGGACGAAAATGAAAATAATGATAAGAGCCAGTAAGATATGGCAGCATTTACCAAAAAAGCAATAACCCGGTCGAAAACGCTTGGCGAAAGGCTGAAGAAGGTGCGCGAAGAGGCAGGCATCAGCCTGGACGCGGCGGCGGATAAGACCCAAGTTCGAAAACAGTATTTAGAGGCACTTGAGCGCGGCACGTATGCGGATTTGCCCGGCCCGGTCTACATCGAAAATTTTTTAAAGCGGTATGCGGAGTTTCTCGGAGTCAGCCCGGATTTCGTCATTGATGTCTACAAGCACCAGGATCAGAAGTCATTAAAAAAAGAATATAAACAACGCTGGCCGTTGTCCCATGTGCCGCCACGCGAGGTGATCACGCCGCGGGTACTGAAGCTGGTCGGGATCGGTCTGCTCATCCTGGTCGGTTTAGGGTATGTGGGATTTGAAGTTATGAAGATTTTTTCCCCACCGGCTCTGACGGTGGTCACCCCGACGGATTATTTGACCGTCACGGCGGTATCGCTGCCGGTCGCCGGCAGTACCGACCCTGACGCTACCCTGACGGTAAACGATAAACAGATATTCCTGGACGAAAAAGGAAATTTTTCGGAAACAATTTCGCTTCAGGAAGGTTTGAACGTCATCACGATCTCTGCAGAAAAAAAACGGAGCAAAGCAACAGTGGTGACCAGGCGTATCCTGCTCCGCTCCGATCAGCCTCAGCTACAAACAGAATTATAAACTTCCCATTTTATTTTTAACCATCATAAGCGTATGCCACGAATGTCTGAAAAAAATCAGCAGAGCGACAAAGGGCGGGCAGCCGATGAAGCCATCGCCCAGATTAAGGAGCGTTTCGGCGAAGGCTCCATCATGAGATTGGGAGAGGCGAAGCGAATTAAAGTTGAAGCTGTCCCGACCGGGTGCTTGTCATTGGATTTGGCGCTGGGTGTCGGGGGCGTGCCGCGCGGCCGGATTATTGAAATCTACGGGCCGGAAGCGTCAGGCAAGACAACTCTGGCCCTCCATATTTTATCCGAAGTGCAGAAACGCGGCGGGATAGCGGCATTTGTCGATGCTGAACACGCACTGGATCCGGAATACGCCAGGAAGATCGGGGTGAACGTCGATGAACTGTTTATTTCCCAGCCTGACACCGGCGAGCAGTCACTCGAAATTGTAGAGACCCTGGTGCGTTCAAATGGCGTCGATGTCATTATCGTCGATTCGGTCGCCGCTCTCACGCCCAAAGCGGAAATCGAAGGTGAAATGGGCGACCAGCATATGGGTCTGCAGGCGCGGCTGATGAGTCAGGCCCTGCGTAAGCTGGCGGGCATTGTCAGCAAGACGAAGACAGTGGTCGTTTTTATTAACCAGACCCGGATGAAGATCGGTGTTTTTTTCGGTAATCCGGAAACCACCACCGGCGGTATGGCGCTGAAATTTTACTCTTCCATCCGCATCGAGGTCCGCCGGGCGGCCCAGATCAAGAAGGGCGAAGAGTCAGTCGGTAACCGGGTGAAAGTAAAAATTGTTAAAAATAAAGTGGCCCCGCCGTTCCGGACCTGCGAGTTCGACATCATGTACAATGAAGGAATTTCATTAGCCGGGGACGTATTGGATGCCGGTGTACTGCACAAAGTGATTGAGAAGAGCGGTAACACGTTCTCGTTCGGTGAGGTGAAATTAGGCGTGGGCCGAGAAACGGCCAGGTTATTTTTACGGCAGAACCCGAAGGTTATCGATGAGATAAAGAAGAAAGTCTTCGCGGCCGTGGAGTCCGAGGAAAAGGAAAAAGAAAAGGAATAATATATAATCAAAGGCCGTCCCGCAGGGCGGCTTTTTTGATTGCGATTTTTTTAACATTTTGTTAGAATTAAGACACTGAAATAAAAACAAGGAGGCAATAATGCTCTTTACTAATATTGCTAAGCGCTTTGGCATCTGGCTGGCCTATATCACGACAGTGCTGACGGGGTTTACCTGCACATTTTTTTTCAAGGTATTGAACCGGATGCACGTCTACGGCAAGGGGAATATCCCGAGCCAAGGCCATGGGGTACTTTTAGTATCGAACCACCAGACGATGTTTGATTCATTTGCCATCGGGGTGGCGGGCTTCTTCCCTGATATCATCGCTTACCCGAGTCACCTGCCGCTGAATTTCGCTGCCAAGGAGAATTATTTTATCCGTTGGTATTTTTCTATCCTACTCCGTCTGCTCCGAACGATTCCGGTCAATTACCGTACCGATCCGTGGCTGATGAGAAAATACCTACAATACCTGCAGAGCAATAATCTTCTTATTTTTTATCAGGGTACGCGGAGTTATAGACTTGACCTGATAAAGAATGGCCCGGGTTTTGCCGTGGCGCACAGTAATCAGCCGCTGATAGTTATACCGGTGTATATCGAAGGCGTCAGCAAAGTATTTGGGGGGCCAAAAACCCAAGGATTTTTTGGACGGTGGTTCCCGAAGAGTGTTTTGCGCCATATAGTTGTGGCTTTCGGGGAGAGGATTGACTTTTCCGATGTGGTCATTGTCCAAGACGCCCGCCAACGCGCTACCGTGATTAACCAGCGCATTGTTGATGCGATAAAAAGACTACAAGCCCAATATACCCTTGAGCACGCATAAGAAGAGATGCACGCAATGTATCCGGCATTGAATATTCAGTGCCGGTTTTTTATGCAATGATATGCCGCCGCACTGTGACGCCGTGGCCCAGCCAAACCTTTATCAGGTTATTCAGATGTGACGGCAGGTCGCTGAAATAATACCCCGTGCCGTATTCGTCGCGGGTCATGGCCCGTTGTAGGCCCGGAGTTTTTTTGATGAATTCTTTCAGCGTGCCGACAACCAGTTCAGCCGGGTCGATGAGCGTGACGGTATCGCCCATGATGTTCTGAATTAAATTTCTGAGTAGCGGGTAATGGGTGCAGCCGAGGATAAGCGTGTCTATGTGCTGGTCAATCAGCGGTTGCAGGTATTGTTTGGTTACCGTAATAGTAGTGGGGGTGTCCAGCCACCCTTCTTCTGCCAGCGGCACCAGGAGCGGACAGGCCTGTCCGACGACTGTTATGTCGTTGCGGGTGGCATTAATCGTTTCGGCGTAAATATCACTGTTAATGGTAGCCCGCGTACCGATCACCCCGATCCGGCCATTGGTCGTGGCCGTGATGGCGGCCCGGACTGCCGGCGTAATGACTTCAAAAACAGGCAGGTCCGTAAAGGCATCGGAGATTTCTTTGCTGGCCACTGCGGAAGCGGTATTGCAGGCGATGATAATGCAGTCGGCTCCTTTTTGGGCCAGAAAATCAGCGTCCTGCAATGCGTATTGGACGATAGTTTCCGGGCCTTTATTGCCGTACGGGTACCGGGCAGTATCGCCGAAATAGAGGATTTGCTCGCCTGGCAATTGCCGTTCCAGTTCTTTGACGACCGTGAGGCCGCCGATACCTGAGTCGAATACGCCGATCATAGTGATTGAATGAGTTTGATAGTTATATTGTTAAGGCTCTTCACTACTCCGGCCGTCCGATTGGTAAATTTTTTTGGGGCGTAACTTTTTTTAACGGCAATCACCTTGGCGCCGGCGCGCACACCGGCTTGAATGCCGCTGATGGAGTCCTCGATGACCAGCATCTCGGCCGGCTTGATTTTCAGTATTATAGCGGCCCGTTTGTATACCCAAGGGTGCGGTTTGCTGTATTTCATGTCGTCACCAGTAAGCACTGCCTGGAAATATGTTTTCAGATGAAATCGGCGAATGACATGCTGTATAATATTACGCGGACCGGATGAAGCGATCATTATTGGGTATCCATGCCGACGCAAACGTGTGATCAGTGACAGGGCGCCAGGTGCCAGTTTAAGATGTTTATTGAAAAGTCGAAGCAGGATCTTTAAGCGGTCAGTAATGATTTTATCGATCGAATCAGGAATATTGAGGTGTTTTTTCAGGTACCGGCTGATGAATATCTGTGTCCGGCCACGTACCTCGCGGTCTAAATCTTTCTCATTAAATTTTTTATGGGCGTTTGGGCCACATTTTGCGCGAAGGTATTCCCATGTTGATTGCTCCCACAGCGGTTCAGAATCAATAAGTACGCCATCCAGGTCAAAGACAATTGCCTTTATCATGATTATAAACCTTTGTACAGATAATCGTCGTAAAGTTTACGGGTTTTTTCGTAGATTGTCTGCCGGAAGGTATTGGGAATCTTCTGGTCATAGAGTGGGGTAATTTTGCCTGAATAATGGACCATGGTATTTAGGTATTTGAGGCATTTCTTTTTGTCATTGCCGTTTGAATAACCTCTTAGTTTTGCATCGGTTCCGGATTTCCTAATTTGAACGAACATCCGGTCAAATGCCAGATAGGTTGCATCACCGACAAAAATTACTTTTTCTAATGAGGAGAAGTTGAGTTCGGACATGGCCTCTGAAAGTATGGCTTTGGCATCATCTAGGGTGATAGTGCCTTCACGGAGAGATAACGCGATCCCCAAGTAATATAGGTCTATAGTATCGCGCTTTTTTTCACCTTCTGCTTTTTCCTGTAAGAGGATTTTTGGGTCAGGTTGACTTTCGTTATAGTAGGTAATATCCGCCCGTTCGTAGTAGCGGTAATTCATGTTGCATTCCTTGAATATTTCCTGCAGGTATTCGGCCATGGTTTTTTTGTTCATGAACAAGTGGGCTGCGAGGGCTGCGGCGATTATCGAGGCTTCGCCAGCGGATTTTTCTCGCATGGCCAGCGCTTTTCGGCCGCCCTTGCTGACGATGATTTTTTCCGGGCCGATGAACATGCCGCCGCTCTCCTCCCCGGCGAAGGCGATACGCGGGTCAACACCCAGGTTGATATTTTCTTTCCAGATGTCGTTTATCATGATTTCTTTGGTCGGATCGGAAAACAGTTTTTTTTCCACTTTTTTCATGATGGTGGCTATTTCCTTGAACCCGACCGGGGTGGTGATCACCTCAACCCCGTTGGCATGAGCCCATTCATCCCATGCCCGCGATGACGGCGTGGTATTTATCATGAACCTCGGATGGTCGTTCCATTGTTCGGATTTTTTTAGCTGTTTCATATTGTAGTCCATAATCATGAGGAAAGTAAGCGTCGGATTATATATGGAGACGATTTTTTCCTCATTGATCTTGATATAATAAATGCCTAAGTCGTCCATAAGTTGCGTGTTCGAGGCCGGTTCTACCTGTCCGATAACCAGGCGGTCGCCGTCCGGATCAGTGATGAGTACGACATAGCCCAGCGGCTTGTCTTTGAGGTAGTATTCGTAAAACATGGTATCGACCACTTCCGGCAGGCAGGCATCACAGGATAGGTCAAAATATTCTATTTTACCGGTTTTTGGGTTTAGTTTCCTTGTTTTGCCGACCCCGTGGAAAAGAGGGTCCTCTTCCTTATTATGCCATTCGAAGGCTTCTTGTATGTCGAATTTTTTCAAGATTGGCACCATGGTCCGGTGCATACATCCGCCGACAGTATCATACATCAGGCGCATGCCTTGACCGGTTGCTGTCCGGATAAGGTCAAGATTTTCTTTTGTAGCCACTCCGTTTTGGAGGTATTGGCAGTATTCATTCACGCCGTCAAAATCCTGTATGATGTATGGCGTGTCCTTTGGCGCCAGGGTAATGGAATACCCTTCCGGATTCTTCTTTGCCTGTCTGACGATTTCCTCAATTTTTTCGATGAAAGCAAGTGACATTTCCGGCAGGAATTGGCTGCCCTGGTCGTCCAGATCTTTGGTGGCGATTTTGCTGCTCATGGCGTGGCTGGAGGTAACGAATTCCCCGCCGTCATAATCGAACATGAAAATGATGAATGACACCAACCAGATGGCTGTTGTAACGTTACCCGGCGTCTGGTGGGTAAAAATACCGTTGGCCGCATGGACGCGGGAAATGAGCTCGATATATTCCTTGGTGTTATAGCGAACTTCACCTGAAACAGCCTTATGGATTTCGCGGTTAGTGATCCGTTCTTTCAGGACCAGGCTTTTGCCGAGCGTGGCCAGCGTCACTCCCAGCTGGTTAATCGGAAAACGCGGATCGGCATAATGGAGTATGTTCTGTGGTCCACGAATCCCGCCGGTTGAGTGTTGAGCTTCGTTTTTGTAATTTGCTAGCCATTTTTCCACTTCCCATTTTTCCACTAATTCTTTTGTAATAGTGAGTTTGATTTCCCCACCCTCAGCAATATCAATAATTGGACCGCCTTTATAATCAGCCGGAGTGGCCTTTTCAATACCCTCATAATATTCTTTTTTCAGTTCAGCTAAATATGCGTCGCGTTTGGCAGGAGAAGAAAACGTCTTTTTTTGTGAATCCATATGGATTAAAATTATTATCAAATAAGATTATTAAGTATATGATACTATTTTTTACTGATAATTTCAACCCTTTCTTGAGGGGTCAGGCCTTCTTGGCTATTGTTATCAGGTTGTAGCCGTCCCGCCACGTAGCCGTCCGTCCTTTTTTAGTGTAATATTGCTGTACCCGAGTGAAGCCGTTATTGTCCAAAAGCGCCGACAACTCTGACAATCGGAATCCGTGGATGTACCGCCGACCGATCATTTCGCCTGATGCGTTTTTCCAATGCTTTATGACGTCCGGGAATGACACCCGTCCTTTACCTAATATTCGTTGCCAAAGGATTTTTACATGGACCGGCCACCAGTTAGTGGCCATGAGATTCCAATTCAGCAAAACGACCTCTCCGTTTGGCCGCAGAACTTTGTAAAATTGCTGGATAGCTTGGATCCGCAGTTGCTCGGTCGGTAGGTGATGCATGGTGGCGATACAGAAAATATCGTCAAAAGATTCCGGTTCGAATGGAAGGTCGAGAATATTACCTACGGCAAAAGGTATCCCCGGGTACTGTCGTCGGGCAATGGCAATAAGTTCGTCGCTTAGATCAAGGCCGGTATATTCAACATTTTTTTCTTTCAAAAGCTCATAAAGCCGGCCATTGCCGCAGCCGGCGTCGAGCACTTTATCACTTACGGCCACATGTTCCAATAGGGGCTTGAAGTCTTCCCAGATAAATTTCCTGGTGGCCGAAAACTGTTCGGCGATGGCCTGGTAGGTCGTCGCGTTCATGGCCATTAATTTTTTAGCAAATCGATCGTCCATATGGATAAGAAAACTTTACGAAAATATACGCGTGATTTTATTAGGGCAAAACCCGAGACAAGCGACGCTGCCCGCCACATGAAGCGGTTATTGGCTACGAAATACTGCACAACCATTATACCTAATTCTGAGATTCTCCGGCAGTACCGTTTGTTAAATATCAAAAAGCCGGACCAGCGGTTATTGCGCCTCCTGCGTAAGCGGGCCATCCGTACGCTTTCGGGCGTGGCGCCGGTTACCGTACTGACCAAGCCGTACCCATGCCCGGGCCGGTGCGTGTACTGCCCGACGGAGGCCAGGATGCCAAAAAGTTACCTGTCGTCCGAACCGGCCGCCCAGCGCGGATTAAGCCTGAAATTTGACCCGTACAAGCAGGTGAACATGCGGACCGCCACACTGGAAGCTAATGGACACAGCGCGGACAAAATTGAGCTGATTGTGCTGGGCGGTACATGGTCACATTACCCGCATGATTACCAAAGGTGGTTCATCAAACGTTGTTTTGACGCGGCGAATGGCCGGACGTCACGGACACTTAATCAGGCACAAATGTTAAACGAACGGGCCGAACACCGCATTATCGGCTTGAGCCTGGAGACACGTCCGGACCACGTGATCCCGGCAGAATTGTGGCGTATGCGCGAGCTGGGATGCACGCATGTGCAGATCGGTGTGCAAACACTTCATCAGGATATTCTGGACCTGGTTAAGCGGGACGAAACGCTTGATAATATCGCCCGAGCCACGTTATTGTTGCGCGCATTCGGTTTCAAGTTCACGTATCATCTCATGCCCGGTTTGCCCGGCGCCACGCCAAAGAAAGATTTCATTTCATTTAAAAAAATTTTTTCTGATTCACGCTTCCAGCCTGACATGCTGAAAATATACCCCTGTTTAGTCATTAGGAATTCTTTATTGTATCAATGGTACAAAGCAGGGAAATATAAACCGTATTCTCATGAGCAGTTAGTTGGTTTATTGATTAAAATAAAAAATATCGTACCGCCGTATGTGCGGATAAACCGGTTGATCAGGGATATCCCGGGCCCTGAGATTGTGGCCGGCAATATGGTGACCAATTTACGCCAGCTATTGCAGGAACGCGGTGTCCAATGCAGATGCATCCGCTGTCGTGAAGCACGTAAAGAGATCGTCAAACAAAACCAAGTAAAACTGAAAGAGCGCGTTTATCGGGCAGGAACAGGTGAGGAGCATTTCATCAGCATTGAAAGCAATGACGAGAAAAAATTGTATGCCTTTGTGCGGTTGTGGCTGCCCGACTCCGTAAAACACTTTATTGGTGCATTTGATGACCAGACTGCGTTGATACGAGAATTGCATACTTATGGCGAATTGATCCCTATCGGCTCAAAAAAGACCGCGGTTCAGCATATCGGTTTTGGCAAGCGTTTGTTAGCTGAAGCGGAACATGTGGCCCAGGTAAAAGGATATGAAAAAATGGCAATTATTTCCGGCATCGGCGTCCGCGGGTATTACCGAAAGTTGGGGTACCGGGTTGAGAAGACATATATGGTGAAGAAGTTGACTGTTAGTCATTAGTCCACAGATGCTGAAACGAGTTCAGTATGACAATTCAAAAACGCTTGTCACCCTGAACTTGTTTCGGGGTTTCACATAGAGTAATAAAAAAGCAGGCGATCGAACGGGTCGTTCGCCTGCCGGTGTTTTGGCTAGTATTCAGCACGGTCCACTGCCGAGCCAGCGTCCGATTTCTCTCGCGCCACCGAGCTTGTCGGACAGCTCCTTGATTGTTTCCCGCGGTACGTTCAGCGTACGGAGAATGTCCGTAAACGTATTTTCGTGGCAGAAGCCAAGCCAGTGGGATAGAACGTGGGTTGCTAAGAACGCGTTGATCACCGACTGCTCGAGGCCGACTTTCTTGGCTACCGTTGTGAAATCATCTTCTGAGAAACATAAGTACAATTCAACTTTCGTTACCATGGCCGTCTCCTTTCAATTTTATATCTGAATGCTGTGTGACGGTGTTGTTGATAATGTATTCTGATATTACAACCTCCTTCTAGCTTGTTAATGTTCAAAGTGGCAATACGCGGTTTCGTACAAAGCGCTTGAATGATTTCTCCTTTCGTTTAATTAACTGAGCTCCTGCATTGAGAATTCGAAGATTATTCAGTAATGCAAGTTCAGTTAGGTATTGTTTTTTTGTTTTTATTTTTTTATTAAAAAAATGTATATAGCATTGGCGATATTGGGGGAGTGTTTTGCAGTTCAAATAGTTTTGGGGACCGAAGAGCCTCTTGTCTTGCACTGAAGCGGGTTGTAGTCGGGCCGTAAAACGCCCATCAGGTTCGTTTTTCAGGATCCTGTAGAGACGGCAATTCTTGCAGTCATTACGGCAGGCACGGACGTCGGCAGTATCATAGATAAACCGGTATCCGCGCCAATTATCAAGAATGACCGAATTGATGCCGGAATATTTTTTGGTCAGGACGCGCAATTTTTTCTGGGCAAGTTTTTGGATGGTCTTGTTCATAAGAAATTACGGCCGGGACTACTGAAAACAATAGTCCCGGCTGTTGTCATGCGGATTCAGAAAGGTGCGGAAGCGGGCAGAGGGCATACCCGCCGAACGGATCGCCGCCGCCTTCCACGGTCGCCCGGCAGCCCCCCCGGCAGCGATCCCACCGGTCGCAGGAGCGGCAGGGTTCACCGACCGTCTCTTTGGTCAGTTTGAGCCGGCTGCAGATCAGCGGCGACTCGAATGCCCGGCGGACAGGATCGTCCTCGTCCAGATGTGACAGGTTCACATTGGAATTGGAGCAGGCACGGATCGAACCGTTAACGGCGAAGTACAGGCCTTTGTCGTAGAACGGACAGGCGCCGAACACGTGCGGCATGAGCACGTCGGCCGGCGGCAGGTTGAATTCAGAGCGAACCGCCTGGACTTTTCGGATCATGACGGCCAGCTCGACGGGGGTCGGGGCGATGCGGAAGTATTCCTCGTCGACCGGCTCGCCGGAGGCCATCAGCTCCAGGTCGGTACCGATGTCGCGCTGCAGGCACCAGCGATAATAGTCAGGCACCAGGTGGATATTGTTGCGCCGGATCAGATTCTGCGCCCGGAACAGCGGCTGTCGATATCCGGCGTCGGTGAAGACGCTGATGGCTTCCACCATTTTCTTAGCCACGCTGGCGTTCTGTCCGATCATCTCCGCTTGCAGTTCTAGATTGCCGGGATCGTCAGGATTGATGTTCAGCTTGCCGGTGACATGGATTTCCCGTTCGAACAGCCACCGGGCCAATTCAGGCGTAATGGCGATCATGTTAGTGAAGACCCAGGGCAGGATGCCCCGGTCGAGCAGGATGGTCAGGTACGCTTTCAGGTGCGGCCACAGCAACGGGTCGCCACCCAAGAGGTCCATGGTCTCCAGTTCGCGTCCGGTGTACTCACGGCACAGGTCGAGGATGCGGACAGCCTGAGCCAGCGGCATATCGCCATGGTTCAGGCCGTCCCGCCGGACCATGTAACAGCCCGGGCAAGCACACTGGCACCGCGTAGTGACCTCGATAATGCCGTACCGCAGCCCCGGTCCATAGCCCTGCGCGTCGTAGCGCCGGCCAATGTCAGTTTCAGAAATCATACAGTCTCCTTACCTGCGTCATCGCAGGTGGTTGAAATTTTCGTACCGTCCAGTGGGCACGTGTTGATTACTTTTCCTCCTTTGTAAATGTTCAATATGTATTTTTGCCACAGGGCACCCGTGTTCCGGTGTGGTCGGAATTCATATTATGTTCAATGTGTTGTTTCGATCGGATTTTTTACATAAGCAAAAAAGCCTCTTGCTTGACTGGCGAAGAGGTTTTTGTTAACTACTTATCGATTGTTTATCAGGACACTAATAATCCATAAGTAAAGAAACCCCTTCGGCAAGAGTCGGATGACAATGCCGGCAAGAATTCTTTAATTGTGGAAAAGTAGTATTCATATAGAGGCAGTGTACACCTCATGGGGGCAGATGTCAAATATGAGCCATACCTGTGGCGGTAAAATTTATTAATTACAAAAAGAAACGATCAAATTTCTCAAATGTGTTTTTCGTATTAATTATTTTTTCCGCCGATTTTTAAACGCCAAGAATTTCATAAGCAGTTTTGGCGGTTGCTGCATCCCCAATTGGGCCATCATGGCAAACCTGTCAGCGACGCCCCAATGTTCAACTATTTTTTCGTCACGGAAACGCATAATATCTACGACGGTGATTTCCATTTTTCTGCCGGTCGGAGGCATGGGGCCGATTTGCCCCTGTTGGGTTCCGCGGGCAGTCATGCGTCCCCAGATGGTGTTACCGTCCTCTGAAGCAACTAAATCTTCGATGGTCATGCTGAAATCTGGGTACGCCCCGTGTAATTCGGCCATCACTTTCTTGACGCCCTCAGAGTTTTTTGGGTCGAAACCAAATTGGTTTTCAATAAAATTTGGCGCGAAGTATTGGTCGATAATTTTTGTGTTGTTTTTACTAAAGCCCTCGATGTTAATGATACGGAACAATTCTTTATGGCGTTCAGCGGTCGTATTGGACATAAACTAATTAGGTTATCACATTAGGGATGCTACATAGGGGGCGCTGCCCATGGTTATTGGCTGATCAGCGGGTTGCCCCTGGTTTTTTAGCTAATATTACTACGCTCTGTGCGTTTATAGTATTTCATCGTTTCTTGACGTAAACGGCTCTAAAACGTACCATTACCATACCTCTATGTCACGTATTCATGGCTGATTTGATGCTAGAGTTACTAATCATATGCTAATGAAAACCATCGGCATTATCACCAGCGGCGGGGATTGTGGCGGGCTCAACGCGGTCGTCAAAGGCGTGGCCCAGATGGCGAACCGCAAGGGCATCAAAGCCTACGCTATCCCGAACGGATACGCCGGTTTGTACAATCTCATTGACTTGGAGTCTCTGGTTGACCTGGCACCGTCGCGGCTTGATACCTTCAGCATCGGTCTGGCCGGATCGGAAGCCGGTCATTCGCGCGTAAAAATTTCCAAGATTGAAGACGAAAAGAAATACGAACGCATCAAGGACGGCCTGAAAAAATTCGGCATCGAGGGGCTGATCATCAGCGGCGGCGATGATACCGGCAGCGTGGTCATCGATCTGGCCAAGCACGGCGTCAAATGCATCCACGTGCCGAAGACGATGGATCTGGATCTGGTCCCGTATTCGCTTGGCGGCGACTCTACAATCAATCGTATCGCCGAAACCGTACGCGACCTGAAAACGACCGGCCGTACGCATAACCGCATCATGGTCATTGAAGTGTTTGGTCGGTATACGGGGCACTCCGCGTTCCGCGGCGGCGTGGCCGGTGAGGCTGACGCTATTCTCATCCCGGAAATCCCGGTTGAGTTCGGTGAATTATACCGTCATTTGAAAAAGGTATATATGAAACGTATAATAGAAAGCGACGTGAAAGCCGGCACCTATACCATTGTAGTGGCCGAGGGCATCAAGGACGCTTCCGGCAAGGAATTGTACGACGAGTCGTCCGGCGTTGATTCGTTCGGCCACAAGAAGCTGACCGGAGCCGGCAAATATGTGGTCCAGGAGATCAAGAAGCAGATGAAAGGGGATCCGGAGATCACGCAGTTCATGAAAGACCAGGGTATGTATGTGGCCGGGCAGTACGATTTGCCGGAGGTGCGGGCCATCGTCCCGAGCCATATCGTTCGCAGCGGCTTTACCTCGGCCTTTGACGCGAATTTCGGCATGGAGGCGGGCGGAGCGGCATTGTATCTGATGTTAGAGGGCGTCGTCGGGGTGACGGTCACCGGGTACGAGAACGGTACCGTCCACTATATGGACATTGCCGACGCCATCAGACAGCGCACCGTTGAACTGGAAGAAGTCGCGCTGTATGAGCAATTAGGCTTTTGTTTCGGCCGGCCGCGGCAGGAGTTTAAGGCGAAGATGGCCAAAGTCAGCGGCCTCATTGATCGGGCATACTAATTATTAAAAACATGCATACTATGGCAGACAAGACTCTCTCCGAAATCGCTCAGCTGATGGTAGCGAATAACAAAGGCCTGCTGGCCGCCGACGAAAGCACGAAAACGGCCGGCAAGCGATTGGCATCAATCAGCCTGGAATCCACGCCTGAAACGCGCCGTCAGTACCGTGACCTGTTTTTATCGGCAGAGGGGGTCGAGCAGGGTATCAGCGGGGTCATCCTGCACCATGAAACTATGGAGCAGAGCGCGTTCGACGGTACGCCCTTTATAAAACTTTTAGAAAAAAAAGGCATTATTCCGGGGATTAAGGTCGATGAAGGCACGATTGACCTGCCAAAATTCCCCGGCGAGAAAGTGTCCGAGGGTCTGGACAAGCTTGGTGACCGGCTGAAAAAGTATTACGAGATGGGAGCGCGGTTCGCCAAGTGGCGCGCGGTCATCACCATTGGCGACGGCATCCCGACCGACTTTTGCATTTTGGCCAATGCGCACGCGCTGGCCCGTTATGCGGCGTTATGCCAGGAAAATAATATTGTACCCGTCGTTGAACCTGAAGTATTGATTGACGGAACCCATGACATACACCGCAGTTATGATGTTACGGTAAAAACGCTTGAGGCGCTTTTTAACCAATTAAAGGAGCATAAAGTTGATCTGACAGGTGTGATCCTAAAATCCAGCATGGTTATTTCCGGGAAAGAGTGCCCGGAGCAGGCCTCGCCGGAAGAAATTGGCAAACTAACCATAAAATGTTTTAAAAAAGCCGTACCACGTGAATTGCCCGGCATAGTATTCTTATCTGGTGGACAGACCGCGGTGCAGGCGACGGAGAATTTAAACGCCGTGAATATGGTAAACCCGGGCCCGTGGATTATCAGTTTTTCCTACGCCCGCGCTTTACAGGGGCCGTCTCTTGAGATCTGGAAGGGGAAGCCGGAGAATGTCCCGGCCGCACAGAAAGAGTTCATCAAGCGCCTGAAAGCGAACGTGGCGGCCAATAAGGGGGAGTATACTTCGGAGATGGAAAACTAGGCGATGAAATACGTCATTAAAACCAAGCGTTTTGTATTACGGCCAGTGAGGCTGTCTGATGCTAGGTCGATGACGGCAAATATAAATGATAGGGAAATTTCTCGACGGACCCTGCATATACCTTATCCGTATACGATGCGTGATGCTAACAAATGGCTGAAGAGAAAGACTCGGTATTATCGAATGAAAAATTCGCCCTCAATTCCTTTTGCTATTGAGATTGATCAAGCCATGGTCGGATGCGTCGATTTGATGCATTATGTCCCACGACATAAAGCGGAGATCGGTTATTGGCTGGGTCGCCGGTTTTGGGGCAAGGGGATTATGTCCGTGGCCGTACGTGAGGTGGCTACGTTTGCTTTCAAGAAATTAAAATTGAAACGTGTATATGCTTATACCTTTCCTGCCAACAAGGGGTCAGCCCGGGTACTGCAGAAAAACGGCTTCCATCGTGAGGGAGTGTTGCGAAAAAGCGTCGTTAAGAAGGGGAAATTTTTTAATGATATCCTCTGGGCAAAAGTAATATAGCCCCATGAAGTACGTTATCAAAACCAAACGCTTTACCTTACGGCCGTATCGCAAGTCGGATGCCCTGTCGTTAGCGCGCAATATTAATGACCCGTTGATTTACCGGTATACGCTACATATTCCATATCCTTACCGTTTGTCTGACGCGACCAAGTGGTTCAAGAAAATTATCCCTGAGTACCGTAAAACGCGTCCGACCTGCATCCATTTCGCCATTGAAATGGATGGGGAGGTGGCCGGTTGCGTGGGTTTGTCGAATATAGAACCCAGGCATAAGACCGAAATCGGCTACTGGCTGGCCCGGAGATATTGGGGGCAGGGCATCGTCCCGGAGGCGGTCAAGCTGGTGACCGCGTTCGCTTTTAAAAAAATGAAGTTACGGCGGGTGTATGCGTATACCTTCGTGCCGAATAAGCAGTCGGCCCGCGTATTGCAGAAAGACGGCTTCAAGCGTGAAGGGTTATTGGTTGAGGCGACCAAGAAGGACGGGAAGTTAAGGGATGAGTATATCTGGGCGAAAGTGAAATAAAATTCTTTGTCGCTTTTCTGGACGAACAGAAAAGCGACGGAAAAGAGACGCCGGGGCGTCAATGCGCGTGCTCTTGCTATCTCATTACTTTATAAGATGGGCTTAGTGACGCCCCGGACCCAAGTTCTAAAAAGCTACGAGTCCTTCGAGGCGCGAAAATACAAATATGAGATTACCACAGAACCCGCGAGCTCGACATGATTTAGGGGAAATTCTCGCTCGAGTGGGTCAGCTCCTCCGAATCGGTCCTCCGTGCTCCAATTTTACTACGAGTACTCCATAGGCGCGGGGAAAACCGAAACGAGAGCATAAGACGGAACCCGCGATTGCTTGTTATCGTGCGGAGCGCGGCAACAGAGGGCCATGCTCGGAGGAGATTTTGGGTAAAGTCTTTTTGCCATCCCTCGTTTTTTCCAGTACAATGCAGGTATGGATATGCTCAAACAACAGGATGAGGAAATTTATTCTGCGCTTAGCCAAGAACTGAAGCGGCAGCAGGACGGACTGGAAATGATCCCGTCCGAAAACTATGTGTCTAAAGCGGTGTTGGAGGCTTTGGGCGGCATCGGCACGAACAAGTATTCCGAAGGCTACCCGGGCAAGCGGTATTACGGCGGCAATGAATATATTGATGTGATAGAGAATATTGCCCGTGACCGGGCCAAGGCGCTGTTCGGCGTGGAGCACGTGAATGTCCAGCCGTATTCCGGCTCGCCGGCCAACCAGGCGGTATATTTCGCGTTGCTCGAGCCGGGCGATAAAGTGATGGGCATGAGCCTGCCGCACGGCGGGCACCTGACGCACGGGTGGAAGGTGAATTTTTCCGGCCGCTATTACCACTCGGTGCCATACGGCGTGGACAAGGAAACGCAGTTGATCGACTATGAAGAAGTTTTAGAGTTGGCCAAGAAGGAACGGCCGAAAATGATCATTGCCGGCGCCACTGCTTATCCTCGGGCATTTGATTTCGAGGCGTTCGGCCGGATTGCGTATGAGGTCGGCGCGTATTTATTGACCGACATTTCACATATTGCCGGATTGATCATCGCCGGCGCGCACCAGTCGCCAGTCGAATTCGCCGACGTCATCATGACCACCACGCACAAGACGCTACGCGGACCGCGAGGCGCCATGATCATGTGCCCGAAAACGGCGGACCGGCTGAAGGAAAAATACCATGCGGATTCCAAATGGAGCCTGGCTGAACTGATCGACCGGGCTGTATTCCCCGGCCTGCAGGGCGGGCCGCATAACCACCAGACCGCGGCTATAGCCGTGGCCCTGAAAGAGGCCTCTACCAAGGCTTTTCAGGTTTACGGCCAGCAGATCGTTAAAAACGCGAAAGCGCTGGCTGAACAGCTTCTTAAACATGATTTCAGGCTGGTCACCGGCGGTACCGATAATCATTTGGTACTGATTGACCTGACGAATAAAAATATGGCTGGCCAGGAAGCGGAAACCGTATTGGATGAGGTTGGCATTACGGTCAATAAAAATACGGTGCCGTTTGACCCGCGCAAACCAATGGATCCGTCCGGTATCCGTCTCGGTACACCGGCCTTGACTACAAGAGGATTTACTGAAGACGATATGAAGATAGTTGCCGATATCATTGCTGATACCATCCATAATCCGCAAAAAGAGCTGGTAAAAGAGGAAGTGAGGAAAAAGGTAAAGGAGTTGACCGACAAGCATCCAGTGTATTAGTCGTTGGGTCCCTCACTCCCAGCCCTCCCCACGGGAGGGGAGGGTACTTTGATTTTTTAAAATGAATAATGAAAAGCCACCTCGGAGAGGCGGCTTGTTTTCGTCTGGGTAGGGAAAAGCGTTAGTTGATGCTGAACGGGGCCTTGATTGAATTGAAATGCGTATGCATATACGCATCGTCAGCTGCAGCCTCGGACGCTAACTGGCAAAACTGGGAGAAATACCCGTTAAGATGGGCGATAATCGCCCGGCGCGTGTCCTGACCGCCCGCCAGCTTGCTGACCAGATTGACCAACGGCTGGTCAATGAAGGCGAGCGTGTTGTCATGCCTGGCGTTCAGTTCGGCACAGACCGTCCCGAGCGCATTCCCGCATTCCTTCAAATCAATCAATGACAATTCCGGTAAACCCATCAAAGATCCTCCGTGAAATATGATGTGCATATTAATAACGAAATATGATATCATTACAGGCATGGATTGTCAAGCCCACAGTATCGATGGTAAGAAAATAGCCGATAGCATCTTATCGGACGTTAAGCAGCGCGTGGCCAAACTGGCTGCCAAACCGGGCTTGGCTATCATTTTGGTCGGCACGGACCCGGCCTCATATATTTACGTCGGATTGAAGGAGAAGGCGAGCCAATTTGCCGGTATCGCGTTCGAGAAATACGTCCTGCCGGAGTCGACCGGGGAGCAGAAAATACTGGACAAGATTTCAGAATTGAATGGGCGGACTGACATTAACGGCATTCTGGTCCAGCTGCCTTTGCCGAAGGGATATGTGGCGGATAAAGTGGTCGGGGCGATTGATCCGATGAAGGACGTGGACGGCTTTCACCCAGCCAATCTGCAGGCGCTTCAACAGGGCCGGCCAGGCCTGGTTCCCGGGTTGGCCGCGGGTATTGTGGAACTGGTGAAAAGTACGGGCGTACGTTTGCCAGGCAAACGGGCGGTTATTATTTCCAACAGCCAGGTTTTTTGCCAGCCTATCGTGTTTCTTCTAGCTGGGCTGGGCTGTGCGGTGGAGCAGGTGGGGTCCCGGGACGCCGGATTGGCCGAGAAGACATCGTCAGCGGACGTCATTATCGTGGCGATCGGCCGGCCGAAGTTCGTGAAAAAAGAAATGGTAAAATCCGGGGCGATAATCATCGACGTCGGGTATAACCGGCTGAACGGCAAGGCGGTGGGGGACGTGGATTTTTCCAGGGTATGCGAGTCGGCCGGCTGGGTCACGCCGGTACCGGGCGGCGTCGGCCCCATGACCGTGGCCATGCTTCTGCATAATGTGTTACATGCCTATGAACTCCAACGCCGATAAATTTTTCAGGTTTTGCCCGCACTGCGGCCGAAGATATTTTGGCCGACAGCGGCCAGACGTTTTAGTATGCGGGGAGTGCAAGTTTCAGTTTTATCAGAATTCTAAACCTACTGCGTCAGCATTTTTCGGTGACGGTAAAGGCAGGATTATGCTAGTGAAGCGCGCCATTAACCCGAAAAAAGGCTGGTGGGATGCGCCGGGCGGTTTCCTGGAAAATGGCGAGGACCCAGTCCGTGGGTTACGCCGTGAAATGAAAGAAGAGCTCGGCGTGTCTATTACCGACGTGGATTTCCTGGGTGTATACATGGATACCTACCTGCACGGCTATAAAGCGGCTACGTTGAACATCATCTACCAGGCGCATATCGGTAGCGGAGCCATAAAGCCCATGGACGATATAAGCGGGTTCCGTTGGTTTGCGCCACGGGCCATTCCCTGGCGCCGTCTGGCGTTCCGCTGGCTGACGCCGGCCTTGCGTGACTGGGTCCGTTTACAGAAATAAAAAACCCCGTCGTGTGACGGGGTTTTTGTGACTTTATTTTAGGTTTTGGTTATGGATTGAGCTTGGCCCCGCCGCCGGCTAACGGGTTGAAGCCGTTCTTCACTTCATCGCCGTCCAGGAATCCGTCGCCGTCAGTGTCCGGGTTCATCCGGTCGGTCCCGTAGATCTCTTCCTGCTCGTCAGTCAGGCCGTCGCTATCGGAATCCAGCACGTTATTTGAGTTGGCGTTGGTCACGTTCGTATTATCATTGGAATTCGCGTTGCTGTTCGCAGCAGTATTGGTTGTATTTGTATTGCCATTCGCGTTGCCGGCCACGTTTGTATTGCCAGTCACGTTACTGTTGGCGTTGGTCACGTTCGTTACATTGGTCACGTTCGTTACGTTCGCGTTACTGGCGTTATTCAGGTTGAGGTTAGTATTAAGATTGGCATTGAGGTTCAGGTTTGTATTAGCATTCAGGTTGGTATTGGCGTTAATCTCCGTATTCGTATTCTCGTCATTCGTCGTGTTGGTATTGCTGTATTTGCTAAAAAAATAAATTGCGGCCGCGACCAGTACGACAATAATGGCGAAAATCATCAGGCCGATCATGATCATTTTAACTCGGCTGTGTGTCGGCGGTTCGGGCGTGCCGGATCCGGGGACATTCAAATTTCTTGGGAGGTTAGCCAGAGGATTTTGGGGCGGTGGGACTATCGGGCCACTGTCCATCGGTGGCGGAGGCATCGGACCGGCCGCGCGTTTGCTTTGTTCAATCGGTTTCCATGGGCCCCAATTTTTCGGTTGGGCTGGGGGCGGATTTGGCTGGCTGGGCGGATTTTGGGGATTTTGGGGACGAGTAACGTTTTCGAACATATTTTTTCTGTTAATAAAAACTTGACTGTATTATACCATAGTGGTAATTATTCCAAAAGTATGAGGGCGGCGGCGGCAATGGATGCGGTTTCTGCCCGGAGAATTCGCCGGCCTAAGCTGACGGTGGCAAGGCCATGGTTTTTGGCCAGCTCAATTTCTGCCGGCGAATAGCCTCCCTCGGGGCCGATGAACAGGTGGTATGCTTGTTCGTCAGGCTTCAGGACGGTCGGCAAAGTTTGATCGACCTGTCCTTCCCAGGCAATAAGCGACTGGCCAGGCTGACGGCTAACGTGCTGGATGGCGTCAGCGAAGGTCATGAGCGGATCGAGTGGGGCAATATGCACGCCGCCGCACTGTTCGGTCGCCTCGGTAATTATCTTCTGGTACCGCGTCAGCTTGTTGCCGGAAATTTCCCTGATAATGCTATTGTCGCTGACTACCGGCACGAAGGCGTGGATGCCGAGCTCAACGCCTTTTTGCAGGATCCACTCGAATTTGTCTTTTTTAAGTAGGGATTGGTAGAGGATCAACTTTTTCGACGACTCGCGTTCGGCTTGGCGCTGCTCAATGACTGTCGCTTCGATTCGTTCGTTGGTAAGCTTGGCGACTGCCAGTTCGTACTCAACTTGTGGGGTGAAAATGAAAAAGACGTCATCTTTTTTCAGCCGCAGGATGCCGGTGATTTGTCGGATAATATCCCTGTCAGTTATGGCCAGAGTATCATCGGCCACTGTTACGGACGGCATGTAGAAGCGTGGTTGCATGGGCTAGACTCTTTTATTTCGGCCGGGGCAAGTAATGATATAACACTTTTTCGACCTCGTTGTAATTATCTTGTTTTGTATACAGGACTAAGTACTGTTTTTCTACAATCACTGATTCTTTTTCATAAATTAAGAAAAAAATTTTTCCGTGCATTTCCTCAGAAATTTCAGCGCTCTTGCCTGCCAGTCCCCCAAAACCAAAATTGCTTAAAGATTGGGGCGTGTACCGATGGCCAAATTCAGTATTTGTCATAGCTGTTGTGAACAAATTCCAAGAATAATGTTTGCTATCTTTATTTTTAGTGATATGAACGCCTTCTTTATTTAGTTCAACGAATAAGTCGACCTCCTCAGGTTTTTTGAATTTGATTAAAAGTACCCCAGAAAGTAAAAACAACGCCCCTACAATACCTAAATTCTTAGCCACTTCTCTGCCAGCGTCAAAATATGCATATGTAACAAAAAAAACAATTGCCAACGCAAAAACTGGCACCATTTTGTATTTTCCCAAACTCAGTCGAGAAGCAAATTCATTGGCATCGATGTGATACGCAATACCTATTGGGAGGTCATCATTATTTAAATTTTTTCCACGACTTAATAATTTTTCGATGGCTATCTTATCCCATCCTGAATTTTGCAATTGAAGATAGATTTCAGCATCCGAAAGACTGCTTTCCCGAGCCTGTTTTAACCATTCATTGATCCCTTGAGTGTTCATATTAATAGTATATCATCATTTATTCTCGTATGAAATAAAAAAAGGCCGTGAGGTATACAGCCTTATCGATCCAAGCTGCGGTGTGCACGCAGTGCACATACACTGCGGGGGCAATCGCCCTCCGGTGTACCATACGACGCAGGTGCTGTTCCCGCCAATCAATTATGCACGACCAGCTGTATATATGTGCGGGCCCGCCTCACGGCAGCCGAGTCCTGGCACTCACGGTGCCTAGGGTCGCGTTGGCCAGGCGCGATCCGGATGGGTACATCTTAGCACCCTGCATGAGGTGGTCAAGCCTTTTAATAACAAGAATTTGTTGATACAATACTTCCATATGAGCTTTTCAATTGGCATCGTCGGCCTGCCCAACGTGGGCAAGTCGACCTTATTCAAAGCGCTGACCAAAAAACAGGTCGACGCGTCAAACTACCCGTTTTGCACCATTGACCCGAACGTCGGCACCGTAGCCGTGCCGGACGAACGTTTGGACAAACTGGCATCGATTTATAATTCAAAAAAGATCATCAATACGGTTGTTGAGTTTGTGGACATTGCGGGCCTGGTCGCCGGCGCACATAAAGGTGAGGGACTGGGCAACAAGTTTTTGTCGCATATTCGTACTGTCGACGCTATTTGTCAGGTGGTGCGGAAATTTTCCGACCCGAATGTTATCCATGTCGCCAATAAGGTCGACCCGCAGTCGGACGAAGAGACTATTAAATTGGAATTGATTTACGCCGATTTATCAACGGTGGAAAAACGCATTGCCGATACCGCGCCAAAGACCAAGAGCGGGGATAAGGAAGCGGCCAAAGCATTGGTCCTGTACCAAAAAGTGAAGCAGTTTTTGGATGGAGGGAAGCTGCTGTCTGAAGTTGGCCTGTCTGAAGAAGAATTATTGGCCATTAAGGATTTAAGCCTGCTGACCGTCAAGCCGATGTTGCGGGTGCTGAATGTCGATGAATCTGAAGCCGCCATAGAGGTGCCGGGCTATGTGGTCATCAGCGCCAAAGTCGAGTCCGAACTGGCCGAGATGCCGGAAGCGGACGCCAAAGAGTATTTGCACAGCTTAGGATTGGAAAAAACCGGCCTAGATCGGCTGATTATTGCTGCCTATCAGGCCTTGGATTTGATCACTTTTCTTACGGCCGGAGCCGATGAAACGAGGGCCTGGACCGTCAAGCGCGGGTCATCGGCGCCCCAAGCCGGGGCGGTCATCCATACCGATTTCGAGCAGAAATTCATCCGGGCAGAGGTGACGCAGTGGCAGGATTTACTGGCCTGTGGCGGGGAGGTGGGGGCGCGT